>Ga0209761_1000109_pt1 | contig 42877 bp, 36 predicted proteins | sample GraSoi013_1_40cm_4_FD_185818 | JGI IMG/M metagenome (GOLD analysis project Ga0209761, IMG submission 185818) | Grasslands soil microbial communities from the Angelo Coastal Reserve, California, USA - Sample 09_25_2013_1_40cm (SPAdes) (version 2) | ecosystem: Environmental > Terrestrial > Soil >... | reverse complement strand
CTCGCGGCGCAGCACGGCGCGACGATCCACCTCCTCCTCACCGACGTCGTGATGCCGGGGATGAGCGGCCGCGACCTGGCCGACCGGCTGACCGCGCAACAGCCCGGCATCCGGGTGCTGTATATCTCAGGCTACACCGACAACGCCATCGTCCGGCACGGGATGCTCGAGCCGGGCCTCGCCTATTTGCAGAAGCCGTTCCGCCCCGACGCCCTGGTGCGCAAGGTGCGCGAGGTGCTGGACGGGAGCTGAGGCGCCGCGGCCACGCCCCCCGGAGCGGCGTCGGTGTACAACGTCGACGACGAGGAGATCCGATGACGGACCTGCAGCAGGTCGAGATTTTGTTGGTCGAAGACAACCCCACCGATGCCGAGCTCACGCTGCGGGCGTTCAAGGCGCGCAACTTCGCCAACCAGGTGTTCGTCGCCCGGGACGGTGCCGAAGCGCTGGATTTCTTCTTTGGCGACGGCAGCCACCCGTTGCGCGATATCGGAGTCGTGCCCAAGGTCGTGCTGCTGGACCTGAAGCTGCCCAAGGTCGACGGGCTCGAAGTGCTGCGGCGATTGAAGGCGGACGAGCGGACGCGCGCCATCCCGGTCGTCATCCTCACATCGTCCCGGGAGGAGCCCGACATCGCCGCGGCGTACCGTCTGGGCGCGAACAGCTACATCGTCAAGCCCGTGGACTTCGAGGCCTTCGCCCGCGCCGTGTCCGAGGTCGGGCTGTACTGGCTGCTGCTCAACGAGCCACCGCGCTGAGCTGGCCCAGGTTGGTGGTTGAAACGTCAACGCTTATTATTGGCCCGGGGTGGCACAGCGGGATCGCGCCGCCGGCGTAACGAGCTCATTCGCCAGTCAAGCTCCCTCCCACCGTGTCGCAAAAGTGCCCCCTGTTGCCGCAAAAGCGCCCTAGGAAACCCGAGGAGGAGGCGACAACGAGTACGGGATGACCCTGCTCCTCGAGCCACCGTCCTCCACGCGCTAATGCGATGCCAGCGGCGATCCGGATTCTCATGGTCGAGGACGACGCCCAAGACGCCGCGCTGGCGGAGCGCGAGGTCCGCCGCGCCGACGTCGTGTGCACGTTTCGCCGGGTCGACACCCGAGACAGCATGGTCGAGGCGCTGCGCGAGTTCGTCCCGGATGTCATCCTGACCGACCATTCTCTGCCGGGCTTCGGGGCGCGAGAGGCCCTGCAGCTCGCGCAGCAGCTCTCCCCCGGGACGCCCGTCATCGTCGTGACGGGAATGCTGGGAGACGAGCCGGCCGTGCAATACATGCAGGCGGGGGCGACGGACTACGTCGTCAAAGACCACCTGCGGCGCCTCGGCCCGGCGGTGCTCCGCGCGCTCGACACCAAGCGCAGCCGCGAAGCGCAGGCACGGGCCCAGCAACTGCAAGCCGCGATCTATCGCATCGCCCAAGTGGCCATGAGCACACCGGGACTGCGGGAATTGTTGCCCGTCATCCATCAGATCGTGGGCGAGCTCATGCCGGCAAAGAACCTATACATCGCCCTGTACGACCCGGCGAGCGAACGGCTCAGCTTTCCGTACTTTGCCGACGAGCGCGAGCCCGCTCCTCCGCCGCGCCGGCTCGGCAAGGGGCTCACGGAGTACGTCCTCCGGACCGGGCAGCCCCTGCTCATGACGGCGGAGCTCCACCGCGACCTCGAGCGCCGCGGCGAGGTGGAGCTGATAGGGGCACCGTCCATCGACTGGATCGGCGTCCCCCTCGCGGCGGGCGGCCGAGTGATCGGTGTCCTGGCCGCGCAGAGCTACTCGCCGGAGGTCCGGCTCGGGGAGCGCGAAAAGGACATCTTGCAGTTCGTCTCGACCCAGGTCGCGATGGCAATCGAGCGCAGCCACGCGGAGGCCGAGCTCCGCGCGTCCGAGGCGACCTACCGCTCCCTGGTCGAAGACTCCCCGTTCGGAATCTTCCGGAGCACCCCGGACGGCCAGCTGCTCGCGGTGAACCCAGCGCTAGTGAGCATCCTGGGCTATGACTCCGAAGAGGAGCTGCTGCACAAGAACATGGCGGCGGACGTCTACGTCGACCCCGCCCAGCGTGCACGCCTCCTCGACGAAGTGCTCATGTTGGACAGCCTCACAGGCGAGTCCCTGTGGCGCCGGAAGGACGCAAAGACCATCACGGTCCGCCATACCGCCCGGGTCGTGCGGGACGCGGAAGGTCGGGTGGAATATTTCAACGTCCTCGTCGAAGACATCACCGAGCACAAGCTCCTCGAAGCGCAGCTGCGGCAGGCGCAGAAGATGGAGGCGGTAGGTCGGCTGGCCGGCGGCATCGCTCATGACTTCAACAACCTCCTGACCGCCATCCTCGGCTCGGCGGACCTCCTCCTCGATACCCTTTCACCAGACGCACCCGAGCGCGAGGACCTCGATGAGATCCGCAAGGCGGCGAAGCGCGCGGCGGATCTGACCCGACAGCTGCTCGCCTTCAGTCGTCAGCAGCTGCTGGCGCCGCAGGTCCTCGACGTAAACGCCCTCCTGACGAACCTCGAGAAACTACTGCGCCGTCTCATCGGCGAGCACATCGAGCTGCGCACGGCGCTCGCACCCAACGTGGGCGCGGTGCAGGCGGATCCCGGTCAGCTCGAGCAGGTGATCGTGAACCTGGCCGTCAACGCGCGCGACGCCATGCCGCAGGGCGGCCAGCTCACGATCGAGACCGCGAACGCCGAGCTCGACGAGGCGTACGCCGCGGAGCACTTCCCGGCCAGGCCGGGCTCCTACGTGCTGCTCGCCGTTACCGACACGGGCACCGGCATGGACGCCCAGACGAAGAGCCACATCTTCGAGCCCTTCTTCACCACCAAGGAAAAGGGCAAAGGAACCGGGCTCGGTCTCGCTACGGTGTACGGCATCGTGAAACAGAGCGACGGCTACATCTGGGTGTACAGCGAACCCGGCCACGGGACGTCGTTCAAGATCTACCTCCCCCGCGTGGCGGAAGCCCCCGGGCCGGCCCGGCCAGGGTTCGAGCTCTCGGCCTCCGTGCGCGGCTCCGAAACCGTGTTCGTCGTGGAAGACGACGAGATGGTCCGGGCGCTCATCCGCCGGATGCTCGAGACCCGCGGCTACACCGTGCTGCTGGCGCCGCATGGCGATGAGGCTCTCCAACTGCTCGAGCGCCACCCGGGGCGCGTCGATCTGCTCATGACGGACGTCGTAATGCCGGGAATGAGCGGGCGCGACCTTGCCGACCGCGTCGCCGAGCGTCGGCCCGGCATCAAGGTCCTATATCTCTCGGGGTACACCGACGATGCCATCGTGCGCCACGGGGTACTCGAGCCGGGAATCGCGTTCCTCCAGAAGCCGTTCAGCGCAGACGCGCTGGCGCGTAAGGTTCGCGAGGTGCTTGACTCTCCTCGCCAACCAACATGAGCGCACCGGCGTCTGTCACCCACGCCTCGATCGTGGCCGCGGCTGAGGCCCCCGTAGCACGCGTGGCCGGCCACGAGCCGCGCCTGGATGGTGAGGTGCGGCGCGCGGCGGTCGGGCAGCTGCTGGCTGGGGGTCCGCTCGCGGAGGCGCTGCACGTCGTGCTCATCCTTGTCGTCACGGCGCTGGTGTGGAACACGCTGCCCTTCGACCTGACGATCGGGTGGGTCGGCGCGGTCGCCGCCGCCGCGGGGTTGCGGACCTGGTGGCGGCTGCGCGTGGGGAGACGGATGTCGTCCCCCGAGGAAGCGCTCCGAACCGTACGCCTGACCGTGGCGGGCGTCGGGCTCGCCTGGGGGTTCGGGGCCGCGGCGGCCATCCCCGCTCTCCCGCTGGACGAGGGCGCCCTCGTCCTGGTCGTGCTCGCTGGGATCGTCGCCGGCGCGACCAGCTCGTTGGTCGGTGACCCGCCGAGCTTTCGCTACCTGCTCATCACGGTTCTGGCCCCGCTCCCCGTCGGCATCCTGGTGCAGGGACACGCCCGACCCCAGCTCATCGCGATCGTCCTGATTGCGTTGTTCGCTTGGGGGATGGACCGCGTTCACGCACGCGCCAATCGGACCTTTGCGGAGCGCGTGCGCGCAGCCGCCCTCCTCGAGCTGACCAGCCAAGAGCTGGCGCGCCAGCACGCCTACTTGGACACCCTCTTGCAAAGCGTGCCCGTAGCCATCGCCGTGATCGATCGCGAGCGGCGCATCCGCAACCTCAATCGTCAGTTCACGGTCCTGTTTGGCTACGAGTCCAGCGAAGCGGTGGGCCGTCCCCTGGACGAGCTGGTGGTGCCCGAGACCCAGCGGGCCGCGTCGCGCGAGCTGGAACAGCGGGTGTGGCAAGGCGAGATCGTGACGGCGGACACCGATCGCCTCCACCGAGATGGTCGGCTTATTCCCGTGCGCCTGTCTGCCGCCTACGCGCAGGATGCCACGGGAGAAGTCGTCATCGTGCGCTACGAAGACATCACCCAGCGCAAGCGCGCCGAGGCCGCGATCCGGGAGGCGCGCGACGTCGCAGAGCGCGCGGCCCACGCCCGCAGCGCGTTCCTCGCCAACATGAGTCACGAGATCCGCACGCCGATGAACGCGGTGCTCGGGTTCGTCGAGCTGGTGCTCGACACGGAGCTCAGCGTGGAGCAGCGACGCGCGCTGGAGTTGGTGCGCTCCTCGTCCGAGGCGCTGCTCACCATCCTCAACGACATCCTCGACTACTCGAAGATCGAGGCGGAGCACCTCGAGCTCGAAACGATCCCGTTCGATCTCCCTAAAGTCGTGCACGCCACCGCTACCCTGCTCGCCGTGCGCGCGCGCGAGAAGCATCTCGAGCTCACCGTGGACGTGACGCCCGACGTCCCGCACCTGGTGCGGGGGGATCCCACGCGCGTGCGCCAGGTGCTCATGAACCTGATCGGGAACGCCATCAAGTTCACGGAGCAAGGTGAGGTCGACGTGTCCACCGTGGTCGCCCGGCGCGACGGCGACCGGGCGTCCGTGCGGTTCCGCGTGCGCGATACGGGAATCGGCATCGCGCAGGACCAGTTGGCCACCATCTTCCGGGAATTCAGCCAGGCCGACGCGTCCATGACCCGCCGCTATGGGGGGACCGGACTCGGCCTCGCGATCTCCCGCAAGCTGGTGGCGCTGATGGGGGGCGAGCTGACGGTCACAAGCGAGGTCGGCCGCGGCAGCGAGTTCAGCTTTGCCCTCTCGTTCCCCAGCGCGGCGGCCGCCCCCCAAGCACAGACCGGGGGCGCCACGACGTCCCTGGGCGGGCGGCGCTTGCTGGTGGTGGATGACAACGAGACCAACCGGCGCATCCTCCGGGACATGCTGGGCGCCGAAGGGATCGCCGTCCACGAAGCCCCGCGCGCCGACGCGGGGCTGGACGCGCTCCGCCGCAGCGTGCAGGCCGGCGCCCCATACGACCTCGCCATCTTGGACGCCCAGATGCCCGACTTGGACGGCTTCGAGCTCGCCGCCGTCGTTCGGGCCGATCCCGCGCTGGCGGCCACCAAGCTCCTGATCCTCACCTCGGCTGGGCAACGGGGCGATGGCGAGCGATGCCGGCACATGGGCATCCAGGCCTATCTCACCAAGCCCATTGCGCGAGCCGATCTGATCGAAGCGGTGAGCACTGTGCTGGCGGAAGCGCCGCCCGCCGGCGCCGCCCCCACCCTCATCACCCGCCACTCGATCGCGGAGTCGCGCCATACGCTGCGGATCCTGCTGGCGGAAGACAACCCGGTCAACCAACAGGTAGCGACCGCGATGCTCCTGAAGCGGGGGCACCAGGTGGACGTCGTGAGCAACGGGCGCGAAGCCGTGGACGCCGTCGGCGCCCGCAAGTACGACGTCGTGCTCATGGACATCCAGATGCCCGAGATGGACGGGTTCGCGGCGACGGAGGCAATCCGCGCGCTGCCCGAGGGTCGGACGCTCCCGATCATCGCGCTCACGGCGCACGCCTTGAGCGGGGAGCGGGAGCGGTGCCTCGAGCGCGGGATGACCGGGTATCTCGCCAAGCCGTTCAAGGCGCACGACCTGTTCGGCGCGGTCGAGGGCCGGACGGCCGCGACGGCGCACGCGGCCGCCGCGCCCTCACCGCCGGTCGACCTCGCCGCGTTCCGCCGGACGATGCGCGAGGCGGGGGCGGAAGAGGCCGTGGACGGCATCCTGGCGACGTTCGCCACCACGCTGCCGCAGCGCCTCGAGGCGCTGGCGGACGCGACCCGCAGCGGCGAGGCCGAGCCCATTCAACGAGCCGCGCACGCGTTCAAGTCCGCTGCGGCGACCATCGGGGCCCATCGCCTCGCGCAGCTGCTCGAGCAGATGGAGGCGTGCGCCCGGAGCGGCGACGTAGCACGCGCGCAGAGCGCGTTACAGGACGTGAGCAGCGAGGCGCTGACCGTGTTGGATCACGTGCGAGTGCCGGCGGACGGAGGGGGCCATGGCTAGGACGATTCCCGTACTCGTGGTGGACGACGATGCGGTATCCAGTGCCCAGCTGTGCGCGCTGGCGAAAGCAGCCGGCTACTCGCCGGCCGGCGCCACTAACGGGCGGGAAGCGTGGGAGATGCTGCAGCTGTCGCGCTTCCAGCTCGTCATCTCGGATTGGTACATGCCCGAGATGGACGGCCCGGAGCTGTGCCGCCGCGTCCGCGCGCGCCGCGACAAGCCGTATGTCTACTTCATCATGGTGACCGCCCGCGGCGGCAAGCAGCAGTATCTGGCGGGGATGGACGCCGGGGCGGATGACTTCATCACCAAGCCGGTCGACCCAGACGAGCTGCGCGCCCGGCTCACCGTCGCTGAGCGCATCCTGGGCCTGCGCACGGAGCTACAGCAGCTCGAGGGGCTGCTCCCCATCTGCTCCTACTGCAAGCGCATCCGCAACGATCGCGACCAATGGAAGACGCTCGAGGACTACATCGAGCAGCACTTCGCCACCCAGTTCAGTCACAGCATCTGCCCCGATTGCTACACGAAATACGTCGAGCCGCAGCTCGATCGGCGCCACGGCCCGACGGGCTTGCCTCCCGCGTGACGCATCGCTCCATGGCGGTGGACGGCGGCGCGACGTTCGATTTCACCCTATAGACGAACCGAGGATGCATGGACGACAAGATCATCCTGCTGGTGGAAGACAACGCTGACGATGAGGCGCTCACGCTGCGGGCCCTGAAGAAGAACAATATCAAGAACGACGTGGTCGTGGCGCACGATGGGGTCGAAGCGCTGGACTATCTCCTCAGCGCCGGGGGCTCTGCCGGCCGGCCGCCGCACGCCATGCCCCAGCTGGTGCTGCTCGACTTAAAGCTCCCGCGCGTCGACGGGCTCGAGGTGCTGCGCCGCTTGCGCGCCGATCCGCGCACCCACCTGCTCCCCGTGGTGATTCTCACGTCCTCCAAGGAGGAGCGCGATCTCGTCAGCAGCTACAGCCTCGGCGCGAACAGCTACGTGCGCAAGCCGGTCGACTTCGCTGAATTCACCGAAGCGATCCGCCAGTTGGGCCTGTATTGGCTGATCCTGAACGAGCCGCCCCCGAACAAGGCGCCCTGACGGGGACCCCCTGCGTGACCCGCGTCACGCTCCGCCGAGCGGGTGTTGCCCCCCGATGGCCTCCGGGTGAGTATTGTGGCCCCGCGATGACCACGCACGCGCCCAGTCCCGTCCCGCCGCTCCGCCAGTCCGAGGCCGAGCTCCAGGCGCTGTTTTCGGCGATCAGCGACGTCATCGTCGTGCTCGACGTCGAGGGGCGCTACGTGAAGATCGCCCCCACGAGCCCATCGCTCCTCTACCGGCCTGCTCCGGAGCTGATCGGCCGGAAGCTGCACGAAGTCTTCGACCAGGCCGACGCCGACAAGTTCCTCGGCTACATCCGTCGCGCCCTCGAGACGCACGCGACCGTGCACGCCGAGTACAGCTTGCAGATGGAGGGGCGCGAAGTGTGGTTCGCCGCCGCCATCTCGCCGCTGGACCAGCGCCACGTCGTGCTCGTCGCCCGCGACATCAGCGACCGCAAGCGTGCCGAGCAGGAGCTACGCGCGACCCTCTCGGTCCTCAACGCCACGTTCGAGTCCACGGCGGACGGCATCCTGGTCGTGGACCTCCAGGGGCGGATCGTCAGCTTCAACCGCAAGTTCGCCGAGCTGTGGCGCATCCCGGACTCGGTCCTCGAGTCCAAGGACGGCGCGCAGACCCTGGCGTTCGTCCTCGAGCAGCTCAAGGATCCCGACGGCTTCCTCGCCAAGGTGCGCGAGCTGTACGGCCGGCCCGAGGCGTCGAGCTTCGACGTCCTCGCCTTCCAGGATGGCCGCATCTTCGAGCGCTACTCGCAGCCGCAGCGGATCGCCGGCGCGACCGCCGGCCGCGTCTGGTTCTTCCGCGACGTCACCGAGCGCAAGCGCGCCGAGCAGATCCAGCTCGCCACCTACCGCATCTCCGAGGCGGCCCACTCCGCCCGCAACCTGCAGGACCTGTTTGCCGCGATCCATGAGATCGTGGGCGGGCTGATGCCGGCGAGGAACTTCTACATCGCCCTGTACGACCCCGCCAGCGAGCTGCTCAGCTTTCCGTACTTCGTCGACGAGGTCGACGCGGACTTTCCGGCGAAGCGACTCGGCAAGGGCCTGACCGAATACGTGCTGCGCACCGGCCAGGCGCTGCTCGCCACCCCCGAACTGCACGAGGAGCTCGAGCGGCGCGGCGAGGCCGAGCTCATCGGGCCCCCGTCCCTCGACTGGCTCGGCGTCCCGCTCAAGGCCGGGGACCGCACCATCGGCGTGCTCGTCGCCCAGACGTACACGCCGGGCGTGCGCTACGGCGAGCGGGAGAAGCATATCCTCCAGTTCGTGTCAACCCAGATCGCGATGGCCATCGAGCGGAAGCGCACCGAGGAGCAGCTGCTCGAGAACGAGCGGCGCTACCGCCTGCTGTTTGAGGCCAACCCCGAAGCGATGTGGGTCTACGACTGCGAGACGCTGCGCTTCGTGGCCGTGAACGCCGCCGCCGTGGCCCGCTACGGCTACGCCGAGCAGGAGTTCCTCGCGATGACGGTGCGGGACATCCGCCCGGCGTCGGAGCTGCCGCGGTTCGAGGAAACGCTGCGCGGCCAGGACGGGGGGACGTTCAGCGGCGTGCGGCACCGGCGCCAGGACGGCACGCTGATCGACGTGGACATCGAGGCGCAGCCGATCACGTTCGCGGGCCGCTCCGCCCGCCTAGTGCTCGCGCGGGACGTGACCGCGCGCCGCCAGCTCGAAGAGCAGCTCCGGCAGGCACAGAAGATGGAGGCCGTGGGCCAGCTCGCCGGAGGCATCGCGCACGATTTCAACAACCTCCTCACGGCCATCCTCGGCTGCACCCAGCTGCTGCTACACGCGACCCCGCCCGAGGATCAGCGGCGCGAGGACGTCGAAGAAATCAAGAACGCCGGGCTCCGGGCGGCGGAGCTCACGCGCCAGCTGCTCGCGTTCAGCCGCCGCCAGGTGCTCGCCCCCAAGGTCCTGGACATGAACGCCGTCGTGGCCAACATGGACAAGATGCTGCGGCGGCTGCTCGGCGAGGACGTCGCGCTCGTGACCCACCTCGCCGCCGACCTCGGCCCGGTCAGCGCCGATCCCGGCCAGCTCGAGCAGGTGCTGCTCAACCTCGCCGTCAACGCCCGTGACGCCATGCCGCACGGCGGCCGGCTCACGATCGAGACGGCGAACGTCCTGCTCACGGAGGAATATGCCGAGCGCCATCACCGGCTCCCTCCCGGCCCCTACGTGTTGCTCGCCGTCTCGGACACCGGCGTCGGAATGGACGAGATGACGCAGAAGCACCTGTTCGAGCCGTTCTTCACGACTAAGGAAGTGGGCAAGGGGACGGGCCTGGGGCTCGCCACGGTGTACGGGATCGTCAAGCAATCGGGTGGCTACATCTGGGTGTACAGCGAGCCCGGGCACGGGACCACGCTGAAGGTCTACCTCCCGCGAGTCCCGGGCGCGGCCGAGCCGCTCCCCGTGGCTGTCGAATCTCCCGAGCTGCGCCGCGGCACCGAGACGGTGCTGCTGGTCGAAGATGCCGCGCCGGTGCGATCGCTCGCCCGCAAGGGCCTCGAGAGCTACGGATACCAGGTGCTCGAGGCGGCCGACGGCCCCGCGGCGCTCGAGCTGTCGGCCCGCCATCCCAGGGGAATCGACATTCTGGTGACCGACGTGGTAATGCCGGGGATGAGCGGGCGGGAGCTCGCCGAGCGTCTCGCGCCGGCCCGGCCCGGCATGCGGGTGCTCTACACGTCGGGCTACACCGACGACGCCATGGTCCACCAAGGCGTACTGCGCTCGGGGGTGGCGTTCCTGCAGAAACCGTTCGTGCCGGAGACCCTGGCGCGGAAGGTCAGGGAAGTGCTGGATGGGGAGCAGGGAGAAGGGCGAGGTACCATGCGGTGACCTTCAAGGTCACCGCGTCGAATCGACCCTCTCGCTGCGTTCTTCTCCCCCGTCTCGGTCCAGAATCTCTCTCACGCGAAGCAGCAGATCGTTCGCCGTCCAGGGCTTGCGCAGGAAAGGGAGCGCCGGGTCGAGCCGGGCGCCGCCTCGGCCGTCCGGATCAGAATAGCCGCTCGCGAACAGGAAGCGCATCGCCCGCCCTTCCCGGCGGAGGGCGTCGTACAGCGCTCGCCCACCGAGTCGCGGCATCACGAGGTCGGAGAAGACGAGGTGGACGGCCGGCCCTCGCTGCCCCAGCACTTCGAGCGCCTCCTGCCCGTCGGCCGCCGTCACCACCTGATAGCCGGCGTCCTCGAGGATGCGCTTCGCCGAGCGGCGCAACTGGTCGTCGTCCTCGACCACCAGCACCGTCTCGGTGCCGCCCCGGACTTCAGGCTCGCCCGCCTCGCCCCGCGTGGCCGCCGCGGCGGGTTGATCCGCGACCGGGAAGTAGATCCGGAAGCGCGTACCGTTCCCCGGGGCCGTGTCGACTTCAATACCGCCGCCGTGCTGCTTCACCAGTCCGTAGACGGTCGCCAGGCCCAAGCCCGTTCCCCGCCCAGCCGGTTTGGTGGTAAAGAACGGCTCGAACATGCGCCGTCGGGTCTCCTCGTCCATCCCGACGCCGGTATCGCCGACGTACAGGCAGACGTATTCGCCGGGGGCGGGTGCGCCGCAGGCGAGCTGCCGCTCCTTGGTAAGGATGGCCCGGGCGGTCTCGATGCGCAGGACGCCGCCGTTCGGCATGGCGTCGCGCGCGTTGGTGGCGAGGTTGAAGAGGATCTGCTCCGTCGCGTGCACGTCGGCGCGGGCCTCCGGCAGACCGGTGCTGCCGGCGATCACCACCTCGACGTCGGCGGGGAGGATGCGCCGCAGGAACCCGGAGAGTTCCGCCACGAGGGCGCCCAAGTCGGCCGACTGGAGGTCGAGGCTCGAGCGCCGCGCGAACCCGAGCAGCTCCTGCACCATCACCCGGCCGCGCAACGCCGCGGACATGACGTCGCGCAGGTCGGCGTGCGCGTCCCCGTGCGCCACGGGGAGCGCCTTCGCGACGAGTTGGGCGTTGGCCAGGATGATGGTGAGGAGGTTGTTGAAGTCGTGGGCGATCCCGCCGGTGAGCTGACCGATCGCTTCCATCTTCTGGGAGTGGCGCAACTGCTCTTCGAGCGCGCGCCGCTCGGTCACGTCCTCGGCGATCGTCTCGAAGTACTCGATCCGTCCGCTCGCCCGCCGCACCGCGCGCGCGGAGAGCCGCACCAGGATGCGGTGGCCGTCTTTGCGCTTCCAGGCGACCTCCACGCCCCGGATCGCGTCGCCCCCGTCGAAGCGCGCAATGACCCGCTCCCGCTCGCTCGGGTCCGCGTACACATCCCGCGCCAAGTCCACCCCGAGCAGCTCCGTTTCGGACGCGTACCCCAGCAGGCTCACCACGGCGGGGTTCGCGGCGAGGAACCTGCCGTCGGGAGTGGACCGGTAGATCCCGTAACTGGCGTTCTCGACCACCGCGCGGCTGCTCTCCTCGGATCGCCGTAACGCTTCCTCGGCGCGGTGGCGCTCGGTGACGTCCGTCCCCACGCCGATCACGCCGGTGACCCCGTCGGCCGGGTCCCGCACCGGCGAGTACCACGCCTCGAACACCGTCCCGAACACCTCGACGGTCGAGGAGAACGTCTCCCCGGCGAGCGCCCGGCGCACGTCCGCGAGCGCCTGCGGCAGGTCCGCGTACAGCTCGTACACCGACCGGCCCACCAGCTGCGCCGGCCGGAACCCGAGCGCGTCGAGCCCCCGCCCCTCGACCATGGTGAACACGCCGTTTTGGTCGAAGGCGAACAGCACGAGCGGCGCGCCGGCGATGACGGTCCGCAGCCGCTCTTTGCTCTCGCGCAGGGCCCGCTCCTGGCGCCTCCGCTGCGTCACGTCCCGCGCGTTGACGATCAATTGTGCCGAGCCGCCGTGATCGACCCGCGCCTGACCGACGGCCTCCAGCACGCGCCACGAGCCGTCGTGGTGTCGGAACCGGAACTCCGCCGACTGCGGCACGTTCGGCCGCTGGATCGCGCGAGCGAGCGCCTCGGCGACGAGCGCAATGTCTTCCCGGTGGACGAGGTCGAACGCGTTCCGCTCGAGCAGCTCGACGGGCGCGTACCCGAGCACGCGCTCCACCGACGGACTCGCGTAGCGGAACACGCCGTTGTCGCCGACGATGGTGACGATGTCGGACGCATTCTCGATCAGTGAGCGGAAGTGCTCCTCACTGCGGCGCAGCGCCTCCTCGGTGGCGGTGCGGTCGATCGCGGTCGCGAGGACGTTCGCCACCGCCTGCAGAAAGTGCGTGTCGTGGATCGTGAACTCGCGCCGGTGAGCACTGTGAGCGCCCAGGATGCCGAACGGCCGATCCTTCCCGTGGATCAGCACGCTCAGGCTGCTCACGACGCCGTGCGGCGCGAGCAGCGGCGCGCTGCCGAACCGCGTGTCCGTCGGCAAGTCTTCCACCACGACCGGACCCGCGCCGCGCAAGGTGTAGCCGGCGTGGGAGTCGGCGTCGGCAGGGATGATGACCCGGCTCTTGTCGCCCCAGCCCACACCCGCGCGCAGCAGCAACGTCCGGCTTTCGGGGCGCAGCTCGAGCACACTGCCGAATTCCACTTCGAGCACCCGGGCCGCCAGCGTCACGGCCGCGTCCATCAAGTCCCGAACGGGCGCGCCGGCGAGCGCCTGCTGCCCCAAGTGGGCGACAGCCTCCTGCTGCCGCGCGGTGGAGCGCAGCGTGGCTTCCGTGCGGGACAACCGCGTGTCGCGCGGATCGTCGTCCCCGCGCAGCAGGCGAAACCGAGTGGCGTTCATTGAGGGGCCACAACCTTGCATTCCTCTGGCTTTTTTTCCACAGTAAGGACCACTCGGATAGGGTGCGCCCCGTCACGGTACGCGTCGTAATCGGCGGTCACGCAACGACTTCCTGGATGAGCCGCTAACTCCCTCAAAACCCCAAAAACCAGGCGGGCCCCGTGGAGCAACTCCTGGCTTACATCGATCGCTCGTCGAGCAGATCCAGGCCTCCCACTACGAGGCGCTCCGCACCGGCGCCGCAGGTGGCGAACGCTTGCGGCTCGGTACAGTCGGCCGGATGCCGCGTTGCTGACGCTCGGACAAGTCGAATCGTGGCAGCGGCGCAACACAAGTGTGGCCCCGAGTCCTCCCTCTCTGGCAGGTGCGCACCAGCTGTGTGAGCTAGGTCACCGGAACGGGATGCGCGGCTCCATCCATGGATTCGTACCGGCGCCCGAACAGATGCCGAAAAGCCAGGTAAACTGGGCATCATCTAGCGAGTGTGCGCTCACTTATGCTCGTAAGGTATTGCAGCAAAGATCATTAGCCTAGCACAAGCCCCTGCCAGCAATGCTAAGTCGCTGCGTCGCAACTGGTTCCAAAATGGCCTCGACACCTGACCACGGACCGGGTCTACATTTGGCCATGCCCATCCCCGCCCTATACGGACACGAGGGGATCCGCAGCCGGCTGGTAGGCGCTATCGCCTCCGGCCGGTTGCCGCAAGCGCTCCTCTTCGAGGGGCCCCGCGGGGTCGGAAAACAACGCCTGGCTCTCTGGCTGGCGCAGGCGCTGGTGTGTGACCGGGCGAAGGGGAAGGCCGAAGGGTGCGGCGAATGTCAGCACTGCCGGCTCGTGCTGAAATTGTCGCACCCGGACGTGCACTGGTTCGTGCCGGTCGAGCTCTCGAAGAAGGGGGCCGACGCCGACAAGCAGGTCGATCTGGTGGCGGAGGCTCTGGCAGAGGAAATGGCGGAGCGCCGCGAGCGGCCGCTGTACGAGCCTCCGTCGGGGCTGGCCAGTCACGGGATCGCCTCGGTGCGGCTGGTGCTGCGGCGCCTCGTGCTCACCCCTGCCTTTGGGCGGCGCAAGGTGTTCGTGATCGGCGACGCCGAGCGTCTGGTGCCGCAGACCGGAGCGGAAGCGGCGGCCAACGCCTTGCTGAAGGCGCTCGAGGAGCCACCAGCCGATACAGTGTTCGTGCTGACGAGCTCCGAGCCGGATGCGCTGCTGCCGACCATCCAGTCTCGCGTAGTGCGCGTCCGGGTGGCGCGAAATGCCGACAGCATCGTGGCAGTGTTCGCACAGCGCGAGCTCGGCCTGAAGTCGCAACGCGATATTGCAGAACGAGTTACAGCAGCAGACGGAAGCATAGGCAAGCTCCTTGCAACTGAGGAGGGCGCCGGCGGAACGGGGCAGACAGCCGAGGCGTTCCAGGCAGCAGTGGCGGGCGGGGCCGTCCAACGATACGGATTCGCGCTGCGCCAGGCTCCGTTCCAGGCGCGCGGCGGATTCACCGCGATGCTGGACGGTCTGCTCGAGCAGCTGCGGGAGCGGGCGCGGGCCGGCGGCGAGACGGCGAGGGTGGTGGAGGCGATGGCTTGCGCGCTCGAGGCGCGCGGGCTGGCCCAGGGCAACGTGAATCCGCAGCTGGTGGCGGCCGTACTGGCGGATCAGTTGGCGGGGCTGACATGAAGCTTTCGCATGTCGATGCCGCAGGCCGGGCGCGCATGGTGGACGTGAGCGACAAGCCGATCACCGTGCGCACTGCGGTGGCGGAGGGAAGCATCCGGATGTCGGCCGAGGCCTACCGGCTGGTGGCCGACCAGGCGGTCGCGAAGGGCGACGTGCTAGCGGTGAGCGAGGTCGCCGGGACACTGGCGGCGAAGCGCACAGGAGAGCTGATCCCGCTGTGCCACCCGCTCGGCCTGGATCACGTCGAGGTAGACGCGAGCCTGGACGAGACGCTCCCCGGGGTGCGGGTGCGGGCCTCCGCGCGGGCCGTAGGGCGCACCGGGGTGGAGATGGAAGCTCTGACAGCGGTGTCGGTTGCGTTGCTCACCGTCTACGACATGGTCAAGGCGGTGGACCGAGGGATGGAGATTGAGCGCGTGCGGCTGCTCGAGAAGACGGGCGGGACGCATGGCGACTGGCGGCGGGCCGCCGGCGATTGACGGGGAATTGATGGCGCGGCGCCAGCGTGGGCCGCATGGACTTACCTGAGAGGGCTATGCACACGAAGACCCAGAAGTTGATGCTGCAGGGGAGTCTGATCCTGCTCGGCGCCCTGGTGGTGAGCAGCATCGGCGGGTGGGCGCGACGCGCCACGGCGGACGACCAGCCGGCGGCGGTGGCGGCTCCCGCGGCGCTGGGCGACCTACGCTCGCTCGAGCAGTCGCTCGAGGCGACGCGGGGTGAGCTCGCGGTGGCACGGCTCCAGCTGGAGCGCGCCAACGCGATCATCGACTATTCGACCAACTACCACATCGCTGCCGATCTGTCGGCCGCGATTTACGACATCGCCCTGGCCGAGGGGGTCGATCCGGCTCTCGCCTTCCGTTTGGTGAAGACAGAGTCGAACTTCACCGCCAAGGCGAAGAGTAAGGTCGGGGCCATCGGGTACACCCAGGTGCTGCCGAGCACGGCTCGGTTGTACGAGCCCGGGCTCACGATGCAGCAGCTGTACGACCGGAACACGAACCTCCGGCTCGGGTTCCGCTACCTGCGAGACCTGTTGGAGCGCTACGAGGGCACACCGGAGGCGAAGCTGCGCCTGGCGCTGCTCGCCTACAACCGCGGTCCGAGCAAGGTGCAGGAGCTGCTCGACGCGGGGCGGGATCCGCAGAACGGCTATGCGACGCACATTATGAAAGGCTATAGGCGGAAAAGCTGACGACGTAGCACAGAAACGTCGCGCGAAAACGTTACACAGGAGCGTAGCACAAAGGCGTAGGGTCGAGTGGCCCTACGCCTTTGTGCTACGTCTGTGTGCTACGTCTGTGCACGACGTCTCTGTGCTACGTCATTTTTGTGGAATTTTGATGATGTCCCCCGCCCGGATGACCGACGCGATCGTCAAGCCGTTGTAGTTCAGCAGCGCAGCGAGCGCTACACCGTAGCGGCGCGCGATCTCGCTCGCGGTCTCCCCCGGCCGGACCCGATAGCTGCCCGTGCTCGCCTCGGTCCGGCTGACGCGCCGGTATCGGGGCTCGGGTGGCGTGGACCAGGCTCCGGCGGGCACGATCCGCCCGCTCATGGGGACGATGATCCGCTGGCCGACGCGCAGCGCGTGCGTCCTGATGTGCGGGTTCGCGCCCTCGATCATCGTGACGCTCACGCGATACCGCTTGGCAATCTCCGACAACGTCTGCCCGCGGGCGACATAGTGATCCACGAACGTGATCCGGTCCGTCACGGGGAGGCTGTCGTAGCGCTCGGCGACGATAGTCCCGCGACCGCGCGGCACGCGCACCACGACGCCGCGCCCCGGCGGCGTGATCCCGCGGACGAACTGCGAGTTCAGCTCGAGCAGCGCCGCGACGCTCGTATCCGCGAGCCGTGCGATCACGTCCAGGCCGGTCGCGTCGGGGATGGTGACCTCGTCGAACTCGAGCCGCGGCAGCGGTTTCACCTCGTCGAACCCGTAGCGCTGCGGCTGCTTGGCGATCAGCGACGCGGCGATCAACTTAGGCACGTAGTCGCGCGTCTCGCGGCGCAGATACCTGCGGTCGGCGAGCTGGAAGAACGTGAGGTCGCTCACCGAATCGGGATCGCCGCCGCTCCCGCCGCGGCCGCCGCCCCCGGGCAGGCGGCCGATGCCGCGCTCGATCCGTCCCACACCCGCGTTGTAGGCGGCCGCCGCGAGGTAGACGCTCCCCAGCCGCTCCCGCAGGTCTGCGAGGTAGTTCACAGCCGCCTCGGTCGCCTTGAAGGGATCGCGCCGTTCGTCCACCCAGGGGTCCACCGTGAGGCCGTACAGCCGGGCTGTGCTCGCCATGAACTGCCACATCCCCACCGCCTTCGCCCGGCTCACTGCCGTGTTCGAGAACCCGCTCTCGATCAGCGACAGGTAGACCAGATCCTCGGGCAGCCGCTTCGCCCGCAGCCGGTTGCGGATCATGCCCTCATAGCGGCCCAGCCGGGCCAGCCAGATCTCGAAGCGGTCGCGCGAGTCCACCTGAAAGAACTCGAGGTACTCGAGCACCCGCCGGTTGGTGGCGAAGCTCGACACGTCGATATCGAAGGTGGGCTCGGGCGAGGGCGCCGCGCCGATGGCGGCTTTGCCCTCGGCGCCGAACAGCCGTACCGCCTCCCGCTCGACCTCTTCTCCCTTGACGGCGGGCGCCGCCGCCGAGTCCCGGTGGGCCCGTGCGCTGTCGGGGCGCGGTGCCGTCCGATGCAGGCTGTCGAGCACCTCCTGGTCGGCCGCCGAATCCTGCGCGACCCGCGCGATCGCCGCGCCGAGCGAGTCCACGGTATGCGCCGCGCTGCTGTCGGCAACCGCGGGCGCCACGGTGCCGACGTGCGGCCCCTGCGCTCCCCCGCACGCCGCCAGGATGAGCGCCAGCATGGCGCTCCCAACCCACCCTAAAGGGTGGGCTCGGCGCAGCACCGTGCTGAAGCACAGTGCAATGCCGAGCCCACGCTTCAGCGTGGGAACAGGGAGCGCTGCGAGGCTCATTGCGAAGTGCCTCATCGGGTGGCGAAGAAATTCCCTAGAATGCGGTTCGTCGCGTTCAACACTGCAAGAGCCGCGCCCCGGGGCGCATCAGTCTCGGTCAAGTACGCCCCCACCAGCCGCGAGGCTCGCGTCTCCTGCCGCACCGAGAGCGAGACGATGATCACCGTCGCATCGAACGCCCGCACGGCTTTCACGCCCAGCAGCTCGAAGCCCAGCTTCGGCTGGACCACCCGCTCGAGCGCGCGCACGACCGCCGCGGCACCGCACCGCAGCTCCCCCGCCTGGGAGATGATCCCCTCCGACTCCCCCAGGAACTCCCGCCCATCGGACGACGACAACACCACCTTCGCGCGGCAGCGCCCGCTCGCCAGGCGCTGAAACTCGAAGTCTTTGAAGCGCAGCCGCTCGCTGCCCGGTTCTCCTCTGATCGGCGCTGCCACGGGGCCGCCTCAGTCGAACCGGACTTCGATCTGCTGTTTCGTCAACGCGTCCTGCGGCACGTCCACCACGTCCACCTCCAGCTGCGGTCTTCCTTGCGCGTCCCGCTCCGCCGACACCACCAGGATGAGCCCGCTCTGCAGCTCCACCTTGAGCTGGCGCAGGTCCGACCGGACCGTGACGTCGCGCACTGACTCGCCCCTCAGCCGCGCGACCGCGCCCACGATGCGGCGCAGCGCCTGCACCCCGAGCGAGCTCACGCCAACCGCTCGGCCAAGAGCTGCGACAGGGCGGTGTCGGGGATCCGTTCCGCCTGGATGAACAGCGACGACTTCGAGGTGGCCTCGAGCGGGTACAGGGTCCAAAACGATCGCCCCGGGCGCTCGGAAACGGTGCGGAACGACAGCACCAGCTGCCATGCCTCGGTGTTGGCCGGGCGCTCGGCGAGCGCGTCCACATGCCAAACTTGATCGCCTAAGGCGATCACTCTCCATGGCATGGATCACCTCGGGGAACTTGGGGCCCGACAATATGGACGTAACCCCAAGTCGGGTCAATAGTTGAGGCGAGAAACCACGATGGGGACTGCCGGGGGGTTAGTCGCCCCGGGTGGCCAAAGCCTTGAACCGCTTGGCCAGCTCCTTCGTCACGGGGCCGGGAACACCCGAGCCGATGACCCGGGCATCGAGCTTCGTCACACCCACGATCTCGGCCGCCGTGCCGGTGAAGAACACCTCGTCCGCCGTGTACAGGTCATAGCGGTTGAGCGGCACCTCTTCGATCCCGTACGTCGCCTCGCGCGCCAGCTCGATGACCGCATCGCGCGTGACGCCGCGCAGGATCCCGGCATAGGCGGGCGGCGTCTTGAGCGTGCCGTTCGTGACCGCGAACAGGTTCATCCCGCTCGCCTCGGCGACGTACCCCGACGCATCGAGCATGATGATCTCGTCCACGCCAGCCGCGATCCCTTCGACCTTCGCGAGGATGTGCGACAGGTAATTGAGCGACTTGATGCGCGGGGAGAGACTCTCCCGGTGGTTGATGGGCGTGGCGGCCGTCAGACAGGTGAGGCCCTTCTCGTAGCGGTCGACGGGCCACAGCAGGATCGAGTCGACGATCAGGATGATCGACGGCTTGGCGCACTTGCGGGGATCGAGGCCCAAGTCACCGACCCCGCGCGTCACGACCAGCCGGATATAGGCGTCCGCGAGCCCGCTCTTCGCCACAGCCTGTTCCACCAGCCGGCGCAGCTCGACCTTCGCCATCGGAACCTCGAGCCACACGCCCTTCGCCGAGTGGTACAGACGGTCCAAGTGCTTGTCCAGCCGGAACACGCGCCGGTCGTACACCCGGATCCCCTCGAACACGCCGTCGCCGTAGAGCAGCCCGTGGTCGAACACCGAGACCTTGGCGTTCGCCTTGTCGTAGTACTGACCGTCGATCCAGATCATGGGTGCCATGGGTAGCGGGGCGGAATATACCGTCGTAACGCGGAAATCGGCTACATGTGCGGTAAGTCACACGGCGCTGTTGCGATGGCGCCCTCCGGCAAGCAGAGCTGGGAGAGGCCGCACCGCTGCGGGCGTCCCAACAAGGGGTTTGGGGTGATCGATCTCGGCTACGATCTCGCCGGCGCGGCCGCGACGGAGCTCCTGATCGCGGGGCTCAAGCGAGCACCGGGGCTGAAGCGACTGTTATGACGGGGGAAGTCAGGCGCCTAAATGGCGTCACCGTGAGGGCGTCGCGGTGCGCCGGCGCTCTGCCAGCGCCCGCGCGATCCCCGATAACCAGGCGAGCGGACTGCCGGCGCGGGGAGTGAACTCGCTGGCGGTGTGCCAAGCCCGATCGAACGTCTCGGCCACGACCTGCTCGGCCGCGTCCGAATCGACCAGCGCCACGTACACCTGCGCGTACACGGAAAGGCGGTGCCGATCGCACAACTCGGCGCGCGCCGCTCGGTCGCCTGCGGCCATCAGCTGCACCAGTTGGCTATCCGGCATGAGGCGGTGGGTCATGGTCTGCATTCCTTAAAGAGGCTGCAAGGCGCCTTCCGGTAACGGGTCTCTTGCCGAGGGTGCGGCGCGTCGCATCTTTGGCCCGACCTTGGGAGAGGGTGGCATGCGACTCCGCTTCCCGCGTCCCGCGCGCGTCGGCCTCGTGGTCGCTCTAACCGCTTGCGGCCAGCCGGCGCCACCCGCGGGCTCGTTCGACTACCTGTTCGCTCCGCCTGGTGGCCGCTTCCAGCACGTCTCGTCCACCGACGCGACCGGCGGGAATCACGACTTCGTCGAGATTGCGGCGGGCGACAGCGCGGTGCTGCTCGACACACCGGGCCCCGGCGTGGTGCGGCGGCTGTGGGTCACCGTGGCGAGCCGAGACCGGCAGTACCTCCGCCGCATCGCGTTGAAGATGTACTGGGAGGGCGAGACCGATCCCTCCGTGGCGGCGCCGCTCGGAGACTTCTTCGGCAACGGATTCACCAAGCGCCCCTACACCGCGCTGGTGATGGGAGAGGCGAGCGGCGGGTTCTACTGTTATCTGCCGATGCCGTTCCAGCGGCGCGCGCGGATCGTGGTTGAGAACGGCACCGGGCGGCCGATCGACGCGCTGTATTACAACATCGAGCTCGTCACAGGCGTCCGGCTGCCGTCGGGCTTCGCGACGTTCCACGCGTGGTGGCACCGGGACCCGCGCACCACGGCGCGGGCCCCGCACCTCATTCTGGCCGCGCGCGGCCGCGGCGCCCTCGTGGGCGTCTCGCTCAACGCGCAGAGCTACGCGAAGAACCTCGCGTTCCTCGAAGGAGACGAGATCTACACGGTGGATGGAGAGCGCCGCGGTCAGGGAACCGGGACCGAAGACTACTTCAACAGCGGCTGGTACTTCGACGAGGGAACGTACGCCGGCCCCTACACGGGGCTGATCGTGAAGGACGATACGCTGGGGCGCGTGGCGGCGTACCGCTGGCACCTCCCGGACCCGGTGCCGTTCCGCGACTCGTTGCGCGTCACCATCGAGCACGGCACCGAGAACACCGAGGTCGCGGATTATGCGACGATGGCGTACTGGTATCAGACCGAGCCGCACGCGCCGCTCCCGCCCTTGCCGCCGCCCGACGCGCGGCGCGTACCGGCCGTTGTCATTCCGCTCGCGGCGATCCCCGCCGATTCGCTCCACTGGCAACGCCGCGGCGCGACGACCGTCGTGGCGCTCCCCGTGCCCCGCCCCGACCGCTACACGGTCGTGGTCTATCCGGTGGGCGGCCCCGACAGCGATCGCGCTACGTTCCGTGTGGCAGGCAGCCCGGGCGGTACGGCGCTCCTCGTCGCCGAAGACTCCAACTCGCTCTTGCCGGCGATCCCGCTCGGCGCCGTGTCGGTCCGGGATAGCGTGCGGCTCGAGGCACGCGTGCGGCACCTCCCCGCGGCCATCGCAGCGCTGCCCGTCCGCGTGTGGGCGACCGAATGGCACGTCGTCGGCCCGTTCCCGAGTCCGCGGGTGCCGGGGAAGGAAATCAGTCCGGCGCTCGACAGTGTGCTGGGTCCGGAGCGGAACCCCGACCTTGCGGCGAGCTACGCCGGCGTGAACGGCCAGCCGGTTCGCTGGCGCCGAGTGACGGCGGGGCCGGACGGCCGCGTGCGGCTCACCCGGATCTTCAAGCCGGCGGACTGGGTGCTCGCCTACGGCGAGACGTTGCTTTACTCGCCGAGGGCGGGGCCAACCACGCTACTTCTGGGCGCGGATGACGGGCACGTCCTGTGGGTGAACGGGGAGCGCGTCTCCGAGCGGCAGGGGCGACACACCTCGGAGCCCGATGACGTCGCGATCCCGGTGCGGCTGCGCGCCGGCTGGAACCGCGTGCTCGTGAAGGTCGCGAACTTAGACGGCGGCTGGGCGTTCCAGCTGCGGGCCGCCGACCCTGATGGTGTGTTGCGTTGGGGCGCGGGCCCCGGAGGGGGAGGCAGATGAACGAGAATAAGACGACGCAGTCGCCGTGGGGTGGCTGGCTGCTCCACGCCGTGATCGGGACCGGCCTCACGGCCGTGCTGGCGTGGCTGGCGGCGCCTCCGGTCGCCGTGGTGGTGGCGGTGCTCGCGATGGGGATCGCGCATGAGATCGGCGACGGCGACTTCCTGCGGGTGAACGGCGGCCCGTGGAACGGCGTGCTCGATGTGGTGGCGTTTCTGCCGACGGCGATTGTGCTTGTTGTGACGCACATCTAGCAGGCTGCTGAACAACCAGATGCGCCGGGCGGCGTCATTGATTGGACGCCCTGAAGGGCGCCCTCGGCGCGGGTGCGTCCTAGAATGTACGAGCGTCCTTCAGGACGACAGGGCGGCCGAGGCCGGGCTTCAAGCCCGTGCGATCACCGGTCGCAACCATTCGACGGACTTTCTCAGCACCCCGCTCGAGCAGGCGAGCTACGCCCAACCGGCGCATGACCCGGGCGGGGATCGAACCCGCGACCTACGGATTAAAAGTCCGTTGCTCTACCAACTGAGCTACCGGGTCGGACACCGCCAAACTTCACATCGCGCCCGGGCTTAAACAAGCGGCCGCGGCGGGCCTGTCTCGTTCCGCGACCCGTGCTGACGCGACGACGTCTCCGACAACCAGCGTGGCGGGAGGCTCGAGCCCCGCGGCGTACGCGCGCTCGGCGAGCGTCGCGAGCGTACCGGTCACCGTGCGCTGGTCCGGCAGCGTCGCGCTCGCAATCACGGCTGCGGGGGTGTCAGGGGACATGCCGTGCGTGATCAGCCGCGCCGTGATCTGGGGAAGTGCCCGCAGCCCCATCAGGAACACGAGCGCCGGCAGCCGCGCCAACGCGTCCCAGTCGAGATCCGACGCCTCGCCGCATTCGTGACCCGCGACGACGACGAACGCCGACGCGTGGCGCCGGTGGGTCACGGGGATGCCTGCGGCACCGGGCGCGGCGATGGCCGACGTCACGCCGGGAACCACCTCGTACGGCACGCCCGCCGCGCGCAGCGCCTCACATTCTTCGGCACCCCGGCCGAACACAAACGGGTCTCCCCCCTTCAGACGGACGACGATACCGCCACGCCGGGCCCACTCTATCAGCAGGGCGTTGATCTTCTCCTGCGCGATCGGATGCCCTTCCCCGCCCGACCGCTTCCCGACGAAGATCCGTTCCGCCCACGGCGGCGCCTCGTCCAGGAGATCCGGATGCACCAGGCGATCGTACACCACGACCTCGGCCGCCCGGAGGCGCTCGAGGCCGCGCCGCGTGATCAAACCAGGATCTCCCGGCCCCGCACCGACGATGTAGACGATCCCTGCGCCGCGGGTCTCAGGTTCCTCCGCCTCCACCAGCCGGCCGATGCGAGCACGCGCGCCCGCGATGTCACCCCGTCGCACCGACTCGATCGCGTCGGAGTCGACGATGCGATACCACAGCCGGGTGCGCACACGCGCGTCAGGGACCCGCTGCGCCAGCTCGGCCCGCAGCTCGCCCAGCAGATCCAGCAGCGTCGCGTATTCCGGTCCGATCAGCCTCCCGATCCGCTCGCGCAGCCGCACGGCGAGCGCTGGACTCTTCCCCGCGGTCGAGACGGCGACCGCGACGTCGCCCTGGCGGTGAATCGCAGGCGCGATGAAGCTGCAGTGCGGCAGATCGTCTACCGCGTTGAGCAAGACGCCGCGGGTCTCGGCTTCGGCCCACACCGCGCGGTTCGCGCCGCGATCGTCGGTCGCCGCGATCGCGAGAAACGCGCCCGCCAAGTCACCGGGACGATACGGCCGCCGCTCGATCGTGACCGTCCCCGCGGCCTCCAGATCGTCGAGCCGCCGTGACACGCTCGGGCTGATGACGCTCACCCGCGCGCCGGCATCGAGCAGCGCCACCACCTTCTGCTCCGCGATCGCGCCACCGCCGACCACCACGGCCCGGCGGCCGCGCAGGTCGAGGAACGCCGGATAGAAGTGCGTCACGGCGCGGCCTCCGCGACGGCGTCGTTTCGTAACTCGTCGCTGCCGATGCGGCAGCAGAAATCTCCCAGGCCCTCGCCCGGCAGGCGCCCGGCGCGGTAGCGCTCCAGCAGCGGCCGCACCTGGGCAACGAGCCGGTGCCGCGGCACGAGGTCGGCGTACTCCGTCGCGAGCCTGGTGCCGAGCACGCTCCCTCCCACGAAAATCGTGTACTTGTCCGCCGACCGGCCCACGAACGCGAGGTCCGCCGTGTATGGTCGCGCGCAGCCGTTGGGACAGCCCGTCATCCGCACTGTGAGCCGCACGTCGGCGAGCCCGAGGCGCTCCAGCTCGCCCTCGAGCTCGTCGATCACGCCGGGGAGCGCCCGCTCGGCTTCGGCGAGCGCCAGGCCGCAGGTCGGGAGCGCCGGGCAGGCCATCGACCAGCGCCTTACCGTCGAAATGACGCCCGCCGGGCGCACGCCGTGGTCCGCCAGCATCGCGTCGAGCGCCGCCCGGCGCCGCTCGGCGATGCCCGTGAGCAGCAGGTTCTGCTGCGGCGTGAAATGGACCCCCGCGCGGAACACCTCCACGATGCGCCGGACGGCGGTCCGGAGCCGCACATCCTCCGTATCCTGGATGCGCCCGTTTTCGATGAACAGACCGTAGAACGCACGGCCGCCTCCCTGATCGTGCCACCCCAGGTGATCGTGCACGTCGCGGATGCGGACTGGAGCGGGCGGCGGCAGGGACCGGCCGAGCCGCTGCTCCACCTGCGCCCGGAACCAATCGAGCCCGCGGTCATCCAGCAGATACTTGAGGCGCGCGTGACGGCGGTCGCCGCGATCGCCGTAATCGCGCTGCACGGTGATCACGGCCTCGGCCACTTGGACCACGTCCTCCGGCGCGGCGAACCCCAGCGGATCGGCGAGTCGGGGGTAGGTGACTTTCTTGCCGTGGGTCATGCCCAGGCCGCCGCCCACCAGCACGTTGAACCCCGCAACGCGATCCCCGTCGGGAATCACCACGAACCCCAGATCGTTGCTGTAGACGTCGGTGCAGTTGTCGTCCGGAAATGCGATCGCCGTCTTGAACTTTCGAGGGAGATAACGCTGCCCGTAGATCGGCTCGGACTCGGGCGCGGGTGCGCCCTCGGCGACCTGGTCGCCGTTGAGCCAGATCTCGTGATAGGCTCGGGTCCGAGGCAGCAAGCGCGCCGATATGTGGCAGGCCACGGCCAGCGCCTGATCGCGCAACCCACCGGGCAGCGGCGCCGGGCAGCACATCACGTTGCGCTGCACGTCGCCGCAGGCGCCGAATGTCGTGACCAGCGCGTCGTTCAAGGCGCGGACGGTGGCTTTCAGGTCGCCCTTCAAGACGCCGTGAAACTGGTTGTCCTGTCGGGTGGTCACCCGCAGCGTGCCGTTGCCGTAGCGACCCGCCAGCTCGTCGAGCGCAAGGTACTGCTCGGCGGTGACGACGCCGCCCGGGATCTTGCAGCGCACCATGAAGACGTAGGCGGGGTCCAGGCCGGCATCGCTCCGCTGCCGGCGCGTATCGCGGTCGTCCTGCTGGTAGACGCCATGGAACTTGAGGAGCTGCGCGGCCTCGTCCTCGAAATGGCTGGTGGCGGCGGCGAGCTCCGGCGCGAGCGAGCCGCGCAGCCCGTGGCTCGCCTGCTTGATCTTCTCGACGGCGCTCACAGCCGCGTGCTTGTCGGCCATCCTCACTCCTCCCCGCTCAGATAGATCGATCTTACAAAAAACGACGGGCCCGCTTCCCGAATCGGGAAGCGGGCCCGCATTGCGTTGCACGTCGTCTCGGAACTAGCTCACGTTCGTCCGGTACCGCACCACCGCGCATCGCCACTCGGTCCGCTTCCCCACGGGAGCGCACACATCCCTCGACAGGACGGACGACAGCGGGTGGCGATACCGGCGCTCATCATACTGGAACGGACCTTACCAGGCCGGGCCGGGCGCTGTCAACCAGCCGTGGTGGCAAACCTCCCCGGCGGTCTGTAGTTGCACTACCTGACCGCGTGGGCGCCGCTGGCGTGGCCTCCGTCACGGATGTTACGCCCGCTGCGCCTGCAGGCTCTTTAGGACGCATGCGACCACACCCGTGGCGTGCCGGGTTACCGGCTCGTGACACCACCGATCGGGCCGTCGTGGAGCGAATGGCGGCGGGGGACCGAGGTGCGGTCCGCGAGCTGCTGGCGCGCTACCGCAGCACTCTCTACGCAACCGCCTACGCCGCACTGGTCGACCCCGAGCTCGCCGAAGCGGCCGTGGCCAGCACCTTCGAGCAAGCGTGGCGCACGGCTGCCCGGTTTCTGAGCACGCGCGGGAGCGTGTCAGGCTGGCTCACCCACCTCACCCGGCTCAACGTCGCGGCGCTATCGGCAGGCTGGCCTGCCCACTAACCCGAGGAGCGTACCGAGCGGCTGTTTCTAGTCGGCCGGCGGGCCTCTAGCCGGCCCGTATGCGAGCCCCGAGATTTGGCGTCGAGCCGGAACGTCCCGCACTCCGGAACCATGCCCATTCGGGGAGACCTCCATGAAGCACCGTCTGCTCCTCACCCTGGGTCTGGGGGTCTGCCTCGCCAGCGCCGCCAGGGCCCAGACGAAGCGCATCGAACTCTCCGACCTGCAGAAGATCATTAATGTCTCCGACCCGCAGATCGCCCCCGACGGGAAATCGATCGCCTGCGTCGTGTCGCGCGTTAACTGGACCGACGACCGGTTCGACGCGAATCTGGTGCTGGTCGACATCGCGAGCGGCACGCAGCGCAAGCTGACCTTCGACCGCAAGGGCGTCGGCTCGCCCCGCTGGTCCCCCAACGGTGATCGCCTCGCGTTCCTTGCGACCGCGGGCTCGGGGGACAAGGCGGCGCCACAGGTGTTCGTGCTCGACATGCGCGGTGGTGATGCTCGGCAAATCACCGAGGCAGCCAACGGCGTCGAGCAGTACGCCTGGAAGCCCGACGGGGCCGACATCGCCTACGTCACTCCGGACGACGCCGAAAACAAGAAGGAGATCGAGACGCACAACGACGCCTTCGAGGTTGGGGACGACGGATATCTCACCACCGCTGCCCCCACGCCGTCGCACCTTTGGAGCGTGCCGGCCGGGGGTGGCACGGCGCGGCGCCTGACCCGCGGCGCGTGGAGCCTGGCCAAGAGCCAGCCCCCCGGCCCGCCGTCCTCGCCGCTCGCTTGGTCGCCCGACGGCAAGACGATCCTGTTCACGCAGCAGGCCACGCCGCATTTCGGCGACGCCGATCAGTCGGTGGTGATGGTGCTCGACGTCGCCAGTGGCGCGAGCCGCAAGCACACCGGGCACAAGGCGTTCGAGGGCTACGCCACGTACTCGCCCGACGGTTCCCGCATCGCGTACTGGTACCCGCGCGACGGTGACCCCAACAATGTGAACGAGATCCACGTCGCGCCCGCGTCCGGGGGTGACGGGGTCGACCAGACCCGCGCGGTGGATCGCAACCTGGTGCGCGCGGTCTGGATGCCCGACGGCAAGTCGTTGCTCTTGGGCGGTCACGACGGGACGCGCACCGCGCTGTGGCTCATGCCGCTGGGCGGCGTGGCCAAGCGCATCGACCTGGGCGAGGTCAGTCCGGCGTGGGGCTTCTGGATCGATGTCTCGGTCGGCAAAGACGGCGCGATCACGTTCGCGGGCAGCACCCCCGACCGGCCGACCGAGCTGTATTACCTCGCGTCGGCGGCGGCGCCGCCGCGCCGGCTGACGGACCTGAACGCCGAAGTCGCCGCGCGCCAGCTCGGCAGCATGGAGCGGTTCGAGTGGCCGGGGCCGGACGGCTTCCACAACGATGGCGTCGTGACCTACCCCCCCGGCTTCGTCAGGGGCAAGCAGTACCCCCTCGTGCTCATCATCCACGGCGGACCGACGGCGGCCTCGGTGCGCGCGTTCAGCCTGTTCAGCCAGGCCGTGGCCGCGCACGACTACATCGTGTTCTCGCCCAACTACCGCGGCTCGGACAACCTCGGCAACGCCTACCAGCGCGCCATCTTCAACGACGCGGGCGACGGCCCGGGGCGGGACGTGATGGCCGGGATCGCGGCGCTCGTGAAGCTCGGCGTCGTGGACACGACCCGCATCGCGGTGTCCGGATGGTCGTACGGCGGCTACATGACGAGCTGGCTGATCGGGCACTACCACGTGTGGAAGGCGGCCGTCGCCGGGGCCGCGGTGACGAACCTCGTGGACCAGTACAATATGGCCGACTTCAACGTGCTGGAACGGTTCAGCTTCGCAGGCTTCGGCTCCCCGTGGACGGGGCAGGCGCTCCAGGCCTATCGCGACCAGTCACCGATCTCGTACGCCGCCGCGATGAAGACCCCCACGCTGATCCTGTCGGATGTGCGCGACGCGCGCGTCACGGTCACGCAGTCCTACGAGCTGTACCACGCGCTCCGGGACAACGGCGTGCCCGTCAAGTTCGTCGCCTACCCGGTGGACGGTCATTTCCCCGGCGATCCGGTGCGCACGACGGACGTGTACCGGCGCTGGATCGACTGGCTGGATCAATACCTGAAGGGGCCCGTCTCGACCCGGTAGCGGTCGCCGTGCGTCCGGCGCTCCTCAGGATAGCACGTCCCCGTCGCTGGCTGCTCGGCCTGTACGTGGCGAGCGCCCTGCTCGTCACGCTGCAGCAGGGCGTGCTCCGCCCGTCCAACAACTTCCGCGTGTTCCGCTCGGCGACCTTCAACCTCCTCGCCGGTCGCGATCTGTACGCGGCACACCCCGAGCAACACCTCGACTTCTACAAGTACAGCCCGACGTTCGCACTGCTGTTCGCGCCGCTCGCCTATCTGCCGTTCGCCCTGGCGTTCCTCTGCTGGAGCCTGCTCAACGCGCTGCTCCTGTGGTACGCGCTCGAGCGTCTGTTGCCGCGGCGCGAGGCCACGCTCGCGCTCGGGCTCCTGTACCTCGAGGTGCTGTTCGCGATGCAGTACGGGCAGAGCAACGCGCTGGTCGCCGCGCTCATAGTGCTGGCCTTCGTCGCGCTGGAGCGCGGCCGCCAGCTCGAGGCGGCGAGCGAGCTGGCGCTGGGAGCGTCGATCAAGCTGTTCCCGCTGGCCCTGCTCCCGGTCGCGGTGTTCCACCCGCGGCGCGCGCGGTTCGGTCTCCTCTTCCTTGGCGTCGCCACGGCGCTCGTCGTCCTGCCGCTCCTCGCGGTCCCCGCGCCGGAGCTCGTCGCCCAGTACCGCTCGTGGCGCGCCATCGAAGCGTCCGACACGCTGAACCGGGGCTATTCGCTGATGCAGTATCTCCACATGGCGCTCGGCACGGATTGGCCCAACTGGCCGGTGCAGCTCGCGGGCACGACGCTGCTCGTGGCCCCGCTCGCGCTCGGCCGCGGGGGGGGGCGCTGGAGCGACGCGGCGTTCCGGCGCCTCGTGCTCTGCTCGGTGCTCGTCTACGTGGTGCTCTTCAACCATCAATCGGAGCGGGCGACATTCGTCATCGCCTACACCGGCATCGTCGTCTGGTGCGTGAGCTCCGCCTCGAGCCGGCTCAAGACCGCGATCCTCGCGCTCACGCTGCTGGTGATGGTGGTCCACGACGTGGACATAGTGCCGCGGTGGGTGAAGTCGGAGATCCTGATTCCCTACCGCATCAAGGGCATTCCCTGCCTGGTGGCGTGGTGCGCGATGCAGGTGGAGCTGTTCGCTACAGCGCTCCGAAGTGAATCAGCCGGAAGCTCCCTCGCCGGAACCGCTCCCGAACCTCGGGGCGCGTGAGCGCGGCCAGCTCCCGGGCGCGCGGCGCCGTGTAGTCGTCCCAGGCCGCGAGATCCCCGTCGGGATGGCCGGGATGCACCATCAGCTCGGTGGTGCCCGGCTTGAGGTGGTCGAGCAGGGCCACCAGCCGCCGCAGGAAGCGGGGGCTGCCCTGGAGCGAGATGCCGACGAAGCGGTCCGGCCGGCGCAGCGGCGACGCCCCGCCGGCCGCAAAGCTCCAGGCCAGCCGCAGCGTCGCTTTCTTGAGCAAGGCCCGCCAGCTCATCACGTTGACGCTGTACGGCTCGAGCGGCACTCGGACGACCTGAATCCCTTCCCGGCGGGCGGTCTCCACGACCGGCCCCCACACCCCCGGGAGGACGTGGACGTGCCGGTGGCTGTCCAGGTGGGTGACGATGAGTCCCGCGTTTCGCAGGCGCGCGATCTGCGCCGTGCACTCGATCGCGATGTCCCCCGGATCGATGCGTCCCGCGAGCGCACGCGGGATGAGTCGCCGCAGTGGATGGAACCAGCCGGTGCGGGCGTCGCACAGGCTGCCACCCCACGAGACGGGCCGGCCCGTCGTCAGGTTGAGGTGCAATCCGACCCCGAGCCCGGGCCCGATGCCGCGCAGCAGCCGCGCGCCGTCGGTCCACCCCGGCGTGTTCACGAGGACCGAGACCGAGGACACCACACCCGCCGCGTGCGCCTCCAGGATCCCGCGGTTCACGCCGGCCGATAGGCCGAAGTCGTCGGCGTTCACGACGAGGCGCCGCGCGTCAGCCGTAGCGCCCCCGCCAGGCGTTCCAGCGGATCTTCACGAGGTCCTCGAGCATCTCGACCGCGTCCGCCGCGAAGCGGACGGTGCTCGGCTCGTCGTCGTACCGATAGTGGACCGCCGCCTGCGCGACCGTCAGGCCGTGCTGCTTCGCGATGTAGAGCAGCTCGACGTCGAAGCCGAAGCCGGCGATGGTGAGGCGCGGGAAGATCAGCTCGGCCGCGCGCGCCGTGAAGCCCTTCAAGCCGGCCTGCGTATCGAGAATCCCCGGCAACAGGACGAGCCGCACCACGCGGTTGAATACCCGGCTCATCACGTGCCGCGTGTACAGATAATGGAAGAACGACGGACTCATGAGGTAGCGCGACTCGGGGAGCACGCGGCAGGCGATGGCCACGTCGCTCCCCGTCTCGAGCCGGTGCACGATGTGCGCGATCTCGTCGACGGGATACGCCAGGTCGGCGTCGGTGAACACGCGGTAACGCCCTCGGGCAGCGAGCATCCCCCGGGCGACCGAAAAGCCCTTGCCCCGGTTCGTGTCGTTCCGGAGCACGGTCACCTCCGCCGCGTCGCGGCCGAACTCCGTGAGCAGGCGGGCGGCCGCTGGCTCGCTCGCGTCGTCGACCAGGACCAGCTCGGTCGGGTGGCCACGAGCGCACGCGAACGCCCGCAGCGCCGCGAGATGCGCCGGGAGGCGATCCGCCCCGTTGCGCACGGGCACGACGACCGATAGGTGGATTGCGCGATCAGCCACGCGACGAAAGCTACGGCGCTCGACGCCGCGCACCAGCCGCTGTAACTTTCCGGCCCGCGACTCTCGAGGCGCACGGTGAGCGAAGCGTCCGCAACCATCCAGCACGTCTCCGATACTGCGCGCTGGGTCGCGCTGTATCGCGCGATGGAGTCCGAGCGGCCGGACGCGCTGTTCCACGACCCCTACGCGCGGCGGCTGGCGGGAGCGCGCGGCGAGCAGATTCTCGCGTCCATGCCGAAGGGCCGGACCTGGGCGTGGGCGATGATCGTGCGGACGGCGGTGATGGACGAGCTGATCCTAGGAGCGATCGCGCGCGACGGCGTCGAAACGGTGCTTAACCTCGCCGCCGGTTTGGACACGCGACCGTACCGGCTGCCGCTCGCACCCTCGCTCCGTTGGGTCGAAGTGGACTTCCCCGACGTGATCGCCTACAAGCAGGAGCAGCTGGCGGGCGAGCGGCCTGCGTGCACGCTGGAACAGGTCGGCGTCGATCTCACGGATCCGGCGCGCCGGCGCGCGCTGTTCGCGCAGATCGGCGGCGCGGCGCGGCAGGGGCTGGTGGTGAGCGAAGGCTTGCTCATCTATCTCACGGGCGAGCAAGTCGGGGCGCTCGCCGGCGATCTCGCCGCGCAGTCTTCGTTCGGGTGGTGGCTGATCGACCTCGCCTCGCCGGGGCTGCTCAAGATGATGGAGCGGACGTGGGGTCGCGCCGTCACCAGCAACGCGCCGTTCCGGTTCGCCCCTTCCGAAGGGACGCGCTTCTTCGAGCCGTTCGGCTGGCGCGAAGCCGAGTACCGCTCGACCTGGGAGGAATCCCTGCGGCTCAAACGGACGATGCGCTTGGCCTGGCTGTGGGGTCTGCTCGGCCGGTTATACCCGAAACGCAAGCGGGAAGAGTTCCGTCGCTTCTCCGGCATCGCGCTGCTGGAACGCCGCTGACCCACGGCGCAACGCCGCACCGTCGAAAGGAAACTGAACCATGCGATCCTGTCTGCTTGTCGCCGGCTTCGTAGCGTGCGCCGCCTGTGCCAGGCCGGCGTCTCAGGCCGCCGGGCCGAACGTCGTCACGATCACCGCCACCGACTACGCGTTCAGCGCGCCGGACACCATCCCCGCCGGGCTCACCACCCTGCGCCTCGTCAATCGAGGCAAAGAGCTCCACCACGCCTCGCTCGTCCGGCTCGGCGAGGGCAAGACCATCACCGACTTCCAAGCCGGGCTGCAAGCTGCGATGCAGAACCACACCCCCCCGCCGCCGTGGATTTCCTTCGCCGGAGGGCCCAACGCCGTGACCGTCGGTGACACCGCCCAGGCGACCCAGGCGCTCGCACCCGGGTTGTACGTGCTCGCCTGCTGGATCCCGAGCGCTGACGGGGCGCCCCACATCATGAAGGGGATGATGCGGCCGATCGCGGTCGTCGGCCCGGCAGCGGTCGCAGTGCCCGAGCCGCCCACCGACATCGTGGTGAAGCTCACCGACTACGACTTCCAGTTCTCCCAACCGCTGACGGCTGGCACGCGCACCGTTCGGGTCGAAAGCGCCGGCCTCCAAGCCCACGAGATCGTGATCACGGCCCTCACGCCGGGAAAGACGCTGCAGGACTTCATCGCCTGGGAGCAAGGCGGTGAGAAGGGCCCGCTGCCCACCGGCCGGTGGCTGGGTGGCGTGACGGGGCTCGACGCGGGCCAGCACGCGCACTTCACGGCGCGTTTCGCACCCGGGAACTACCTGATCCTGTGCTTCTGGCCCGACGCGAAGGATGGCAAGCCGCACCTGATGCACGGGATGGCAAAGCAGATCACTGTGAGCTAAGGCGGTAGGTACGGCCGGGGTCTCCCGCAGCGACTGCGTATTCTTGTCGCGGAGGGAGGCCCCGGCCGTACCCTACCAGCTAGTTCAGCAGATACCGCAGCCCGATTTGCATCTGCCAGCGCGACAGCAGACTCGCGTCGTCGATGAACGTCTGCGACGGGCCGGTGAAGTTGAACACCGGCGCGCCGGTCCCGTCGAAGCGCACCAGCTTGAGCGGCGACGTCGCGGCGGCGCTCGCGACCTTGCGCACCCCCCACGACGAATTCAGCAGATGCCCCACGTTCAGGATGTCGAGACTCAGCTCGAACCCGTGACGCTGCGCGCCGGTTTGAAGGGCGAATTCCTGCAGGATCCGGAGGTCCACGTCGTTGTACCACGGATTCGGCTCGCCGAACCGGTCCGCGATCTGACCGCGGTGCGAGCTCAAGTAGCCGTCTTGGTTGATGAAAGCGTTCAGCTGGTTCCACTGCTCCTGCGGCGACACGATAGCGCCGCTGGAAAGGGTGTCTGGAGCGAACTGTATCTCGCTCTGGCTCCGAGGGATGTAGATGAGGTCGTTGCCGCCCTGGCCGTCGCCGTTGACGTCACCCGAGTAGATGAACGAGTAGCGGTTGGTTCCGGCACCGGCGAAACGGTTTCCCTGACCCGCTTCCAGGAACACGCCGATACGGGTTGTGAGACTCGGCGACCACGACTTCGTGTAGGTGACGGTGCCGACGATACGGTGACGCTGACCGAATTCAGAGTAGCCGAGTTCCGGATTGTTGGGGTCGCTCTTCACCGGCAAGTTCTGCCAGAGAGCAAACGCGATCTCCGTCGATTTCAAGGAGTTCCTGGCGTCCGTAAAGCTGTACCCTAGGCTGGTCCCGAGCCCGAATGCGAAATTCTTGCGCAACTGGGCGGTGATATTGAGCGAATGCCCGTCGCTCGTGTTGTCGAACACGTAGATGCCGCGCCCAGCGCCGCCAAACGCGGGATTGAGGCTGTTGTTGCCTGCACCCCCGAAGTAGAGCCGCCCGTCGGGCGCGGGAAGATTGCCCACCGGCGCCCGCAGGTCGGCGTTGCGAACGTACACGGCGTGGATGTCCTTCCCGTAGATGATCTCGAGGGTGCCGAGCACGCCCCCACCCAGCTGCTGGTCGACGGCCAGGTCGGTCGTCCACACCTGCGGCCACTTGAAGTTTGGGGCCAGCGCGTTCACGTCGAAGGACTGCATGAAGGTGGATGAGTCCGCAGGCGAGCCGCTGGGGCGCTGCGGACCTTTGGGATACAGATTTGGGTTGTCGCCCGCTTGGGAGATCACGTCCCCAACCCACACGAACGGCACGCGGCCTGTGAAGATGCCGGTGCCGCCGCGTACCTGAGTGTGCCGGTCGCCCACGGCGTTCCAGTTGAACCCGACCCGCGGAGCGAGTAAGGGAATCGCGCCAGGCAGCTTGCTTTGATCTACCCGCTCCGGCATCCGGTTTGCATCCAGCGCCTTAAGGGTATCACGGGAGAACGGGTTGTCGATCGGCTTGGTAAAGTACAGGGGGAAATCGACTCGCATTCCGTAGGTGAGGTTGAGCCGATCCGTCGCGGGGTACTCGTCCTGAGCGTAAAAGCCGACCTGCCCCACGGACATGTCCTCGCCCTTATAGGGCCCGGTCCCAATGTACGTCTGGAACTTGATCTGGTTCGGGTTGCTCGGCTCGGTAGCTTGGAAGAACTCGCTCAACGAGTTGAACGTCGTCCCAAAGGGCTCGGGCGCGAGGAACACGCCGTTTCGGAACAGGTTGAAAGAGTTGTAGAACGAGAACGACTCGAAGTTGGCGCCGACGGTGACGACATGCTTCCCACGGAAGACGCTAACGTTGTCCGTGAACTGCCACACATCCTGATCGAGAATATTGTGGATCGAGAAGGGCTCGTGGCCGAGCGTCGTGTAGGTGATGCCCGCTTCGCCGATCTCGATCGTCGGGTAGGGAGGGCTGAACGGCGTGCGGAAGTCCCGGAACCGGTTGTAGCTCGCGAACAAGCGGTTCGCGAGGCCGCGCGTGCGGCTGTTGAGCTCGAGCGCGAACGAGTGCAAGTGGTTGTTGATCGCGTAGCCCGCGTTGGAGAACGGTAGGCTGCTCTGGTTCGGCCCACGACCGGTGCCGTTGTAACTCGCGGCGAAGGGGTGCGGCGGTAGGTCGCGCTTCGCCTTCAGGTAGTCCCAACGGAATGACAGCGTGTTGCTCGCGTTGACGTTCCAGTCCAGCTTCGCGATGAACTTGTCGTTGTCGGTGTGGTGCAGGTATCCCTGGTACGGTCCGGGATCGTAGTTGTACGCGCTCATCATGCGCCGGCGAATCGAGTCCATGATCGTCGCGTCGACGCGCGAGATCCCAAACCCGGACGATCCGTTGCTCGAGGCGACGAAGTCGGAGCCGGGATTGTCCGACCGCACGATCTCCCCGTTCACGAAGAAGAACAGCTTGTCGTGCACCAGCGGCCCGCCCAATGAACCACCCGCCTGGATGAAGCTCAGGTTGGGGTTGGCGACGACGGGCTGCCCCCGCACCGTGTTGCCGAGCAAGTCCTGGTTGCGACCGAACGTGTACGCCGAGCCATGGAACTCGTTCGTGCCGCTCTTGGTGACGGTGTTGACGTTGGCGCCGGTGAACCCGCCCTGGCGCACATCGAACGGCGCGACCGAGACTTGCACTTGCGCGACCGCGTCGTACGGCACGGGCTCAGCATCGGTTTGCCCGCCCGGCGCCGGGTCGTCGAGGCCGAACGGGTTGTTGAAGTACGATCCGTCCAGTGAGATGTTGTTGTACAACCAGTTTCTGCCCGAGAAGCTGTAGTTCCCATCGTTGCGCGGGTCGACCCGAATCAGATCGCGCGTGCTGCGCTTGATCGAGGGCAGCAGAGCCACCTTCTCCGGATCGATGAACGTCGCCGCCCCCGTGCGCCCGGGGTTGAGCACCGGGTCGCGCTGTCCGGCCGCTTCGACGGCTTCTAGCTCGATCGCTTGGGGTTCGAGCGCAAAATCGACGCGGAGGTCCTGCCCGAGGCTCAGGAAGACGCCGTCCTGGGCGTGGGACTTGTACCCGATACGGGTAGCCGTCACGCGATACGGCCCGCCGACTCGCATGTTGGGGACGTTGTACGCCCCACCTGCCCGCGTGACGGCTCGGTATTGCGTGCCGCTGGGGACGTGCACCGCCACGACCGTCGCATCGGCCAGCGGGGTTCCGTCCTGGGCGGCGACGACGCCGCTCATCGCGGCCGTGGTCACTCCTTGTCCGAGCAGCGTCGCTGGGATGCACAGCAACGCGCCCAGCAGCAGCGCGCGCCACGCCGGGAGCAACAGGCTGGTGGGCTTCACACAATCCTCCCTTGCAGCGGGTGATGGCAGAGGTGCTTCAACGCACGCAGGTCCCGACACCGGGCAGGAGGTTCACAAGGGCGCGGCAGAATTAGCACAGGAATGAGACAGGCGCAAGCGGGCGCGAGCGCCCATCTTTGAGCCATGCAGAATCCCGACATCGCCCGCGTGTTCGACGAGGTCGCCGATCTCCTCGAGATCCAGGACGCCAACCCCTTCCGGGTGCGCGCCTACCGCAACGCCGCTCGTACGATCCGCGACTTCCCCGAGCCGATCGCCGCGCTGGTGCGCTCCCACACCAAGGCCTTGACCGAGATCCCCGGCATCGGCGAGGACCTCGCCGAAAAAATCACCGCTATCGTGACCACCGGTGAGCTGCCGCTCCGCAAGCAGCTCGCCGCCAAGCTCCCCCCGGGGCTGCTCGACCTGTTGCGCATTCCCGGTCTCGGGCCCAAGCGCGTGAAGCTGCTCCACAAGAAGTTGAAGGTGAAGTCGGCGACGGACCTGGCTGCCGCACTCGCCAAGCACCGGATCCAGAAGCTCAAGGGCTTCGGGCCCAAGATCGAGGAGAAGATCCGCACCGGGCTCGGCGTCGCCGAGCAGAGCGAGCGGCGCTTGCTGTTGCACGAAGCCGAGACGGCGGCCAATGCGATCGTCGCGTACCTGCAGGCGAGCGGCGGGGTCGCGCAGATCGAGGTCGCCGGAAGTTACCGCCGGCGGCGCGAGACGATCGGGGACCTGGACATCCTCGTCACGTCCGGCGACAGCCCCAAAGTGATGGAGCGCTTCGTCTCCTACGACGAGGTCGCCGACGTGGTCTCGCAGGGTGAAACGCGGTCCAGCGTGAAGCTGCGCAGCGGGCTCCAGGTCGACTTGCGGGCCGTCGAGCCCGCCGCCTACGGCGCCGCGCTGCAATACTTCACCGGGTCGAAGGCGCACAACGTGGAGCTGCGCAAGGTCGCTCAGGAGCAAGGGTACAAGCTCAACGAGTACGGCCTGTTCAAGGGCACGCGCCGCGTGGCGGGCAAGACCGAGGCGGAGATCTACGCCAGGCTCGGCCTCGACTGGATGCCACCCGAGCTGCGCGAAGCACGCGGCGAGATCGACCTCGCCCGCGAGCACAGGCTCCCCCGGCTCGTCGAGCTCGCGCACATCCGCGGCGACCTCCAGATGCACACGAGCGCGACCGACGGCAAAGGGACGATCGCCGAGATGGCCGAGGCGGCGCGGACCTTAAAGTACGAATACATCGCCATCACCGACCACTCGAAGCGGGTGACGATGGCACGCGGGTTCGACGCCAAGCGCCTGCGGCAGCAGTGGAAGGCGATCGACGAGTGGAACGCGAGCGCGCACGGTTTCACGATCCTGAAGAGCGTGGAGCTCGATATCTTGGAGACCGGCAAGCTCGACCTTCCCGACGACGTGCTCGCCGAGGCGGATTACGTGGTGGCGACCATCCACTATGGGCTCAATCAGACGGAGCGGGAACTGACGGGCCGCCTGGTGGGCGCGGCACAGCACCGCTGGATCGACGCGATCGGACACCCCACCGGCCGGCTGCTCGGCAAGCGGCAGCCCTACCTGCTCGACTTCGACGCGCTCGCCCGCGCCGCGGCCGGCGCGGGGTGCTTGCTCGAGTTGAACGGACACCCCGAGCGGATGGATCTCCCCGACACGCTCGCCGCCGCCGCGAAGCAGCACGGCGTCCGCTTCGTCCTGTCCACCGACAGCCACCAGCCGAACAACCTGCCGTTCATGAAGTACGCCGTAGATCTGGCGCGGCGGGCCTGGCTCGAGGCGGGCGACATCGTGAACACGCGCCCGTTGGCGGAGTTTCGGAAGGCGCTTAAACGCGCGCGAGAAAGTCGCTAGACAGCAGCAGCTGGATCACCGGCGCGAAGCTCTTGCGGTGATGGGGGGTGAAGCCGTAGTCCGCGAGCGCACTCAAGTGCTCCGGTGTGCCGTACCCCTTGTTGCTCGCCCAGGCGTACAACGGGTGTCGCACGGCGAGCAGCTCCATCAAGTGGTCTCGCACCGTCTTCGCGATCACCGATGCGGCGGCGATCGAATGGCAGCGGGCGTCGCCGTCGATGATCGCCTGGTGGGGGCACCCGAGCTCGGGGACCGGAAGGCCGTCGACGAGGACCAGGGCGGGCGAGCAGCCGAGCCGGGCGAGTGCCCGCCGCATGGCGAGGATCGAGGCGCGCCGGATGTTGATCCGGTCGATTTCGCGCACGCTCGCGGCCCCCACGGCCACGGCGAAGGCCCGGGCGCGCACCACGCGGGCGAGCCGCGCGCGCTGCACCGGCGCCAGCAGCTTCGAATCGCGCAGGCCGCGGATCGGCGGGCAGAATGGCGGGAACACGACCGCCGCGGCCACTACTGGACCCGCCAGGGGACCACGGCCTGCTTCGTCGACACCGGCGACGAGTCCGCTGCCTCCGCTCCCCGCCTCCCAGAGCGCGCGTTCGCGCTCGAGCGAGGGGCGGGGGCCTCTCACGCCTGCTGTTGCTCCGTCTCGGGGACGACGACGCCGCGCTTCTCCCGGATCCGAGCCGCCTTACCCGCGAGCCGTCGCAGGAAGTACAGCTTGGCGCGACGCACGCGGCCCTTGCGGACGAGCTCGATTTCGGCGATGGCGGGCGAGTGCAGCGGGAAGATGCGCTCCACCCCCACGCCCGCCGAGATCTTGCGCACGGTGAAGGTGGCGTTGATCCCCGCGCCGCGGCGGCCGATGCACACGCCCTCGAAGGCTTGCAGCCGCTCTTTGTCGCCCTCGCGCACGCGCACCATCACCCGCACCGTGTCGCCCGGATCAAAAGCGGGAAGGTTGGTCTTCAACCCTTCCCGCTCGATCGCCCTCAGTCGGTCCATACCCTCACCCTCGATCCTCATATCGGGCCCACAGGTCGGGCCGCCGGTCACGCGTCAGGCGCTCGGCTTGCGCCGCCCGCCACGCCGCGATCTTCTCGTGGTCGCCGCTCAACAATACCGCCGGGACATCCATTCCGCGATAGCTCGGCGGCCGCGTGTAGCTGGGCGGGCTCAACAATCCATCGTAATGCGAATCCGTCGCCGCCGATTCGTGATCGCCCAGCGCCCCGGGGAGCAGCCGCACTACGGCGTCGATCACGCACAGCGCCGCGGGCTCGCCCCCCGACAGCACGAAATCGCCGAGCGACAGCTCTTCCGCCCCCAGCCCGTCCGCGACCCGCTGGTCCACGTCCTTGTAATGGCCGCACAGCAACGTCAGCTCCCGGCCCAGCGAGAACCGCACCGCGTCGTCGTGCGTGAAAGGCCGCCCCCGCGCCGACAGCAGCACGATCGGCGGGCCGGCGCGCAGATCCTCCACCGCCTCGAAGAACGGCTCCGGCTTGAGCACCATCCCGGCGCCGCCCCCATAGGGATAGTCGTCCACCGTGTGGTGCCGGTCGCGCGTGTACTCGCGCAGTTGCACGACCCGGTACCGCGCCAGCCCCTGCTCGGCGGCCCGGCCCAGGATGCTGACCTGGAGCGCCGCGTGAAACACCTCGGGGAAGAGCGTGACGACGTTAAGCGTCAGCATCGGCCTCTTCCACGGCGACGAAGTGGTCCCGCCACGGCTCCACCACCGCGCGCGACGTGACCCCGACGAACCCGAGCAGCCACTCGCGGTGGTAGGCGCGCCGCCGCGCCACGATCAGCGGCCCCGCGACGACCTGCCGCGCCTCGTTCACCACGTACAGCCGCGTCTGCGGCACGAACACCGTGCCGGGATTTTCCACCAGGGGGAAGATCGACACCTCCCCCCGCTGCCCGTGCGGCTTGCGCAGCCGCCCGACTAGGCGGGCCGTTTCCCCAACACTCCGGCCTTCTTGAAGAGCGAGCGCACCGTGTCCGTCGGGAGCGCGCCCTTGTCGAGCCACGCCCGCGCCTGCTCTGCGTCGACCTTGAGGTCGGCCGGGTTGGTGCGCGGGTTGTAGTGCCCGATCGTCGTCACGAAGCGCCCGTCCCGGGGGGATCGCTGGTCGGCGATCACGATGCGGAAGTAGCTCTGCCCCTTCCGTCCCACGCGCCGCAGTCGAATGCGAGTTGCCATGTGCTCAGATCCTTTTCAGTAGCTGCTTCATCTGCTGGAACTGCCCCAGCAGGCGGTTGACTTCCTGCACCGGCCGGCCCGCGCCCTTCGCGATCCGCAGGCGCCGCGACCCGGTGAGGATCGCCGGCTCGGCCCGCTCTTCCGGCGTCATCGACAGGACGATCGCCTCGACGTGCTTGAGCCGCTTGTCGTCGGCGCCCACCGCCTGCAGGGCCTTCGCGTTCACGCCCGGCAGCAACGAGAGCACCTGCTTGAGCGGCCCCATCGCCTGCATCTGCTTCAGGGCGACGAGGAAGTCTCCGAGATCCATCCCCTTTTTCGAACGCGCCTTCCGCTCGAGCCGCTGCGCCGCCTCGCCGTCCATCACGGTCGCCGCCTTCTCCACCAACCCCACCACGTCGCCCTGCCCCAGGATCCGACCCGCCATCCGTCCTGGGTCGAAGGGCTCGAGCGCGTCCAGCTTTTCTCCGACGCCGACGTACTTGATCGGTACGCCGGTCGCGCCGTGGATCGACAGAGCCGCGCCGCCGCGCGCGTCACCGTCGAGCTTGGTGAGAATCACCCCCGTGAGCCGCACGGCCGCGTGGAACCCCTGCGCAATCCGCACCGCGTCCTGGCCGCTCATCCCGTCCGCCACGAGCAGCACCTCCCGGGGGTCGACGGCTCCCCGTAGAGCGCGCAGCTCGTCCATCATCGCCGCGTCGATCTGCAGCCGCCCCGCCGTGTCCACGATGACGGTGCGGCAGCGTCCCTGCTCGGCGGCCCGCAGAGCGTCGCGCACCAGCTCGACCGCCCCGTCCGGGGATTGTAGGGGCACAGCATGCTGCGCCCCTACACCACCTGGTCCATGTTCCGCCGCCCCGAACACGGGCACCCCCACCTGCACGGCGAGTTGCCGCAGCTGTTCCGCCGCCGCCGGTCGATACACGTCCGCCGCGACGAGGCACGGAGCCTTCTGTTCCAGCTTCAGCCGCCGGGCGAGCTTCGCCGCGGTCGTGGTCTTCCCCGATCCCTGCAGACCCACGAGCAGGATCACCGTGGGGCCCACGGATGCGAACTGTAGGGGCGCAGCATGCTGCACCCCTACCAGCCGTCCGTCGGGTCCGACGTCGGCCCCCAGCATCCGCGCCAGCTCGTCGTGCACGAGCTTCACGACCTGCTGGCCGGGGCTCACCGACGTGATCTGGAGCGCGCCGACCGCCCGCTCGTGCACCCGCTCGACGAAGCCGCGCGTCACTTCGAAGCCCACGTCCGCCTCGAGCAGGTGGCGGCGGATCTCGCGCAACGCCTCGGTGACGTCGGCCTCTGAGAGCACGCCGCGCCCCGTGAGACGCTTCAGGACCGCGGTGATCTGCTCCGAGAGGGCCGTAAACATAAGCCAACAAAACTAGTTAGCGAGTTGGCGGAATCATAGGGGGAGGGTTTATCGGCTTTTCGCGATCATGATCTGCGGCACGCTCCGCCATCCTGCCCATCCCACCGGCGCGTCTATCAGCCGCACCAGCGATCGACCGTCGATGGTGAGTCGCTTGATTTCCCACCGTCTGGCCGCCGCTGCGTCCGACCGCCTCCGGGCCCAGGCTCGCTCCAGTCCCTTTTCAAATCGCGCCGCTGCGGCGGAGTTGTCCCAGGCCGAGTACCACACCAGCGCCTCGAACGCCGGTCCCAGGATGCGATAGCGGTCGCCGCCCCAGCCGCCGGCGAGCCACGCCGCCTGGTCCTCCGTACTGTCGTCGAGCAGCTGCGCCAACAGCAGCCGGATCTCGAATTCGCCGAGGTCGTCCTCGTAGCGCACCGTGTCGGGCGACGGTGCGACGAACGCGAGCTCGAGCGGCGTGTCGCCCGCGGCATAGCGGTCGGGATGCAGGATCTGCTCGGTGGACACGGGCATCGCCGCCCCGTACGGCTGCCGGCCGGGGTGGGTCGTGTCGAACCAGCGAACGAAGTCGGCCCCCGCCAGGTACGGGAAGATCAGCGTCTCGCGCAGCCAGCGGGGTGCGTGCGCAAAGGCGGGCATGCGCCGCTGCTGGGCCAT
>Ga0209761_1000106_pt1 | contig 43588 bp, 47 predicted proteins | sample GraSoi013_1_40cm_4_FD_185818 | JGI IMG/M metagenome (GOLD analysis project Ga0209761, IMG submission 185818) | Grasslands soil microbial communities from the Angelo Coastal Reserve, California, USA - Sample 09_25_2013_1_40cm (SPAdes) (version 2) | ecosystem: Environmental > Terrestrial > Soil >... | reverse complement strand
GTGTTCGGGTACGGAGAAGACAAGCGGGTGAAGAAGGCGATCGAATGGATGCCCGAACATCAGCTTGACGATGGAGGCTGGAACTGCAACTATCCCGAGAAGAAAGTGAAGCACAGCAGCTTCATGTCAACAATCGAACCCCTCTGGGCCTACGCAGAGATTCCACGTACAAAGTGGACGCGTAAGATGAAACGGTCCATCGAGAAGGGAGCAGAATTCTTGCTGATGCACCGAGTCTACAAGAGCGACCACCATCACTGGAAGCACAGCTTACCATTCGCCACTACGTTCCACTTTCCAATGTACTACTACTACGATGCCCTCCACGGTCTGAGGGTTCTCTCAAAACTGGGGTACGGGGACGATGAGCGTGTTAGGGACGCGGTCCACCTTATTCTATCCAAACGTTCTCCAGACGGAAAGTGGCTGTTAGAGGGAGACTGGTCTCGCGAGCCCGAAGCGCAAGAACACAAGCGGAAGGCCGTAGTGGATGTTGAAGAACTCTGGAAGCCAAGCAAATGGATTACCCTGAACTGTTTCAGAGCCCTCACTGCAACCGGAGACCTGGTTATCCCAAGGAAGTAGTCAGCTGAACCCCGCCGGTGGTCAGACATTCTATCGGAGAGGAGTTGATCAATCGACCAGTTCTCCACCGCTGGCGTTTGCTGTTGTCGCGGTGATTGCGCTCGCATAGTCGGATGCTATCAGAACGGCTGCGTTCGCCACCTCCGGTAGCAGTGGGGACCGCTTTAGTGCTGTGGCTTGGGCTTCCGCGTCCGCAATCACTTGTCCGGTGTGCCGCCTGTTCTCAGACAGACAACTCGGACCCCTGGAGGCCCGACCTCGAAGGCGAGCTGTCTGCAGAGAGTCTCGATAGCCGCTCCTCCTACCGCGAACCCTCCCATGTTCGGTCTTGGTAGTCGCGCGTTGGGCGCTGTGAGCCCGAGGATGACACCACTCCCATGCTTCTCCATGATCCGGGCCGCGGCGGTCATGGTGATGAAATATGATCTCACTCGCTTGAACGTAGCATCCGTGAACTGTTGGTCGGAGAGGTCACTCAGCCTCGAGCCCATTGCGACGCTTGTCCCGATCAGGTTGAAGGAAACGTCAAGCTTTCCGGCTTTAGATACGACCCTTTGGAGATGCGCTTCGACGGACTGTGGACTAAGGACGTCGACCTTCGACGCATCTGCAAGCCCGCCAGTGCTTGAGATTCCTCGGCTATAGGCTTCAGCGAGCTTTCTGTTCGGCCGGCGAGAAAGACCATCGCTCCCTCCCTAGCAAAGGCCTTTGCGACAGCGGTTCCTACTCCACCGTCAGCTCCATAGATTACTGCGACCTTTCCCTCCAACAACTTTAGACCGTGAACCTGACGGGCGGTGTGACTGACATTGACTGGCATGTTTGGGTTTCAACAGTTAAGCGTTGCAGGGTCGCTTGGGAATTACTGCTTTTGCGTCTCTAAACCGTCCACTGCCATGCATACCAAACAGTGACTACGTTAAACCCGAGTCCTACAATTATCAGGAACTTGTCGTAAGCGGAAGGGTAGCTGGGCAGCCCAATGAGATTGAAACCGAGAAAAATTATCGCTACGGCGATGTTTGCCCAGCGACTTACAGGATTGTTCAAGATCAGTGATAAGAATACCATGATGATCGGGGTCACCATTAGTGCTGCAACTCCCAACCATTGATTCCCACTTATTTGTACACCTCCTAGTTTTCCTCCCTGGAAATCGCCGCTGTACATTCGCAGCACATCACCCAGGAGGTAAGTTAGCATCAGGCATAACCATGATGCTGAAAGAATTATCTTCACATCTTCCATGATCCGATCACTTACTCTTGCGCTATCGTCCACAGTTAATTGCTTTCGAGCATCCGGATCTGCCTGAGGATCCCAGGGTCAGATTCGCATTCCCTTCATGGTCTCCCTGATCCACGCTACCAGGCGCCGGTGCGCGTCGATGCCCTGAGGGGAAAGGGAGTAGAGTTCCGAGCCGGTTTCATCTGATTCCCTTTCCACAAATCCGTGGGAAATCATCCATTCTAGGTATTCGATGAACCGTGGATAGTTTAGGCCCACTCTATTCTGCAGGTTCGTCTTCCTTATCCGTCTTCCATTCTGGTAGAGAGTGTCTAAGAAGCGGGCGAGAACGTAGAGATCGGGGCGCTCCAACCATTATCACAGATTGTGAAGAAGGTCTTTCTTCGAATCCTCGTATCTCATCTCATCCCTCTCATATTCTCTGAGCGCCTCGAACCTGAAGTAGAGATACACTATCACCCCGGCCAGTGCACCGATGGCCGCGTTTACGCCTATCAGGGCAACAATGGCGAAGGCTACGACTCCATACTTGAACGCGGAGTCCATCTTCCTCTTCTTCGCGACAAGCGAGGCTTGGCGTACCGCGTCCATGAGGTGAAGTCCGTCCTCAGACGAACTTCCTCCCTGCTTCATTTTCTCTAGTAAGACCCCGAGCTGTGCAAACTTGAACCCCCGTTTTCGCCTAATCGCGTACGTCGATAGTCCAGCTACAGTTGCAATGACGATCCCAAGAACAAAGGCATCGAAGACATAGTAGATCTCTCTGCCGTATAGAGCGAATGCGCTTAGTCCGATCGCGGCGAATGAGGCAAACCAGACAACGAGGCTTACCACCGCCACATCTAACCGGGTGTCGTTGGCATGTTTGCGGCGCAGGTTGTTGTAGAACTCATCTGCGTCTCGTACAATATCATCCATCTTCTGGTCGGCGCGTTGTCCAGATTCTTCTGTTGAAGCTGTCATGGATAGGATTTGATCTGGTTTTCGCTAAAAGGGCTAGCGGGTCGTCAATACGTACTGCGAACACTTGCTGTTGCGAGTCGGTGGAAACGGCTGCTCAAGATCGCTCTACAATTTTTGGAAGAGGGTCCAGGCTTCTGACAAGTTATTATCCGATCACTCATCTTGTGTAGGTGATCGGTTGATAGTGCATGGAGGTGAAGTAATGCAGAAAGATCCAATATGTGGAATGATGGTGGATGAGAAAAAGACGAAGCTAACCTCGACACATGACAGCAAGACCTTCTACTTCTGTTCAGCAGACTGCAAAGCAACCTTCGACAAAGACGCCCATAAACACGGACATGTGTAATCGACCAGGGAAGATCAATCCATGAAGGCTGACAGCGGTCACTCAGAACCCGGCAAGAATCCGGAGACAGTTGGATACACCTGTCCGATGCATCCCGAGATCCGCTCAGCCTCTCCAGGCACTTGCCCAAAGTGCGGGATGCAACTAGTTCCCATCAAGACCAAATAAGACGCAAACACTTTTTTTTCCAAGGCAGGTACTACTTTCTGTGATTTCACCAACTTGAAGTAGTGGGCCTCACATGTCCGACACCCGATAAGAAATTCGACCCCTTTTCAAACCCCAAACAACCAATCATACTGTCCATGATTTGACTGAACTAACCCAAGAGCCTCCAACCGTAGAAACAGCAACCAGCAGCGCTCTCGCTCGCAAGCGCCGCCTATGGCCTGATCGTGCTGCCAGAATCCCTCCCTCTCGCGCATCGAAGCCCGGTCTCGCTTCGAAAAGCAAACCCCATCGGCTCCCTCTCCATGATACGAGCGCGACGGGGACTCGCAGGCTTTGTAACGGTAAATTTCCTCAACTTCCTCGCCTTCCAAGTTCTCCCCAGCGTCTATGTACTCTACGCCGCCTACAAGTACGGCTGGGGATACGCACTAGTCGGAACAGCACTCGCCCTAGTCGGCGCCTGCAACATCATCGTCCAAGGCCTCCTTGTCCGGCGTGTCGTCGCCCGGTTTGGCGAGCGCCTCGCCCTACTCATCGGAACAGTCTCCGGCACAATAGGATTCGTGATCTGGGGCCTAGCACCAAACGGCCTCATATTCATGATTGCGATAATCTTCTACGCACCCATCGGATTCGTTCAACCCGCATTGCAAGGCCTAATGACTCGGCGAGTAGGACCGGCCGAACAAGGACAACTACAAGGAATCAACGGGAGCCTTCTGGGCCTCACGGGTGTCATCGGACCCACTCTCTTCACACTCACATATGCATTCTTCATCGGAAGCCAAGTACCCCTCAGTCTTCCAGGCGCCCCCTTCCTGCTCTCAGCAGTCTTGATGATCGGCTCGCTCATCCTAACCCTAAAGGTTACTCGTGATGGAAAGCTAATCCCCACCGAGCAAGAACTTCCAAGACCCTAGTCGAACGAGGAGCGCGGAAAGTTCTTCCGACTCCCAGAAGGTCGTTGCACGATCTTCCTAGAACAGAGATGCCCTTGGAAGTCTGCGGGAACCGTATTCCAGGCTACCAATCGCCTTTTGTAATCGATACGTTCCAAGAGGGGACACCTTGATGTCCTGTCGCGCCCGTGAATCCTCTCTGCGAGTGCCTTGTGACAACTGTGAAGACCCTTCTTGTCAGTGTCCGATCTGCCGTGAAGCAGCCCTCACAATACAACTATCCAAGTCAACCCGGAAAGGCTCCCGGTCTGACTGATCTAACTGCCATACCAACAACTTCCTCGAGAAAGTATCGGGTCATGATGATGAAGAACGCGAAAGAGAGGCTTGAGTAATTCGCGTTGCGTGCTGTTCTCGACCTTCACTAGATTCTAAATTCGTCTCACATTTCTCCCTAAGCCTCTAGCGGGGCAAGTCTCAGTCGAAGTGGACCTCTAGGTGAGAGGTTGATTGACGGGCGGGGACTTCTCTACATGTTTGAAGCGTTGGTGCAGCCAGATCAGTAGCCCGATAATTGTGGCGGCAAAGACCAAGACTCCAACATCTCCGCTGAACTCCAAGGTAACGTCAATCGGAAGGAAGACGAGCACCATTCCTAGCACGAAGTCTATCTTCACAACGTCGTTCTCAGATTGACCCGCGTGCCTAACCAAGTACCAGACGGTGAGGCCGGCTAAGGGGAAGATCATTACGGCAGTAACCGGCCACGATAAAAGGTGGGCTACGAAGCCCCCTCCCGGGGCGAGGTTTCCAGAAGTCAGGAAGAACCCGCCCATGAAACCAAGCCCTAAGAGAGTGAAATTGCGCTCGCGCCTGTCGGGTCGCTCTCTTTTCGCCTGGAGGAACGACCTGGGGACGAGGTACGCGGCAACTATGAACGCAGATGCATAAACCACAAGAAACAGGTCAACCCCAAGAGACGGGACGTAGGGGTCCCCGAGGAAAAACGTCAACAGGAATACGGTCAGTCCGTACAGCCCTCCAGTGACGGCCATCCCTCTGTTGCCCAACAGCCGGAGGCCCTTAGTCTCAGGGAAGAGTAACTCCACGAGGATAAGTGGGACGGCGATACTGAAAGTCGCATGGAACACCGTAAGGTTAGTCAAAGGGACCCAGTTGACCCCGGCCCAGTGACTGTAGAGCTGATTCCCGATGATTGGCGAAAGCGGATTGATCATCGTCTTAGCGGCGAAGCCTTCCTCTCCCACGGCGTAGGCTCCTCCGAGGAGAAGGACGGCCACCCATCGCTTCTTCCAGCGGTTGGTTGCCTCCCTGATCAGGAGCGCTCCCCCTCCGTAGAGCCCCACGTTGGCCACAAAGCCTGGCGGGTTGAGGATGACCATCAGAATCGGAGTGGAACCAGTCAGGAACTCTGCCAGGCAGGCTGCGAATACAACTAGAGAGACAATCGCGTACCATCGAACATTGCCGGTCGCCAGACCTGGCTTCGCTGCGTTCTGGCGATCATGGATGTCTGCAGCCACCCCTGCACCGTAATCTTTGCTCAATAGAGAGTATTCACCAGGGCCAGGCTCAGTTCAACTCGGCGAAAGAGTCTAAGCTTTCCCACCTTCGGCATCGACGTGTTAAGAATAGTTGAGCTCAGAATTGCACTGTCCAATACGTCTTGAGACGGTTAGTATCTGTAGCTGTCAATGAGTTATTTTTGGCATCAGTTGGAGGAAGAGATACGTGGAGTCTAGATTAGTCGGAGTATCGGACGAGGGCTACGCATTAGCGTATTCAGGGCATGGTTCTCCCAGAACCACGTGACTAGGTTCTCAATGCTAGTCAATAAATCCCCCTTGTAGCGAGTCACTGGCCGCTGATCAACGTGAGCGATTGGAATGCGGGAGTCATTTCTGAGTTTCGCAAGAACCATGGAAAGGTAGGCGGTAATTTCGAGGGAGCGCCCCTGTTACTTATCAATCACAAGGGAGCGCGGACCGGAAAGCCAAGGACTAACCCCGTTATGTATCTCAAGGACGGCCACCGCTATCTGGTCTTCGCTTCAAAAGGAGGAGCCGACACCAACCCCGACTGGTATCACAACCTCAAAGCCCACCCCGATGTGAAAATCGAAGTCGGAAATGAGACGATCGCCGTACACGCAGAGGAAATAACCGGAGCCGAACGCGACCGAGTGTACAAGAAGCAAGCCTCACTATACCCGCAGTTCGCCCAGTATCAACAAAAGACCAAGAGGACCATCCCTATCGTAGCATTCACACCCAAGACCTGAGGAAAATAGCCAGAACTCAGCGATCTTAGTATCTTCTCATCGGGCCGGTTATCGCAGCTTGCTGTCGAGGAACTCTAATGTCCTCTTCCATGCCAGATCTGCCGCATCCCGGTTGTACTCCACCTGCCTATTCTCTTCGACGAACCAGTGTTTCGTCCCTGGGTAGAAGTGAAACGCTACTTCCTTCCCAGCCCCACGAATCTTCTCTTCGGTGGCACGCACATCACCAATAGGTTCCCACTCATCCTCGGGCGCAAAATGTCCGAGATAGGATGCTCTCGCCTTGGAAAAATCAATCGGGTAAGTTCCATAGAAAACAACAACCGCTCCAACATTTTCTGGTTTCAGCGTGCTAAGTAACAGGGACCATGCTGCGCCCATGGAAAAGCCTACAACGCCAATCCTTCGTCCCGACACCGATGGGAGTGACTGGAGATAGTCTGCGGCGCCCAAGACGAGCTTCTTCACTCTCTCGTCGACTATCTTCGCGTGGAGCTCCTTTGCTTCGGATACAGTCTTTGCCACAGAGCCATCGTGAAGGTCAGGCGCTAGTGCGAGAAATCCCTGGGACGCCAGCCTGTTAGCGAAGCTCTTGAAGAAATCATTGAGTCCCCACCAGGCATGGAGGACAAGGATTCCTCCGCGAGGTTTCTCGGGCGACGCCAGGTATCCTTTTCCCTGTCCGCTCTCCGCTTTGAATTCGACCATGCGACTATTCACAGTCATCGAAAATAGACCCGTGAAAGCTTTCGAAGAGAGCAGTCATTAATGTTTGGTCATGGAAAAGAATGGCCGGAATCGATAGTCGCCAGTCTGGCCATCTTGTAGGCTATCATAATCATCCAAGCGAATAGCAATCCTAGAAAGATCCTCTGGACCAACCCCGCGGTCGAGGACAGGGCAAGTGCTGTTATCGCTAGGTAGCTCACGAGCATCAGTATCGACAAGATCGCAACGCGGAGAGACCATGCCGGAGTCTTCGTCCATTTCGGAGCGGTCCTACTGGATCGCCAGAAAAATAGAGGCGCGAACGCGAATACTACGAAGGAGAAAAGTGCGTCGAGACTGTGTGCAATCTGCACGAGCGAAGTCCCCTTGAACGAGCAACCAGGATCACAAGGAAGACCTGCTACTAGCAAGGTTCCGATCCCGTACAATCCAACGAGGATTGAGGTTGACCGAAAGTGTCTATTATAGACCCCTAATCCAATCGCGAAGATCGCTGTGGGAACTCCAAGAATGGCGAAGTTCAGAGCTTGAAGCTCCATAGTCGGAGCATTCGTTGCTCCCAGCTCGCTGATCGTCTGTGTGAGAGGCTTGTACCCCGGCCATAGATAGCTGAGAGCCGTCAAGGTTATCACAAAAAGGATTGGCCCGACAACTCCTGCCACTGCAGATACGGTAACTAGAGATGTAGTAGCGCAGGCATGACTGGCAATAACGGCCTCAGCCAATTGCCTTGCGTAAGAGGACTTCGCCTGGGACGACCAACATTTCCCTGTACATGTTGAGCGTGTGAAGACTCCCGTGTTTCTTGGAGACTTCATTGAAGCTCGCTGGTGTGAACCCTTCTGACGCGAATAGTGCTTCGGATGGTTTGTTGTCCTCTTCGACGCTAGCAAATACTTCTTTCACGCTGGATGCTTTGAAATGCCGTAGGGCGTCTTCCAGGAGTAGTTTCCCGATCCCCTTCTTTCTGCTTGCCTTCGCAACTGCGATGTAGTACACGTAGCCCACGCCCTCCATCAGCATTTTCAACATGACCAATCCGACAGGCTTGCCTGATGACATCGCGGCCCTGACCAGCTCGATATCTCGAAGGGTCCTCCTCGAATGCATCAGGTACCATCCTTCGAAACTCTCCTCAAGTATCCATTCCAGGCCCGTTCTCTTTCCCTTCGGGACGTCTACGATTCCGAGATTTTCTTGCGCCGTCAAAGGCCGAAAACCAGTTCCGCGTTGAGACGAAGAATCTTCTCCTTGTCTCTCTCATCCACTTCCAACCTCCTCACCAGAGCTAAAGTATCCGTATGCCCCGACACCGGGTAGTCGGTTCCGAAGAGGATCTTCTCGGCGCCTGCCGCAAAGTAGACCGCTTCACTGATTTTCCTGGATACCCACTCCGCATACTTCTCCCTATACGGGCCCCCGGTGATGAGTCCGGATATGTCCGTGTAGACGTTCGGGTGCTTGTAGATCAGCTCCGCCACATCCTCAAACCATGGATTGCCAAAGTGGCAGAGCACGATCGTCAGCTCCTCTCTCTTGTTAGCCAATGCGTCCAAGGTCAACGGGTGAGATCGAGTGAGGTCGCCAGTGCTGAAAGCCGTGTCCCCCGTATGGAAGAGCACCGGGAGCCCTTCTGCCTGGGCATAGTCGTAGACTCTGTCGAAGACATGGCTTTCCGCAGATGCCTTCACGTAACCCAGCCTCACCTTGAACGCCTTCACCGCCTTCCTGTTTTCCTCCGCAAGTTTAACTGCACTATTCACCTCTCTAGTAGTGGGCTCTACCGTAATCACGGGCGCGAGCATACCACCGCTCTTCTTGCACAGCCTGATCACTTCGTCGTTTGGAAGGGGCTTGCCTCCTTGCAAAGGCGGACTGAGGAGTAGCCCTCTCACGATCTTGTGCTTTCGCATCGTGCCCAGCAGGTCGTCTAGAGTATACCTCAGCCCGTTACGCTGCGCGAAGCGATTGAGTGCGTCGTCTCGGCGTTCAGACAAATGCACATGGACGTCGATTATTCTTTGCAAACATCTCTCATTCCGCTCCTAAATCCGGATAAGCTTGTTCTTCCATCAGTTCCCAGCTCGGTCCCGGAGACCGCGCCCACATTCCCCAAGAAGAATGTTGGCAGAAGGTCGCTCTAGAGAGGAAGAAAGGCCCGCCAAGCAACCCCGGCCCGATACGCAGCCACGGGTCCTTTAAAGAACCCCTTGTCTGCAGAAAACAGGATTATTTCTTCGGTTTCTTTTTCGCAGTAAGGAAATCCAGTATCGCCTTGTTGGCCATATCGGGTTTCTCGGACAACAGGAAGTGTGTGGTCCCAGGGATGATGCATAATTGCGCTCCCTTGATCGACCTGAACAGCTCCAGCGTGTGTTCTATAGGAATCGCTTCCCTGTCCCCAGCAATCACTAGTGTAGGGGCACTAATCTTCGCCAGTTCTTCCTTTGTGATATTGGGCTCGTTGAGCCAGAGTCTCTTCGTTTTCTCGACGACGACCGGAAAGTGAGCGGGACCGTCAGGTGAAGCCTCATCGTGGCGTTTCACCAGAGGAGACGCAGATTTCCTGAGGGACTCTGGAGTGAGCAATCTTATCCAGTTCAGATCCTCCTTAGACTGAGCATTGGTATCAAAGAGCCCGCCTACAGAGACAAGGCGCATGACCATGTCGGGTCGAGATATGGCGACTAGAAGGGCGACAATCGCCCCGTCACTCCAGCCGACTAGGTTCACCGCTCCCAGTTTCAGCGCTTCAATGAAGTCTACTGTAACCTCAGCCATTGTCTCGAAACTGAAGGGTTCAGAGGTATCCGCAGTATGCCCGTGCCCGGGCCGTTCGAAGGCGATAATCCTGAAATGCTTCGCCAGCTCCGGCGTCTGTGAAGCAAAGTCTTCCACAGTCCCGAACCCTCCATGCAATAAGAGCAAGGGCTCTCCACCCCCTGATGTCTCGTAGTAGACTCGCGAGTTCGTTAACCGGACATACACGGAACTTGCAAAGCTAGCCGTCTAGTTAAGGCAGTGCTCTTGTCGTGGTTGATCGCGAGTTCTCTACGCATCTAGTCGCTACTGTTGGACTGGACGCTTACGAAAATGTTGCCTCAAACTGAGCCGCTGAACTGCGTTGCGAGTTCTTTCTCCTTTTCCGGGATTGCGAAGACTTGGTCTTCTTGGGAATCGACTCGCGAATGTCCATCAGCCACATGTCCCAAAGTTTGCTCATGGACACGTCCCTAGCAGTGGAAGGATGAAAGGAAGAGACTGGACCGAAGCGTAGACGGAAACTAATCTGAACCACGTCATAGCCAGTTGCGTAAGGCTAAATCATCTCTTTCTCCCACTCTCGCCTGCCTTGAAACATCAGCAGCCGCCACATTCCAGTGCGAAATCGACGGTGAGGGATCAGTGTAGATGCGGTTGTGGCTGCAAACGTAAAGGGGCAATCGCGAAAGGATTGTACGGTGAAGTCTACCAACTATCGTTCTGCCGACAGTGCGAGGAAACCCACCAGAGGAAGGGGAAATTCCGAACGGTGCCTCTCAGGGATCCGAAAGGTCAGGCAATTTAGGCCGAAGCTCCATCTATCGATAGAACGGAATCGTTTCACTTCTCTATCTGGAACGTGACGTGTGTAACGTCGTTGGATGCAACTGCTTCCCTGATTTTCACATTAACATCCTTGTTTATTCCCAAAAACAGTTGTTCCCCGCCACCGAAAAACACTGGCGAGTAATGGATCGTGAACTCGTCAACTAATCCAGCGTTGAAATATTGCTGAATAACCTTAGCGCCTCCAGCGATCCGAATATCTTTGTTCCCAGCTGCTCTTCGCGCTTGTCCAAGCGCGCTCTCGATACCATCGTTCACGAAGTGGAATGTGGTGCCCCCGGGGCGCACCCAGGGCTTCCGAACCTCGTGGGTGAGGACAAACACTGGTGTATGAAAGGGCGCTTCTTCAGGCCAGAAGAGTTCTCCGCCCTCGAACATCCTCTTCCCCACGATACTCACGCCAGTTCGCTTGAAAGTCTCTTCCAGCATTCGGTTGTCATGACCTGTCTCGCCGCCCTCGCCGAGCTTGAGGTTCTCTCGGAAGAACTTCTGCTGGAACACCCAACCCTGCAGCTTCGACCATAGGCTAAGCCACTGCTTGTACTCCGGATCCGCTGCGTGGGCCATATCCATTCCCTCAGGGGCAATAAAACCGTCGAGTGATGCAGCTATGTCGAAAAACACATTACTCTTCATTTCTCTCTATTCCCTTCCTCCGAATTTTCGTTCGTATATACCTTCCAATCCGGATCTAGCTTACAATCTCGCATGATATTCAGCATGCTCAAGAGTATCATTCTGCGACATACCAGGATTCGAGTATCTCGTTTTTCGAAAATTTCCAAACTCGACAACGTCGAGTCTCGAAAAATATTGCTGGGTGCAACATTCCATATATTCCAACACGCGGCGAAACCTAGTGAAAACAACAATGATGAATCTCAGGAAACTCTCAGTTCTTGCTATCACAGCATTACTACTAACCGGTATCGCCGGGGTATCAGCCATCTATGGAACGGCAAGAGCAACGACAACATCCACCTCTCTACCTGCGACGTCCCCTAACGGACCTGATCACATCCCTCATCAACAGTGTAGGCGATGACACGTTCTCGATCATAGACCTCACTACTCTTGTCAGTTCGGTAACGTCCCCCACACCGCTCACGACATCTACATCGGCGGCAACGATTCATTACACGCCAATGACCGCCGCGCCCGCGAGCTCAGGAACCTCCACACAACACTACGGACCATACGCAAGCGGCTCAACGGACTCCGGTACTTGCGGAAACGACTGGGCAAATGATCTGTTCGATCGACACTTCACAGTGTTCAGCCAGGACGGTACGTTCTCGATAGTGGAGCAGTTCAAGGACGGTAGCTTTACGACTCCAGCGAGCGATTCTCCACCCACGAACTTCAGCCCTGGCGTGTGCGAGGCCTCAACGATTCCTCAGGGTACAGTGAGTAACGGCGTAACGGGCAACTTGCACGGCTACTTCGTCATTCCGCCTTCCCCCGGCGAAATGCAGACCTCTTCGGATCTTCATTGCAATGGGGTCACTCATGTGACGGACCCTAGTTGCGATACTACCACCTTCATCGACACCCACTTCACTCCATGCTACGCAACGGGAACCTGTTCGGTGACCACGTTCTTCTTCCATTATGCAGCTGGAGCACATGGTCTAATCATAAGCGAGTGGAAGAACGCTTCAGTTGATCGCGGCGGAAACCACGGCGACATTCGCAGCGCGAATGTCCCTTAATAGCACCCCACACGAGCATTGACAAACTCCCAATTTTTTTTCTTCTGAGAGGGTCACTCCTACGACTAAGATGCAATTCTCTATACCGCTGCGGGATCGAATCGTCTCCGATCTAGAGGTCAGTTCAGATTAGTCACTTTCATTCCTACGTTGCGCTCGGCCAGCCTATCCAATACGAACTGGAAAAGCCTCGGGTTCTGAGCAATTCTTTCAGGTGTAACTATTCCGGTTTCTTTGATCTTTCCGGCTCCCACGAGTAGGGCGACTGAGGTGCATGGGTAGGCTGTGGTCCGAGCCATTGCCGAGACCTCTGATTTGCGATTGTAATGGTCCAGAAGCTGGTATCGTAGATGAGTTTTCTTCCCCCCGGACAGGCCCTTCACGTCAACCCTGAAGGCCAGAAAATCCTCAGGAGAACCACGTGACATTGCCCCCCGCAGGAGCTCTATCGTCAACTGTCGAGGCTCCACCTCATCAACGCCAATCTTGACCGGGTTACGTTCGAAGAAGCCCAGGATTCTAAGCGTTTGCATCATGTCCGCGTGCCCAGGATATCTGAGCGTGAACTCGTGCATCTCTCTAGTTTTCGGATAGCTTTTCGGAAGAGACCCAAGACCGTCAGTCAGAAAATACTCCAATTTCCCAACTCCGGGAAAACTCGTGAGCCCGCGCCCGGACAACGCCTCAACCTTCTTCCGCTCACCCTCCTCGATAACCTGCACCGGTCGCGAGTACTCGTTCACCACATCCTCAAGAGAGAAAACAATCCTATAATTCAAGGGAGGTTGAGGCTTCTCCGGAAGACCACCTACAAAGATCTCCACCGAGTCCATTCTCTCCATCCTCCTCGACGCATCGCCAACGCACATGTTCGTGAAACCGGGAGCTACACCACACTGAGGAACAACGCGACAACCAGCATCTTTCGCCCTCCGCTGAAGGAGGAAGGCATCCCGCGGTGTATAGGAGATGTCAACGGTATCTTTACCTGATTTGACCGTTTCAGTCATCAAATCAAAACCAAGACGACCTGGCAAGGCACCGCACACAAGGTCGACCTTTTCCAGAAGATTATGAAACTGCGTCTTCTGCAATATGCTCAGCCTAACTGTCTGGAGCTTTATAGGGACCCGTTTCCTCAATTGCTTCAAGTTCTGAGAGCTCGCATCTATCGCAACAACAGAATCAACCTCGTTCGATCCCGCCAGGTCTCGCACGATCTCTGAGCCCACTTTTCCGCACCCCACAACAAGAATTTTCATGACTGACTTCCGAAACTGATTCCGCAAGATAAAATAGTTCACTACGGCCTGAAGCTACGGAGGGCACCGGATAGATGGCAGGCGGTTGAAGGGGTTGGGTCAGTTTCTCTATCGGATCCAGCCTGTACGTCATGATATGCTAACGGGTGGTTCCACTGATTTTGAATCGCGTATCGTTTCTGAACATTTCAATTACTTGAAACAGCTTACCAGCGATGGTGTGGTGATTCTCGCTGGACGTACCCAAAACACGGATAATGGCAGTTTTGGGATTGTGCTGTTCAACGCGGAAACCGTTGAGGCTGCGCGCGAGATCATGCTGAATGATCCTGCTGTGAAGAACAAGGTATTCAGGGCAGAACTGTTCCCTTACAAAATGGCCCTGTTCGGCCCTGACAACGCCAGATAGGGGTTAGGAGAATATCGCCTTGACTGCGTCCGCAGCGACGCGGGGGAGAAGGGTCGCCACGTTTCTCTTCTTGAGCATTTTCATGATAATCTTGCCCTGAAAGTCCATATCCCCTTCCGCCTCGATCTCGACAACATTGTCCCGCAAGACTGAGAACAATCGATCGAGAGTCTCATCGGATAGACTTGCAAATAATTTCCGTGCTAGACTCATCTTTCGCAGGTCTGACCCGAATTTCTCTCTCCACTGCGTGTCATAGTTTCTCAGGAACTGTTCAGCCTCTGTTCCATTGTGGTTTGCAGCAGATGCCGCGGCTATTCCTCCAAGCTTTCCACAATAACCTCCGATAACAATGCCACCACCAGTCGTCTGCTTTACCTGTCCAGCCGCGTCTCCAACCATAATGAAGCCAGGAGACCAACATCTTGCCACTGGCCCGGAGACCAGGACTGATCCCGATTTGGTCGCATCGATAGTCGACCTTGGCCATTGCTCCTTGACAAGGTCATCCAGAAATTTCTTGACATTACCCTTTTTCGAGGCAAGGCCCACTCTTGCGCTGTTCTTCCCGGTCGGGATGCTCCATGCGAAGAATCCGGGGGCTCTCTTGGATCCGAAGAAGAGCTCAACCAGATCACCCTGCTCCTTCATCTCGACAAGCTCGTATTGCAGACCTGGCAGGATTTGCGCCCAATCCGGGGCCTGAAGACCAGCCTGCTCCGGCAGCCTGCTCCCTGCACCACTCGCGTCAATGACGACTTTACTCGCAACCTTCGACCCATCCGCTAGCGTTAGAGAATCCTCATCAGCTCTCCTCTCGAATTTGGACGCCCGAGTCTTCGTTCGAAGCTCCACTCCCTCCGCAACGGCCCGCTTCGCAAGAAACTGGTCCAATTTCATCCTGTTCAGAATAAGCGCAACAGGATCTTTCTTCCGAACCTCTATCGATTCACCATGAGGTGGAAAGAACCTCGCTCCATGGATCAGCTTCTGGCTGAAACTCGAGTGCGCTTCTAAGCCCAGAAGTTCCAATCCCGAGAGACTCACGACACCAGAACAATGGCTAGGCAAACCAACCTGCGGATGTTCTTCCAGAAGCAGAACCCGGGCGTTCTTCTTCGCCGCTTCTAGCGCAGCCTCGCATCCAGAAACTCCCGCTCCGACAGTAACGATATCGTAGTGATCGGAGGGGCTTCCCAATGGGAAGATCAGACTTCGAACTCTATTCTAAGCGTTAGACTCTTCAGTTCTCGCGCGAGCTTCTTAACAACTTCAAAATCAACAGGATTCCGCCACGGCCTTCGACCATTCAGGATAACCTTGGTCTCCCGGCTGCCATCTGGCAGCCAGATTGTGTTGATTGTTAGGATCGAGAATGGTATGAAAAGTCCTTCAAGAAAGTCTCTATCATCTCCTCCTTGGCTGAGGACCTTCACCCGTCTACCGACACGGTCACCTAGATTCTTGGCCAGCTTGGCACCGCTCGCAAGAAACGTGTCCATCCCTCTTCGGTCGACCATGAGCGCCATGATATCGCCCGCTTCGACAGCCTTGTGGAAGGTAACGTTCTGGAGGGTCGGATTCTCTTTCTCCAGCTCAGTAATACTCCGAATAACCCGGATATCTAGGTCGGTAATTTGACCTTTTTTCACCTTCTCTTCGCATCGAGAGCAAAAGATTCCGCTCTTGACACAGAAACTGTCAAGGATAGTCTTTACCATTAATACCCGAACCTGTCCCGACAGAGTGGTAGGGTCTTGTCTGCCGGAGTTTCTCGACCCTTGGGAATCTCGCGCCCGAACAAGCGTTAACCTATCTCAGTCGTCTTAAACCGACTTCTAAGCCAAAGAAGCCCCTGCTTCATAAATGCATTACCTTCAGTGGAACCCCTTCAGCGGTTCTGTTAAGTCCGCTGACGCCGGTGGGTGGAATTTGCTCGAGGCGGCCCGGCAACTTAACAATGTCCTCCCTCACCTTTCCGTGCCATGGACGAGATATTCGAATTCCGGTCGGCGAGTCAATGGGATAAGTGGCTAGCTGAGAAATGCTCTGAGTCAAAGGGGATATGGATTCGCTTTTTCAAGAAGGCTTCTGACGTTTCTTCAATAAACACCTCTGAGGCGCTGGATGTTGCGTTGTGCTACGGATGGATTACAGGCCAAGCCAGGCCTTATGGTGAAAGGTCATGGCTGGGCAGATTCGTACCTCGGAGACCAAAGAGCATCTGGTCAAAGGTCAATACCAAACGCGCCGAGACACTGATAAAACAAGGAAAAATGAAGCCAGCTGGCCTAAGGCAGGTCGAGGCGGCGAAGCGAGACGGCAGGTGGGACCGGGCCTACAGCCCGCCAAGTAGTGCGAAACTGCCCGAGGATTTCATCAAAGCACTCAGAAAGAACAAGGAGGCGGAAGCCTTCTTCAGAACGCTGAACCGCACCAACATCTATTCCGTTGTGTTCAGGCTAGAGAACGCAAAAAACGCAGAATCGAGGAGGATGAAGATCAGTCAGATGATCAAGATGTTCGAGAAAGGGGAGAAGTTCCACTGATCTGCCAAACCTGGTGACTCCCGTAACAGCCAAATACCAAAGAGGATTCTGACGCGAGCAACTTCGGATATGATCACTTGAAGCTCTTTGAGTATGAGGCGAAGTCTATCGCGCAAAATCTCGGGATCAACACACCCAAAGGTGCGGTGGCTTCCACAGCGGAGGAAGCTAAGGATATTCACAAGCGTATTGGTGGAGAGGCCGTAGTCAAAGCCCAAGTCCTCGTCGCTGGACGCGGAAAAGCCGGCGGAATAAAGTTCGCCAGCAAACCCGACGAGACACGGGACCGCGCAACCGAGATTCTGAATATGACCATCAAGGGCGAGCGTGTCAAGAAGGTTCTCGTCGAACAGAGAGCTACAGCGAAGAAGGAGCTCTTCGCCAGCATCGTTCTAGATCGCGCAAACCGATGCCAGACAGTTCTCGCCAGCGACCAAGGCGGAATCGACATTGAAGAGGTCGCACGACAAACCCCCGAGAAAGTTCTCAGACACCCCCTCGACCCCGTCTTCGGAATGAGAAGCTATGACGCCCGGCTTATTGCCTTGAAGCTCGGATACCAAGGCGCCCAACAGGGGACCTTCACCGACTTCCTATCCAACCTCTATCGACTGTCCGTGATCTATGATGGCGAGTTGGTGGAGAGTAATCCTGTTATTGAGATGCAAGATGGCCGCTTCGTCGCCGCTGATCTAAGAGTGATAGTAGACGACAACAGTCTATTCCGACATCCCGAGTTCCAAGAGAGATCGAAAGAGATTAGCGGTGAAGTTACCGCCTTGGAATCGAAAGCTCACGACAACGGTCTCGCATTCGTAGAACTTGATGGCGACATAGGCATCATCGGAAACGGGGCGGGACTCGTCATGGCAACACTCGACCTCGTCAAACAATACGGTGGGAAACCGGCCAACTTCTGCGATGTCGGAGGCGGAGCCAATGCCGAGCATGTGGCCACAGCACTCCAGATCATCCAGGGGGCTGACAAGGTTAAGGCAATATTCGTCAATATCCTAGCCGGAATTACTAGATGCGACGAAGTCGCGAAAGGAATAGTTGATGTTAAGAAAGTCATGGGTCTCAAGAAGCCACTCGTCATACGAATGGTCGGAACCAACCAGGAAGAAGGGCGAAAGATACTCCAGTCCGCGGGACTGATGGCTATGGATAAGATGGACGAAGCAGCCAGACTCGTTGTGAGCAAGGTGGTTGCATAGATGGCAGTTTTGATCGGGAAGCAGACCCGTGCGATTGTTCAGGGAATAACCGGCAACCAAGGATCGTTCCATGCTAAACTCATGCTCGACTATGGAACCGGGATTGTCGCTGGCGTCACTCCCGGAAAAGGCGGGACGACCGCAGTTGGCCTGCCTGTTTTCGACACGGTAGCCTCAGCGCTCGAAAAAACAAATGCGAATGCCTCAATCATTTTCGTCCCAGCCCCGTTCGCTAAGGAAGCTGGGATGGAAGCAATCGATGCCGGCCTTAACCCTGTTGTGATAATTACAGAAATGATACCGGCGCGAGACACAATGATACTCATAGAGTACGCAAAGAACCGTGGAGCAACCATCATTGGTCCCAACACACCGGGAATAATCACAGTAGGCGAGGCCAAGCTCGGCATAATGCCTGGCGACGTGTTCAAACCCGGCAAGGTCGGCCTCGCGTCAAGAAGCGGGACCCTAACCTACGAAATCGCAGCATCACTGACCCATGATGGAATCGGACAATCCACATGTCTTGGAATAGGTGGCGATCCATTTACGGGACTCAACTTCGTTGACGTTCTCAAACTCTTCAGAGACGACCCCGACACCGACACAGTCGTTCTGATTGGAGAGATCGGAGGCTCTGCGGAGGAAGACGCTGCGAATTACATTCGCGACACGAAATATCCGAAACGAGTCGCGGCGTACATCGCCGGCCGAGCAGCACCCCCAGGCAAGCGAATGGGCCATGCGGGCGCAATCATAACCGGGACAGAGGGAACAGCAGACGCTAAGATGGAGAGTCTGAGAGAAGCCGGTGTACTTGTCGCTGAAGTTCCATCAGAACTTCCCAAGTTGCTACTCCAGCAGGTCTCCCTGGTGCAGTAGACCAGTTGATACTTTACTTTGCGCCTAGTTCTCGTTTCTTCCAGCGAAGATTATCTCCCCGGCAACGGCGACATCTGTAGGCGTTCGGCGAGTTCCGTGAGCCGCACGTCCTGCATATTTTGAAGAACAGCCTGTGACGTTGCGCTAGCTGTTTCTTCATCACATCGGTGATCGGCATGGGAGATACAGCACCGATGGTTCTGTCTACAATATATTATTGCTGTTGAAGATCAATCTTGGAGAGCTGTTCACAGAGATCCTCAAGATCACGAATAGTTAGCTGGTAGACTCTCTTTTCAGGCAGAGTCATAGCCTCTAGAGTTTTACGAGCCCTTTCCCGTGTCATTTTCTGGGATAGGTAATGTTGGAAAGAGCTTCTCACGACCCGTCTGCGCTGGTTGAATAATCCACGTACAAGTTCCTCAAACAACTCGCTGTCTACACCCCTATCGACTTCGTTCGGTGATATTCGTAAAAGGATAGACTCCACCTTGGGGCGGGGTCGAAACGCGGTGGCGGGGATGTTCATGATCGGCCGAATCCTCAAATCACGTTGGGCCGTAATGGACAATCTTCCATATTCAGCAGTTCCTGGCTCAGCTAGAAGCCTTTCTCCAAACTCCTTCTGAAGCACCAGAGACGCAAGCTCAAGCTTTCTCTTTGCTAGAAAGAGGATCAGCTTTGACGATAGAACGTACGGTGGTGTTCCCACCATCTTGTTGAACTGTGGAAGAGGGATCTTGAGTACGTCTCCCTCGATCACAGAAACAGTCGGATTATTCTCGAACTCTTTCCGTAGGTGCGAAACTAGTCTTCGGTCTTTCTCGACCGCGAGCACTCGACCTGCCTGTTCTTCGAGAAGGTGGGTTAGGGTCCCGTACCCTGCTCCAGGCTCGAGAACAGTATCAGTGCGAGTCAGCTCGGCGGTCGATACTACTCTTGAGGCGATGTGTTTGTCTGCTAGGAAATTCTGGCCTAGTCTCTTCACCGGTCGATATAGGACGGGCGTTGCCACAAGCTCATACACTCCTTGTGAAAAGCCGGTACTTCGACTCTGTGCTCAGCTCTTCCATGATTCTTTTCGAGACGATCTTCGGAATGTCGCTGAGCCCAGTTCGTTCCTGGATATCCTTGTAGCTGGTGAACGGTTTCCTCTCTCTCATGTTCACAATCTGCCACATCGACTTCTTGCCAATACCCGGCAACAACTCAAGCGAATGCATTCGAGGCGTAACAGGCTGCGAATTGTTGAAGAATTCTACAAACCTTTTCTCTTGACTTTTGACCAATTCCGCGATCAAGGGCACGATCTCAGCCTTCGCATTCGCCGTGAGCTGGTCGTAGCTGATCCTCGTAAGAATTCTGTCAACCTTCTCCCTCCGCTCGCGCCCAATGTAGATTCGCTCGTGAACCAGCACAGTAGCGCCAATCTTAAGCTCCGCCTCCAGCAAGGTGAAGAACTGTTCACCCATGATCTGGACAGTCGGAACCGCCAAATGCCTCGACTTCTCCGACGACCTGCCATACGGAAGATAGTCTAGGACGTACGCGTACTCTTCGTAAACATGTCTTCTCTGTAAATACTCGTCTTCGTGAATTGCCGAGGATAGGCTCTCCTTTCTCCCTTAGAATGTCTCTTCCAACAGCACAGTTGACTCACGTCGGCCGCTGTTAAAGTGGTGGAGAACCATTCGTGGTCATTCAGGACCACACGTTTTCTCCTTAATTGGGTATCGGTCAGAAGCTTCTATCGACTAGACGTACCGTTTCATAATTTCCAGAATGCCGTTCAGTTGGTCAGTGCTTACGAACCTACCCTTTACAGTTAACACTGCCCTAAGCTCTTCAATTGTCTTTGGCAGTGAGTTCACGATTTGGATTGCATCATTCCGATCCAGCTGAAGTTTGGAAGACAAATCCTCGACGAGCTTCTCAGCCTTATCAGGCGAGATCTTCGAGAATTTCCGCGCATAGTCAAGGGTCCTGCGCTGGAACTCTCCCAGCTCTTCCTCCTTGATCTTTCCCAGGATCTCTTGGGCCTCCGCATTCGTTACGATTTTTCCTTCGACAATCTTTCTCGCCATTTCAGCTCGCCTCTACCGAGGTTATGTGCTCCGGTCTGGCGATGATGATACGAGGGGTTTTCGTCCCGGCGACCTCGACGACATAGCTGCGGCCACGCTTCTCCGCGATAGTTCCGACCCGGCCATGGTACCGGCGGTGCGGCATCCCTTTCTGGACTGCGGGGTTGATCATGATTTTGACCATCTGGCCTGGAGCATAGGCGATAAGGAGTCTTCCAAGGGGCTGCTTGCCGCGGTCCCTGGGCTTCCTGCTGATCAGTGTTCTAGTCTTTGTTCTGAAGCCTTTGGAACGTCTCAACAGCCAGTTCTCCAGTGGAGAAAGTTGCGGGCCCGGAGGTTCCGTATATATGTTCGCGACAATCCGCTAGTACATGGCCGGCAACTCTGCCAGATTCTTCTTCATTCTATCTGGAGAACACCCCACCCTGCCGCTCGCAGAACTAAGAGCCATACTCCAAGCCTACGCGATAAAATACAAGATAGTGGGTAATTTCTACAAGCTTGTAGAAGTGGAAGCGGATCGCACCGGGTTGGAATCGATTGCCGGTCGCGGAGGATATCTTGACGAAATGGGAGAAGAAGTTCTTCACACAGAAGACAACATAGCCAGTATCAAGAGGGAGGTTGAGTTCACTGACCTCGAACCATTTCTCTCCTCGCAAGACAGTTTCAGCATACGAATGTTACGGTTCGGTGGAGTCTCGAAAGAGCTCTCAAGAGTCCACCTAGAGGGCTATCTAGGAAAACTACTCGCAGAGAAGACCGGCGCTAAAGTCGATCTTCAATCCCCCAAAAAGCCCTTTCGGGGAATTCTCGCCGGATCGCTTTTCCATCTAGGACTGATCATGCACCAGCGCCCGAAGGGGAGCATCCATCGCCGACGCCCCCGAAAACGGGCTGTCTTCCATCCCAGCACCATGCCCCCAAAACTGGCCCGATGCCTGGTGAACTTGTCGGAAGTCAAAGAAGGAGAGACATTTCTCGACCCCTTCTGCGGGGTCGGCGGCATTGCGATAGAGGCAAGTCTTCTCGGTTGTAATGTAGTTGGAGTCGATGCCCTCTCGCGAATGGTCCGATCAGCTCGCAGAAACCTCGCCCATTTCGGGCTCAAATCCTACGGCCTAATCAGAGGCGACGCCCGGAACATTCCTCTGCGAACCGTTGATGCCATCGCTACCGACCCGCCTTACGGGACCGGGGCATCAACCCTCAAATCGACAACAAAAGATATCCTGGCGCGCTTCTTACCCCAGGCAAAAATCATTCTCTCTCCCTGGGGGAAGGTTGTCTTTGCATCTCCCTTGGGAACCGGAGCCGTTGAACTAGCCGAGTCTCAAGGGTTCAAGATTTTCGATCGCCATGAGTTATACGTTCACAGAAGCTTGACAAGAGAGATTCTGGTGTTGGGATCAAACTAGATGCCCTCCGGTATCGATGTCATTTTCTTGGGTACAGGGGGCAGTCTCCCTACCAAAGAAAGAGGCCTCCCCGCCGTAGCCCTGCGCCGAGAAGGCGAACTCTTCCTGTTTGATTGTGGCGAGGGGACACAGCGGCAGATGATGCATGCCGGGCTCGGTTTCAACCGTCAAATGTCGATTATGATCTCCCACTTGCACGGAGATCACATTCTTGGACTACCTGGCCTCCTCCAAACCATGTCATCATTGATCAGAGACAAGCCCCTCGACCTGTTTGGTCCAGAGGGCATCTCCAGTTATCTATCCTCCCTCCGTCGAACCCTAGGTTTCGCCGCAAACTTTCCCGTACACGTCACAGAACTCAAACCCGGACAAGAAGTAGCAAGAAACGGCTACAACATCAAGACAACCAAAGCAACGCACGACATAACATGCCTCGCGTACGCTGTTGTCGAGACCGATCGGCCGGGCAGGTTTCACCCTGAAAAGGCAAAGCGATTGGGCGTCCCTGAGGGACCCTTGTGGAAACAGCTTCAGATGGGCAAAGAGGTCGACGTCGAAGGGAAACAAGTCACGCCTCACCAGGTTATCGAGGATCCACGCCCCGGTCTGAAGATCGTCTATGCCATCGACACTCGTCCCTCTGACGAGGTAAAGGCTCTGGCGAAGGGGGCCGATCTTCTCATGCACGACGGAGGGTTCGCTGAGGACAGGCGAGACAAGGCGAAGGAGTACTTCCATTCAACCGCCAGAGAAGCCGCTAGGGTCGCAAAGGCTGCCCGGGTCCGCAAACTCGCGCTTGTTCACATAAGCGCGGTTACACGAGATGACTCCATCCTCCTCAAAGAAGCGAGAAGCGTGTTCAAAGCGACATTGGTTCCCAAAGACCTACTGGTCTTATCGCTGAAGCGCTCGAGGTAGAGCGTCAATTCCAATCTTCTGATTCTACTCTCCTCTTCGTTCCTCCCGTTGCCCCGCCAGCCAATCAATTAATCGGTCTGGGTGTTCCGTTTCAACGATTACATGGATTGGGCCCAGAGGCGATTCGCCCTCCGGCGCAGAGAACGATATGTGGCCCGCGTACGCGGCTTGCTTGTTCAGGTAGAAGACTATTCGATTGCCTTCCACTGAGCGTCTTAGGACGGATCTCGCCGCCGCGCGAATTCTGTCACGCTGGAGAATCATGCGGAACCTCTCGAGCGAAGGCTCATTCTTTCCTTCGATGATCACCTTCCCACTCCACTCGTCTACCCGTTGAACCTCTACTTCGCCTCGAAGAATGTTGGTGACAGCCTTCTTGACTTTCTCGGGGTCCTCAGTCGGCCGAACTTCCGTTTCGCTGTGAACCAGGAAGCTCAGTTCGGGAGTGTCTTCAGCAGACGTGCTGTCCGCCTCTTGAGGTCGTTCCTCGTATCTTCGTTCTCAACGACTCGGTCAGCGATGGCGATGAGTTTTCCAACTCCAACCTTCAGCTCTCTCTCATCGCGCTCTAGAAAGTCGGCCCAGTTTCTGGGACGGTCAGACCTTCCCCTCTTTAGCAGTCTCTGGAACCTGCTTTTCGGTGAGGCGTGGATAGCGATGGTGGAGACGCTGTACTTCTTGTTCAGCTCCTCAATCTCCTCGATGTTCCTCGCACCCTCATAAACGAAAATGTTCCCATCGATCTTGTCTATGAGCGGAGCCAACCGCTTAGCAACAGCGCCCATCCCCTCTTCCTCTCTGATCCTCAGCATTAGCCTGCCGAGATTCGTTCTGCTGGGTGACAATTTCCGCCGCTTCGCCTCGGCCCTGATGATATCCCCAGAAACAAAAACAGGAATTCGACGGTTCGCGGCAACGCTAGAGGCTAGGCTCTTGCCAGCCCCGGGCATTCCGACGATTACAATGACTGTCTTCGACTTGGCTTTGGCCATGCGAGTCCGTGCGCACTTGGGTAAGAGAGTGTTATAGCTCTTAAACGGACCAGAGTGTCCGTGACAAGCATTTGTCAGAGGCCCAAGTCCGAAGCTTCGTTTCGATAGACCTTGAAGATCAGCAGGTTCTATCCCGCATAGTATCAATCATGTCTTCGTTGCAGGCACTAGGAGGGGATTTGAAACCTGTCGAGGGAGAGAATATCCATCTCACGTTGAAATTTCTAGGAAACGTATCCACGCCTCGACTGGCCGAGGTCCAGTCCTCCCTCAAGCAGCTCACATTTCCCTCGTTTTCAGCGGAGATCAAGGGCGCGGGCGCTTTCCCAAATCTCAAGCATATGAACGTAATCTGGGTCGGAGTGAACGAGGGGTGGAGTCAAGTTGAGCAAATCTACGAGCAAGTCGAGAAGCTACTGTATACTCTCGGCTTCAAGAGAGAGAACCGTCCCTTCAGTCCCCATATCACCATAGCCCGGGTCCGCTCAATCAGAAAGAGAGACGAGATAGCCAATTTTCTTCAGCACCTAAGCGACGAGAGTTTCGGCACGATTACCGTGGACAAAGTCCAGCTCAAACAGAGCATCCTTTCGAGTTCCGGCCCGAAATACTCGACCTTACTGGAAATTCCTTCGCAGCCACGATAGTAGCAAATCGGTCCAGTTTCAAATACTAACTTGCCACGTGGAGTTGGTTGATGCTGACCTCCATTCAAGCTGTCTTGGACCAGGTTTCGGAGAAGATTGTTCCCGGCGTGGCTGAAAGGGAACGAATGTCTCAGCTGGCTGAGAGACTGAGGGGCCAAGTTCAGAACATACTTGACAAGGCTGGATACGGAGGCAACGTCTCGATTCAAGGGTCTTTCGCGCGGGACACTTGGTTGAGCGGCGAGGCCGACTTGGATATCTTTGCAAGTTTTCCTCCCACAATGGATAGGCAGGAGTGGACGGAGAAGGTCCTCCCTGAAATTCGGAAGGGGATCCGTGCCAAGACTATCGATCGGTATGCTGAGCATCCCTATCTGGAATTCCACATCGAAGGTGTCCGAGTAAATGTGGTCCCTTGCTACTCCGTGGAACGAGGCCAGTGGAAGAGCGCGACCGACAGGACACCCTACCATACCGACTACATGACAAAACACCTAACGCAAGAAATGGTATTTGAGGCGCGGCTCCTAAAACGGTTCATAAAAGGCATCCGATCATACGGCGCCGAGATAAGGGTCGGCGGCTTCAGCGGAATGCTCGTCGAAACCCTGATCCTACACTACCGATCATTTCTGGAGACACTCATACAAGCTTCGAAGTGGAAGCCCGTTATCTTTCTAGATATCGAAAAGCCCGCTGGCAGTCAAGATTCTAGAGCCCGGGAGTTCGGCTCTCCACTGGTCGTAATCGATCCTGTAGATCCGAATCGAAACTTGGCTGCTGCCGTTAGAGAGGATAAGCTGTGGGGATTCGTAGCTGCTTCAAGAGAACTCCAGAAGAGTCCCGGGGTATGGTACTTCTTCCCCATGAAATACAAACCGAGAACCAAGGCACAGTTTTCCAAACTCTTGGAGCATCAAAACAGGGATATAGTTGCCGTATCTTTCGACCATCCCCGGATAGTGCCTGATGTTCTTTGGGGCCAGCTATTGAAGATCGAGAAATCCATAACAGAGCTAATGAGTCGAGAGGACTTCCATCCCCTACGGTCGACCGTCTGGAGCGACGAGGCCCGATCAAGTGCAATTCTTGTCGAGTTAGACACTTTGACCCTACCCGATGCTCAACTGCGCGAGGGTCCACCCGTTTCGAAGATGGACGACAGCCAGGGATTCCTCGATCGACACTTAGACGCAAAAGATACCGTGCGCGGTCCGTGGATAGAGGCCGATCGATGGGTGGTTGACAAGAAACGAAGAATCCTCTCAGTCAATCATCTTATCACTACGGCCCTCAAGGATTCGAGGGTGGGTTTGACCGTCCCTGACCAATTGAACAGCTCCTTCCGGAAGAACGTTAAAGTCTTGGAGAACAGGAAAATTCTCTCGTTGCTTGGACGAGAAGGTTTTGACCAGGGGTTATCAGAGTTCTTGGCGGCGAAGCCAGCTTGGCTCAAAACCCATCACTAGCACCGCTATCATCCCTAGCAAATCCGCCCTACAATCGTCTCCTAGCATATCCAAGTGGTGACCTTGATGAAGTCGAGTCCAGAGTACGCCAGTTGAGCAAACTAGGAATAACTGCGCTGGATTTTCAGGGCCGCCTGAAAACTGATCGCTTGTCAGTCCTTGGTAAAGGAGTCGTTGGAATTGTGATCACAGGAGTCAGGGACGATCGACGAATCGCTGTCAAGATTCGACGGGTTGATGCGCGACGCCCGAACCTGATTCACGAGGCCGAACTTCTGAAGTCCGCAAATTCGCTTAGTGTTGGGCCTGAATGCTTGGGCGGTACCCCTGACGTATTGGCGATGGAACTGATAGAGGGCTTGTCGCTTCCCTTATGGTTAGAGAGCCTCAAGGGCAGGGGGCGAAGAGCTCGGGTCCGGGGTATGGTGAAACCTTTACTGGAACAGTGCCTGAGAATGGATGCTTATGGGCTCGATCACGGAGAGCTCAGTCGGGCTCACAAGAATGTCATTGTGTCAAATGACAATTGGGCTCGGATTCTCGATTTCGAAAGCGCTAGCGTGATGCGACGACCCAGCAATTTCACCTCCCTTGCGCAGTACCTTTTTCTCGGGGGCAGTATCGCCAGGAAAATGCTCAGAGTGTTAGGCCCCGTCGATAGACACGAGCTTCTGAGGTGTCTTAGAGACTACAAGGCTGGCGGATGGAAAGATGCCTTCGAGGCAACAACCAAAGTACTAGGCTTGGATTAGCACTCGGCTTCAGGCTGTTTTCTTGTCGATGACGCCGAGCCTTCGTGCCCGGTTCTCAGCGTATCTGAATGCGAGGAAGCCCATTGCTAGCAGGATGACTCCTCCAAGAGTCGCAAGTCCGATGTAGGAGAAGTAAGAGTACACGTCGCCTCCTTGGATCATTGCCTGCCTTGAGGCTCGCATGAATTCTGTAAATGGCAGCACGTTTGCTACGTCTGACACAGGGTGTGGTAGGAAAGACACAGGAAAGAGAGCTTCCGAGAACACCATCAGGAGTCCGGCAACGTAGGTGGGAAGAGCCCATTCGAACTTTGTCGCGAATAAAGCGTATGCGCTAAGCAGTAATCCCAGCCCAAAGGCGGCAAGGATGTTCACTAGCATCGCGAAGAACAACAGAGTGACAGATAGGGGGGTTACAGTGAAAGGAATGCTGGTGTTGAATACTGACGAGAGGATGAAGAAAGACAATACCAGAGATACGATGACGGTCAGGGTTGAAGAGAAGAACGAGGCAAGCGTCCTACCGGTCAGGTAAGGCAGCGATGAGTGTGGAGAGATAAAGACTTGGGGGAAAACGTAGGTCCATTTACCCTCAGCTATGGCCAGTGTTGGGACCCAAGAATATGCGGCAACGTGCGTGTATAATGCGGCACCGATGAGAATGAAGGCGAGCTGACTCGGGCTAAAACTTCTGGCAGCAGACGACCCGACGAAATACACGCTTGAGGCAGCGATCACCCCAGCAAGTGGACCGACTGTCCTCATTGAGAATCCTAACAACGGATTCGTCCAGTTGAACTCCCGGTACCATCCAACCCGTACGGAAGCCACAATGCTTCTGAGGACGCTCATCTTTGTCTCACAGCGATTGAACCTGTCCTTCGTCCCTTGTTTTCAAGGAATCGGAGAGCTCTGGAAGATGCGAGAAGGAGGATGAGGGCCATTAGGGCCAGAATGAGGGCTTCGATGTAGAGTGGGATGAATGCCACCTTGATCGGAAATCCAAGGCTTTGTCGCAGGGCGTCCATTCCGATTGTAAGAGGAACTAATGACGCCGCAGCTTGTACTGCGAACGGAAAGGGCGAGATTCCTCCAACCGAGGGAAAGTAGACCCCGGAGATTAGAGACACGGGCTCGTGAAGAGCCTCATTTACTGAGTCGGCCTCCCTACCATATGCCAAGTAGAGGGAAGATAGGGCCATTCCCATTGCGTACAGAGATGCTAGGGTGAGAGAGAAGACAAGGACGACCGCTGGCCAGAAAGGATGGATTGGTGGAGCGAAAATAACCCATCCTAGAATAGCCACCATTGCCGCGGATGGCGCCGTGCCTAAGATCCCGCCGAGAGACATCCCGACCAGTATCGCCGTGATAGGCGCAGGAGAACTGATGTAGATCTCGAATAGTCCAACCTGCTTGTCCCAGTTGAACTGGCTTGCCATTGACCATAGAACGTTACCCCAGAACGAAATCATGACTCCGCCGAGGATAGCAAATCCGGCGTAGGCTCCAAGCCCGTAAGCTCTGTAAACCATCGTAAAGGAGAAGGAAGTAAAGAATGGGAATCCGACATTAACGGCCACCCAGAGCGGTTCTCCGTAGATGCTTTTCGCCCTGACCCACAATCTGGCATATGCGGTTCTGAGCCACGGATTACTATGCAGCTTCATGTTCTCTCTCCCTAAACCCTCGCCCCACTAACGCGACGAATACCTCCTCTAGCGTTGCCTGTTGTCTCCAGTTTGACACGACGGTCATTCCTGACTTTCGAACTGAGTCAATCACGGATTGGGCGGATCCGTCGCTGTCCACTACAACTTGAATTCGCGATAACCCTCTTTCCTCATCGACCGACGATGTGTAGCCCTTGACTCCGTCAAGCTTCCCAAGTGGTTCAAGGCTTGCGGGAGCCGGAACCGGTGAGACCTCCAAGACGAGTGACGGCGCTCCTAAGGACCTTTTCAGCGCCGCAGGAGTATCGCAAGCGAGGATCTTGCCTTTGTCAATTATGGCAACACGGTTGCAGATCGCATCAACTTCGGCCATGTTGTGAGTTGCAATTAGAATTGTCCTGCCGTGCTCTTTTGCCTGTTTCAGGATATACTCGCGTATGCTCAACGCGGTCATCACATCGAGACCAATTGTTGGCTCATCAAGAAACACGACCTTGGGATCGTTGATGAATGCTCTTACCAATGTTACTCGTTGCTTGTACCCCGTGGAGAGCGCGTAGAATTTCCTGTCCAGATAGTTCTGTAGTCCGAGCATGTCTGACAATTCATTGATTCGTTTGTGCGCTTCTTCGGAGGGTATTCCGTAAAGCTGCGAGAAGAACCAGAGGTTTCCACGGGCGCTGATGAAATCGTAACCTGCTCTTTCCGCGCCACTGGCCATGTTGATTACGGCCCGGATTTTCTCCGGCTCTTTCTCGACGTCGAATCCCATCACGCCTGCCTTTCCGGAAGTTGGTAGAAGAAGCGTGGAAAGTATCCTGATCATAGTCGTTTTTCCAGCCCCGTTAGGGCCAAGAACGCCGAAGATCTCGCCCTTTCGGACTTGCAGATTCACGCCGTCGAGAGCAGTGACCTTGCCCTCCTTGCTATCGAACTCCCGTCTAAGTCCATCTACTTCGACGGTGATTTCGGCATCGACACGATTCATAACGTTCCGTAGTCCAGGCTGGTCTTCCCGGATTTTCGGTGCGTCATTTAACCGTTCGTCGAGTACGTTCAAATTCTCATCGATCGCTTCGAGCCGCTCGAACGCGTTTCAAACAAGATAACCCGGTCCGTTGAGATAAGCGTTGTTTGGACATTTACCAGAAACGTTCCTTCAAAGCCTCTCTCTCGGCCTCCATTATCGCCTCAAAGAAGCCGTTCGTGGGCCTTCGGTGTTTTCGGAGAATATCCACGGCTGCCTCCGGCGTAACTCTTCTTCCAGCTAGGGTGTAGACTGCGAGCCTACCGTACTTGTTGACAAGTTTCGCGGTTTCGTCTGCCCTTGATAAGACGTTCTTTTCTCTCTCAGAGAGATGAGTGCCATTCTTTGACAGAATCTTCTTCATGTCTTCGTCGGACACTGCCAAGGCGGCAAGAGTCTTCGATCCACATTCAGGACATTCAGGAGTGGCGGGGATGTCTTTGACTCTTTTCATCTCAACATACTTCCAGCAGTTAGTGCAGACGAGCGTCTTGACCTCATTGAGGATTCTCGCCTTCGCCGACCCGACCAGGATCTGGCCGAGTTTCTCGGTCGGAATCAAGTCAGTCTTGCGACTGATCCTCTCAAGGCCAATCCTCGCGATCGGCGTTGCTTCTCCCGCGACCGTCTTGACCACCTTGAGCTGAATCTCGTGCCTGGCGATGGATTGCAGAACTTCTTTCGTGTGGGGAATGTCCATGTCCCTTTCCAGGGTCTCACGAACGGCCTCGTCCATGATGACTGTTCCTTCGAAGCTCTTCGCGAGCTGGCGGAGGGTTATGCTGCTGAAGTCTGTCCATCTTGAAATTGCTCCAAATCTTCTCGCGACATGGACCAGCCTTCGCTTGAACAATCCTGTTCTCTTCGACGCAGTTATCGCAACCTCGTCCACCTCGATCTCAGAGAGACGGCGAACCATTTTCACAACGTCATTTGCATCTACTCCGCCGACAGCCTGGAAAACAATCCTGTAGGGATCTTGCTGGATCCCGACGCTCACACCTGCCTCGTCGGACAACAGGTGTCCGATAAGCCGGGCTAGCGTCCTGTTGACCAATGTTCCCATGTGGGAGTTGACGATGATGAAATCATCCCACTCCTCAACAGTAAGAAGGTGATCGTTGGGGACCGGGAGTCCTTGTTCGAACTGCTCGTATGTTTCCGATATTGCTCGTTCTAAGGTCTTAGGGTCCGCAGGATATTCTTGACTGAGTGTCTGGGCTATCTCGTTGATCTTCTGGCCTTTCTCGTAAAGGTCTCCTACCCTCCTTCTTATCTCCCCAACTTCGCTGGCGACCTTGTGGGGGACAGGTATCTCCTCGCCCACCCAGCTCGGTATCGCCCCTGTCGGGTCGGAGATCGGTTTGACGAAAATCTTGTCACCTCTGATACTCTGCATCATCCATGGCGTTCCCCGGACAATGAACTTCGTACCGGGTTGGCCATACTCGGCTACGAAGGCTTCGTCAAGCACACCGACCGCGGTGTCGGTCTCCTGCTCGATGACGAGGTATTGTTTCTCGTCTGGTATCATTGAGAGCTTGTTGAAGTAGTACGTGTAGAGGTCTTTGACTCTCGACGGCCTCATCACCATCTTGTCTTGTTGCGAGACCCAGGAGAGGCGCGGAAAACGCGAGTGCATGTAGTTCGCGACGGCGGCAACGTCGTCCTCGGTGAGGTTTCGATACGGATACGCTTTCGATATTAGCTCAACAAGCTCGTTAAAGTACCATTTTCTGTTCTGTATCAACAAGCCCGCGAGCTGGTGGCAGAGCGCGTCGAGCGGTTTCTCGGGAACCGACACTTCCTCCAAATCCTCGCTGAGAGCTCCTCTCGATATCACGAGTGCTTCGAGAGCGTCGTCCGAGTCGCTTGCGATGATTACCCCATCAGCCATCTTGCCAACGCTATGGCCCGATCGTCCGACTCGCTGGATGAGACGTGTCACTTGGTGAGGGCTCATGTACTGGATAACGTAGTCTATCCTTCCTACATCAATTCCGAGCTCCAGGCTCGAAGTGGCGACGAGCCCTCTGAGTTCTCCTTCCTTCAAGCCGCGCTCAGCGCTTATCCTGGATGGCTTAGCCAAGCTTCCGTGATGGATCGATATCGGAAAGTCAATGTCCCAGACTTTGAATCTGCTCGCTAATACTTCAGCGATCGATCTAGTGTTCGTAAAGAGGATGACGGACTTGTGGTTCTTGATCATCTCCTTCATTATTCGGAGCCTGGCCGCGACCTCAGGGTGAGTGAAGATTTTCGAAGCAAGCTGATGATCCGGCCCAGATGGTTCGGGAAACAATGTCTCCAGTCGCATCTTTCTCGCAACAGGGATCCGGACGATCTCAACTGGACGCTTGCTTCCGACGAGAAATGCCCCAACTTTCTCAGGGGACCCGATTGTTGCCGACAGCCCTATGACTTGGAAGTCTCTCTGGGTAATCCACCTTAGCCGTTCGATAGCAATTGCTAGCTGGCTGCCTCTCTTATCCTCCGCCAGCTCGTGCACCTCATCGATGATCAGGAATCTGACTTCTCGAAGGTGCCTTCGCATGATACGGCCAGGGAGAAGAGCCTGGAGGGTCTCAGGGGTCGTGATTAACATGTCAGGCGGATTGCGAGCATGAGCGACTCTTTCACGGACTTCTGTGTCCCCATGCCTCACAGCTACCCTGAGGTCGATCTTTTTTCCCCACCACTCCAGTCGATCTAGAAGGTCTCGGTTCAGGGCGCGAAGCGGGGTCATGTAGAGAATCTTGACACCGGGACCTTTATCCGTACTCATCAAGAAGCGGGTGAAGACCGGGAGGATCGCGGATTCGGTCTTTCCGCTTGCCGTGGGCGATATTAGAAGGACGTTCTTTCCTTCGAGGATTGGGGGAATGGCCCTTTCTTGTGCTTCAGTTGGTTTTTCAAATCCTCTTTCCTTGACAGCTTCCGCTAGTGGTTTCGGGAGAAGGTCAAAGATCGTAGCAGACAACTGGAACAAGCAAGACCTAGGCTGTTCGATAAAAACCTAGAAAGCGTTAAGGGGCAATTGTTTGGGGTTGTAGGTTTCAAAGAGTTCCGGTGTTGCTTGAATAAGGATCTGGATAAGGCTTGGAGGGAGAGATTGGTGAAGAACCATCTTGACCTTATCATACTTCGACTCCTCAAGAGCAAGCCGCGCTGGGGCTACGAGGTCAACCTCGAGATCCGTGACCGATTCAAAGTCTACTTGAGCGCTGGAACACTCTATCCGCTCCTTCATTCAATGGAGGAGAAGGGCTACTTGCAGGCTGTATGGGAGGCCGAAGGCGGCCGAGGCCGAAAAGTCTACCGGATCACCCCTAGAGGTGAAGAGTTCCTGACGGCTGGTGCTCGGGCTGCAGAAGAGTTTTTGAGGCGGATTCAGTACGAGGCCGAGATAGGACCCTTCCAGCAAAAGCATGTCTAGACTAGACTTGAGACTTTGAGCGCTTATATTCGCAAATTCTGGAAATTTATCAAGAGAAATGAAACCGCACGGGGACTTCTTCTAGTAGGTATCGTGATCCTCGGCGCTCTAGCAGTCTGGGGCGGAGTCCGGCTGGCCCTTAACACAGAGTATCCAGTTCTTGTCGTATCTTCAGGAAGCATGTGCCCACCCATCAACTGCACGTTACCCGTCGGAGCCCTCATCGTAATTAGGGGTCAAGACCCGAATACGATCGTCGCGGGTCCTCCCCCGAACGGTTCAATAATCGTGTTTCGTCCCTATCCCTCTCAGCCCGATTTCTTGGTGGTTCACCGAGTTAGACAGGTCAATATTACAAATCAGACGGGTAAAGGATACTTCTTCGTGACCCAAGGGGATAATTACGTCACTAATCCTGGCCGAGATAGCTGGCCCGGCTACCCCAACGGGGTTCCCTATTCCGTCGTGGTGGGAACCTACCAGTATACGATTCCAGTCCCCTACCTGGGGTCAGCCATTCTGGATATTCGGAATTTCATGTACAATGACACCACGGGAGCTCCAAGGCCCGAGGGAATCTTGGTGATTGTCATCCTCATCATAGCTCTGTTCGCCTTCGAAGTGATTGAACCCTCTAAGAAACCGAAGCAGGAAGCGTCTTCCTCTGAGCCCAAAGTGGACCAGGCTCCGACTCAAGCTCCATCGTCTTCAATTCAGAAGATTCTCGTTTATGGGGCAACCTGAATACCCTGGACTTCCACCTCTGTCGTCCAAAGCCAAGAGAGATGAATTAGCGGTTGCTCGATGGAGGAGATATGCCTCTCTATCAGCTCGGTTCAAAGAAACCAAGGGTCCATCCAATGGCCATGGTGGCTCCCAACGCGAGTATCATCGGTGACGTGGTAGTCGGTTCACGAACTAGCATTTGGCCGGGAGCGGTGCTTCGCGGTGACTACGGGCGGATCAGGGTTGGAGCCAATTGCAGTCTACAAGACAATGTTGTCGTTCATTGTTCCGCCGAGAATGCTGGCGTCATTGGCAATGGAGTTACAGTCGCTCACAGCGCGATTGTTCATGCCTGCAGAATCGGCGACGAATGCCTCATCGGAGCCGGAGCCATCATTTTCGATGGGGCGAAAATCGGCGCTCACTCTATAATCGGGGTTGGCACCGTCGTTCTCGAGGGCAGAACTATCCCTCCGCGCTCAGTCGCAGTGGGTTCACCCGCCAAGGTACTGAGGAAGGCAACCGACAAGGACGTTCGGATGATAAGAGAGTCCTTTCGAGCCTATGTGAAGATGGCCCAAAAGTATACCGCGACCGGCGCTTTCAGCCATATGATTGGCTAGGAGTCCTCTCTCCTCGCCAGTAAAATCTGTTATATCTGACCCTCAACTATCGTAATAGCACGACGGCGATGATTGGTCAAAGTTACTCGGACCAATAAGATGAGCGAGAAGGCATTTGCCTGAGCCGTCGAAGAACATCTCACCCCTCAGCACAGTTTTGATTGGGAGATTTCTCGGACGATGTTCCTGAGCGTCTTCCATGATCTCCTGACGATCGGTGGAAAATCTCGATTTGCCAAGTAGTATTCGCTTAGGAACCTGATGGTTTTTGGATCCGTTGCATACCCTGATCCAACGTCGCCGTATTCTTTCTTTATTTCCTCGATTCTCGAATCTCTGCGAACCTTCGCGAGGATACTCGCGGCGGAGACTGATGGATATTTTTCATCTGCGTGATGTTCAGAGACCAATTTGAGTTTGAAGCTGAGGTGCTCCAGAATGTTGTTCTTGAATCGTTCTGGGCGGGTATCTGAGGCATCGACATAAGCTAGATGAGGTTTCAGTTTCTCGATCACTTCAGCCATTGCTTTCGCTTCCAATAAGTTGAGTCTTTGAAATCTTGGAGAGCGGTTTACCACCAAGTCCAGATGAGCCGCCTCCAACTCGACAATGTGATATTCATCAACAATCTTAGGGATCTCAGTAGAGAGTTCCATTCTGGCCTCCGGCGACAGTTTCTTCGAATCCTTGACTCCAAGCGACCTAAGCTGATCGAGTTTCTCTTCTTCGATAAGGATCCCCGCAATGACTAGTGGTCCGATTACTGGACCGCGGCCCGCGTCATCCACACCGCACACTCGCAAGTTATCTCGCTCCTACCGTTTCATCCAGCTGTCGACGATCGAGGTTATCCTCTGAAAGACTTCCTCGCGATTGTTCCTCAACACTTCCATGTTCACGGTCTCGGCTGTCTCAGAGGCTCCCTCGACTTCAGGGTAATGTGAGCCGTATTTCACAGCCGCAATCACGAACCCCTCCTGAGAGAGAAGTTTGGCTACAGCGTCTCTGAACGCACTGCTCGTCATTTCCATGGGTCCAATTTCATCAACGAGGGCGAGATCGTCAGGCCTTTCCGTAGCTTCTCTCAGTCCCCCTACGCCGATCAGCTCGAGGTCTCGGCTGACGACAGTGTATTTTCCTATTCTTGGACCCGCACCGTCGTCCAACCTGGCTAGCCACCCTTCGGCGCCTGATGAGAGGTTGGTTATTCTGAACCCAACGCGTTGGTCGCCTTCCCTTACCTCGTGGGTTGTAATACCCGCTATTCTCAGCCCTTTGGTCTTGTAGTGTTGGTGAATCCGTTGAATCAGGGTCGTCTTTCCAACCCCAGGTGCCCCCGTCACCAGGATTATTCTAGGATGCTCACGTTTTTGGCTCAGGAGGCATCCACCTCATTTTGAAATCTAGGCCAAGGTAGTAGACTTCCGAGCTCTCCGGGCGACTCGCCTTCGGTTTCAATAGTTTGCTCTTCTCGAAAAACTCGTCGGCTTCGTCCTGAAACCTTCTAAGTTCCGGTCCGTGGAACAGTTTGATGAACGCGTTTCCGCCTTTCTTGAGAACCTCTTGCAGTATTCTAAGCGCAACTCTTGCAAGATCGACCTGCCTAGCATGATCCACCTCCCATGCTCCGATGATGGTTGGTGCCAAGTCTGATAGAACCACGTCAGCAGGTCCCTTTAGCTCGGAAATGATCCTCTGCGGTAAGTCCTCAGAGTATATGTCCGCCTCTATCAGCCTCACGTTGGAATAAGGAAGAGGTTCGATCTTCTTGATATCGACTCCGAGGACCAAGCCCTCCGGTCCAACTGCTTCCCTTGCAATCTGCAGCCAACCTCCAGGCTGGGACCCGAGGTCAACAACCTTCTGACCCGGAAGCATGAGATTGTAGATCCTCGTTGTCTGAAGAAGCTTGTAAGCGGCTCTACTCCGGTATCCTCTGAGCTTGGCAAGCTTGTAGTACTGATCCTTCTTCCTGCGCTCGATCCACTGGTTTGGCATAACTATAGCAATCGATCCTAGCTGACTCGGGCCCCGTTCGGAACATCCCTCTCGATCGTTAGTAGAGACAGCTTCTCTCCATCTGAGGCCGCCAGAAGCATGCCCTCGGATTTTTCGCCAGCAAACTTCGCAGGCTTCAGGTTCAGAACGAAGGCAACTCTCTTGTTCATCAGTTCCTCCGCCGTATAGTATCCAACTAGACCTGTTACGGTCTGTCGCTTTCCTTGAGGGCCAAAGTCCACAATGACTTTGTAGAGCTTTTCGGTTCGGGGAACGCGCGAGACCTCCACAACTAATCCAACTCGGATCTCGAGCTTTTTGAATTCGTCTATCGATACTTCTTTGGCCGGATCATCCATGACTATGTCCGTGATACGAGGCGGTTTTTAGGGTTTGGAAATTGGCTAGGCTTTGGCTTTCGGCCCAGCTATCACCGTGGAAGTCCGTGACGCCTGCAAATATTTGCCTGCCATCTCTTGAAGTTGGCCTACATTGATCCTCCGGAAAAGCTGTCGCCTTTTCGCGAAATAATCCAGTCCGAGTGCGTAGTGGACGAGATTATGGCTGGTCCGGGCGATTCCTTCAGTTGATTCCAGTTCCATCAATGCGGAACCGGTCTGGTTTTCTTTAGCATCTTCAAGCTCTTGCTCCAGAACCGGCTCGTCGATCACCCTCTTGATCTCCTCTTCCATTAGCTTTCTGGCACGGTCCACGTTCTTCGGATTTACCCCAGCGAGGGCGGTCCAGTTGCCGCCTTGGAGTCCGGCGTTGAGAAACGATGTGCACGAATATGCAAGCCCTTCTTTGTCCCGCACCCTTTGTCCAAGCCTCCCCATGAAGCCCAGTTCGCCCAGGATTGCGTTCAGTAGGTTGAGTGGCTCATAGTCTGGGTCCAGCCGCGCGACAGCTAGTGTTCCCATCATGATCTCTGTCTGAGACTTGTGAGGCATGACAATCTCCTTCTTGTAGGAATTTGGTGGGGTTCCTGAAACGTCTTTCATTGCTGCAGAATCTTCTCTCTCACCGAATGTCCGGCCGCTCCACTTCAGGGCCTGGTCGGATTTGAACTGTCCCGCGAAGGCTATGATCACGGGAGCTTTGGCGACGTGATCGTCAAAGTAATCGTCTAGGTTGGCTCTCTCGATATTCTTGACGCTCTCGGCTGTCCCGAACTTGTCTTGACCGTACGGATGGTTTTGCGGATAGACCATTGCGACCAGCTCACGGATTCCTCTCCTCGTAGGATCGTCATCTCTCAGACGGATGTCTGTTAGCAGTTCCTCTTTCTCCTTCTCCACATCCCTCCTGTCAAACGAGGGTTTGGTCAGACATTCCGCTAGAATATCCAGGACTCTCTTCATCCAGGGAGTCGTCATCCGTGCCTGGAACAATATCGCGTCAGGCGTGTTGCGGAAGTTGATCGCTGCCCCAATGGACTCCAAAGAATCGGCGATCTTCTCCGGACGCAGCTTCCGTGATCCTCGGATCAAGAGCCTGGTTGCAAGCTCCGCGATTCCATGGTGGTTCTTGGGTTCAAGCGCGGTCCCGGCCCTGATGCTTCCATGGACTGCAACGGTGGGATTGTCAGTGGTGCGGTATACGAGGCATCTCACTCCCTTGGCGATCGAGTGTTCTTCGACTAGTTTGGGAAGATCGGAATCAATGCCCATGAGCGTTCCTCACACCCATTGTTCTACAAACTGTCCTGTTCTCGATGGTCAGATACTTCCTTGCGACCTCCGAGATCTTCTGGGCAGTTATCTTGGACAATTTGTCAACCAGTTTCGTCATCGTCTCGAATGAGATGACAAGTTCAAAGATTCCGATTACAAATCCCTGGCGAGCAACACCGTCGAACGTGTATGAGTACTGTGACCGGATCTGAGCTAGAGATCTTTCTAGCTCGTGCCTGCTCGGCGGCGTCGCCTTTATCCTCTCGATCTCGTCGAATAAGAGTTTCTCGGCCTTGTCAATGTTGACTCCGTCCCAAACCGTAAGGTCGAGAGCGAAGATGGAGGGGTCGATTGATGGAAAGAACTCCGAGGAAGCTTGAGTTGCAATCTTCTTCTCGACGAGCGCCCTGTAGAGCCTGGCACTTCGGCCAGATGTCTGACCGGGGCCGAAGGCGAAGAGTCGTACTCCGCTGAGAACCGCGTCCAGCATCATTAGTCCGTAAACGTCTTCGTTTCCAAAGCCTGGGGTGTGGTAGGCGACTTTAATGTAGTCAGCTTCCGATGGCACTCGCAACTCTACCCGTCTCTCCCCAGCCTGAAGAGGTTCTACAATGTTGGGCTCAGGAGGCTTCTCAGCTTTGGAGAGCGGCGAGAAGCTTTCCTCGATCTTGGGCAGAATCTTCTTCGGAGAGAAAGGCCCCGCTACAACCAGCATTGCGTTTCCCGGCGCGTAATATCGCCGATAGTGTTCGAAGAGGTCGTCTCGGGTGACGCGTTGAAGGTCGGGCTTTGTCCCGCCCTCCGACCATCTGTAGGGATGGTATCGGAAAGCACTAAGGAACAATTCTTCTGTTGCTAGAAACTCGGGGTCGTTCTCGTTTCCCTCTCTTTCCGAGACAACGACCGATCGTTCTGATTCAACTTCGCGCGGATCAAGAGCCGCATTCATCATTCTCTCCGATTCGATCAATAATCCGGTCTCGATATGGTCCGCAGGTAGGATCTCGTAATAGGCCGTGAAATCCTTAGATGTGAATCCGTTGTATTCTCCTCCCACTCTGCTGACGAGGCGTCCGATATCCCCCTTGGCGAGTTTGCCTCCGCCTTTGAAGAGCATATGTTCGACCCAGTGAGAGATCCCGGTGAGGCCAGGCTTCTCGTTTCGTGAGCCCACCCGGTAGATAGTCCAGCAGCCCGCGACGGGAGCGTTGGGGATCTCTCGAATGAGGACCTTGAGTCCGTTCTCCAGAGTTGACCTTGTTACTTGAAGCTCGCGCGGAAGAGATGCGGTGGTTTCCATTTTAGAATGCTACTTGCCCCTGTTGTGGTAGTTATTCCGCTGTTTCGCTCAAGCCCGCGAGTTCCTCGAACTGTTTCTTGGTGATCGCGTCCATGTCGAGAAGCTTCTGTGCCACGGTCGCGATTTTTGCGACCGAGTGCAGTTTTACTCCTTCTTTCATGAGATGCTGTTCTCCCCCCTCCTGCCTGTCGAGAAGAACGAGTGCGTTCTCGACAACGCCTCCTTCTCCGCGAATGCTCTGTAGGGCAGTGAGAATATTCTTGCCTGTCGTGATCACGTCGTCGATAAGCAGAACTCTGTCGCCCGGCGTTAGTATTCCTTCAACTGTTCTTTCTCTCCCATGTAGTTTGATATCCTTCCTTGTGTAGACGAGAGGCTTGGACAGCGCGTAGGCGAGTACGGCTGCCCAGGGCAATCCACCTGTCGGGATGCCCCCTATCTTGTCGATTCCTTCAATGGACTTTGCATTCATTGCCAAGAGGTCCGAGCATGTGCGGAAAGCATCAGGAAAACTCGGAATCACTCGGAGGTCCAAGTAGTATGGACTGATTCTGCCTCCTGACAATGTGAACATTCCAAACTGCAATGCTCCAGTTCTCACCAGCGTCTTGGAGAAGTTATCTTCAAGAGAACGTGGCATCTAAAGACCCACCAATTCATCTGTCGACGCTAAAAGACGCACGAAGCTCTCGCGCATGAACAGTCAGGTTCCGGTATAGCGATTTAAAGGCAAGCTCAAGATACCCCGACGCGGGGAGCAAATTCGGAACTCTGGATTCCATACGGCGAAACTGAGATTCCGATCAGAGTCCCAGACGACAATTTCTACAAGATTCTAGAACCCAAAAAACCAACCGCGACCGCAAACCTCTCCAATCAGATCGAGGAGTCCCTTTCTCGCCCCATCAATGACTTTTCGCTTTCAAGCATCCTAAAACCTGGGTCAATCGTTGGCGTTTTGATAGACCCTATCGTTCCTTTACATGTTCAGCAGCGGGCAATTGAGATGATCAAGACACAGCTAGGGACCCATGGGGTTACAGAGGTCAAGCTATTCTCTCGAGGTCGAACTTCAAACGTCGAGTCTCGATCGTCCTCAGTGGACCATGGCGTCAAGAACATTGACCCCAAAGGTGGAGCTTTTGCTGAAATCGGCAAAACCAGTCAAGGGACTAGTGTCCTTCTCGAAAGCGAACTTCTCGCTTGCGATGTAAAAATTAGCCTGAGTATGGTTACCCCTCACTTTGCGAGCGGTTTCACGGGCGGACCCGATATTCTGCTTCCAGGAGCATCGTCTCTTGACACAATTGCGAAGAACAGATCACTCATGGTCAAGGGTGTTCCACACCCAGGTGAAACTGGGGAGAACCTCGTGCTCTCAGACTCGTTTGAGGCCTACAAGATGGCAGGCGTGTTCTACAGCCTCACCTTCGTGCCTGATGGCTGGGGGGGAATCAACTCGGTTTTCTCGGGAGAGCTTAAGGCGGTGTTTCAGGAGGCGGTCCCCCGGTATCTGCAGGTCCATGCTCCAAGAATAGACCGAAAGTCCGATGTCGTCGTTGTTGCCGCTGGAAAGTTGTTGGGAATGGACCTCTATCATGGAGTCCGAGTCCTATCCAACGCTTTCGGAGCCGTAAAGAAGGGAGGAACGATCATCCTAGTTGCGGAGTGCTCAAAGGGCATCGGAGACCGGGGATTCCTAGAATTCTCCAGACGATTCTCAGAAAAGAAAGAGCTAGTCTCGGAGCTCCGGCACAAGTTCAAGCTCGGAAGTCATGTCTCTCTTTTCTTGCAAGACGCTCTGGAGAAGCACAGAATACAACTCGTATCTGTACTCCCAGATCTTTACGCCAGAGACTCGTTCAAGCTAAAGCCCTCACGAACAGCCTCGAGCGCTGTCCAACAATCCATTCGAGCGGAGGGAAAAGAAGCAAAAATCCTGATCCTAACAAGGGGAGACCTGACTTTACCGAGTGTCACGCCAGCCTAGGAAACGCCTGATAAGGAACCAATTTCAGGCGTCTAAAGGCCTATGAGAATGGGAACGATCCGCTTTCTCGCAATCTCCCTATTCATTCTACTCTCAATCTCGCAAGCAAACGGCCAGTACTCTCAGTCCAACTCGCCGGGAGCTGTAGCCGCTTCCCGAGTCGTTCCCCTGACCATCAAGGTTGTTCTTCTCGGCTTTTCCAACACCGACCTGAACTCCTCCTACCTGACAAGTGGCATAAACTCGATTCCGGTCAAATACCAGCAGGTCCTGCAAGGACCTATCAACACCGGGGTCATGTACAATTTCACATACCAATACGTGTATGAGGAGGCAAGCTCGGCTCTTGTCCAGAGTTTTGCAAGGTACGTAAATTCCACCGGAAAAGAGCAAGATACAGTTCCGGGCACGCCTCCTCCCTTTTTCGGTAATCCGGCCCTTAACAAGACTAGCACAAAGGTGAGCCTGGTTCAGAACTACTTCTACGACGCGAACAAAGTAGAGAACTGGCTTATTTCAAACCAGACACTCTTTGGAGCGATTCCGAACCCCGGATACACTCTTTTCATTTCAGACCTCAACAGAACAATCATACCCTCGCTGTCATTCCAGCAGTACCAAGTCGCCATTACCAAGTGTTCTTGCAACAGCACAATGGCTGTTCAGGCCCATTATTACAATCGAACAGTCACCGATCCGGATCTCGGTCTGAGTTTACCTCGCCACTACATGACCAGCTGGGGCGGAACAGGGAGAATCTACTATACCGATCTCTCGGCAGGCACGAGCTATTGGACGAATGAGCTTCCGATGCAGGTCGCGGCAGGTGCCAGGGGCGTGAATCTTTCAACCCCATATGGCAGGATTTGGGCCGCCGAGTTCGTTAACGATTACATCTCCGGCGCAGTCTACAACTTGTTCGCGGCGGACCAGCTGTACCCGGTCACATATGCCCAGAGGTACAATTTCCAACTATTCGTGTTTGACAACCGGACAGATGCAGAAAAGGCAAAGGGGCCCAAGATCTCCACGACACTCAACACCACGATGGTTCAGAACCAACTTGCGAGCCTCCTTCCATTTGCCACGGTCACAGTCTCTGCAAAGTTCTCAGACATTACAGCGTACCCGCAACTTGCAGCTGTCGTTGCGAACGCAACAACGAAGGTCAAAGATCCGGCTCTATCAATTCCGATTGTCGATGCTAGGCTTGTCTGGAACTGGTTGTCAGTTTATGGCAAGGGCCATATGACCCAGTTCATCAACGCAACCCACACAACCTCACAGTACGACATTCCCGGCTTTCTCTTCGCATTCCAAGGAAACTACACTTTCGCCTTTACCTTCAAGGAAAATATCGAACTATCGGAACCGCCCGGATCGATAGGCGGTGTCGCCCTGGGCGACATGATTCTAGTGAACCAATCAAACTCCACGCTAACCTATGGATACAACGTCTTTCCCAAACAACCTGGCAAGGGTTTCGGCTTCACTCGCGCAACAATTCATGAGCTAGGCCACATGATCGGCTTGAATCACCCATTCATCTACGACCAAACAGAGGATTTCACAAACAGTGTAATGGCTTACTACCCGGATTCCAATACGTACAGCCAGTTTGACAAAGACACAGTCCTCAGAGGAATCAACGACGAGCTCCTGATTATTGCCCAAGACGCCCTCGCCGCTACGGGAAACAGCTTGATTAACAGCGGAACAATCGCAACCGCAAACCGAGAAATGGCGCTCGCAAACCAACACTATTCCACAATGGATTATGCCGGCGCTGTCCAACACTCGTTGGCTGCGGCGTTGAGTGCTCTCCAGGCCGAGCAAAGCGGGTCACTCTTTTCATCCGGGCTCGTCTTTGGTTTGATCGGTCTCGCCGTGGGCGTGGCGGCCGGCCTCCTCTTAGGGTTCCTTTTCTTCAGAAAGCGAAAGGTCACGACAGCCGTTGGGTACAATCGCTGTCC
>Ga0209761_1000104_pt1 | contig 43867 bp, 41 predicted proteins | sample GraSoi013_1_40cm_4_FD_185818 | JGI IMG/M metagenome (GOLD analysis project Ga0209761, IMG submission 185818) | Grasslands soil microbial communities from the Angelo Coastal Reserve, California, USA - Sample 09_25_2013_1_40cm (SPAdes) (version 2) | ecosystem: Environmental > Terrestrial > Soil >... | reverse complement strand
TGTCTTGTTCATTCTCTCCATTTCAGAGATGCTTGAATGAACTACGTGGTCTGCTGACACTGCTCTAACGTCGTTTGCTACCTTTGCTCCTCCGCTGTTTGTGAACTGGTCGGCATGTATTTTTGTACGGAGACTCATTCGACCGGCAGCCCTCAGTATCTTGCTCGATGTTTCTGGATCGAAAACTCCAGTTTCACAGAACACATCGCAAAAGTCAGCTAGATTCCGTTGACGAACCGTCGGGAGCATCTCTTCGATAACGATCCTCGCATATTCGTCCTGATTCATGTACGGGGGTATTGCATGTGCCCCAAGGAACGTTGTGGCGATCCTACATGGGTTCCTTCTTTGCAGTGTACGGATAGTTCTCAGAATCTTCAGCTCGTCGTAAAGGCGTAGCCCATATCCGCTCTTGATTTCCAAGGTTGTCGTGCCAGATTCCATAGCAATGTTGAGCCGGTGCTGGGCTATCGAAAGCAGTTCCGCTTGACTACTTTCGCGTGTTCTGCTGACTGTTTCCATAATTCCACCGTCTTTCTTTAGGATGTCAAGATAGGAAGCTCCTTCCTGTCGCAGTCGGAATTCTTCTTCTCGCGACCCATAAAACACGAGGTGTGTGTGGGGATCAACTAACCCCGGAAGAACGATCTCTCCGCTCGCACTAATTTGACGCCGTGCTGAATACTTGCGTTCTAGCAGATGGGAGGAGGCTGCCTCTACGATTCTTCCATTGTCGACTGCCACTCCGCCCTCGTCAATTATTCCAAGGTCGTCCTGTTCTGACCCATTGACTGTTACCGTTTCTTTCGAGTTGAGAATGAGCAGGTCTATTCGTCGTTTCGTCTGCCGCTTCCCTCTACAGGTGTTGGCATTCGGTTCGAGAGCAGTCTGAGAGTTAGAGGACCAGTCTCCCGTCTACCATGAGAGCCGTGCCATCGATGTCGATGGTCGGCTTGGTAAGTGTCCCCGAGAATTCAAAACTACTGTCGTTTAGACCACCGTTGCCCTTGTTGGCGCCAATTCCGATGGTGGCGGTTCCGAGTGCCAGCTCGTCACTTGGATACCCGATGAGTTCGATTTTGGGGTTCAGTCCTATTGCGAAGTGGCCGATCGAATCCTTGTCTCCTTGAGTAGCCTCGAACACTTCTCGGAAGACATCCTCGTATTTCTTGGCGTGAAATTCTCTGACACGTCCCTTCTCGAAGATGAGCTGCAAGTCGGCTATCAGACGTCCCTTCAATGCTCTAGGCGTGTCGAACACGACGGTTCCCCGACCAGAGGTCTCAATCGGAGCGACTTCGACCTTTCCTGAAGGGAGCTGGGTTGAGACAAGCCCCCGAGCCATATCGTCCTCGTCAACGATACCGTCCTGAACATGCGCCGGTCTCTTGCTAACGTCGAACCTGATATCTGTGCCTAGCTTCGATGTGACGTGAACTCTTGAGCCGCGCTCGAGGCGACTCGCGATCCTCTTTCCCAGCTCGGTTATCTTCGGGTAATCGACTCGTATTGCGTCCTCGGTGCTTTTGAGCCATCGGCCGTAGTCGAAGCCGTAGGCTCTGGCTCGCTGTGGTGTGACGTCGCCGAGTAGAACCTGTAGTGATCTGATTTTCCTCTCGACGGTCTTATCGAACACGGGCTTGTCGCCCTCGTATAAAGGCTCTAGGCGGGATGAAGGCACTTCTCTGAACCTCGTAGGGTCTTCCGGTCCTCCGAGACCGATCCAGACAGTTGTACTCTCGATCGCGTTCAGCATGTGTCGAGGGGTCTTGCGCATGTACTGCTCCGGTATCTCTTCCAAGGCCTTCCACCAGAGACGATCCGTCATCAGGGTGACTAACGGCTTTGCTCCAGTCCTGAGACATTCGAGGGCAATGTCGCTTGCTAGGTCTATCGTGTGTTGCCATGTCTCGATTAGGACCATATCATCTTCGTGGATTCGCAGAGAGGTCTGAACTATTCGCCTGGCTATGGAATCATCCGGCAAGCAGAGACCAGTCGTAAATGAGTTTCATCGCGTAGATAAGCGTTGAAGGTGTCGAATGGACTCTCGACACGATAAAAGGCAGCTGCCTAGAGATATTGTCTCATCTTTCTGTGGGCAGTCACCGAGTCATTCTCGGAGGAATGGTGTAGAAAAAGGGGGTCAGGACCCTGAGTTCCCTCAGTGAGCCAAAACTGGTCAGTTTAAGAGGGCCGGATGAAACAGACCTGGGCTAGTGTACTTCAGCTCCCTTCTCGAAATTACCTTTTTCCTTAGATGAACACCCGACTCCAACAGCGAAGATCGCTGTTTCATTAACACCGTCGATTCCCAGCTCTCTCTCAATCGAGAGGTCGGAAATTACTCCAATGCAGAATGCACCAAGTCCGAGTGCTGTCGAGACTAGGAGAAAGGATTGGGAGATATGTCCAGCGTCAAGTAGGAAGGCTCGATAGACTCTCGGGATTCTATACTTCCAGGCTGTTCTCTCTACAACAGCGGTCATTAAGAATAAGACGCTAGCGTTTCTTGTCCATGTCTGCCCTGCGGAGAAGGTTACGCATCTTTCTCTGAAGTCGCCGGCCTTGACAAGTTCAAGGGAGTGGTCTTTCACGGAATAATGGTAGATCCCTCGGCGAACGCCTTCAACATTATTGACTACCGCGTAGGATTCTATTGGGTGGCGGGCTCCCGCTGATGGGCTGGCCTTGTGGAGGAGGTGGCCGAATTCTTGGGTCTTGTAGATCGACAGTTTTCCCCAGCTGTAGTATATGATTCTAGACAACTGTTTCAGGCTTATCGATCCTCCCGAAAAGTCTCTTGTCGTGTGTCGAAGGTGGAGGGTCTGGAAGAGCGGTGCTTCGGCCCCGGAGTCTGGAAGAAGTCTGATCTTCGGACGCTCAGGGTACGTCTTGTAGATAGCAGGCTGTTTCGTGCCCTTCAGATACTTCTCGTAGTAGTTCCTAATCTCTTCGGGTGAAGAATATGGCTCATCGAGCTTTGTCGCAAAATGATAGTAGCGCGACGCATTCGGCCACAACCAGTTCTTGGCAAATCTATTTTCTAGTTTGTCTTGCTCTGAACCCTCAGCGATCAGAAGGCCATGATCGCGAAGGTTGCGAATGGAATCGACTATTGACTCTTCAGTGTATCCGGTGAGATCCCTCAACGCTTGAGCGGCTGTCCTCCATATGGTGAAGTAGTCTAGTAGGAGAACCGTGTCAGGCCCCCCTTGGAAACTCTGTCTTGTTATGTAGTTCTCAAGAACCAGTTGTCGGCCTTGGAAATATATCACTATGTGCGGTGAGGTTCGCATTCTTAGGCCGATCTCTTTCTCTCGCCTTTCTGCGATGGGTACCAACTGTTTTTGGCCGGTAGCGGGGATCAGAAACTGTTATATTTCATATCCGTCGCAGTTCAATGCGGATATTCGTATGAGCAAGACGGTAAAGCGCAAGAAGATCAAGGCCTCAGTCAAGCCACTGAGAGCTGTTCCGCGGCTACCAGCCGGAAAGTGGACTTCTACACTCGATTCGTAGGACGAATTATTGCCTCGTGTAGGATTGCAAGCTTTCCCAAGAGATCCTAGTCCGGACCCCGCCCGGGTCTATAGCTTAAGTTTGTCCCGAATAATGGGGTGATAACTCGTTCAGACCCGCTCCTCCGAATCCTATCACTATCAATGAATGGAATCTTCTGAGAAGGCGGCTGATCTGAGGTTTGTATATCGTTGTGGCGCGGCGTGTCTGCTGCTTGAACTCTTCAAAGGTCCCATCGAAAGACCCGGCAAGTAGGAGTAATGCGTACTCTTCGTAAGGGTCTCCGAGGACAGAGAAGGCGCCTGATCCCAGGTCCCTCCTTCTGAGGAGTACCAAGGGGAGCCTAACCCTGTTAGGCGCGATGTTGGGGAGGGAGGCGGCCAATTCCTTCAGCTCCTCGGGTTTCATTCTTATCGTGTCGCCAGAGACCGAGGAAACACTCGGGGAATTGTCAGCTAGAAGCTCTTGCAGGGTTCTTCTGATCTTTGGGAGGTGAGAGTTTAGCCGTCTCAGCTCGTCTCGAAGCACCACGTCAGTGAATCTGTCGCGTTCCAGCAACTAACGCTCCCCTATCTGGCTCCGAGGATCATACAATGGTCATGTTCGAAGGGGTCGAGTCTAACCATGTCTGTTATGGTGTGGCCCTTCGTTTCGAGAACTTGCTTCTCCAGGCGAAAGATCGTTGCGGGGTCTTTCGAAACGTCGACGCTCCGAGCCTTTACGGCCATCAAAAATTCTCCTTTGTCTACGAGATACATGTTGATGTTTTCTGAAAGGATTCTTGCCTGATCGGGCTGGGCAACATCGGAGTAGATGGTATCAACGGCCTGGACAACGCTCCGATATCGTCCAGGAAATCTGGCATCTCCAAATATCGGGGTCATGTTGCGCCGATTTTTCGATGTGTTGTTAATGAGGTCTCGAAATGATCTCTGCGCGAATTCTACGCAATACACTCTCCCTCTTTCTCCTACGATATCGCTTACATGACTGGCTGTGGTGCCACTCGCAGCTCCGAGGTACAGAACCTTCTTACCTGGAGCAATTGGAACTTTTGATAGTCCTTTAAGAATCGCGGCGGCTAGCTTGCTTCGAAAAGGGTCCCAGACCCGAAACTCCTCATCGCCTATCCTTACGATGTCCTCGCCGTAGACGGTAGTCCCGGGAGTCAGGCTGCGCGTAGCCAGTCGTTCCTTTCCCTCTCTGGCCACCGTGTATATCCCTTTGAACTTCTTGTGAGGGTTGACTCCATGGTTTTCCATGCTCCCTATGGCGGGGTGGTCCTTGATAACGTCCCTTCAAGTCTACGATCTTCTTTTCGAGCGATGCCTTTAGACGCTCTCCTCTGTTCTCTCCTCCAAAGGCGTCCATCCGCGCAGCTATGGCGAGCTTCCCGGCGACGGCCCTGGCGATTTTTCCCCTAAGCCATTTCGGGGATTGATGGATTGGTCCATACTGAAAGATTATTCCATGCTTCGGGGGTCGCGCGCCAGTTTTGATCGTCCTGAAGAGGGCCTTTTCTGCGCCTAGCACTTGGAGGGTGCTAGCAGGCATCTTCGCAATATTTTCTAGACCTCCAGCCATAGAGATGAGTTTGGCCGATAGGACTGCGCCCAGCACTGTCGTCATGTTCGGCGCAACTTCTTCCATGATTTTGTCCGTGTATTTTTCAGCAGCTTCTCGTGTTCCGTAGAGTTCCGAGACAGTTCTGCAGACCTCTTGCAGCCATTCCAAATCTGGGGATGAGATCTGGGCTCCTGAGGATTTCTTTGCAGACTCGGATATTTCGGTGGCTCTTTCTTGGGGTATTCCCAGTTTGGTGAGGGAATCTTGGGTGAACGATTCCCGTGAACCGAGGCTCTCGACTAGGCGAATGTAGGTGTCGTGCTTCTCTACGAGGCGATCCAGTTCGGGAAAGTGAAGCCCGTACCATTCTCTCACCCTACCCGCGAGTAGGTTCAAGATTTTGTCCAGATCTTCTATGGCACGGACGGTCTGGATGGCGTAGAGATCACGCTTTGTGGCCACTTCCGCGATGGCAGTCTTGGCGAGTTCGAGTGAGACATCTCTTACGAATTGCTCGTACTCATCTTTGGATTCTATTATCCTGAGACGTACAAGAATCGATGGTAGCCGGTTTCGAAGCTTGGAAATTGTGGGGTCGTTCTCGCTCTGCACAATTTCTCCTCTGACAAATGACCTTGCAAGTGTCGCGAGAGGCTCTGTATCCACCGTTACAGTTTCGAGCTCTAGTTCCGAGAGTCTGCGACCAAATGCAGATGACGACTCGGGCAAAATGCCGTCTTGGACCTGTTTCAGTTGAATGGCGGCATCGCTTGGGTTGCGTGGAAAGAGTGATTTCTCTGTAAGCTTGCCAGTCTTGTCGACTAGAAACAGTCCTGCTGGCGAATCTATCAGATATGCCTTCAAAGGTCCTCTCCCGATCGTGACGGGGATAATGTACTAGGATAGGCTGGGGGCGCGAAGATAATTAGCGAAGCGATTCTGCTCTGTCTCTGAGCCATTTGGGACCTGACCTCTCGGTTGAGTTTGCTGGTATAAAGCTCCCCAACCCGACAATCTTGGCCTCCGGAATCCTTGGGGTCTCGGGTGAGATTATGATTCGGGCCAGCAGGGCTGGAGCGGGGGCCGTTGTCAGTAAGTCATTCAATGTGAAAGGCAGAGAGGGCTATAGGAATCCATCATTCATTGAGGTTCAAGGTGGCTTTCTCAACGCTCTCGGGATTCCCAACCCTGGTATGGAGGAGATGCGGGAGGAGGTTGAGACCGCGTCAAAGGCGGGCGTTCCGGTTATTGCAAGTGTGTTCGGCTTCGACGCGGAGGAATTTGCCGCAGCGGCAGCAATGGGTGAGAAAGGTGGTGCAATAGCAGTGGAGCTGAACGTCTCCTGCCCCCACGTGAGGGAAGTCGGGGTCGAGATTGGCCAGCGGCCAAAGGTCGTCGCTGAGGTCACTCACGCGGTGAAGGGTCGCGTGAGAATACCGGTGTTCGTGAAGCTGAGCCCAAACGTCACAGACATTACCGAGGTGGCAAAGGCTGCCCAAAGTGCTGGGGCGGACGCGGTTACCGCAATAAACACTGCTCTAGGAATGGCGGTGAATGTGGATTCAGCCTATCCGATTCTCGGAGGAACCCTCGGCGGCCTCTCGGGTCCGGCTCTGCATCCTATCGCTGTTCGCGCAATCTATCAGATCAGGCGTGCAGTTGACCTTCCAATAATCGGTGTTGGGGGAGTCCAGGACTACAGAGGCGCATTGGAAATGATGATGGTAGGTGCATCGGCAGTCCAGATCGGCAGTGCCGTCACCAGCCAGGGCCTAGAGATATTTCGAGATGTGACTACGGGTATGTCAAAGTTTCTCGAACAGAGAGGGTTGAGTTCTATCCGTCAAGTCATCGGGATAGCCGCGAATCGTGGCACGGCTGAGTCCTAGGGTCATAGTCGCCCGAATACAATGAAGAGGTAGAAGATCAGAACAGCTGCTATGACCAGAATGAAGGTTCTGGTCTTCGCGCGGGACGATCTCTTGTAGGCTACTCGGCACTTGTCACTGCAGAATTCCTTGCCCATATCGACTGGGGATCCACAGCTGTTGCAATGCCTGTGTTTCGGAAGAGCAGGAGGATCTCCGCGTTGATATTTAGACAAGGTTCACCGAGATTCTTGAGATTGCGGAGTCGATCCTTGGTTTTGTATGTAGGTCGCAAGCATTGATGCGGTCTCTTCTAACATCTCCCTGTCCCGCAGTGTAAAAGCTGACAGTCGATTGCTATCGATGTCTATCTCTCCCAACACCCTCGAGGCTCCTTTTATCGGAACGACTATCTCAGATCTGGTTGAGGGAAAGCACATCAGATAGCTCGGGTCCTTGTTTACATCAGGAACGATGATTGTGCGCTCTTGCTCTGCTGCTAGGCCGCATATCCCTTGTCCTATGGGAATCGTCACGTGTTCGGTCTCAGCTTCTCCCGCGTAGGAAGCTAACACCAAGCTTTGCTCCTTGACTAGGTAAATCCCAACCCAGTCGTAATACTCAGAACTCTCTCGTAGGAGTCGAACGACGGTCTTCAGCGCCTCATCGGGAGACTCGTTTGAGAGTGCAACTTGCAATTGCGAAATGACGCGGGATTGACTCCTATCCTGCTGAACGGACGCCCTAAATTGCGACACGAACGGTGGACCCCTTCTAGGGTTATTATATCATTGTCAGCCACATACCTTGGATAGGTCTCTTGAATAAGATCGATTGGCTCGAGTGGGGGCAAACCGCCTTTGATAAGGCTCGGTCCTCAGGGAAACCAATCCTGCTCGACATTACGGGGTCTTGGTGCCATTGGTGTCACGTTATGGACGAGACGTCGTACTCTGACCCTGCAGTCATCAGTACTGTCAACAAGAACTTCATTCCCGTCAGGGTTGACACAGACAAGAGACCCGATGTCAACCGTCGCTACAATCTCGGAGGCTGGCCCACTACCGCCTTCCTCGACGGCGATGGGAGAATAATCACAGGCGGCACCTACATTCCCCCACAACAGTTGAGGGAGGTACTGCATTCCGTTCTGCAAATCTACTCTGCCAACAAGGATAGAATTAGGAGCAAGCTTCAAACTCTACATGTCCCCGTACCGAGAGATGAGCCACTCTCAGACAAGATCTCGAGAGATATCGCTACAACCATCGCGGTAAATTTTGACATCGACTACGGGGGTTTTGGTTTCGAGCCTAAGTTTCCACACCCAGAGGCGCTTGAATATGCCCTGGTAAGGTATCGATATTACAATGAGAAGGAGATGCTTACGCTAGTCGCGAAGACTCTCGATCGGATGGGCAGCGGCGGAATCTACGACCAAGTAGAACAGGGTTTCTTCAGATACTCGACTACTCGCGACTGGTCAGTACCACACTTCGAGAAGATGGCGGAGGACAACGCAAAGCTCCTCACCGTCTACCTCCACGCCTTCCAGCTCACCGGCAAAGCATCATACAAAGATAAGGCCGAAGGAATCGTGAAGTATGTCCAGACCAGCCTCTCGGATGTCGAAAATGGAGCTTTCTTCGGAAGCCAAGACGCCGATGAAAATTACTACAAGCTAGACCTAGTTGGACGGCAGAGACAGACTGCCCCGAACGTCGACAGGACCATGTACACCAACTACAACGCGCTCCTAATCTCGTCTTTTCTCTTAGCCAGCGCCATCTTAGGAAGACAAGATATTGGGAGATTCGCGCTCAAGACCCTAGACCACATACTGGACTTGGGCAAGCAAGGTGGGCTTCCGTTTCATTATTGGAGAAAAGAAACCGCTCCGGTGCTGAAAGGTCTCTTGACTGACTATGCTACCCTACTAATCTCGCTCTTGGATGCCTACGAATATTCGGCGAAGTCAGAGTACTTGTACGAGGCTACCAGGATCGCCGACGATTGCATTAAGACCCTGAACCACGAAGGAGTGGGAGGTTTCTACGACATTCCACCTTCCGATTCATCCCTGGGAGAATTAAGGAATCGAGACAAGCCAATCGACGAGAACAGCCTAACCGCGATCGGACTTCTTAGACTATCATGGCTCACTCAACAGGTGCGCTACTCGAATGTCGCCGCCAAGACCCTTAAGTTGTTCAATCAAGACTACGAAAGATACGGGCTCTCCGGAGCCATCTACGCGCTTGCACTGGACCTACACATCAATGGCCCGATCGGCATCACAATCATCGCCAGTCAGAAATCGAAGGAGTTCACAGCCTACAAATCCAAGGCTCTGAGCGTCTACTCTGCAAAAAGATACTTACTCTACATGGACCCGATTCGAGATTCGGATCAAATCGTGAATCTCGGATACAACGCCAAGTCAACGCCCGTCGCCTACGTCTGCGTGGGAAAAACGTGCGGTCCACCTATACATGATCCTCTCCAAATCGAAAACTCTGTCTCATCTTTGGTAGAAGCGAAACCAGTCACCTCCTAAGACCCACCCTTGGATTCCCCAAACATTCTGAATCATGATATCTCTAAGCTAACAGACTAGTCGTCGGGTCACGAACTTGTCGAAACCAGATCTCGTCCTATACAACGGTCGTATTTACCCGGATGCGAAATCGAGGTCTAGATTCGAGGCTCTGGCGGTCTGGAAAGGGAGAGTGACAGATATTGGCTCAAGCCAAGAGATTCTGAAGCTCAGAGCAAGAGCCACAACTACGATAAACCTGCGTGGCAAGACAGTCCTGCCCGGGTTCTGCGACTCACATATCCATCTTCTCAGCTACGGAATGCTGCTCCGAACACTTGACCTCTCAAAGACACGGTCCATCGAAGAGATGAACCGACAAGTCGCAAAAAGAGCTTCATTGATGAAGCCTGACGAGTGGATTCTGGGTAGAGGATGGGACGATGAGAAGCTTCGAGAGCATCGCTATCCCGAGAAGCACGATCTTGACCACTCAACATCAAATCCTGTTTTTCTCAAACGGGTCTGCGGTCATGTGGCCGTAGCCAATTCCAAGGCTCTCTCCCTCTCCGGAATCGACAGCATTACACCGGAGCCAGAAGGAGGAGTTGTTCTCAGGGATTCTCGCGGCGCGCCCAACGGGGTTCTCAAAGAACGAGCCCTAGAGCTGGTCGAGCTGGCTGTTCCGCAGTCCATGAAGGAGATAAAAAAATCCCTTGTTCTTGCCGCTCGAAGATTAGCAAGGCTGGGCTTGACATCCCTCCATTGCATCGTGAACGACGCCAACGAACTGAAAGCACTCCAAGAGCTGAAGCGCGAAAGAGAGATTCCGCAGTCGATCTACGCAATAGTGCCAGTCAAACTGCTGGATCAACTAGTCTCATTGGGTCTATCAACACAGAGAGGCGAAGAAGCGTTCCGGATCGGGGGCGTGAAACTGTATCTTGACGGGTCTCTTGGAGCACGCACAGCCGCACTCACCTCACCATATAATGACAATCCCGTTTCCAACGGTATGCTAACAATGAGTCGTGAAGAACTCAAGCGAGTGGCCATGACATCAAGCGAAGGAGGCTTTCAGCTCTGTATCCATGCGATTGGAGACAGAGCAGTCGAGCTTGCAATTCAGATCATCGAAGAAGTCTTCGGACTACTCAAGTGTAGGAAATTCAGGCACAGGATTGAACATGCGTCGTTGGTTAGCGGAAAATCCATACTGAAGATGGGCAAGCTAGGCATAATCGCCTCAGTGCAGCCGAGGTTCATCTACTCGGATTCTTGGGCGGAAGAACGTCTGGGAGCTAGCCGAATGCGCAGTCTCTATCCCTTCGCCTCAATGACTCAAGAGGGAATCCTACTGACAGCAGGCTCTGATTGCCCAGTGGAAGACCCGAACCCTTTTGAAGGGGTCTGGTCAGCAACCGCGCGTCCAGGCCTGGAAGGCAAAGAGAGGTTGACAGTGAGCCAGGCTTTAGCCGCTTACACGACAAGCGCGTCATTCGCCTCGTTCTGCGAAGAGTCAAGAGGGGCTCTAGTTCCCGGAAACATAGCTGACATTGTTGTGCTCGACCGAGACCCGTTCGAATGCAGCCCGGAAGCCATACGGCAGACTAAGGTAATCAAGACAATAATTGCCGGATCGGTATTCGCTTAGACTCGCTCTTGATGCTCAGATGGCAGGAGTACATCGTGGGGCCTAGCCTCTTCTGCCCCAGAATTCGTAATGCCTGCCAACCTGGCTTTTTCCCAGAGCTCGGGTATTGTGCGCGCTCCAGAATAGCCCATGGAGGCTTGTAGTCCCGCAACCAGCTCCTGCGTCACGACGCTCACTTCCCCCTTGTACGGGACCCACCCTTCGACCCCTTCGGGCAGTCCCTTGGATGGTTGAGCATAACGGTCTGAGGAGAACCTCTTGGCCATGGCGGATGGGCTTCCCATTCCTCTGTACTGTTTGTAGTATCTGCCGCCGATCGTTATTAGCGTCCCAGGCGCTTCCTTTGAGCGGGCGAAGAGGTTGCCCATCATCACAGCGGAGGCGCCGAGCGATAATGCAACAGCAGCATCTCCCGGACCCCTGATTCCTCCATCTGCAATTATTGGAAGCTTCGAACCGTAGGTTCTCACTGCATCGGCCACTTGGGCTGTCGCATATACAGTGGGAGACCCAGCCTTGGTTGCCTCCATCGTTGTGCAGATGGATCCTGATCCGATTCCAACCCTGAAACCTGCTACCCCGTCCAGTTTTGTGAGGATATCCTCAGCGGCTTTGTAGGTTCCTATGCTTCCAACTATCACATCAGTATCGACCTCTTCGAGTATCTTTTTTGTCGCACTGAACACGTTCGCATTGTGGAAATGAGCCACGTCGATGACAAGAATATCTGCGATCTCGCTAAGTGTCTTCGCGCGTTTGAGATCAAAAGGTGAAACCGCGGCTCCACAGAGGAGCTGCCCCTTCTCATCGCGAGCAGCGTTCGGAAATCTTCCACGCAAGAGAATGTCCTTTATCGTCATGAGACCTCGGAGACGGCCTTCCTTGTCTATCAGAGGCAGCTTCTCTACTCGATGCTTGTGAAGGATCTCCTTGGCGCCTTCGGTATCAGTGTCCGCGGGAGCAGTGATGACTTTCTTCGTCATAACATCGCTGGTTAGAAGACTGGGATCCGCAAAGCGGACATCTCGCCCAGTCAAGATCCCGACGAGATGCTCTCCTTGAACAACTGGCAAGCCCGATATGTTGTGTTTCTGCATCAGCTCTGTCGCGTACTTGACGGTCTCGCCGGGGCTGATTGTGATTACATCCTGGATTATTAGGGATTCTGCCCGCTTAACTTTCCTCGCCATCTCCGCTTCTTCTTCCAGCGTGCAGTTTCTATGAAGAACGCCGAGTCCTCCCAGACGCGCCAACGATATGGCCATTTCGCTCTCGGTTACAGTATCCATCGGGCTTGAGATGAACGGAATATTGATCGAGTGATTTAGCGAGACCTGAGTGGAGAGTTCGACTTGGCTTGGTTCAACTTCAGTCCATCCGGGGAGAAGAATCAGATCCCGGAACGTGAAAGCGACATCCGAATCTTTGAACTTCGCCCTGAATCCTTTCTCCGACACCTATTCCCAAGTGCTCCCAGTAGGTTTCACCGTAGCATGACTTCTTTCCTTATTATACATGGCGGCAAATGGTTCTCTCCCTATGCCGCGTGTCAACGATCGCAGAAGTAGTAACACGGAAATGTTACATCCGGAGAAACTATCTTTGCAAACCGCTCATTCCGATAGGAATCACCATCTGCCAGAATATATATAATCAGAATATTGAGACACTCCTCCATCCTAGTCTTGAGCCAAGTAAAGGATCCCACACTCGCTCCATCTGGCCGCGTCAAGATAGAGTGGGCTCGCGACAATATGCCAGTCCTTGCTAGAATTGCCAAGCGGTTCGCTGCCTCCAAAGTTTTCGAGGGACATGTGGTGGGGATGTGTCTGCATCTTGAGGCCAAGACAGCAGTACTCTCTGAAGTGTTCCTGAGAGCAGGCGCAGAGGTCGCTATCACAGGAAGCAATCCTCTCTCGACGCAAGACGATGTGGCAGCGGCGTTATCAGAGACCGGAGTTCACGTGTACGCCTGGCGAGGCGTATCAGAACAAGAACATAGCTCCAACATCGACAGGGTTCTCGGTTTGAAGCCTGACGTTCTGATAGACGATGGTGCCGAACTCGCGATCGCCGCGCACCTGAAAGGGTTCCGCCTCGTCAAGAGGATCATTGGTGCCTGTGAAGAGACGACTACAGGAGTATCTCGATTGAGGGCAATGGAGAGGGAGGGTCGTCTAAAGTTTCCGGTAATTGCGGTGAATGATGCTTACACCAAGTTCCTGTTTGACAGCAGATACGGGACGGGGCAGTCTGGCCTCGAAGGGATCATGCGCGCGACAAACCTTCTCCTGGCTGGAAAGACGGTCGTATTAGCCGGGTTTGGCTGGGTTGGCCGAGGCGTGGCTCTGAGAGCGAAGGGAATGGGGTCGAGGGTGATCGTCACCGAGGTAGATCCTGTGAGAGCTCTAGAGGCACTGATGGAAGGATTCGATGTGATGCCGATGTCCGAAGCAGCCCGACTGGGAGACTTGTTTGTCACCGCGACCGGCAACACAGACATCATCACCTCGTCTCACATGTCTGAGATGAAAGACAAAGCAATCCTGGCCAATGTGGGGCATTACGATGTCGAGGTCAGCGTGAAGAATCTTGAGAAAATCGCAATCAAGAAGCGCAAGGTAAGACCCGAGGTCACTGAGTATAAGTTGAAGTCCGGCAGAAGGCTGTATTTGCTGTCTGACGGCCGACTAGTTAACCTAGCTGCGGCAGATGGGCACCCGGCTGAGGTTATGGACATGAGTTTTGCTGGCCAGGCACTGTCAGGAGAATACCTCCTCCAGCACGGCCGTAGCCTCAAGCCCAAGGTCCTTCGTGTTCCCGAGGAGTTGGATCTACAGATTGCGCGCTGGCGTCTTGAAGCGTTTGGGAAGAAAATTGACACTTTGACAAATGCCCAGCGTAGGTACGCCAAGTCATGGCGCCTCTGAGCATTCTGCACAGAGTTATGCACAGCGGTGCACAGCTACATCCCGACCAGAGGTGTGGAGTTTTGAACTCAACTCAGTCAAATACGCGAGACCCTTCGCTCCGATCTTTCCTCGTAACCGGTAACCCTTCCGGCGGTAAAGGAAAGGTCGAGCCTCATATCAGCGTAGGCTTTTACCTGAATTTCGTCCAAAGCTAATTAGTTCTGACGCCCTACTTTCGACGCCCCGGAGGTTATTGGGGTGCCCTTCCGCCTATTCGGTCCAAGAGCCTTTCACCGAGTACACGACAAGACAAGGAGAAGATTCCGTCCACCTGCCTGGCTGCTCTCCCTGATCGCCATCTTTGCATTCTGGGAATCGATCTCGGCATCTGGGCTCATAGCCACCGACCAACTTCCGCCTCTTCACGAGGTCCTCCTGACTCTCGTCCAGCTCGCTGTGACTCCGTTCTTCATCTCTCACGTCGCTCAGAGTCTAGCAAACGTCACAACGGGCGTCTCATTGGCCCTCGTGCTCGTACTACCCCTCGCGCTTCTGGTCGGGATGCGAAGCCAGCTTGACCAAGCACTTACGCCCATCATCATGCTAGTCGGAGCCCTTCCTGACCTTGCGATTCTAACGTTCTTGGTGACGATAATCGGCAGAGGGAACGTTGCAGCCGTAGCGATCTCTGCCTTCAGCGCCTTCTTCCCCATCTACTTCACAATCAGACAGGGCGTGAAGGAGATACCAGCCGACTACTTCCACGTCGCTTCGGTGTTCAGAGCAGGAAGGGCTCAGACATTCACGAAAATGATCCTACCCTCGATCTTTCCCAATCTTATGACAGGTCTGCGCTTGTCCTTCGAATTCAGCTGGAACGTGCTACTCGCCGTCGAGATAATCGCTAGCGTTGCTGGGATTGGAACTTTCATCTCCACAAACCTTGGGAGCTCCACGCACTCGCTAACCTATGGACTTGCAGCAATCATGACCGTTGGAATAATCACGATCACAATGGACAGGGCGTTCTTCGAGAGGCTGGAGAATCGCACAAAGAGGTGGCATTAGCCACTTGCACGTCGAACTATCGAACGTGACCAAGGTCTACGAGGACCCACCCGAAACAGTAACTGCGCTGAAAGATATTTCCTTCAACGTTAACGAAGGAGAGTTTCTATGCATCGTGGGCCCCAGCGGCTGTGGCAAGTCGACCCTTCTGAGAATGATCGCCGGGCTCGACCGGCCATCTTCCGGCGAGATCCGTTTTAGAGGAGATCCCCTTACCGCCCCACATTCCAAGATAAGCATGGTCTTCCAAACGTTCGCCCTTCTCCCTTGGAGAACCGTGATTCAAAACGTAGAATTCGGTCTAGAGATCCAGGGAAGACCGAAGATGGAGAGGATAGAAGTAGCGATGGATCTATTGGATATGGTGGGGCTCCGAGGCTCCGAGAACCTCTATCCTAAGCAGCTCTCAGGTGGAATGAAGCAGAGGGTCGGGATCGCAAGGGCTCTGGCAATAGACCCAGAGGTTGTGTTGATGGATGAGGCGTTCAGCGCGATCGACGAGTTCACTGCGGAGGCTTTGCGAGCCGAGGTCTCGGATATTCACAAGAAGAGTCGCAAGACCTTCCTCCTGGTCACTCACAACCTTCCAGAGGCAATAGAACTCGCCGACAGAATACTCGTATTGTCCGCGAGGCCCGCGAGAGTCAAGAGCATAGTTGGAATAGACTTGGATAGGCCCCGTGCTTCGACCGATTCAGAGTTCATAACCATTCACAAAGACATCTTCTCGCTCCTACAGGCGGAGTTGGAAAACAGTCTCATGCGCCACAGACTCGGCGAGCTTCAGGAGTTCAAGAAGCTCAGAGACATGGAAGACCGGTGAAGGCTGCATGAAATTCACAGCAGTCCTTTTGGGAGCAGTGCTTGTTATAGGCGGGCTCCTCGCCTATTCCGTCATCCCCAACGTTCATACAATTCCAGTTCAGTCCAGTCTTTTGCTTGCTAGTCCTCTGCCGATAGTTATCCGTCCTGGTTTCCAAGCCGAAACTCAGCAGAACATTACCATCTTACCGGATAGGAGTAATGAGATGATCATCAACGTGACCGCTTCGCTAGACTCAGGAAGTCCCTCCTCAATCAACTTCAAACTCTTCGCAGGGTCCCGGATGAGTAGCTGCACGAACGACACGAACCCGAGTGGATGCCTGGTCAACGAGATTGTCTCTAATGAGACAATTCGAGTGCCGCTGAACGCGTCGACTACTTACTATTTTGTCTTCGACAACAAGGATTCGAGTAGCTCTCGAATAGTATTGTTTTCGGCTTCGCTGTTTACCAGCTCAGTGGAAACTATGGTTGCAAGGGACGGGGAACTCAATTTCGTGGCGCTAGGCTTTGGTGGTGTTGGGCTTCTCGTCGTTCTTTATGGAGTCGCCGCCAAGACTGTTATTCCCTGGGAATAAGGTCGTGTTTTTAGCCTCGATGGTTTGACTCTGGGATCTATGGGACGGAAACCCGACCCCTGCTGAAGAATTTCTCTTTTGGCGCATACGATTGAATGCTATCCCGGCCGCTACTACTCCAAGGATTAGGGCGGCCGTTACTGCCGTAGCGAAGGATGGTTCTACCGTTACACGGTAGGTTGCTGTGAGGACAGTGTCCGTGACGACAGAAACCCATCGCGGGTTCGCAGTGTTTCCATCGTCCCACGATGCAAACGAGTCCGTCAGTCCAAGCTGAATAGAGGTCGCTCCTAGTGAAACGGGCACATGAGCCTGCACATAGACTTCATGGGGTCCGTAGTGGACAGGCATCCTCAACTCCCTGGACTGGTCTGAGGACGAGTCTGTGCCGTCCACTGAGACTGTTATGCCTGCCGCTGGAGTGTTGACTTGGAGCAGTAAGAGCGGCGAGCTCGTTCTATCGACCAGTATGGTATACGCGGTGGAGTTTGTGCTTGTCACGATGATCTTCGCGAAACTTGAAGGGTCCCAGAAGGTGTTGTTGCTAACGCAGGGGGAGAAACAAGGGCCGAATCCCGCGTCATTTAGATCGCCTCCTGGATGAGCATCGATGAGTCTAAGATTGCCACGTCCGTCTGCGATACTCTCGTTCACGTCATAGATCAATAGAGTTGCACTTGGATAGTCTGAAGGAAAAGGCAGGTATTGGTCGTAGGTTCCGAGTTTTCCTCTCATTTCTACCAGGTAGTAGGACAGTGTTCCGTCAGAGTTGACGCTGATGGGAATCTTGACTGCTTGGACTCCCCCGCCGGGTCGTTCGAGGTTTTGGAGGGTCACGGTTGTCATGTTGCCCGGATAGACGAGTCGTATGCTCGAATTGGAGATCCAGCCGAGCCTGATTTTTGACCATGCCGAGTGTTGAGACGGGTAGGTTCCTGGTAACGGCTGGAGAGGGTTTCCACTGTTAGGATTCCATTCCCCGAGGGCCATGATTTCCCAATAGCCTACAAAGTTGTTCGTCGGGTCTATCCTCTGCGTGAGGTCGTAGAGGTCTGGGAGACCTAGTAGGTGGCCGGCCTCGTGGCAGTATACGCCGACAGGGTCAGTTTCTGACACGACCGAGGTTGAGATCTGAAACGAGTTTATCGGAGTCGGGCTGAACACATAGCCGGGAATCGTGAATGAGTGGATGTCCGTGGATACGTGAGTAACCGCCTCGTCGTTTCCAGCATGCACGACGAGCGCGTCCATGTAGTTGTGAAAGTTAACCCCGGCATTATAGGCCGACGTGAGAGAGTCTTCCACGAGTTGGCTGTCTGCCGAAGCAGTGTTTGAACTGTAGTATTCCATGTTCTGTGGCAAGGAGTACCATGTAGTTGTGCTTGGACTGATGGTCGTTGCGAATGAGACTAGTCCGTATGAATCTTCAGAATAGTAGCTGTTGAGTCCAATCAGCATGTCGGATATCTTGGGGGGTGAGGTAGCGTTGGCTTTGTCTGGAAACTGGACGAGAATTACTATTGTCGTCCTGCTACCGATGACCGGAGGGAGTGACGCGTTCAGTCCCTGTGCTATAGGCATTGTTTGATTATGGGCTGGCGAGTGGCTGATGCTGAAACCCGACACTACCAGGCCTAAACCCAGAATTGAAAGAACGATAAGGCGTACGCAGTCTGACACCGTTAGGGGCTCTTTGGTTCAACTGCGGAAGGAACCGCAAAAAGCGACTGTAACCGGTTGAGCTTGGACGCAGTTTCAGCTAGGAGCTTGCGCTGGTTTCTGGCGCTTGCTCTAGGGAGGATCCCCGGATTAATCGGCGGGATAAGCGATTTCTTTGGAATGGTCCGGGTAATCTTAAATACGATGCCAAGAAAGAGCCGCTTGTCTAAAGAGGGGTCGTTTCCCAGGATTCTCAAATGAGCCACAGAGGCGTGGGGATAGTCGGGTACGGGGTCTACATCCCATGGGAACGAATCGAGACTGAAAAGATTGTCCGAGAGCGAGAACGAAAGCGCGGGAAAGAGCTCGAAAAGGTCATCGAGAAAGTAAGACACGGTCTTCTTCTGAGAGAGAAAGCCCTAGCAGGTCATACTGAGGATACGATCACAATAGCGACGGAGGCTGCTGAGAATGCAGTCCGGATGGCCGGGATCTCGCCAGAGGAGATTGGGAGCGTCACTGCCGGATCTGAGTCGAAGCCATACGCGGTCGGAACCATCGCCCGGCATGTTGCATCATTCATCGGGATGGGCCATAACGTATTCATCGCCGACCTTGAAGGAGCCTGCAATTCTGGAATGCAGGGTCTCGGATTCATCGACTCCGAGATTCGCAGCGGCCGAATAAAATACGGGTTGGCAATAGGCTCGGACGTTGCTCAGGCCGAACGGGGCGACCCACTAGAGTATTCCTGCGGAGCCGGGGCAGGCGCCTTCGTGGTGGGGAGGACTGATCCGATCGCCACCATAGAGGACATCGCCGCATTTTCGAGTCTCTTCATGGATTTTTGGAGGAGAGACCAGGCTCCAGTGCCCAAGCATTTTGGCCGCACAACCGTCGAGGCGTACAAGTCTCATATCATCGGAGCAATAGCCAATCTATTCCGCAGGAATCCGGACCTTTCCCTCAGAGAATTTGATGCCATAACCTTCCATCAACCGTCCGGCTACCTCCCAATGAAGACCTGCAACACACTGACCCAGGACGAGATACCATACGTGGAAGACAAGTCGATCGCCGACCGAATGAGACTGACAGAGGAAGATATCGAGAAGAAGGTAAAGCCGTGGCTGAGGGTCTTGGACACGGGCAACACCTATGCAGCTTCCACCCTTATCTCTCTCGCCTCCATATTCGACCACTCGAAACCCGGCGACCAGGTTCTAGCGGTATCGTACGGGTCTGGTGCTTACGCGAACGCGACATGGTTTGAGATCCAAGACGGCATAGAAGAGAAGAGGGGACGGACCCCAACCGTGGAGGACTATGTGAAGAGGAAGACTACGATTAGAATCGAGACGTATCAGGACCTGATCAGGGTCCGACTGTCAAGGATCAAACAGAGGCTTGAGATTCCTCGATTCGTTGGAGAAGTCGAGCCGACGAACGGGCGAGCCTTCACTCTCAGTCTCTGCCAGGGATGCGAGAGAATCTACTATCCCGCCCGAGAAAAATGTCTAGATTCCGAGTGCGTAGGGGCCATGGACGTCAAAACATACCCTCTAATCGCTCGGTTGAAGACGGTATCCAAGCTGCCTCTCAAGAAGAGATTCACGTCCAACTTCGAACTCTTGGGACAGAACAAGGTGCTCTTCGTTGACGCTAAGCTGCAAGATCTTAAGCCCGGCGCCAAACTGGAGGGAGTAGTCAGGAGACTTGACTATGAGGGAAAGGACGGTCTAATCATGTACGGAGTCGCATACCGCCCATTATTCAGGGAAGCACTCGCACAAGTCGCGAGACCAAAGGCAATGACCGTGGCACCCCCACAGTATGCCTAAGCTCAGGGTCTGAAAGGCTAAGCCTCTCCCTGACTCTCAGGTCGTCAACTCTTGGCAAATGAGCCTCTCCGACTCGCCATCTGAGCGCAGGTTCAGGGAGAAGGTCCGACAGTTCGCCGATCGGCACATAGCGCCGATCGCGCAGAAGGTTGAGGACGGATACTTCCCCAGGGAAGTCCTTCAACGCCTAGGAGGAGAGCGCCTTCTAGGCGCAGCGTTTCCCAAGGCAGATGGCGGCCTCGGGCTCGGATGGGTCTTCGAGACCATAGTCGCCGAGGAAATTTCTGCCGTCAGCGCAGCCACCGAGATGGCGCGCTTGGCCTCAGGAGCCCTGTATGCGGCTCCCTTTGCATACTTCGCGACAAAGGTCCAGAAGCGTCAGTATCTCCTCCCTGTGCTTACAGGTGAGAAGGTTGGGGCCTTAGCCTTGACAGAGCCGAAGGCTGGCTCCGACGCGGCATCCCTCAAGACATATGCGCGAAGAACCGGTCGCGACTTCGTCCTTAATGGGGAAAAGCGTTTCATCACTAACGGCGGAGTAGCGGACTTTCTCTTTGTCTTTGCAGTCACGGACCGTTCAAAGCCCTCAACCGCTGGTCTCAGCTCCTTCGTTGTACCAAGAGAGTCGAGAGGTCTGGAGGTCGTCAAGGCCTATGGTCTTCTCGGCATGCACGGCGCCAACGTTGTCCATCTGAGATTTCGAAACGTGAGAGTCTCCGAGGACAACGTGGTAGGTGGAATCAACCGGGGTTTTCCGATTCTCTTGGACGAGCTTGACAGGGAACGACCCGCCGTCGCGGCTGGCATGCTTGGGATAGCCCGTTCTGCCTTTGAGTCCGCGGTTGACTATTCCATGCAGAGGGAACAGTTTGGCCGTCCGATAAGAGAGTTTGAAGGTGTGAGTTTCAAGATATCTGACATGGCTGTACAGCTTGAAGCTTCACGTCTCCTCATCCTCAAGGCTGCACGCCTACTTGACGAGGGGAAGAGTGCTCGTCTAGAAGGCGCCATGGCGAAACTGTTCGCGACGGAGGCTGCCTTCGACGTCGCGCATCAGGCTCTTCAAATTCATGGAGGGATTGGATACACGAGAGATCTGCCCATCGAACGATACTTCAGAGACGCCCGGTTCATGATGATCGGCGGAGGAACTAGTGAGATCATGCGATTCTTGATCCAGAGAGAAATCTATCAGGGTAGGACGCGACGGTCCTGTTGACTGTTACCTGGAATTTTCTCCGCAGGTTACGCGACGCTTTAGTCAACTCGGAAGAACGGGTCCTACGGAGAATGGCTCCGTTTTATGTCCACGGTCGAGATCGAAAATTATCGATGGAAATGCGAGAACTTCTTGAAGGGCTACTGCCCGGGAAAGGACTGTGATATTTGCGCGAAGTTGACGAACAGATTACTGCTGAAGGGTTTGGCTAAGATCACTCACGCGGACGAGGTTCTTCAGCCCCAGCAGGCAACTGTGCCCAGCAACCAGCCCTAGTTCATATCTACGTCTTGGAGCCCACTCGATATTCCTATTGAGATTTTGCCGACATTTTGTCGAGGTAGGTTTATACTCCGTGTCGGCTCATATAGCATATGAGCTTCGAGCTCTCTCCACACTGCTCTCCACAACAGACTCGGACTGGCCCGGGGGACGCCTGACAAATGGTCGACTTCCACTACTTCATCTTCATCATTAACGCTGACTCAGCTGTCTTCGGCGCTGTTGTCTTTCTGATGAGCTATATCGCCTTGAGGCTCGTCTACAGAATGTGGAGGCGCAGCCTGCGCTGTCCCCATTGCGGCGAAGCCTACAAGGCTAGACCGGTGGTGCAGGTACAGGAGAGGAATCTCCCGAATACTCTCTGGACCTGAATGGCTACTGAAGATAGCTCGTCGATGTGCGGCGGAGGCGCGGTAGGTAGCGCTAGCCTGTCTTGAGGAAGGCTAGGGCAAATTCCTTTGCGTGTCTTTCTGTTCCCCGATGCTTTCCGCCAACATTCCTCAAGTGGTGGTAGAACTCGTGGATGAGTACGTAGGGGTCGTAGAGGTATTCTTGGCTTGAGATATAGATGGTCTTGTCCCGGTGAACGTAGCAGCCCAGAGCCTTCTTCTCTCCTCTCGGCAATCCAATCTTGAGCCGGGGCCTCTCGACCTCGTAATGTTCGCAGAGAAGGTCCAAGGCCTCCTCGGGACGTCTCTCAGTGGATATTAGCCGGACGATCGTTTCCCGGAAGGAGCTGTTATTTGATGTAGGTCTCGACTTCGATGTTGGCAGGCTCGTAGTCTACTAGTCTTCCTGTTTGAAAATCTTCGTAAGCCTTGAAGTCTAGCAGTCCATGGCCGCAGTTGTTGAAGGCTATGACCTTGCTCTCGTTTGACTCCCTGCACTTTATTGCCTCGTCCATCACGAACTTGATACAGTGGGCAGTTTCGGGTGCCGGGACCATCCCTTCGGTCTGGGCGAACGTCCTGGCCGCCTGGAAGACCTCGTTCTGATGGTACGCGACCGATTCCATGTAGCCCTTGTTGATGAGATAAGAGAGGGAGGGCGCTTTTCCGTGATATCTCAACCCTCCCGAGTGGATGGGTGGCGAGGCATACTTGTGGCCGATCGTGTACATCTTTAGGAGGGGCGTCATCTCCGCCGTGTCTCCGAAATCGTACGTGTACACTCCCCTAGTGGTGGAAGGCACAGCTTTGGGTTCACACGCGACGAAACGGGAGTTGGATCTTCCCTTCAGCTTGTCAGTCATGAATGGGTACGCGAAGCCTGCAAAGTTTGATCCGCCTCCGATGCACCCCGCGATGATGTCCGGTTCGACATCGATGGCTTCGAACTGTTTTCTCGCTTCTAGCCCGATGATCGATTGATGTAACAAGACATGGTTCATTACAGAACCTAGGCAGTAGCGGCTGTTCTCGTGTGTAACCGTGTCTTCGAGCGCTTCGCTTATCGCGATTCCCAGAGTTCCAGGGTGCTCCTTGTCCTGGTCTAGTAATGAGCTGCCGAACTTTGTCTCTCTGCTGGGTGAGGCTGTGACTTCTGCTCCGTATGTTTCTATCATTGTTCTTCGGCCGGGTTTCTGGTTGTAGCTGATGCGGACCATGTAGACTTTGCATTTTAGCTTGAAGATGGCCGAGGCGAGTGCTAGTGCTGAGCCCCACTGGCCAGCGCCTGACTCTGTGACCAATCTCGTTGTTCCCTGTTGGCTGTTGTAATAGGCCTGAGCAATGGCAGTGTTTGGTTTGTGGCTTCCTGTGGGACTGAGATATTCAGCTTTATAGTATATTTTTGCGGGGGTCCGGAGAAACTTCTCCAACCTCTTGGCTCGGACGAGTGGTGTTGGTCTTCCGATCTGCAGGTAGGCTTCTCTAACTTCTTCAGGAATCCTAATGCTCCTCTCCGAGCTTATCTCTTGGCGGATCAACTCTTTCGCGAAGATCCTTTCAAGTGATTGAGGGTTCACCGGCTGTCTGGTGCTCGAGTCCAGAGGTGGGGGGAGCGGTTCGGAGAGGTCTGATTGGATGTTGTACCAGCTGGACGGGATTTCGTCCTGGGGAAGATTGACCCTCGTGTCCTCCCTTATAGTGAGTGCTTCCATCTTCTGCGTCGCTGTAGAGGCGTATACGCAACATTTTAAGCTTGCCAGTACATTTCTGTACATGGAAATCATGTGGAACAAAGTAGCGACCATTGTGGCAGGCTACCCGGAGAGGCTCAAAGTCGTCAAGACTCTCCTGGAGAACGGACTAGCTGTAAGAGGGTCTAGAATCTACCTGAACCAGATCGAACTGCCGGTAATGAAAGTGGCCCGTGCAGCAGGAGTCGACAGAAGAACCGTTGGCGAAACGGTTCGAATAATTGAAGCTAACCCGGAGATCAGGCAAATCTTCGCAAAGCTAGAGTCGGCGGGTCTATCATTGCGGGGAGTTGCAGACGATCTTGGCCTAGGAGCAATCGAGATAGTTGTGGATAACCCTTCGAGAGCAGGCATCCTCGCAGGCGCGTCCCGGCTCTTGTCAGAGGCGGGCATTAGCATACGTCAAGCACTAGTTGACGACCCGGAGCTGACGCCAGAGCCCAAACTTGTTCTGATCACTGCTCGACGTGTGCCGGGGGAGCTCATTCCCAGGCTCAGAGATATCACGGGTGTCGTGAAAGTCTCGCTATACTGACGTTACCGACCAGCTTTCTGTTACCTAAGGTAACGCTTATATTCCCTGACCGTTACCATAGGTAACGGAAAAGGGTCTACGGGAATGAATCTCGAACTCTTACAACGCCACCCCGCGAAACACGTGCCGGCACACAGCATTCTAGACTACGAAGCGTTCAGTGAAGGATTCCACGACCCGAACGATGCGCGAGAACTGAACGTATTCGAGAAGTTCATCGCGGCCGGCATACTAGTACGGGAAGGATACGACACCTACCTCAACCCGTTCTTCAAGTCTGACGATCAAGCTTCGACTTTCGAAGCAGACGCCTGCGGCATCAAAGCGGGAGAGATTCTGGTCGCGTTCTGTGCAACAGGCTTTCCCGAAAAGCAAGTCTGGAATGCGATCGGAATAGTGAGCAAATCGGAGAACGCGAGCGCGCTCATTGTTTCTCCTCAGGAGATAGACAGGGAGACAATCGAAGGTCAGGCTCCTGGCGCAATCGAGAAGGGAAAGGTCCGAGTCGAAACCCTGGGGTGGTTTGATGACACACTGGAACTGGCCCTCCAGCAGACTCTGCACACCATAGAGCTGCTTGTAAACGAGACTCGGATGAGAATGCTGACCCCGCTATTGCACAAGTCAGCTCTAAAGAGAGACTTTAGAGCCAGGATCAATCCAAAGCTGGTCTACCACAACCTTGCAACATTGTCGGAAGCAGGGCTAGTCGACGAGCCCGCCGAGGGAACCTACGAACTCAGCCAGCTCGGGAAGACTATGCTCGCCGATTTCATAGCCTTTCTCGAAAGAGCCCGCAGGACCCTAGATGATCACAGAAACGAGGAGGTGAAATCGATTGGAAGACGATGAAGTATTCCCAGAATGGTTCAAGAGACGCTGGAGATTCCCGACAGGCAACTGGTTCGACGATTTAGAACGCAATTTCGAAGAAATGTTCCGAGGAATGGAACTACCCAAGGACTTGATCAGAGAGAGAAAACTTCCCGGTGGGGGAACCGTGAAGGAAATGGGACCCTTCGTCTACGGCTACTCGTTCAGCCAAGGCCCCGACGGTAAGCCAGTCATCAGAGAATTCGGCAACGTCAAACCCTCAATTCGCGGAGGCCCCTTCGGAATGTCCAAGCCTAGCCTGGACGTTAAGGAGGAACGGGAACCACTAGTAGACACGATCGTGCAGTCAGACAACGTAAAGGTGGTGGCTGAGCTTCCGGGCGTCGAAAAGTCGGACATTGCTCTCGAATGTGATGGACGAAACCTCGTGCTGAAAGTAGACACAGACAAGCACCGGTACTACAAGTCGCTAGAGCTGCCAGTCGAGGTCGATCCAGACACGTCAAAAGCCAGCTACAAGAACGGCGTACTGGAACTGATCCTCAGACGCAAGAGCCCAGGGAACAAGGCCAAGCAGATACAGATCGAATAGTGGGCAGAGAAACTCTCCTCACCCACTCTCTTCTTTTTCACTCCGATTTTCGTATCATGGATTATTAACCGGGTCGAAAACGATGAGATAGCATCCATGCCATCTAATGAACTCAGGATAAGCGAGGCGGAACACAAGACCCGCATTGAAAAGATTCGGGGCCAGATGCAGAGAAGCCGGGTCGGGGCTCTTTACCTGACGAGCCCTACACGAATTATGTACGTAACCGGCTTTTCTTACATATCGACTGAACGGCCTCTGGCCCTTGTCATCCCCCGTGATGAGCCGTTATTCTTTATGGCCCCTAAGCTCGAATACGACCACATCAGGGGAGAGTGCACGCTTGCGGACGAGGTGTACACGTACCCGGACTATCCCGGGAGGGTGCACCCTATCCGAATCTTCGCGAAACGGATGGCCGAGAGAGGACTCAGATCGTCAGTGATCGCCGCAGACTCGTTCGATGGCGCGGCTGGGGGATTTGGTTATCGGGGCCCTAGTCTACGCGACCTGATGTCAAAGGCAAGGTTCGTGGACGGACGGGACATTGTCGACCGTATGAGACTTGTAAAATCCAAGCAGGAGATTCGACTCTTGAGGGAGAGCGCGCGATGGTGCGAGGTCGCCCATGACATTCTGCTCGAGAATGTCCGTTCCGGAGTCCACGATGCGCTGGTCGCCGTAAGGTCAAGCCACGAGGCATTAGCGAGGATGTTGAAAAGGCTGGGACAACGCTATGTCCAATTCAAGATTGCGCTGTCCCCCGTTGTTGTGGGATTCCGGGGACAGATAGGAAGAGGCTCGGCGATACCCCACGCAGTCTATTCGAAGGGTAACATCCGGAAGGGCGACGTCCTCGTTAGCGAGGCAGGAGTAGAGGTGGGAGGTTACACCAGCGAGCTAGAACGAACCGTCATCGTCGGAAAGCCTGGCTCCAAGGTTGTAAGATATTTCACGGCCATGCTGAAGGCACAGGATGCTGCGCTCCACGAATTCCGGCCAGGAATAGCATGCAGCAAAGTTGACGATGTCGCCAGGCAGTCTATCGAAGCTTCAGATCTGGCTGAGGCCATTCGACACCATACCGGCCATGGGATAGGATTGGATGGACATGAGCCGCCTTGGCTCGACCCAGGGGACCGTACCATCATGCGGCAGGGAATGGTGTTCTCCTGCGAACCAGGCTTGTATGTCCCGGGCTACGCGGGCTTTCGGCATTCAGATACGATCGAGATAACAGGAAAGGGAATGGACCTCATCACCCATTATCCGCGAGGTCTCGAAGAACTGACAATATAGGGTTCTATGCGCAAGTTCGAAGCGTCGCCCACCTATTACACTAGGCCTTGAACCACTGGAAGACCAGATACCGAATCTTTCCCGATTTCGTGTCAGGGATGGCCAAGATGAAGTGTTTTCTCACAGTCGTCGCGAGCCTCCCCGCCCTCACTACCTCGAACGGACCCATTATCGAATCGGGTGTCTCGACGGAGACTATGAAGGGTGCATGGTCTATGCCTGGTCCATGTTCGTAGACAGCAAAGTCGGCTCCAAACTTGATCCCTGGAGTCACAACATAGCCCTTCTCGCGGAGGTCCTTGTAGACTTGGTAGGCGGCGCTGAATCCCCGATAAGTCTCTCTGGCCGCGCTCAAAAGGACTCCCTTGCCTAGGGGTTTCTTTGTTCGTCCGTCTACGACTCCAATGCGTTTGTGTTCGAGCAGGTAGAGGCCTTCCATCAGGTCGAGGAGGAGCGGCACTTCGAAATCCTGATCTGGTTTAGGTTTTGGAATCCCGACAGGCTTCCCGAAGAATCCTGAGCGATAGATTCCGAGACCTGCCTTATGGTCCCAGACGATGAGCCTCGTACCGATGAGTTCGGCTTGGCCGAGGGCCGAGGTGTCCTTCATGGTCTGTGTTAGGCGGTGAGGGCTATGACCCGAATGAGATCTACGACGTCCACTCCAAGATCTGCCATGTTCTCCATATGAGCACTCAAATCTCGAATCAGTAGGAGAGTTCGGAGCGGGATCTTCTCGTCGAGAACTTCTAAATCCAGAGACCGGTACGCTGCGTCGACTTTCTTCTCTGTCTCTTCGACTCCCCTTGAGAGGTCCATGGCCTTGGTCGGGTTGAAACCGAGGGACATCATGGTTTCGCGAATCTTGGACATCTCCTCCAGGACAAGTCCAATGAGCTCGGAGAGCCGCTTGGTGTATCTCTTCTCGACCTTCCAGCTTCTGTCAACTACCGCCGTAAGCCTGTAACCTATTCCCTGAGCATAGTCGGCCACCTCGCCGATCCTGAAGATGAGACGGATGAAATCCTCCCGGTTGTTCAGCAGGGCTCCAAACGAGGCGACTTCTTCCAGCAGCTTCTTCTTGGTTCCTTCGAACTCGTCCAGTATCTTGACCATGTTCTGGTAGTGGTCTTTGGCGTCCTTTCCCTTGTTTTCTCCAACACTGTCAGTCATCAGTGCAAGTTCACGCGTAATCTCGACGATGTTTCTCGTCTGTTCCCGGCAAATGTCGAGAATCCTGCGTCTAATGCTAGCCTCTGTCTCTACTGGAAAGGTCATTGTTGACACGGGTCGATCTAACCCGGAGAAGAGGCGGCTTCACCATAAAAACTAGTTGCGATGCTCATTCTTGGACTCTTGGAAAGCCCTTGTTGACGATCGTGTGGATGGTTTCTTCAAGCTGGGCGACACGGGTCCTTATTTGGGCCCAAGTGTCCCGATCTCTCAGTGTTACTGTATCGTCCTTCATCGTGTCATAGTCTATTGTGATACCGAGGGGAATTCCCGCCTCGTCTGCACGCGCATACCTTCGTCCGATGGACCCGGAATCGTCATACTCGACTCGGAGGCCTTCCTGGGCGAGACTATCGTGGACGCTTCTGGCCTTCTCTACAAGACCATCCTTGTTGACGAGGGGGTATACCGACGCTTGTATTGGGGCGAGCTTGAACGGTAGGCTTAGAATCAGTCTGTCTTCCCTCATCCTGAGATTGTGTTCCATGGTGGAGTAGACGAGTCTCTCCACCCCAAAACTGGGTTCGACAACGTGGGGGATGAACCTCTTACCGGTCTCCTTGACTTTCTCTTCTCTGGCTTCTAGGAACTCGATTGGAACCTCATAGCTGTCGATCCTGACTTTGTCAGTTGTCTTCTTGTCCTGTATGGTCCGGACCAGATCCTCTCGTGCTAGGAGGCTGATGATCCTTCCGGCGTCTGCACCGAACTGTTTTCGTATCTTGTCATGATTCGGCTTTACGACTCGAACCGTTTTTTCGATGGGCGAGTCGTAGGGTTTGAAGACTCTAAGGTCTGCTCCCGTAGCTTGCATGTGTTTCCTGATGTCGTAGTCTGTCCTGTAGGCGAAGCCCGCGACTTCGACCCAGCCCCATCTGTCTAGCTTGACCTCATGGTCAAACGTCTGGGCGGAGTAATGGGCCCGCTCCGATGGGAGTTTCTCGAAGAATCGTTGATGCTGGGTTTGGATGCCAAGCTGTGATAGGAAGCGTTTCGACAGGGCCATGAAATAGGCTGCCCATGATGATTTGATGGTGCCTTGCTCTACCGCGCGTCCCGTTGAGACCTGTAAAGCCTCGGCGTTTCCACCGGTTCTGTTCTTCTCTGTCACGATTGACATCTGGTCCTCTCGCACCTCGTCGAGATATGGACACTCAGGATTGTCGGGATCGAAAAAGAGTTCGAAGTCCATTATTGTGAATTCGCGGAGTCGTATCGGTCCCTGTCGGGGCGAGATCTCGTTTCTAAGAACCGTTCCAACCTGGGCGATGCCGATGGGAATCTTCTCCCTCATTACTTCGTAGACTCGGTGGAAGTCTACGAATATTCCCTGGGCGGCCTCCGGTCTTCCATAGGCCTGGTCCTCTCCATATGGACCGATGCTGGTCTTGAACATGGTAAGGAAGTATTGGGGGCTACCGAGTATCCCTCCGCACTCAGGGCACTTGACCTTGGCCAAGAGACTGGCCAGCTGCTCTAGGTTTAGACCCTCGGTCTCTTCTCCAGTAGCCTCTTTGATGAGCTGGTCGGCTCTGAACCTCCTGTGGCAGTTGGTGCACTCGGTCATTGGGTCTTTGAAGTTCTCTACATGCCCTGAGGCCTCGAGAACTCGGTGAGGAGTTATGATCGGGGTCGATATCTCGACGAATCCATGTCGTCTGAGGAAGAACTCTCTCCAAGTATCCTCGATTTCGCGCTTGAGCCCTGTACCCAGCGGGCCAAGGTCTAGAAATCCGCTCAGGCCACCGTATATTTCGAACGACCCCCAGAAGAAGCCTCTGCGGCGCGCGATCTCCGAGAGTAGCCTGTAACGATCTTTCAGCTCAGAGGTCAGATGCGCAACCGCCTCGGTCACCGTTCGACCGTCTAGGAGAATCACTATATTGCTTTGATTGAGTAGAGATGGAGCTTTGTCGGATGCTCCCTGTCTCTAACGGGCCTTTACATGCTTCACTATCGGAGGTCTGACCTTTCTTAGGATTCTGTAGCCGCAGAACGGGCATTTGATCTCAGGAGTCATCGCCAGCTGGTCTGCGGAGATTTTCGATCCGCAGTTTATGCATTCGTAGAATAGGCCTCCCGGATTTCTCTGCCGTGGAACCGCCTCTTGCGGCGGGTTTTCCTGTATTGCTTCCGCGGGACCAGCTTCCATTTTCTGCTCGACTTACTCTTTTGTCCCTCGGGTTCGAGTTAAGGATTTGGAAGGTGGATTCGCTGACGCCGGTCTGGTCTTCGTACTGCCGGCGGCAGGTTTTGTCTTGGTCTTTTCTCCACCTTCCTCAACGGGTTTTCCGCGGATAAGGTAGACGCCTAGGACGATTATCGCAGCAACCACTCCTATAGCTGCAGGGATCAGAATCTGGAGATTGCTCTGCACGATTGCAACGTGGAGTGTCTGGCTTGTCAAGGGTCCCCCATATTCTGGTGATGAAAACGTAAGGGTATAGGATCCGATCGTCGAGGGAGCGGTGAATGTTAGTGTCACGGTTTTGCTTTCTCCTGGACCAATGGTCAGGTCGGTCCTCGTTGCTTTTGTCTCTGGTGGCATTCCACTGCCCTGTAGGATGAGGTTGACCGTGATAACTTCCGTGATTTTGGTGGAGTTGCTCTTCACGTGGAGTGTTGTTGTGACCGTTTGGTCCTTTGCGACTGCAGCGATCGAGTCTGTTGTCGATATCAAGATTGTCGAGTCCGTCAGTCCTATGGTGGACAGGTTGTTTACCAGACCGATTCCAGTCGCGTCTCTGGCGAGCAGTAGTACGGTCATGTTCTTGGCACCGAGTAGGAAGTTCGAACTTATTGTGGCAGAAAAGTCTCCGTTCGAATCGGTCTGGATCACGTTCGAAGGGGATAGATACCTACTTGGGGCAAGAGAGGAGGGCACGTATGCATAGAGTGGTGATAGAATGGAGTTTGTGGGCGTTTGCGGGTTGTTGTTTAGAATGCTTGTGAGGATGATGTTGAAGAGGCCGGCGTGCGGTCTGTTAGGGACTACAGGACTTGTGCCGGGGGTCATCGTACCATTCATGGAATTGGAGAAGGTCCTGAGGTTTGTCAGCGTGACTTGAACTCCCGTGCCGGTAAACAGTATGGTGGCTTTGTAGGTCTGCGGTCCGGTAGCATTGAAAGGTAGGTCGCTGAGCCGGTCTCCGGGATTTAGCGAGAATGTGACGCTCATGCCGTGGGCTTGAGGTCCAGGCCACTCGTGCTCGATTGTCACGGTAGCATTGTAAGGTTTCGACAAGTCGGGATTGACGATCGTAAACAGTAAGATGAGTGGTTGGTCTCGTGTGAAGACCCCGTTCACTAGGGTCACGTTCGAGACGTAGAGGGTGGTTGGCGAGATAATGGTCTGGTCATAGGTGACAGGTCTATTGACTGGCGTGCCTCTGTCGATGGCGAACAGAGTAGCGTTGACGCCTGACGCCATCGTACCGTTGCCGTAAGTAAGTCGCCCTTTGACGGTTAGGGAATTACTGCCTCCAGTGCTACCATTGAAGGATACCTGTAACGAGTCAATTCTAAACGAGCCAGTAGCGTTGCCGAGGTCAAAACCGCTGGTGAAGACGGCAAAGAAGCTCCAGCTTCTTGCACAAAGCAGCCCTGAGGTGCCGCAATCTGACGGAAGTGCAAAATCATAGATCCCCCCAGTGGCGGTTGATACTAGGCCCGGTGGGATTAAGAGTGCCGAGGGGAACGTTATGGTCAACGTGCCAGTCTGTAGTGATGTTGACGCATTCACAATAGACGGTTGGTTAGCGACTTTGACGCTTAGCTGGTCGCCTGATGTGAAGAACTGAGTCGCCAATCCACCGGACAGAGTGCTTAGCTGAGATATCGAGTTGGCAGTACTCGAAATTATGGTGATTGTTGAGTTGAGAGATGTGATGCGAAAGTCCGTCATATTTAGAGCGATCAGGGATTGAGAGCAGCTCGTGCCCACGACGCATTTTTCGGTCTCGAATGGGACTTTAGGCAGGCTAGGAGAAATCAGCGTTCCATTAAGACTAACTTGTTTAATTTGATAACCCGCGGGATAGTAAATGCTGATCACTTCAATCTGCCACCACAGTTTTGGCCTGCTCATATTTCCAGGCTGCACGTATGTCGTCAAGGTGCTGTTGTAGTTGATACCAAATAGATCCGTTGTGTGACGGATCAAACTGGAGTCTGACGGGTCCTGTTGCATGAAATTGCTCGATGACGGAATAAAGCTCCCAATCGAGGCAACGACGACTTCCCCAACTTCTGCGAACATGCCCAGGGTTTCGTTTGAAAAAGTCCAGCCAAAGCTGAATGAGAGAGTAACATTGTATCCCCTGTATTTCGTCACATCTATGCAGATATCTTCAGGGCAACCCATGGTCGGATTTGAGGGGAAAGCTCCTACCGTCGTGTATGAGCCCCTACCCCCGGGTATGATTGTGCTATTCGGCGGCGATAGCGGTGAAAGCGTGTAGGTGGCATTGGTTCCCCTTGTGAGGTTTCCGAAGAAGTTGAAAGTTACACTGACGCTAGAACATCCAACGCAGTTAAATTGAGGTATGGTCAGGGTCCAATTCACTTCTTCTTTGCCTTGGGTTAGATTCGCGCTCGTCAGGCTGAATCTGAATCCAGTGTTAGGGATTGTGGAATTATCGAGGGTTCTATGTACGGAACTGAGGTATGTGTTGGAGATCCCGGTGAAGTTGGAGGCAGGGAATTCCCGCGGTGATGTAGCTGAAGCGGTTGTGTATAGATTGGCCTGGGAATATGTGTAATTGAACGCAGTCCGCGTACCGTTTATCGGATCAGCGATTGGTATGATTCCAGAGTTGGTACTCGATGTAGGAGAATTCGCGTATGATTGCGAAGTTGAGGGGATCGCAGCCAGAGCCGAAGTCAGAATGAGAAGCAATATTGCCAAGGAGCGAATCAAACTGGCTTCACGCGGAGTAATTTGTCGGCTCGTTCTGAGAGATTCTAATTAACCTTTGTAATCAAGTCACCCACAAACGTAGGTTGATTCGCGTATCATGCGTGAAGTTTTCAGCGTTTAGGCGGTGGCGATACAAGGACCACGTTGTCCCCCCGCACTATGATGGTGCCGAGCTTTTTTGTCGCATCAGTATTCGTGACGTCTTCGGCTTCTTCTAGCACGAGGTTCATGTGCTGGTCGAAGCTGTAGAGTCTTCCTCTAACGCTACGGCCTCCTTTGAGCTGTACGAGAACGACTTTGTTTAGGCTTTCTTCGAAAATCTTTGCTGCGACATCAGACATTCAGTGTTCAACTGGTCAAGTGAATAGCCCGGGCTCGGTACGCTTTTTAAAGATTAGCCCAGCACGAGTCCTTGACTTGCCTGGCAGAATAATTCTGAAGGATCGGGACGCTAAGCCTTTGGTTGAAGCGCTCAACAAGATTCCGGGACTTGAACTACTCTCGCACAAGTCTAGAGTAGAGACAGAGCTTGTGAAGACCTCGGAGGTTATCTTTGTGGATGGGCATCCTGTCGCCTTTAAGAGAGACGGACAGCTCGTCCCAGTTCTCACGAACACTATCGCATTGGAGAAGATGCCACGGGTGACGGTAGACATGGGCGCGGTGCCACATGTTACGGGTGGGGCGGATGTGATGGCGCCGGGGGTTAGAGGAGTTCAGGGAAGTTTCCGCGACAAGGAGCTTGTTGTTGTCGTTGACGAGAAGCATGGCAAGTCGCTTGCCGTGGGAATGTCGCTCTATGACTCGGAGAGGTTTTCAGCGGTGAAGAAAGGGAAGGTGATAGCAAACCTTCACTACGTCGGGGATTTGATATGGGAGATTGTCAAGCCTCTCGCACAGCGATGAGCTGAGCCGCTTATGGCTTATCTGAAATTCTGTCAGGCAAATCTTTAAAGTCGAATCGGCCTCGCGCTGTCACAAGAAGTATTGTTTCCCCTCTTGATTTGATGCTTCAATATGGCGCACTCTCCCCTCTACCTGAAAGCGCTTCCCCTGCAGGAACTGAATGATGTGGAAGCGATCAAGACTGAGGTCGGTACCGGGAACATTCTGATCGTCAGGATAACGCCGCTGGCGAAGAAGAGCGTTGACGAAACGAAGCTGGCCATTACGGAGCTTACCGATCATGTGAAGTCGATCGGCGGCGACATTGCGCGGTTGGGTGAGGAGCGGATAGTTATCACTCCGCCAGGGGTGAGGATCTGGCGACGAGAGACGGCCACCGCTGAGGCTTCGATCCCGGCAGCCTCCTTCAGGGAGGAAACTCTGCGCGGTACTGGCTAGCGCAGTCTCAGCGATTCCAGAACATCAGGCACGACGGTCTTTATTCCGAATATTCGGTTCACGTTCTGAGCGAAGAGTTCAGATTTTCTCCTCTCGCCGTGGTTGACTATGATCCTTGTCGGCTTGGGCATCATTCGCTTGATGAAGCCCAAGAGCTGGTTACGGTCTGAATGGCCAGAGAATCCCTCGATGGACTCTACGCGCATATTGCACTTTACCATCTCCATCTTGCCGTCCGGGCCGAACAGGGAGACTTCTTTGAGTCCGTTCTTGATCCTGTTGCCGAGGGTCCCCTCTACTTGGTAGCTCACGTAGGCTAGGGTGTTTCGCGGGTCTGGGGCTAGTCGTCTGAAGTAGTCGATGGCGGGACCGCCCTCCATCATTCCGGATGTGGCAATTATTACGCAGGGTCCTCCCGCGACGATCTCGTCTCTGTCGCCCGGGTGGGTGACTGGATGGAAGTATTCTGACTGGAACGGGTTCAGGTCTTGGTGGAGGATCTGTTCCTTGATATCGCGCACGAGGTATTCTGGGAATGCAGTATGGATCGCTGTGGCCTCGTTTACCATTCCCTCAATGTAGATCGGCAACTCCCTTAGAGCGCCGTTCTTCATGTACGCGTCCAGGACGAGCATGATTTCCTGCGCGCGTCCGACTGCCGGGACCGGGATGAGGACCTTGCCGTTCTTCTCCGCGGTCTCGTTGACTATGCTTACCAGCTTCCCCTCAACGCCCTCGCGGTCCGGCATTATATCGTCCGGTCCCCCATACGTGCTCTCGATTATGAGAGTCTCGGCTCGTGGAAACTGGGCCATGGCCGAGTCAAGCATCATCGTCCTTCCAAACTTGAAGTCGGCGCTGTATACGATGTTATGCAGTCCTTCCCCGATGTGGAGGTGGACGATCGAGCTTCCGAGTATGTGTCCAGCGTTGTGGAGTGTTAGCTTGATGTCAGGGGCCACATCGGTGACGACGTTGTATCGCAACGGTATGGTGTGAGTAACCACTTCTCTGACGTCCTTCTGGTCGAAGGGCGAGTGCTCTCCCTCTCGGCTGTGCACATCGAGATAGTCGAGCTGGTGGAGTGTCATTAGGACCTGCGTGGGTTCTGAACAGTAGATCGGTCCGTCATAGCCGTACTTGTAGAGGAACGGGAGTATTCCGCAGTGGTCGAGGTGGGCATGTGAGATTACCACACCATCGAGCTTCTCAAGATCAAACTCGTCAGCGTCAAATCGGGGATATGCGTGGGACGGGTCTTGGGCTCCAGGGTTTATCCCGCAGTCCAGGAGAACGGTGCTGTCGCCTGCCTGGATGAGCATTGCAGCTCGTCCTACTTCCCGGAACGCGCCAAGCGTGACGAGGCGGACGTAGCCTGCCTTGCTGAACGTGGGACGGAAGATTCTCTCGCCTACGTCACGGAGAATCCGGCTCCTCTCCTCGCTCTCGGTGTGCAGTATGTGGCGCGTGCTTGAGATGATCTTGGAGTGTAACGGTGGTGCGCGGAGGATTCTGGGCCGCCACCTCGTCTCTTTGATGACCTGTTGTAGGACCGAGGCTTCTTTGCCTATGGCGACCCCTGGTTTCTTGGCCTCTACGACAACTTCGCCGAGGCTCGGGTCGAAGTTTATCCCTGTGACCTCGGCTTCGGTCGGGATAAGTTTCCTGATGTAGCCTTCCGCTTCTCTCTCTGGCAGGCGTATAGACTGGTCCGATCGTATGACTATCCGTTTGTGGAGCAGGTTCACTATCTCGGTTACCACGTAGCTCTGTTCAGAAAGCAGGTTGACGTTCCTGACGTATATTGCCAGTCTTGGTCCTTCGAACTCGATTCTTGTAATCTCGGCGTCCTTCGGCATATGTTCTACTATTGTTTCGCGTATCTTCGCGCTTACATCGTTGTATGTTCTAGTCATTCCTCTACGCTACTCTGGTTATGTGATACGTTGAAGGTTGTCGGGGACGAGTCTACGCGTGTAGGATGTGCTTCTTCTCGTCCTCTGTTAGTTCCCTATAGCCGCCGTCCTTGGTGATCAGTGCCACATCGAAGCTGTCGCCGCTGGCAGAGTCACGTTTCATCGCGGAATCTATAGCCCTAACAACTACCGGCACAGACTCTTTGACCGTCATCTGTTCCTTCCACTCCGACTCGAGGACACCGTACGCTACTGGTGAGCCGGAGCCGGTGGAGACGAACTTTTCCTCCATCATGCTGCCGAGCGGGTCTAGCATGAAGATGTGGCCTCCGGAATCGTCCACCCCGCCAATCAATGCTTGGACTCCCATCGGATAGTATCTTGACTGGAAGAGGACGTTGGAGACGAGTCTGGCGGCAGAGTTGATCGGGATTGGCCGAGCGAGATCGAGTCTGTAGAGAGCAGAGTTCGCTCTGAGCATCTCAACTATTGCCTGCGCGTCTCCCACCACTCCAGCAATCGTCATTGCTATGTGCTGGTCGATCCGGTAGACTTTCTTTGCATGTTTGTGCGCGACGAACGATCCCATCGTCGCCCTCGTATCCGTGGTCAGGACGATGCCGTCATGGCAGACGACTCCGATGGTGGTCGTCCCCTTCAGGACTTGAAGTTTTCTCGCTCTTTGTATTTCCGACTTTAACTGTCTCCTAGTTGGATATTGTCAAGGACCCTTCCTGAGAAGACGGAAAGATTGCCGTGACTATCCTTCTATCTGTTAAAAAACGTTTGTGGTCTCCGTGAATCATTCTATCGCTGGCTTTCCGACCCCATCATGGCTCGCTTCTCCGGACCCTTCGAGGTTGGTCGTTTTGCCGTGGGTGTTCTTCGCCGTCGCGCGGGTTTAGAAGGAGGCTTCTCCGGTTCGGCAGGGATTTGTTTCTCCTCCGTTTTCTCTGCCGGCTTCGCTGGTCTGGGGGTTTCCGTCGGTGGTTCTGTCTCGGTCTTCGGGGTTGTTCTCTTGAAGACTTCGCGGAATGATATTGTGTCTAGGTCGGGAAAATATTTCTGGAGGTCAGAAGTGACTGCTTTCTTGGCTACCTGCAATCCGCTAAGGTAGAAGGCCTCCTCCGGAACATCTATCGTTAGCTCAGCTTTGTTTTTCTCTAGGCCGAACTTCGTCTTGTCGACCTCCGGAATACGGACCGAGATCACATTAAGGATCTTTTCGTTTTCATCCTCAAGCACTTTCTCGACCGAGACGTCATAGATCAGGGTTCGGCCGGCAAGAGGATGGTTATAGTCGACCTGGACTCGACCGGCGCCAACTGCTCGCACGACCGCAGGTCTCCCGTCAAGTTCGATCCGTTCCCCAGGAAGTGGGGTTTCCTTGTCGCGAAAGCGTCTCAGAGGCACAAGCTTCATCTTCGAAGGGTCTCTTGCTCCATAGCCTTTCTCCGGAGGCAATTCTACCGTGGTTTGCTTTCCGATATCAACTCCGACCAGAGAATCTTCAAGGCCTTTCGGCAACCAGCCTTCGCCTAGTATGATAAACCGGGGCCCGTACGTTGAGTCTTCTCTGTGAAGACGAGCGTCTTTTGCGACCGCGTCGTAGGTAGTGTCTACGGTTTCTCCGCTCTCCTTCACTTTGAGAGTGAAGTTGACCAATAGGAAGTCGCCCGGTTTCACCGGCATAGTCTCAGTTCATCCTCGCGGGAAGTCTCGCCAATGTCTTCCGTGCCGCCTCTAACGCTTCTGCAATATTTGCCTTGAAGCCAAGGTCATGAGAGGCGGAAGCTATCGCGCTTACGGTCGACATTATCTCTGGAGATCCAACGTTGCCCATGACTCCAATTCGGAACATTTTTCCTTTCCATCTCTCTAGGCTTCCACCCAGGTCTATCCCATATTTTATCCGTATCAGTTCTCGCAACTTCCCGTCGTCTATGCCTTCTGGGCACGCCACGGCGGCCACAGTGTGGGATCGCGATTCTGCTTCCGCCATCAGGTCGAGTCCGAGTGCTTCCATCGAGTTGTAAACCGCTTCTGCGCATGTTCTGTGCCTCTCGTATCGTGATTGCAGTCCTTCCTCCAGAATCATGTCGCAGGCTTCGTTGAGTGCGTAGAAGAGCGATACCGCAGGGGTGAAGGGTGTGTAGCCGCTCTCCAGGAACTTCCTGTACATGGGGAGGTCCAGGTAGAAGGACCGGTGATGCTTCTTAGACTCGATCTTCTCCCAGGCCTTCTGGCTGACGGTCACGAAGGATAATCCGGGGGGGCACATCAAGCATTTCTGACTTGCTGTTACACACATATCGACGCTCCAATCATCGACGGGCAGCTTGTCTCCGCCGAGGATCGAAATGGCATCGACTATGAGGAGAATGTCCTCGTCGGCACAGAGCTTACCAAGTTCTTGGAGGCTCCTCACGGTCACGCCGGTGGAAGTCTCGTTGTAGACAACTGCCAACGCCTTTGCGTCAGGGTTGGCTTTAATGGTCTTCCTAAAGTCGTCTGTACGCGGTGCTTTGCCCCATTCTGAGTTTATCGTGACCGGCGTACCTCCATAGGCTTTGACGGCTTCGGCGAGTCGTTCGCTGAAGAAGCCGTTGACGTTGACCATGATCTTGTCTCCATCATCCGTGATATTCTGTAGCGCGCATTCGGTTGCTCCAGTTCCCGAGGTTGTGAGGACGAATAGGTCCCCTTTGGTCTCGAATACCTTCTTGGTCTTTGTAAGAACCTGCGACATTAACTGTTTGAATTCTGGGCCCCTATGGCCTATGAGGGGCTTCAGCATCGCCCTCATGACTCTGGGGGGAACGTTGGTGGGACCCGGCAGCATGATTAGTTTCTGGGTCTCACCCACAGAGTAACCCAACTGAATGTTGAGCGCGACCGGAGGACTGGTTCTTTTAAGGCTTAGCTCTCGGCCTTGGCAGAAAAGATCTTGGTTGTGATAACTCTGCTGTCAGACTTTGGTCTAAGCGATCCTTACGTCGCGCAGATGAAGGGCGTGATCCGCTCGACGGCATCTGGAGCAGAAATTATCGACATTTCTCACGGAGTTGAGAAACACAACATCGGTGTTGGCTCGTATCTACTGGAGACCACAGCGCCCTTCTTCCCGGATGGATCGATACATGTTGCTGTTGTGGATCCCGGCGTCGGCGGATCAAGACTCCCAATCGCTGTCGTTTGTGAACGGGGCGTCTTGGTAGGTCCCGACAACGGTCTTCTTGCCAGGACTGCCCACAAGCTAGGCTTCCAAGCGGCATACAGGATACAGAATAGCCAGTTCAGTAGGGATAGAGTCTCCTCGACTTTTCACGGGAGAGACGTATTTGTCTACACAGCCGCCAAAATTGCTCAAGGACGAGAGCCGAGTGAGGTGGGAGCGAAGCTTGCAGCTATTGTAAAGCTGGACATTCCAGATGCGAGTTTTTCGAAGAATCTGATAACTTGTAGCGTGCTCTACGTCGATTCTTTCGGCAATGTTGTGACCAATATTTCCACACCCAACGTAGAACAGTTCGGTTTTCGACAAGGAGCATCTTTCAAGATCTCGGGGGGCAGAGGCGAAGGACAGCAAGAAGGTCTGGTTACGAAGTCTTATTTCGATATCCCATCCGATCAGCTCGGTATCCTGCTAGGAAGCCAGGGCTACTTAGAACTCGCGATGAGAGAGGTGAGTGCGGCTGAAAGGCTTCGGGTAAAGCATATGGATCGTCTGGAGATCCGATTTTAGCTAGGTTTGTCACTCTTCGATATGTCTCTTAAGCGCTCGTCGCCATCGATCTCCTTCAAGTATCGAGCGACAGATTTCGGGAGGAGTTCTTGCCAGCGGCCTCCTTTCAATAATCTTCTTCGGACCTCCGTCGCTGTGAACGTTCTCCGGTTGAACATCGGAATCCGCTCGACCCTGAGTCCTGCTTCCTTTAGAAGTCTGAATGTTAGCGGCTCGTTAGTGTAGACAACATCGAAGCTAGGAGTCTGCGATAATAGGTGAGAGACCCATACTTTGTGAAACTCGTCGTCTGGGAGAGGAATTACAGTATAGCGGTCCGCTGGGATTCTTGCCTCCTTGAGAGCTAATCGTATCATTGTAACTCGCTCTCCGGCAGTAAACGGGTTGTCGATGGTATGGCTATGCTGGGCGCTGCCCACCACCATAGTCAGCTCGTCGACTCTTCCAAGAATATACTTCACTGCCTGTAAATGGCCTAGGTGAAACGGTTGGAAGCGTCCAACGTAGAGCCCCGTGGTCAATCGGTTTTCTCCGTCGGATTCCAGAGAACTCTTTGATCGATTTGACTACCACGAATTGGTACGCCTTCTCGATCTAACAAGTTTTGCTTCGTTATCGTCCCCGTTCGATCGAGACTACCACACAAGCCATAGTTGCCTATCGTTAGGTCGCCATTGACAACCCTCTGGCAGGGGACGAAAAGAGGCCATGGATTCGAAGCAACGGCTCCACCCACGGCCCTCGGTGCAGATCCTAGATGCTTCGATATTAGGCCGTAGGTTGTCACCCTGCCTCTGGGGATCTGTTCAAGGACCCGGTATACGCGCCGCTGAAATTTCGAGATCATATCCGTGTTGAGAGTCACGGGTCGCGAGATGCTGTGCCCGTCGAATAGACGAACCATTTCATGTGTCAGGTGGTCCTTCCCGAGAGTCGGCTCAACAGCACTGGTTTTTCTCAAATAGTCAGTGAGGTACGCCCGAACCATCTTTGAGCTGGCTCCGAAGGCCGACGCGACCAGCTTGTCTCGTCCGTCGGTTAGGCAACCGAACCAATTGTTTCGAGACAACTCCGTTGAAAGTTTGAACTCCTCCAAGATTGAACTCGGCCAGCTCAAAAGCTCTCTTTAAGGGTGAGGTCGGCTGAGTCCGAGAAAATGCTCGAGATAGACGGTAGTTTCGGCGAAGGTGGCGGACAGATTCTTCGATCCTGCCTGGCGCTTTCAGCAGTCATGGGAAAGGAGGTTCGCATCTTCAATATCAGGGCGGGAAGGTCCGAGCCTGGCTTGAAAGCTCAGCACCTCACAGGCGCCAAAGCTCTTGCAACTATATGCAACGCTTCTTCCCAAGGTCTGGATATCGGGTCAACCGAGTTCGTCTTCAGACCCGGTCGGATTGAAGGAGGGTCCTTCAGTTTCGATGTCGGAACCGCGGGCAGCATTACCTTGGTCTTGCAGGCCCTGATGCCTCTTCTTCCATTCGCTCCTGGGAAGATGAGTATAGAAGTTCGCGGTGGTACGGACGTGAATTGGAGCCCTCCGATCGACTATCTCAGGCTGATCACAATCCCTGTGCTTGCAAACATGGGATTCACCAATTCACTCGAGGTCACCAACCGTGGACACTATCCGAAAGGCGGGGGAATTGTTAGAGTCAGCTCGACTCCATCTGGACCATTGAAGCCGATTGAGCGCGTGGAGAGGGGGAGCATCAGTCTGATCGTTGGGGTAAGCCATGCAGTAAAACTGCCTAGACACGTGGCCGAGAGACAGGCGTGGGCCGCAGTTCAGGTGATTAAGGACCGCGGATTGCCGAATCCTGAAATCGAGATTGAGAATTCAGAGGATGGCGCTCATCTGGGTCCTGGCACTGGAATAGTCCTATGCGCGAGAGCAGAGGCTGGCGCCATCTTGGGAGGCGACTGTTTAGGCGAGAGAGGTAGACGCGCCGAAGAGGTAGGGCAGGTCGCAGGACAGCGACTTGTCGAGGAAATCGAAAGCAGAAGTTTTCTGGATAGACATATGGGAGATATGATCGTCCCCTACCTGGCACTGGCCGATGGAGTGTCTGATGTTTCAGTATCTCAAATCACTCAGCATACTCTGACAAATGTGAAGGTGGCTGAATGGGTCGCGGGGGTACGCTTCGACCAGGTGGGCGAGCTGGGAAAGCCGGGCAGGCTGAGAGTCAGAGGGCTCGGCCTAAAGCCAAGCCAGGTTGTCGCTTCTCCCAAAGAGTCGCGCCTGACGCCAAATCTCTGACGTATAGCACTCGATGGTACGGAATCTGCGTGTCGCCGTCCTCTAACATGAACCATCCCTTGCCAAGGCGAGAGATGGTCGAAACTCTGATGCCCAATTGATCGTCAGGAGCCCCACGGTGTCTATAGACCAGCTCGATGTCAGAGGAGTTTCCCGGTCCACGAAGCAGTCGCGACAGTAACGACCGGAGCGGGTGCTCGCGCATCCCAGTCGATATTGGAAATCTCCGATATCAACTTGTCCGATCCGAATTGAGGGCTGGGGCGTAGGTCTAAATCCAGACAATTTCCGTTCAAGCGCGAAAACACCGATGACCCTGAGCACCTCATCAAGAGTCATTCAAAAACAGACGGTCACGTCAGTCCCTCTAGAGACTGCGTGGCAGAGCTGGACCACCTCTGAAGGAGTCACCAGCTTCTTTGCGCCCCAGGCGAACATTGAGGCCAAGGTGAGAGGGTTCTACGAGCTGTTCTTTGACTTGAAGGCTCCGAGAGGATTTCAGGGAACCGAAGGTTGCAGGGTCTTGAGTATCAATCCTCCAAGGAGTCTCGCGTTCGAGTTTCTTGCACCACCACAGTTTCCGAATGTGCGAAGAGTACGCACACGTGTCGACGTTCTGTTTGAAGAGGTTCTGAGTGGGGGTCTCGTCAAAGTCAGTCTGGCCCATTCAGGATTCGTGGAGGGAGAGGAGTGGGACGAGTGTTTCGACTTTTTCAGCTGGTCTTGGGATATCGTGCTCGGAAGGTTTCAGTACCGATTTACTGTGGGACCAGTAGATTGGAACCGTCCCTATGTGCCTCGCGGAGTCGGAGATCGTCCACTACGAAAGCTTCGAGATCGTGACGCGGTGTAGACGCGCTTCCTCGTAGGAGACATTGAAAGGTTGCGGTCGACGCTACATTTATAGCAACAGGGCACCGCACCCGCGATTCAGTGAAACTTATGAGTGAAGAGGGCTTCATGCCGGGCGCGACAACGGTCGGAGTTGTCTGTAAGGATGGGGCGATACTCGCCTCGGAGCGACGATATTCGTATGGTACTTTTGTAATGAGCAAGGTTGCCAAGAAGGTCTTCAAGATTACGGACAATATTGGAGTTGGTTGTGCGGGAATAATCGGAGATATGCAGGTTCTTGCACGAGAGGCTAATGCCTACATGAGTATCTTCCGTTATGAGCGTGGGAGGTCTGGTACGGTGAAGAATACAGCGAAGCTCTTCGCTTCGTTGCTTTCGAGCAGGCGGCTGTTTCCTTACCTGGCACAGACAATAATCGCGGGGATTGACGACGGCAATCCCGAACTGTTCGTCCTTGACCCAATAGGCTCAGTTCTGGGGGACAAGTTCGCAGCAGTTGGTACCGGCGCAGAAATCGCAATGGGAGTCCTTGAGTCGGAATATCGCGAGGGGCTGTCCGTTGAAGAGGCAAAGCCTCTGATACTTAGAGCGATAAGATCGGCCATCGCCCGGGACATTTCGAGCGGCGACGGTGTCGACCTCATGATCATAACTCACGATGGGATA
>Ga0209761_1000103_pt1 | contig 43917 bp, 39 predicted proteins | sample GraSoi013_1_40cm_4_FD_185818 | JGI IMG/M metagenome (GOLD analysis project Ga0209761, IMG submission 185818) | Grasslands soil microbial communities from the Angelo Coastal Reserve, California, USA - Sample 09_25_2013_1_40cm (SPAdes) (version 2) | ecosystem: Environmental > Terrestrial > Soil >... | reverse complement strand
CGGACAACACGCTGCTCAGAGCAAACCCGCCGAAAGGCGGCGACGCAGAGCCACGGGGCTAACGTAGTGCGCCGCTACGCCCGCCGGGCCGCCAGCGATTCGACACGTGTCGAGCGTTGGCGGCCTATTCGTTTTCATGGATCCATGAAGGAGCCGTCGCACTCGACTGGTTGCGCCCTAGGCCTTCTCACCAATTACGGACGGAGGAACCTAGTATGCGCAGAGTCATTGCTCTTTTGGTCGTCGTGGCGGCCGCGGTCGCAGCAGCGTGTATGCAGATACCAACCGAGTACCGGTTGGTGGTGTGCGTCCAAAGCGGCGACTCCCTCGGAAAACCCAACGTGCCCTGCGCGGTGGTGGACACGGTACACCCGTAGGACGAGGGCGGCCTTGTTCAGGTCTCTCCTCGATGCAGCGCACGGACGGTGGCGATCGTGTCGGCGAGATCCGGTCCTTTGTCGGGGCGGTATCGCACGACGCGCGCGAAGCGCAGGGCGAGCCCGCCCGGGTACCGCGGGCTCGCCTGGATGCCGTCGAAGGCGACCTCCACCACGAGCTCGGGTCGCACGTGCACCACGTGCCCCTCGCGGGCGGTCTCGAGCTCGAGGAGCTTCGCGGTCTGCCACTCGAGCATCTCATCTGTCATCCCCTTGAACGTCTTTCCGAGCATGACCCAGCCGCCCGTCGTCGGGTCGCGGGCGCCCAGATGGATGTTCGAGAGCCGGCCGCGGCGGCGGCCATGCCCCCACTCGGCGGCGAGCACGGCGAGATCGAGTGTGTGGGCGAGCTTGACCTTGAGCCACGCGGCGCCACGCGCGCCCGCGTCGTACCGCGCGTCGAGCCCCTTCGCCACCAGCCCCTCCTGCCCCGACGCGATCGCCCGCTCGAAAAACGCCGCTGCAGCCGCCGGGTCCGCCGTCACCAGCCGGGGCACCCGCTGCGCATCGGGGACGGCCGCTGCGAGTGCGGCGAACCGCCGGGCGTACGGCTCGTCCAGCAGCAGCGCGCCGTCGGCGTAGAGCAGATCGAAGAAGAACGGCGCGACCGGCAATTCGGCGCGCAGCCGCTCGACGTCGAGCTTTCGGCCGAAGCGGCGCATGGTCACCTGGAACGGTAACGGAGTCCCGTCGGGCCTCAGGGCGATCGCCTCACCGTCGAGGATCGCGTCGGCCAGCGGCAGCGGGCGGACCGCTTCCACCACTTCGGGCACCGCCTGCGTGACGTCGTTCAGCTGACGGGAGAACACCCGCACCTCGTCGCCCGCCTTGTGGACCTGGATGCGCGCGCCGTCGAGCTTGTACTCGAACGCGGCTCCCCCCTCCCCCTCTCCCAGCCGCGCGAGCGCATCCCTCACATCATCGGCGGCCTGCGCGAGCATCGGCTGGAGCGGGCGGAACAGCTCCACGCGAAAGCGCGCGAGGCCCGCGGCCCCCTCGGTGAGGGCGGCGTGCGCCACGCGACCCAGGTCGGCCGCGAGCATCGTCGCCCGGCGGACGGCCTCGGCCTCGAGCCCCGCCGCCCGGGCTACCGCCTCCGTCACGAGCCCTTCGAGCGCCCCCTGACGCAGCTCGCCCATGACCAAGCGGAGCAGGAATTCCTGCTCCTCGGCCGTCCCCCGGGCGAACAGCTCGCCCAGCAGCCGTTCTTTCGTGTGGGCCGAGCCCTTACCGGTGGTCGTCGCGAGGCGTTCGAGCGCCGCGTCCACCGCGGTGAGCTCGAGGGTCGGAGCGTCGGCCGCACGCTCGGGCTTCGAGGCCTGCAGGGTGGCGTAGCCGATCCCGATCCGCCCCTGCCGCAGGGAGCCCGATAGGAAGGCGATCGCGGTCGCGATCTCTTCCGGGCCCGCGCGTTTCAGGAGGGCGGCGACGAGGTCGATCTTCGCGAGCCGCCCGCTCGTTTCCGCGACGCGGCGCGAGGTCTGGACGAGGTCATTCAGGAGCAATATTTCGGTCCCCCCGGCGAGGAAACGAGACCCGCGCCCTGCACTCTTGGTCCCAGTTTGGGACCGTGTTGCTCACTTGCCAATCCCAGGCCGAGGACTCGATCATATGGGCATGGCGGCGCCGATCTACCATACGGCCGACATGGTGCGCGCACTTCCCGACGACGGCAACCGGTACGAGACGGTGCACGGGGAGCTGCTGGTGACGCCGGCGCCCCGGGCGTGGCACCAGGAGGTGTTGGACCGCCTGCGCGATGCGCTCAAGCCGTACCTAGCTCGCCACCCCGACTGGCACCTGTTCTCGGCGCCTGCCGACATCTCCTGGGGACCCGACGTGCTGGTGCAGCCAGACCTATTCGTCGTGCCGATCGACGAGGCGCGCACCTGGGATTGGGCACGGATGCGTCACCTCGAACTGGTGGTCGAGGTCCTCAGCCCGACGACCGCCCGTGCCGACCGCTTCACCAAGCGCCGGCTGTATCAGGAGGTGCACGTCCCCGCCTATTGGATCGTGGATCCCGACGCGCATCTGGTGGAGGTCTGGACCCCTGAGGCGGCCCTGCCGGCGATCGGGCGGGAGCGAGTGACGTGGTTGCCCGGCGGTGCCGCCGAGGCGTTCACGCTCTCCGTCCCGGACTTGTTCCGGCCGCTCTGAGCGGAGCCGCGCGCTACAACACGACATCGCCGCCGGGGTCGGTGCCGCGCAGCCGCTCGAGGCGGTCGCGGGCCTCTTGCAGGCGTCGCTCGCGCTCGGCGTCATCGATGACGGCGCTCGACCAGTCGGGCTTGCTGTCGGCGTCCAGCCGCACCCGCAGCACGACGCCCTCTCGCACCTTCACCGGCAGCGTCTTCTTGAGCACATCGAGCCCGACGCCGTCGTCCCCGACCAGCACGGCGACCGCTCGCTCGAGCCGATCGACCGAGTAGAACGCTTGCCGCTCGCTCATTCGCTCATGGCCTCGCGCGGCGCGACTCTCGTCGGGCCGGAGTATTCGTGAGCACGATATAGCTGCCGTCGCGGTTGGCTTCAATGATCACCGCACCGTCCCGGTCGGTGCGGTACACCCGCGCGCAGCGTGCGTTGGTACGTGGCGGAGCTATATGGACCGACGCTTCAAGGCGGGAGGAGCTTTCGGAGGTTCGAGAGGATCGCTTCGAGCTGGCTGTTCACCCGGCGCTTCTCGAAAAGCCGGCCGCGGAGCCAGGCCACCAGTGACCGCGGGGCCCACACGTCCCGCACCGTCACCGCGGTCGATGCGGCCGTCCGGTCGAGCCGGAAGAACGTCTTCCAGCCGTTCCGCTCACCGCGCTCCACCCAGCCGAAAGTCGTGGGCGGGGTGAAGTCCACGACCTCGAACTCGGTCGTGCGCTCACCGAACCGCACCTTGAAGCGGACGCCCTTCCTGAGCGGCTTGTCGCTCTGGGTCCCGGCGCATCCCGGGAGCCACTCGGCCATGCGACCCGGATCGGTCAGCAAGGCGAAGACCCGCTCGATCGACACGGGGACGGTCTGGATGACGGTTCGGCTGACAGGGCGCATGGGCTCGACGGTCGATGGTAGCGTGGCACCGCGGCGCCGCGGTGTCAACCACCTAGCGCGTGAGGACCGGGAGATAGGCCTTCCACGGCCCCACGGCCGCCGTGTACTGCTTGGCCATCACGCGCGAGATCTGTGCGATGTGGCCGAGGTCGTGAACGACCCACGATGCGAGCAGCTGCGAGAGCGTCACCTGGCCCAGCTCGGGATGCCGGCCGCGCAGGGCCAGCTGCTCCCGGGTCAGGTGCCAGCCCCGCAACGTCGCGACACCTTCGGCACGCAACTCGCCAAATCGATTCAGCAGTCGCTCGAGCGACCAGCCCGCGAATCGCCGGCCTTGTGCGAATCGGTCGAACGGCTCAAACGCCTGCGATTCCCCCTTGGTGAGGATGATCTTCGCCCGTGGGATCCAGTCGGTCTCTTCGCCGTGAATCAGGTGGCCGACTACGTCCTGGGGACTCCATGTGTCGGGGCCCTCTTTCCCGCTCGTCCACGGGGAGGGAAGCCCGCTCAGCATGGTCCGAAGCGTACCCGGCGTGCGGGTCAGGACTTCGACTGCCGCGTCGACCGAGAAATCCATTGCGTCCGCCTCTCTTCCCGTCGCGTTGCCCGAAGTGCATGTGTAGGGGCGCAGCATGCTGCGCCCCTACATCACGCGTGCCCCTTGGTCAGCGACATCTACAATTTCATTCTCCGCACGAACTCCGCGAACCGCGGGTCGTCTTTCACGGGGTCGAATATCGGGTCCACCTTGAGATACGTCAGCCAGCCGCGCCGGTCCTCGTAGGCCCGCTCGAGCCAGAAGAACACCTGGTCGATGTTGCGGAGCCCCAGGTGCCCGATGCAGAACGCCACCGGTGACACATAGCGGTCCCGCGCCCGGGCTTCGAGCTCGGCGAGCAGCGCCTCCGCCTCGCGCCGCCGTCCCCGGAGCGCCAGCACGTGGGCCACCCCGGCGGTGGCGTAGGACAGATCGGGCGACAGGGTGATCGCCTCCCGGAAGGCGCGCTCGGCCTCGTCGTAGGCGCCCGCTTGCGTCAACACCAATCCCAGAATGCGATAGGTGTCTTCCGCGGTGGGGTTCATCGCGATGGCGCGCTGCAGGTGGTACTGCGCCGACTCGTAGCGGCGCGTGTAGTAGTAGAGCCAGCCAAGGCCACGTCGGACCGAGAGCGACGAAGGGTCGAGCTCGAGCGCCGCGTGCGCTTCCACGAGCGCCTGCTCCGCCTGGCCGGTGACGAGCAGCACGAACGAGTACCAGTGATGCCCCGTGGCGTAGCCGGGGTTCAACTCGAGCGCCCGGCGGTAGGCGCGCACCGCCCCATCCCAATCCCAGTCGAAGGCGAACAGGACCCAGGCGAGCGAGGTGTACGCCTCGGGCAGGTTGTCGTCCAGCGCAAGCGCCTTGAGGGCATACGTCCGGGCCCGCTCGTATCCCTCGGCGACCGGCACGCTGCGGTAGTCGACCTGGAGGGCGTAGGCATCGGAGAGGCCCGAGTAGGCGAGCGCGTACCCCGGGTCTTGGTCGATGGCCTGCTCGAAATACGCGATGGACTCGAGCACACCCTCCTGGCTCCGCTTGTTCCAGCAGAAGCGGCCCTTCAGGTACAGCGAATACGCCTCGAGGTTGTGGGTGTAGCGCTGCGGCGTCGGGTCGGTGATGTCGGCCAGGAAGGTGGTGCGCAGCGTGCTGACGATGGTGCGGGCGATCTCGTCCTGAATCGCGAACACGTCGTCCAGCGTGCGATCGTAGCGCTCCGACCACAGAGTGCGCCCATCGTCGGCGGCGGTGAACTGCGCCGTGATGCGCAGCCGGTCGCCCGACTTCCGCACCGTCCCCTCGAGCACGGCCGAGACCCCGAGCAGCGCGCCGATGCCGCGGATGTCCTGCGGCTTCCCCTTCAGGGCAAACGCGGACGTGCGCGAGGCGATCCGCAGGCCGTCGACCTTGGTGAGCGCGTTGATCAGCTCGTCGCTGATGCCGTCGCTCAGGTATTCGTTCTCCGGATCGGCGCTGGCATTCACGAACGGCAGCACCGCAATGGAGCGCGTCCTGCCGACGAGCGACGGTACGGCCCCCGGTCGCGTCTCTTCCAGGGCCGCCGTGAACTCGGCGACGCGCGCGAACCGGTCCGCCGGATCCTTGGCGAGCGCGCGCGCGAGCGCCTGCTCGACCGCGGCCGGCGCGTCGGGACGACGGGCGCGAAGCGGTGTGGGCGGCTCGCTCAGGTGCCGCGCGACGATGGCGCGGGCGCTGTTTCCGGAGAACGGCGGCTCCCCGGCCAGCATCTCGTAGACGACGCAGGCCAGGGCGTACACGTCGCACCGCCCGTCCAGCTCGCGATCGCCCGCGGCCTGCTCGGGACTCATGTACTCGGGCGTCCCGATGGCGAGCCCGACCTCGGTGACGTGCTCTCCACCGGCCTGGAAGATGGCGCGCGCGATCCCGAAGTCGGCGAGCACGGCGTGACCGTCGGCGAGGAGCACGTTCTCGGGCTTGACGTCCCGGTGGACGAACCCCTCGCGGTGTGCATAATCGAGCCCCGCCCCCAGCTCCCGCGCGATGCCCAGCGCGTCCTTGAGCGCCAACCGCCGTTCGCGCACCAGGCGCTCCCGCAGCGTTTCCCCGCGCACATATGGCATCACGTAATAGAGGGATCCCGCCGCCTGGCCGGAATCGATCAGCGGGAGCACGTGCGGGTGGGTCAGCCGTGCGACGATCGCGATCTCTCGCAGAAACCGCTCGGCGCCGATGGCGGCCGCGACGTCGGGCCGCAGCACCTTGATCGCGACCTGGCGGCTGTGCCGGAGGTCCTCGGCGACGTACACCGTCGCCATGCCGCCGCGACCCAGCACGCGGTCGACCGTGTAGCGGTCGGCGAGGGCGGCCGACAGGGCTTCCTGCACAGACTGCATAGAGGGAAAACTATCCCCTTGAAGGCCTCGATGGAGTTCAGCCGGTTGCGTGATCCCCGGGCTTGCGCGGAGGACGGATTACCACAGTGCCTTCGCGCCTCCGATGACGTGCCCGAAGGCGCCCAAGCCGATCGTCACGCCTGCGAACCAGTAGAGCACCGAGTAGATTTTTCGTTTCATGACCGCCAATTCTACCACTGTCGCCCTGATCGCACTGATCTCGACGGTCCCGTGCGGCGTCGGTTCCGCACAACAAGGCGCGTGCGTTTCAAAGCGCGCCGGGAGCGTCCCTGCGGCATTCGCGGCCATCGTGGCACGGGAGCGCACGCTCGTGTGCGAGCGGCTCGCGACCCGCATCCCCGGGGTGCAGGTGGCCGTCGCGGTGAACGGGAAGCTCGTCTGGTCGGAGGGGTTCGGGTACGCCGACGCGGAGCGCAAGAAGCCCGTCACGCGCGAGACGCAGTTCCGCATCGGGAGCGTATCGAAGCCACTGACGGCCACCGCCGTCGCCCTCTTGTACGAGCAAGGGAAGGTCGATCTCGACGCACCGGTTCAGCGCTACGTGCCGTCGTTCCCGGACAAGGGCTACCCCATCACCACTCGGCAGCTCGCCGGTCACCTCGCCGGCATCAGGCATTACAAGGATCAGGAATTCTTCCTGAACCGTCGATTCGCCACGGTGCTCGACGGGCTCGCGATCTTCCAGGACGATTCGTTGCTGTTCCCGCCCGGCACGCGATTCTCCTACTCGAGCTACGCCTGGAATCTCGTCTCGGCGGTGGTGGAGGGCGCGTCGGGGGACAACTTCCTGCACTACATGTCGGCGCACGTGTTTCGCCCCCTCGGCTTGACCCACACGGCGCCCGACCGCAGTGACAGCCTCATTCCGGGCCGCACGCAACCGTACGATCGTGACAGCGCGGGGGGCTACCGCATCGCGCCCGCGGTGGACAACAGCTACAAGTGGGCGGGAGGCGGGTTCGTGTCGACTGCCGAGGACCTGATCAAGTTCGGGTCGGCGCTGCTCGCGCCCGGGGTGCTGAAGTCCGAGACGCTGGACCTGCTGTTCACGTCGCAGCGCACCAGCGCGGGCGAGGAGACGAGCTACGGGATCGGGTGGTTCTTGCGGACCGACAACCTGGGGCACCGCTGGGCGTTCCACGGCGGCAGCGCGGTCGGCGGGACGGCGGCGTTGGGCCTGGACCGTGATTCCCGCGTGGTCGTCGCCATCCTCACGAATCTGTCGAACGCACCGCTCGAGCCGGCCCAGGAGATCCAGACGGCGTTCGATCGGTAAGGCGACATCTCCGTCGCCCCGCTAGTCGCGGCTAAAGCCGCGACTCGGCAGTACCGCTGAAGCGGCAGCGCCACGCCCGTTCACGGGTAAACGCCGACCCGCCCTAAAGGACTCCCTGACGGTCGCGAGTCTACTCGCGCTCTCCGGGCGCGGATGCGCCGACGCTGGACCGGTGATACCAGGAATAGCCGCCGATGGCCAGCAGCACCAAGAGCGCGACCGCAATCACGGAACGATAGTCGCCCCGCGACACGCCCGCGCCGATCAGGACGCTCGCGAGCAGAGCCGGCGCGCGTGCCAGGCCCGACAACACCACGAACTCGAGGATCCTCATACCGGAGAACCCCGCCGCGTAGCACAGGATGTCCTTCGGCAGGCCCGGGAGCAGGAACAGGAGGAACAGCGCCGACTTGCTCTTGGCGCTCGCGAGCGAGCGGTCGATCTTGGCGAGCGTGTCCCGCCCGATGAGCCGCTCCAGCGCGGGCCGACCCACCACGCGGGCGAACCAGAAGTTGAAGGCCGAGCCGAGTGTCACGCCGACGGCGGAGTAGAGGAACGCGCGCCACGCCCCGAAGACGTAGCCGGCGGCGAACGACGTGATCTCGCCGGGGATGACGGCGATCACGACCTGTACGAACTGGACGGCGATGCACAGCAGCGCTCCGGTCGAGCCGCCCGCTCGCAGCAGTGCGATCAGGTGGTCCTTGCTCGACATGCGGTGCAGCATTCCCGTGTGCCAGAGGAACCCGCCGCCGATCACCAGCAGGGCGATGAGGCCGACGGGGGTGAGCCATTTCCCCTTCATCGTGCGGAATCTTAGCCACCCGAATGCTTCGACGCTCCGTCCCGTTTGACACCGGTCGCATCCGCAGGTATGTCCCGAAGGGTGATTCGGCGGTCTTTGCTTCACGCTCCAGGAGGTCGCATGGCGCGTCAGTCTCGCGTGGCCCGATGGGTTTCGTCCACGGCAACCCTCGCCTTGCTCACGACACAGGCGGCCGTGGGGCAGGCGCCATCTCGGGCAGCAGTGGCCGCTCCGCCAGTGGCGCCGATACGCGCCGTCACGGACGACTACTACGGAACCACCGTGGTCGACCCGTACCGCTACATGGAAGACCTGCAGAACCCCGAGGTGCAAGGATGGCTCAAGGCGCAGAACGATTACACTCGTGCCGCGCTGACCCGCATTCCCGGACGCAACGACCTGCTCGCGCGGATCCGGCAACTGGACGAAGCAGCGACCGCGAGAGTGTTTGACGTGCGCCGTCTCCCGGGCGGGCGCTACATGTACCAGAAGCGCCTGGCAACCGAGGACGTGGCGAAGCTCTATGTGCGTGAGGGGCTCACCGGCGAGGAGAAGCTGCTCGTGGACCCCGTGACGCTCAGCGCACCCGGCGGTCCTGCCCATGTCATCAACTACTATGGGGTCTCGTTCGACGGATCCTACGTCGCCTACGGCGCATCGCCGGGCGGCTCGGAGGACGCCGTGATCCACGTTCTCGAGACTGCAACGGGACATGAGACCGGCGAAACGATGGACCGGGGATGGTTCGGCAACCCATCGTGGCTACCGGACCAACGCTCCTTCTTCCACACCCGCATGCAGAAGATGGAACCGGGCATGCCGCCGACGGAGCGCGAGTTGAAGAGCAAGGTCTACCTGCATGTCGTGGGCACAGACCCGGAGTCCGACCCGTTGGTGTTCGGCTATGAAGTCTCGCCCCGCGTCAGGATCGACCCGACGGACATCCCGTTTGTCGTGACCTACCCGGGTTCGCCCTATGCCTTCGGCCTGGTTGCGCACGGCGTGCAGAACGAGATCACGCTCTACGTCGCGCCCCTCGACTCCGTGGGGAAGCCGGATACCCCGTGGCGGAAGGTGTGCGACGTGGAGGACGAGGTCGTCGACTTCACCCCTCGGGGCGACCAGATCTATTTCCTGACGCACAAAGGCGCGTCGCGATTCAAAGTCGTCCGCACCAGCCTGACGGATCCCGATCCGGCGCACGCGGACGTCGTCGTGCCGCCGGGCGACGCCGTGGTTCAGGGGATCAGTCTCGCGCAGGACGCCCTGTATGTGCAGGTCCTCGACGGGGGCGTCGGCCGCCTGCTCCGGGTTCCCTTTGCGGGCTCAGGGGTCGGCACTCCGGAGCGGGTGCCGCTGCCGTTCGACGGCACGGTGTGGGTGGCGGCCGCTGATCGTCGACTGTCCGGCATCTTCCTGGGTCTCACGTCATGGACCAGGGCAGCCAGAATCCTCGTGTACGACGTGGCGAGCCACCGGGTGAGCGATACGGGGCTGCAGCCTCGCGGGCCGTTCGATGATCCTCGGGACATGGAGTTCGAGGAGGTGAAGGCCAAGAGTTACGACGGAACGCTGGTGCCGCTCTCCATCGTGCACCGGCGCGGTCTCGCGCTCGACGGATCACACCCCACCCTGCTGTACGGGTACGGCGCCTACGGGATCACGCTCGATCCGTTTTTCGACCCCAAATGGCTGGCCTGGATCGAGCAGGGCGGCGTGTACGCGGTGGCGCACGTCCGCGGCGGCGGCGAGTACGGGGAGGACTGGCACCTGGCCGGCAAGCTGTTGACCAAGCCCAATACCTGGCGGGACTTCATTGCGTGCGCCGAGTATCTCATCGAGCACAAGTATACGGGGGCGGCGCGGCTCGCGGGGGACGGTGGCAGCGCCGGTGGCATCACGATCGGACGCGGCATCACGGACCGGCCGGACCTGTTTGCCGCCGCGCTCGACGAGGTCGGCATGTCGGATGCCGTTCGGGTGGAGCTGTCTCCCAACGGGCCACCCAACATTCCGGAGTTCGGCAGCACCAAGACGGCGGACGGATTCAAGGGTCTGTACGACATGAGCGCGTACCATCACGTGACGGATGGCACCGCCTACCCCGCGGTGTTGCTCACGACCGGTATCAACGACCCCCGCGTTACGCCGTGGCAGCCCGCGAAGCTGGCGGCGCGTCTGCAGGCCGCGACCTCCAGCGGCAAGCCGATACTGCTGCGGGTGGACTATGAGGCGGGGCACGGCATCGGGTCCACCAAGAGCCAGCGGCAGGAACTGCTCGCCGATCAGTGGAGCTTCCTCCTGTGGGTGTTCGGTGCGGCGGGATTCCAGCCGCGCGCGCCGGCGGTCCCATGACACCCGCTACGAAAAAATAGCGCGCGTCAGCGCTCCTTCGTGCTCGAGCAGCCAGCGCTTGCGGTCCAGGCCCCCGCCGAACCCGGTGAGCGCTCCGTTCGCGCCGAGCACGCGATGGCAGGGGACGATGATGGGGATCGGGTTCTTCCCGTTGGCGGCGCCCACGGCGCGCGTCGCGCGCACGTCGCCCAAGCGGCGCGCCAGCTCGCCGTAGCTCAGGGTCGTCCCGTACGGGATGGCGCGCAGGGCATCCCACACGCGCCGTTGAAACGCCGTGCCGGGCGGGTCCAGTGGGAGGTCGAACGTCGTGCGCGTCCTGGCGAAGTACTCCGCCAGCTCCTGTCGCGTCCGAGCCAGCAATTCGCCCGCGGGGCCGCGGCCGTCGTCCTCCACCCATCCCGCCCGCTCCAGCGGGGGCGGCCCATGGCGGGAGGTGCTGAAGTAGACCCCCGTGAGGGCGGCGCCCGAGGCTGCGAGCACGAGCTCGCCGACGGGGCTAGGGACGCGGGTGAACGTCGCGGGCATGCCTCAGAAACTGAGCCACCACTCGCCGTCCAGGTGCGACAGCAAGGCGTCGCCCTGCTCGATCGCGCGCAGGATTTCGGGTCGCCGTGAGTGCAACAGCGTCCACTGGTGGAGCCAGCGGAGGATGGCCCAGTTCGCGCCCCCCAGCGCGTCGACGAGCCACGGCTCCACACGGCCCGCGACCGCCCACGCCCCCTGGCGCCACGCGTCCCACAGCAGAAAGCGCAGCACCACTCTCTCGGCGGATCGCCGCGCGGCCACCTGGATCACCTCGCTGGTCCCGCTTGCGTGCAGGCAATACACAAACCACCCCACGACCTGTCCCGTCGGGCCGCGAACGAGCATTTGCCGGAGCGCGCCGCATATCGCCTTCTCCGCGAGTTGGGCGAACAGCCACTCGAGCGACCCTGCGTCGTACACCGGGCGCAGCGCGTGGCCTCCGACGACGTCCTCGAGGTGCGCAACCATGGTCGGGGCGTCCAGGGGCTCGAGCGTGCCCGGCGGCGGTGCCAGTCGGGTCGGGCCAGGCAGGCGGACCGCGATCGCGTCGGCGGCGGCGAGGAGCGGCCGGGCGGCGAGCACCACACCGCGCCCGAACGCGCCGCGGGCGAGTCGCCGGACGGCATAGCCGCAGGGCCGGAGCGGACGGGTCCAGCGCAACCCGTAGATGGGGGAGCACTCGCCGCCGAGACTCTCCCACAGCCGCCGCGCGGCATCGTTGGCGTCGTCCGTGATGCTCAGCTCCTGGGGTCCGGAGAGGACCTGCCTCATCAGCCGGCGCCCGACCTGCCCACCGTACCGCGGGGCGACCACGAGCTGAGTCGTTACGGCCACGCGGATCCGCTCGCCCCGGAACATCATGCGACGCGGCACGACGCCGACGAACCCGCCTACCCGTCCCGTCTCGTCCTCGTACACGAGCGAAGGGAGGTCGGGATCGATCCAGGGATTGTGGAAGAAGATCCGCTCAAAGTAGGCCGCCATGGAGTCCCCGGCGCGTTCGCTGTCGAGGAAGGCCTCTTGAGTGAGCGCCACAAGCTGGGGGATGTCGCCGCGTTCCAGGGTGCGAATCCGCCCAGGCCCGGCGTCAGGCGGGGTCAGGGACGAGGGCTGCACGCTAGACGGTCTTCCAGGCGCCGAGCAGGCGTCTGAGCAACACGAGCTGTCCCAGGTGGTAGGAGTTGTGGTCGGCGAGGACGAGCGCCTCGCGCAGCACCGTTTGTCCGGTGCCGTGCGGGATGCGGGCGAAGAGGTCCGTGCCGGGGTGGCGCACGAGTCGCCGCATGGCCCGGCGATCGCGGTCCACCTGGGCGACGCTCTGGTCCCAGGCGGTGGCGTCCGGTGGTGTGTCACTCACAGGCCAGTAGCCCGCCGGCCACTCCGGGGAGACGTGTTGCGCGCTCTTCGTGAACTCGACGATATCCCACTGTGAGATGCGGATGTGCTCGAGGAGACGCCACGGCGTGAAGGGTTGCCCCGCGGGCTTCGCGCCCCGGAGCTCGGGCGGCCAGTCGGCCATCGCGTCCTCGAACGTGACGTGGGCGTGACCACCCTCGAGCAGCTCGATGAGATGGTCCCGGAGCGAGCGGTGGGGATCGGAGCGACGAGGTTTGCGCTTGACCGCCATAAGGGGGGCCCGGTCAGCCGGCGTCGTGCTTGCGCCGCTTGTCCCGGTACAGCGCGCGGTCGGCCCGGTCGAGCAGGCCGGCCACGGAGCCCAGGGTGCTCGCCTTGTGCGTCGCGAAGCCGAGGCTGATCGAGAGCTGATAGGGTCGCGCCGCGCGGCGGTTGAAGTCGCGCACCTGTCGCTTCAGCCGCTCGGCGAGCACCTCGGCGCTTTCGGGCCCCGCGTGGCGCACCAGCACCGCGTATTCGTCGCCGCCGATCCGGGCCACCAGGTCCGAGTCGCGGAACGTCTGCCGCAGAAGGGCGGCGGTGTCGCGCAGCGCGCGATCGCCCACCGCATGGCCGGCGGTGTCGTTCACGCCCTTCAGGTCGTCCAGGTCGGCGAATGCCACGAGCAGCGTTTCATTGCCGCGGCGGGCGAGACGGAGATCCCGGGTCGCGAGCGTCAGGAAGCCCCGCCGGTTGTACAAGCCCGTCAAATCGTCGACGAGGGCGAGGTCCAAAAGCGCGGCGTGGAGCCGGTTCCGCTCGATCGCGAGCCGGAGGGCGTGAGCCAGGACCGGACCGTCGACGTCACTCTTCACGAGGAAGTCCTGCGCCCCGGCGCGCACGGCTTCGAGGCCGTTGCGCTCGTCCTCGGCATCCGAGAGAAAGAGGAAGGGTACGGCGGGCGCCAGCGCACGGAGCTCCGTGAAGGTCGCGAAGCCGCGCCGGGCGGAGAGCGACATGGCGAGGAGCACGACGTCGATGCCGCCCCGCGCCAGCCGGCCGACCGACTCCTGCGGTGCCGTGGCTGCGACGCCGAATCGGTCGGGATCGGCGCCGGCCAGGAGGTCTCGCACGCGCCGTGCTTCCTCCTCCTGATCGCTCACCACCAGCACGACGAGCCTGTCGCCGGGCGCCTCCACCTGGCGCCGGCCGGTGGGGTGGCGCCGATCGATGGCCCGGCGTCGCTCGGCCTGGTCGCGCCGCTCCTCGTCGAGCGAGATGACTTCCACACGGCGCGCGCCCAGGCGACGCTCGCTGTCACTACGACGGGGCGGCAGGAGCCGCCGGTCGACCCTATGGTGCTCGCGTGCGACCATGCCGTGCCTTTGTGGCCGGTGCATGGAAGATGGGGGGCGAGCCCCCCGCTACACAATCGACCTTACCGCTTCACGATCTCGCCTGGCCCACGCGCAACATGCGACGCTCGCGCTTCGAGCCGGCGCCGTGCAGATTCGGAGCCCATGACCACGCAACGCAAGAATCGCCGCAAGAAAGCCGATCGGCGCAGCGGCGCCGATCGCCGGACCGAGCAGGCGCCCCCCGAGGTCGAGCGTCGCACGGGCGGCCAGCGCCGCACTGGGCTCGAGCGGCGTCTCGAGCTGGAAACCGCAGGCGACCAGATCCAGGCAGCCCTCGGCCTGCTGACCTTCGCCGTGGAACAGGGCGTGCTCCTCAACGAGGACCGGTGGCTGCTTGAGACGGCGATCACGCGGTTGCGACTTGCCCTGGAGCAGCTGGGCGAGGGGACGGACGACTCCCCTTAGGGGATAGTCGCCCCGATTATCTTCGCCCCATGCGCACTCCCATGCTCGTCGAAGCGTGCGTCGATTCTGTCGAATCCGCACTCGCCGCCGCCCGAGGCGGCGCGCACCGGATCGAGCTCTGCGCCAACCTCGTAGAGGGCGGCACGACGCCCTCCGCGGGTACGCTCGCGGTCTGCCGGGCGCGGCTCGAGATCCCCATCTTCGTACTCATCCGGCCACGCGGCGGTGACTTCCTCTACTCTGCGGCCGAGCTCGCGGTAATGCTCGAGGACGTCAGGCGGGCCAAGGAAACGGGCGCGCACGGCATCGTGACGGGTGTGCTGCGCGCTGACGGGGAGATCGACCAGGATCGGACGGGCGAGCTCATCGCCGCCGCCCGGCCGCTCCGGGTGACGTTTCACCGCGCGTTCGACGTGTGCCGCGATGCGGGCCGCGCGCTCGAGACGCTGATCGCCCTCGGCGTGGAGCGCGTGCTCACGTCGGGCCAAGCTGCGACCGCGCCCGAGGGTGCCGAGGCCATTGCCGGGTTGGTCCGCCGGGCGGCGGGCCGCATCGCCGTTCTCCCTGGGGGCGGGGTCACGGAAGGCAACGTGGCGGCGCTAGTGCGCGCGACCGGCGTGACGGAGGTGCATCTCACGGGTGCGGTGACGCATCGGAGCGGCATGACGTTTCGCGCCCCGGAGGTCACGATCGGCGGCGCGGCGCCCCGGAGCGAGTACGAGTGGAGCGTGACGGACGCCGAGCAGATTCGGCGCGTGGTGGCAATGCTGGGAAGTCCGATCTAGTCCCCGTGATCCCCGGGCTTGGGCGCTGCAAACCGCCGTCGTCCCAGGCCAGCTCGTGAACCGGACGACGTTGGAAGCCTTGGAGCGGGGCTGGATCAGATGGGGTCCCGTGAGCCCGGTGGATAAGGTCCGGCTTACGAGCGGATGCTCTCCCCGCAGGCGCGAGTCGTCGAGCGCTAGCGCCCGACAATCGTGGTAGTATCGAGGGTCCCGACTCCAACGGAGCCCGATGCCCCTTCGCCCCTACATCCTGAACGAGCTGACGTGGAAGGACGTGCGCGACGCGCCCTACGAGGTCGCGGTGCTCCCGTGGGGCGCGTGCGAGCCGCACAACCGTCACCTGCCGTACTCGACCGACAACGTCGAGACCGAGCGGATCGCGAGCCTCGCGGCGGGCATCGCGTGGGAGCGTGGCGCACGGGTTGTAGTGCTGCCGGTGGTCCCGTTCGGCGTGAACACCGGCCAGCTCGATCTGCCGTTGTGCCTCAACATGAATCCGAGCACGCAAGCGCTGGTGCTGCGCGACGTGGCGACGGCGCTCGCGGGCCAGGGCGTGCCGAAGCTCGTCATTCTGAACGGGCACGGCGGGAATGACTTCCGCCAGATGATCCGTGAGCTCCAGCCGGCGGTGTCGCTGTTTCTGTGCCTGGTCGACTGGTACCAGGTGGTCGATCCGAAGGCGTTTTTCGCCGACCTGGGGGACCATGCCGGCGAGCTCGAGACCAGCGTCATGCTCCATCTCGCGCCCGACCTGGTGCGGCCGCTGTCGGAGGCCGGCCCCGGCGCGGCGCGCCGTTTTACGATCGCGGGACTACGGGAGGGCTGGGCGTGGGCGCCGCGGCAGTGGCGCCGGGTGACGGACGACACGGGGGTCGGGAACCCCGCGGCCGCGACGTCCGAGAAGGGGCACCGGTACGTGGACGCGGTCAGCGCGAAGATCGCGGCGTTCCTGGTGGAGCTGGCGGGGAGGGATGCGGGGGAGATGTACGAGTGAGGAGGAGGGGTTCCCGGGCTGAGAGCCCGGGCTCGGCGAAAGTGCGCCCTGTAAGGGCGCACCCCAGAGCCGAGCGCGCCCTCTCAGGGCGGCGTCGAATGCCTCACGACACTCTCGGGCACGTTGTCCCCGTGCCGCACCGAGATCAACCTCCACCACCAAGTGTCTGCGGTACTAGTGCTTCACGATGTCCCCCGTCACCCTGCCGTCCCGGTGGAAGTTGCCGCGCGACGGAATGTCGATGCTCCAGGTGTCCATGCCGAGCGCCCCCGGCCCGTTGTCGCACGCTTTCACGGTGTAAGGCACGGAGGGGTCCACCACGACGCCCCCCTCCACCAACCGGCCCGTGGCGTCGAACTCCGCCCCGTGGCTGGGGTCGCTGCAGAAGCTCGAGCTGAAGCGGAGCGCCTTGAAGGAGGTCGCAGGATCTGTCGACGGATTGGTGGTCAGCATGTTGCCCATCACATCGGACGCCGCGAACGTTCCCGTCGGGTCGCCCTTGACGTCGAAGAGGAAAGTGGTCTCCATATCGCTGCCGACGAGGATCGTGCCGGCTCCGCTCACCTCTCTGGTCTGCTGCGGCGACGGCAGGTCCAACGCCTCGGGCTTCGGAGTCGGACCCTGTAAATCGTTACACGCCGTGCCGACCATGAGCAGCGCGACCGCCGCTGCCGCCAAGCAACTCCGCCCAACCGTCGGTATCATAAGTGCCCCCCTCCTACGAACTCCACGTGGTCCAGGTGCTACATGTTCGCGCCACGCCGGGGCAAAACGCGGACCGTCGCTTGGGCACCCTGTTGTCTCTTGGGCGGCCTGTTGTGCAGCGCAGAGGAGCGGTGCGCGACGTTCTGGCGCAGCGCACGCGCATCGCCCAGTGCAGCACGCGTGCGCCGTAGCGGGAGAGCGGCATCAGAGAGAGCGCACGTCGCGGATTCACCGCACCCTCACGCTGTATCCCCCCTCCCCGTCGTCCAGCCCCCACTGGCTCACCATCGCCCGCAGCTCACCCTGCAACAGGCCCTTCACCAGGCCACGCAGGACGGGCCCGCTGGCCGAGCCCTTCCCTTTCCCCGTGATGATATGGACCACGGCACCGGCCTGCCGACGCCGCCAGCTCTCGAGGAACGCGCGCACGGCGGACCGCGCTTCCGTCGCGCCGAGCCCGTGCAGGTCCAGCTCGGCATCGGCCCGCGCGTCGAGCAGCGGGTCGCGCGAGTCGAACGCGGGATGGCGACCTCTGCTCCGCTTGCTCATGCGCCCCCGCTATTCGGCGTCCTGAAACCTATGGGACATCCGAGTGACCCACCTTCGTTCCGTGAACCCCGGGCTTGCGCCCGGGGTCAGGGAAGCGAGGGCCCTATTCCCGCGGCTTTCAGCACCCCACCCGGTCCCCGGTCACCTCGGGCAGCCCAGCTCGCGCCACCAGCACGACCCGGAACGGACCGGCGCGCTCCGCGTGGTGCCAGCGCGCCTCCCACATGTAGCCCCGGCCGCCGAGCGAGCGAACGGCGCGGATCTCGAGCTCGCGGTCGTCGTCCCAAACGACTGGGTCCCAGCGCTCCCCGACGAGTCGTTCGATCCGCAGCACCGGTCCGTCGGCCGGCACCAGGCGTCCCGGGTGGAGATCTCGCCACCGCACCACGAGTGTGTCGCCGGCGCAAGCCTGGCTCAGCACCACCCGGGTGATGCGCTCGGGCGGCGGGCCGGAAGTGCGGCGCGGCAGGAGCGTTTGGGACTTCCCCGGATAGGCGGTGATCGAGTCGACCCGGTTCGCCGGACTCGCGCCCGAGCGCACCAGCGAGGCCGCCAGCTTTCCCAGCTCTTCCGCGAGGACGGCGGCGCTGTTCGGTCCGTACAGCGTAGAGCCTGCTTCGTAGGACTGCTCGCCGTATTCCGCGTCGGTCGTGACGTACTGCATATAGCCGTTGGCGAGCCCGACGAGGGTGACGGCCCGCGGCTCGAGGCCCGCGGCGCGTGCGGAATCGGCGATCGCGCGCTCGATCTGGGCACCGGCCCGCGTCGTCACCTCCGCCGGCACGACGCCCAGCAGCAGATCGCCCAGGCGGATCACCGAGAGCTGGGCGACCTCCGGCAGGCCGTGCTCCCCGACTACGAGCTTGCGCTGCAGCCCGCCCAGAGCCACGCGTTTCTCGCGCTGGCAATCGTGCGGGTCGGGGCGGATGGCGTGCCCGCCCTCCTCGAGGCCGATCGGGAAGATCCCGAACAGGCGCCAGCGATACAGACGGGTGCGGCCGTCCTCTGCGCCGCCCAGCGTAGACGAGCCGGTCTCGGGGTACGGGCAGAGGCGCGGGTCGCCCTTCAAGCGCAGGGTGCGGAACGCCACGCCGACGCGCAGGTCGCCGCGCAGGCCGGGCCGGAGCGAGTCGAACAGTGCGGCCGCGCGTGCGGCGAGCGAGTCGCCGGCGGTGTTGACGTAGCGACGCGCGGCGGCGAGGCACAACCCCATCCACGCCGGGGCCGGGACACGCCACTCCCACGGCGCGGGCGGCGTGCGCGGTCCGCCGGGCCCCACCACGGGGCGGAGCACCGGCCGGCCAATCGGGAGATACGTCTCCCTCCGCGCCGTTCGCCACGAGGTGATAGGCCGTGCCGCGCCCGCTCAGCGAGTCCACGTGGCGCTCGAGCCCCCGCTCGACGATCCCGTGGATGCCGGCGTCGAGCAGCTCGTTCTCCGGGGCGTCCGCCGTGCCGTGCACCGCGAACACGCTGAGGGCGCCGGCCGGCCGGTAGGCGCTGTCCGCACCGCGGCCCCGTTGATCGACCCGCAACAGCGTCCACAGCGGGTTCACGGCGCGATGCGTCGGGTCGAGCCCGGGAGTCACCGGTGCGGGCGGCGTCCATTCGGGCTTGTCGCGCAGGAACGCCTCGTAGCTCCGGTTGCGCGTGTGTCCCCACACAGCGGTGACACCCCACGCGACCCGTGCCGGTCGCAGATCGCGCTGCGCGTCGAGCACGGCGCGGGCGAAGCGCGACACCAGGAACTCGACCATGGCCGAATCGTAGCCCTCGACCTGCGACGTGCTCTGGTTGTACTGGCGCTCGGCGTAGAAATGACCCGGGCCGGTGTGCACGTGCGTGGCCGCGATCACCAGCCGGTCCGCGCCGATCCCGGTCGAGTCGCCGATGCGCAGGGCGGTGAGGCGGTGCAGGTTCGGGGTGACTTGCGGCAAATCGGCCACGACGAGCGCGACGCGCTCGCCCGTCCCATCCTCGAGCAGCAGGGCACGCGCGTACAGGCGCACGCGATAGCCCGCAGCGCGGCGGCCCTCCGGGCCATTGCCCGCGAGTCCGACGCCGGGCGGAGGCGTGATGTCGGCCCGGCCGAACCCCGCGCGGAGCCCGGATGCCGGGACCGGTCGTGATGACGTGGGGCTCGGTAGGGGCTCCTCGTAGTACGCGATACACCCGGCGGCCACGAGCGACACCGCCAATGCGACCGGCGCGCGCGCGCTCACCATGACACGATCCCCGGAGTCAGCCGCAGCGACAGCGCCGCCCACAGCCTGCCGCTGCGCCCCGCGTCACTCGGGCGCGCGCTGATGGGCCGGGTCGCATTGTCGGTGCTGAATTGCACGTGGCCTTCGAGGCGCAGCACGGTCGGCATGCGGAACGGGCGCAGCGTCACGTCGGTCGACACGGCGAGATCCAGGTGCGTGACGCCGGCGCGCGCGAAGTAGGCGCCCTGCGAGGGATCCTGGGTGTTCACTTCCTGGCCGAGCGTATAGCCCACGGCGGCACGGGTGATCAGGCCGATGAACGGCGCGGCAAGCGGGTTGGCGAGCAGCGGCACCGTGGCGCTCCCCTCGAGGTACGCCCCGCGCACCCGGTCGACATCCAGCCACAGCGCGACGCCTGGCACGATGTACTTCGACGTACCACGCAGGTCCACGTACAACTCGGTCGTGTTGTCGGCGCGCGTGCGGCCGGCGTCCGGAGCGGTTCCGCGGAACGTGTAACGAATCCCGCCCAGCGCCGCCTGCACCAGCCCGAGGGACCACGTCGCCTGCCCCCAGTAGTTCAGCTCGGCGAGCCCGGCGTGGCCGAGGCCGAGATCCGACAGATCGTCTGGACCCGCGTGCCCGAGCTCGTAGCTCGCCCACGCGCCCGCAGCCAGGAACCCGCCGCCCGCCTTGACGCTCACGAAGGCTTCGGGTTGCGCGACCCAGCCGTTGGCACGCGTCACGCCGCGCCACACGTAGGGCGAGCTCAGTGTGGCGTCGAGGCCGAGGTACCCCTGGGCGCAGGCGGGGCTGGGCAGCCCAAGGGCCGGAAGGAGAGCCGCGGCGGCGAACAGCGGGAGGCGAGGCATCGGGGCCGGGAATGTGCGCTCCGCGACCAGCGGCCGCAATCACTGTTCACTGCCGCCGCTTCGACCCGAGCAACGAATGCTTCACGACACTCTCCGGCGCCGTGGTTCCGTGCCGCAGCGTGAAGACCGCTTTCCGCTTCAACCCGAGATCGACCTCCACCACGAGATGACTCCGGTCGCGGGCCATGCGCCAGGCGCGGGACGCCTTCGGCCCCGCCCCACCGGTCACGGCTCGCGCGGCGGTGACCACCTCTTCCGGCGGGTCGGCGATCGCCACCAGCTGCGTGCAGGTCGCGCAGCGGCGGGACTGCTGCGCCAGGTCGGCCGTGCACACCTGCCGGCCGCAGTGCCCGCACGGCGCGCGATGCGCCGCGCAGGCATCCTTGCCGCACACGGGACACTCCTCCACCTCATCGGACGCGAAGAATGCCATGGCCTCCTCGGCGCAGCCCGCCCGATGCCGCGCGCACACCAGGCGCCGCGACTTGTCGGTGCGGCGCAAGTGCCGCGAGCAGTGCACCTGCCCATCCACCGCGCACACCGCCTGATGCGCCGTGCACACCGACTTGCCGCAGCTCGCGCATTCAGTAACCTCGTCCACGCCGACCGGCTCGTTGGTACCGCCCTCACAGTACTTGAGGCACGCCGTACACAGACGCCGGCTTCCCTTCGGCGCATCCGCGCCACTCTGCTCCGCGTGCCGGTTGCACACCACCCGACCGCAGCTGCCGCAGGGCGCGAGGCAGGCCGAGCACGCGGTATGCCCATCCTCGGCGCAGACACCCTCGTGGGCCGTGCAGTGCTGCAGGCGGCACGAAGGACAGACGCGCACGTGCTCGTCGCACGCCGGTTGCTCGTCGACGCGACACTGGGCGATGCCGTGGTCCCTGCAGAAGTCCTCGGCGCAGACCGAGCAGCGAGTCGAGCACGCCTCACAGCTACAGTGGTCGTGCCGGCAGACCACCAGGGCCGTCGGCGGGCGGCCGCAATGCGGACACGCGAGCAACCAGGCCGACCCACCACTGAGAGACCGCTGCGCGCTGAACGTCGCGCGACGCCCCGGTGTCGACTCGAGTTGCCACTCGGCGCGCTGCATCAGGACGGTCGCCTCGATGAGCTGCAACGGATGCACGACGGCCTTCACCTGGCTGCGCCTGATCTCCTCGGTCCGGCGACGCTCGGCAAGCGCCGCGACGGTGCCGATGGCCTCCGGGTCGGATTGCTCTTTGAGGATCGACTCGAAGTACCGGTCCAGGCGGCCCAGCTCGCCAGCAAGCTCCTGCTCCGCCGCGGCGCGTCGCGCGCTGACCCGCGCCGCCGACTTTTCTTGAAGATGGCTCAAGAGGAGCCGCAGCAAGTCCCCCGGCTCGCGCGCGGGGACGGCAGGCGCTTTCGCCGCAACCGACGGATCAGCGGGTCCGACCCGGCCCGCCTCGAGGTCCCGGAACGCGCCGGCCAGATCGTCACCCACTTTGGCGCCGGCCGAAAGGTCGTACACGTCGCTTTCGACCACGGCTTCCTCGACACCGGCCCCGGCGCGGAGCACCACGCGCGCGACGAGCCGCCCCACCGGATGCACGGCCAGCTTCGTCTTGCTCGGCTTGGCTGTGCCGTCCCGCACGGGAATCGTCAGCTCGACAGCCTTGGGATCGCTCGAGGGTGGCGCCGTGGGCGCGATCAGGCCCAATGAGAGACGCGCCGCCCGTGCGCGGATCGCCTCGATCAGCTGGGAGAGGAAGGGGCTCCCGAGCACGGCGATTTCGGCGCCCGGATCGCGCTCGAGCGCGTCGAGCGACAACGCCACCCGCAACGACTCACGGTCCCTGAAAAACGGGCGTTCGCCCTGGGGCAAGCTCAGCTTGGAGTGATCGGGGCCGAGCGCGGCCTGTTTCACACCGGCGAGCGCGCAGTAGCGCTCGAGCAGCGGTCTTACGCCCGAGTCGGCGAGCGGATCGGTGTCGCCGCCCGACGCGGCGACGGCAGGCCTGTTTACGGGCAGACGCCGAGCCGCGAGTTTACTCGCGCTCTGCTGGCGAGGTTTGCGGCGGCGTTTCACGCGGCGTCGGCCTCGATGTCCACGAGTGTGAGGGGACGGCGGTCCACCTGCGCGACGAGGGTGATCGCGCGTCCGGCGCTGGTCAAGCCGGTGAGCCGCACCAGCTCCCCGTATTCGGGATGACTGCCGGCCGGCTGCAGCGGTGTGACGCCCCCCCCGCCGATCGGCTCGATCGACTCGAGGGCCTCGAGCAATTCCGTCACGTGGACGCGGAGCTTGTGGCGTTTCGCCTCCCAGCTCGCGGTTTTGACGACCTGGCTCGTGCCGAGCCCGAGTCGCAGGCGGCTGGGGACCGAGAGCGTCTCGAACCGGCGCTCGAGCCGCATGGCGTTGTCGTCCGGCGCGATGAGGGAGTTGAGCGCTTCCTGCTCCTTGCCCGCGGCGCTGCTCTTCTCGATATCCGCGCCCATCGTTTCCACCCGGCGCGCGAAGTCTTCCTCGCTTTCCGCGGCGAGCCACTCCTTGGCGAGCCGGCCCTCGAACTCCTGCGCGCCGCCGAATTCACCGAGGATCAGGTCCAGCTCGCCGACGACCAGCTCGAACAGCTTGATCTTCCGGTCGAGCAGCTGGAGGATGTACGACTCGATCGTCCCCGCGGCGGCGAGGTTCACGATGTGGACCTCGCGCGTCTGCCCGATGCGGTGCAGGCGGCCGATACGCTGCTCCACCACCATCGGATTCCAGGGCAGGTCGTAGTTCACGAGCACGTTGCAGAACTGGAGGTTCCGTCCTTCGCTGCCGGCGCGGGTGGCAATCAGCACGCTGCGTCGGTCCTCGTGGAAGGCGCGGATGCGCTTGTCTCGGTCGGCCGTGGAGTGAGCGCCCCAGTAAACGATCGGCTGCCGGCCGAGCCTCTTCACGCGCTCCTCGATCAGCTGAATGGTCGGACGATGATCGCTGAAGACCACGAGGCGGTCCGGTGTTTCCTTTATGAGCTTGGTCAACACGTCCAGCTTCGCGTGCGTCTTGATGCCCTCCGCCCGTTTGGCGAGCTGCTTCGCGATGGCGCGATACTCGGGACTGATGCGCTCGCTCTCGGCCAAGTGCGCGAGCGATTCGGCGAGCGCCCGCGACGAGGAGCACAGCCGCTGGCGCAGGTGGATGACGGCAAGCTGCAGAATGCCCTTCTTGGTCCGCCGGCGCCGCAGCGCCCCGTCCTCCGTCTCCTCCTGCTCCGCCGGCTGGATGAAGCCTTCCCGATAGAGCCGGCGCAGGAACTCCGTCGTACGCCCGTACAGGTCCGCCTCGGCGCGCGTCAGCTTGACCTCGGGGTGACGCGGTCGGCGCGGCGGCAGATTGAGGTCGTCGACGACGCTCGAGCGCCGGGTGCGGATCATCACCTCGTGCGTCAGCGCGCGCAGGGCCTCGGGGTCACGCGGCTGGCGGTGGTCGCCCGAGACCAGATGCTCGGTCTTGAACTCCTGCCACGTGCCGAGCTGGCCGGGCCGCAGCAGCGTGATGAGGTTGTACAGCTCCCGCAGGTCGTTCTGGAGCGGCGTGGCGGTGAGCAGCAGGATGAAGTCCCGCTCGATCTTCTCGATGAACTGGTATGTCGCGCCGCGGTGGCTCTTCACCTTGTGCGCCTCGTCCACGATGACGAGATCCCAGCGGTGTCTCAAGATTTCCTCGGCGTGACGGCGCGAGCGCGCGCGGTCGTGCGAGATGATCGCCCTGGTGATGGTCCCGCGCTGCCAGTCATCCGGATTGGTCGGGGTGTCGAAGCGCTCGAAGAACTTCTCCTCGAGCTCCCCCTGCCACTGGCCCACGAGGGAGGCGGGCGTGAGGATCAGCGCGCGGCGAGCGAGCCCCCGGATCGCGAGCTCTTTGTAGATGATGCTCGCTTCGATCGTCTTGCCGAGGCCCACCTCATCGGCGAGGATGGCGCGGCCGCCCATGTCGCGCAGTACGCGTTGGGCCACGTCGATCTGGTGGGGCAGCTCCTTGATGGCGTTGGCGTCGAGGGTGATCAGCCGATCGAAGCCCGGGACCAGGGCGATGCGTTCCGCTTCGCGACGCAGCTCGTACCAGGCCCGTTCGGCCGGCGGCTCCTTGAGGGCATCGACGAACAGTTTCAAGGAGCGTTCGTCGACTGCCCAGGCGTCGTCGGGCAGTGGGTGGGGGTCGGGCAGCGTCACGAGGTGCCTCTAGAATCCGGGGTCGCAATATAGGGAATCGGGGCCGGGAGAGGGGCTCCTCGGCGTGGCGCGGAGCGGCGCCGACCTGCATTTTAGCGCCGTGGAGCCAACCGCCCTGTCGCCGTTCGCCGCCTGGGAAAGCTTCTACGTGATCATCGGCTCGTCGGCCGCGGCGCTGACAGGTCTGCAATTCGTCGTGGTCGTGCTCGGCGCCGAGGCGCGCTCGATCGGCCCGGAGGTGGGCGCCTTTGGCACGCCAACGGTGGTCCACTTCTGCGCTGTGCTACTCATCTCGGCGATCCTGAGCGTGCCGTGGCGGGTGGTCTCGAACGCCGGGCTCGCCCTCGGCGCCGTGGGTGTGGCGGGGATCGTGTACATGGCGGTCGTCATCAGGCGGGCGCGCAGGCAGAAGCGCTACGTGCCGGTGCTGGAAGACTGGCTGTGGCACTGCGCCTTTCCGCTCATCGCGTATGTGACGCTGCTGGTGGCGGCGCTCGTCCTGCGGCGCGATCCTCCGCAATGCCTCCTGGTGATCGGCGCGACGGCACTGCTGTTGTTGTTCATCGGTATTCACAACGCGTGGGATGCCGTCACCTACATCGCCACGCAACAGCCGCAGCACCCCGAGGGTCCTCCCGACCGGAGGTAGCAACGCGGGCCCCATCCCCCTCTCTGTGATCCCCGGGCTTGCGCCCGGGGTCAGTGGAGCTCAACCGGATGCCGTGAAACCCTGCCGCCGCAGCTTGACGGAGCGCTACAGCGACGACGGTAGGCCCATCCGCTCCCGGATCTCCGCAAACCGGTGATCTTCGCGGAGACGCGCCGTGGTCGGGTAGCCGTAGAGCGTGAATATGAGAAAGGGGTCATGCTCATCGCACGCCCGGTGCAGCAGCGCCAGGGCCTCATCTCGCGCTCCCACGGCGGCGGATACCATCGCGAGGGCGGTGGGCTGGACGTACTCCTGCTGGGATCGTCTGACGAGCTCGTCTCGGATTGCCCGCGCCTCGTCTGGTTTCCCCCAATCCGCATAGACGACTGCTTGGCCCGCCACCCCCCACGGGTGTCGGCCCGAGATCGCGAGCGCCGGCTCGTATACCGCCAGAGCATCCTCCAGTCGCCCGGCCCCGTGATACGCCGCCGCCAGGACGATCTGCGAGAGGTACGCATCGGGATCGAGTGCCACGGCCCGACGGGCCTGGTCGACCGCTTCGTGATGGCGGCGCGAGCCAGAGAGCGCCAGAGCGAACATCGATCGCGGATACGCCGCCAGCGGCTCCATTTCGACGGCGCGGGCGGCCTCCGCAACGCCCTCCTCATCACGGCCGTGCACCCACTGAAGATTGACAATCCCATGCCAGCACCGCGCTTGTACGTAGCTCGGGTTGAGTTCCAACGCCTCGCGGAGCTCGCGGTCGGCGCCCACCCAGTCCCAATCCCACACTCGCACGCCCGCCACAGCATTGTGGGCCTCGGCCAGCTCGGGGCCCAGCTCGACGGACCGCCGCGCGGCGGCCCGCGCCTGCGGTAGCGCATTGGGCGGACGAAGAACCCCGTACATGCCCAGGAGCGTGTAGGCGTCAGCCAGGCCGGCGGAGGCGAGCGCGTACTCGGGGTCGAGCTCGAGGGCGGCGCGGAACGCTTCGAGCGCGTGCCAGATGGCGACCCCCCGCTTGTAGAGGAACCCACGGCCTTTGAGGTAGAGGTGGTAGGCCTCGAGGTTTTCCGTGTGGGGCCGCAGCAGTGTCCGCTCGGCACTGCCGGTCAGGCTCACCTGCAGCCGATCAGCGATCGTTCGGGCGATCTCCTCCTGGATCGCGAACACATCCTCGGGCCCGCGGTCGAACCGCTCCGACCACAGATCGTAGCCGTCCGCCACGTTGACGAGCTGCGCGGTGATCCGCAGCTGGGCTCCTGCCTTCCGCACGCTGCCCTCGAGCACGCTGGCGACGGCGAGCTTGTCCCCGATGACGCGCAGATCCTCGCGCTTGCCCTTGAACGAGAAGGCGGACGACCGACCGGCAACCCGTAGCCCCGGCAGCCGTGCAAGTGCGTTGATGATCTCTTCCGCAATACCGTCGCCGAAGTACTCGATCTCCGGGTCCGAGCTCATATTGGTGAACGGGAGCACGGCGATGGACTTCTCGGTCGGCGGTTCGTGTTGGGCGGGGCTCCCCGGCTCCGGCGCGATCAACGCCGCGGCGAGCTGCGCCGCCGTGGCGTAGCGCTCCGCCGGGTCCCGGGCGAGCGCTCTGGCGACGGCTCGGCTCCCCCAAACCGGGACTCCGTCGCGCACGCTCGACACCTCCGGCGGGCGGTGGGTGAACCGCATCGCGATGACCGCCTGCGCCGTGGGCCCTGTGAACGGGGGTGCCCCAGCCCACATCTCGTACAGCACGCAGCCCAAGCTGTAGATGTCGCTGCGGCCGTCCAGCTCCGAATCGCCGGCCGCCTGCTCCGGGCTCATGTACGCGGGCGTCCCGAGAAGGATGCCGGTCTGCGTCACGGTCTGAGCCCCGGCGGCCTGAATCGCGCGCGCGATGCCAAAATCGGCTACGACCGCGTGCCCAGCCGAGATGAGAATGTTCTCGGGTTTGATGTCACGGTGGACCACGCCGTGCTGGTGGGCGTACTCCAGGGCGTCGGCCACTTCCCGGGCAATAATCAGCGCCTCCTCCACCGGCAGCTGCGGCTCCCGGACGAGCCGGTCGCGTAGCGACTCGCCCGCGACGTAGGGCATGACGTAGTAGAGAAAGCCGGCCGCTTCTCCCGAGTCGAGGAGCGGCAAGATGTGGGGGTGGTTGAGCCGGGCGGTGACCTTGATCTCCCGCAGGAACCGGTCGGCGCCCAGGGCCACCGCGAGTTCCGGTCGCAACACCTTGATCGCAACGGGCCGCTCGTGTTTCGGGTCTCGTCCCAGGAAGACGAGCGCTGTCCCGCCGTGGCCGAGCTCGCGTTCGATCGCGTACCGGCCAGTGAGGGCAACTTCCAAGCGACCAGCGAGGTCGGACATGGGGCCTTCGACGCCTGGGACGAGTCCATGATACGGGTGTCGATGGGGCCCGACTAGATGCTCTTCACTTAGGCCGCTTGGCCGCGTGAGACTATGGCTTGTAGAGCGTGGGGAACTGCTGCTGCAACCGTCGCACCTTGGGCAGGTCGTTGAAGACGATGTACGGCTGGTCGGGGTGGCGCGCCAGATAGTTCTGGTGATAGTCCTCCGCGGGATAGAAGTGCTCGAACGGCGCCACCTGGGTGACGATAGGACCGGAGAAGACGCCGGCCTTGTTCAGCTGATCGATGTAGGCCTGCGCGGTCTCCTTCTCGGCCCCGGTCGCGTAGAAGATCGCCGAACGGTACTGGCTCCCCACGTCCGGACCCTGGCGGTTCAATTGGGTCGGATCGTGCGCCACCGAAAAGAAGACCCGCAGGAGCTCGCTATATGAAATCTGCGACGGATCATAGGTGATCTTCACCGACTCGGCATGCCCGGTCATGCCGGTGCTTACCACCCCGTATCGCGCCGTGGCGGCACCGCCGCCCGAGTAGCCGGAGACCACGCTCGAGACGCCCTGCACGTGCTTGAACACGGCGTCCACGCCCCAGAAGCATCCTCCCGCGAACACGGCGATCTGCTCACCCTTGGTGGGTGGGACCCGGGACGCGGCCGCGAACGCCGGGATCTGTGCCTGAGCGGCGTTGCCTGCCGGGAGGCCGGCGGCGGCGACGAGAGCGACGGTGCACACCAGGCTGCGGAATCGGCTCATGATGAAGTCTAGTCACCCCCTGTTTCCCCGGCAACCTCGAGCAGCACCCGGATCTGCGCGAGCAGCTCGCTCGCCGTCCAGGGCTTCGTGACGAACGCGACGGCGGGATCCTGGCCGACCGTCTTCCGGAAGTTTGGCGCGGGAAACCCGCTCATGAACAACACGCTCAACCCGCGCGACTCACCCCGGATGACCTCGTACAGCTCGAACCCGCTGAGCTTCGGCATCACGACGTCGGTGATCACGAGGTGCAGCTCCGCTCGGTGGGCGTGGTAGGCGTCGAGCCCCTGCTGGCCGTCGACGGCGGTGACGACCCTGTAGCCGACCCTTGAGAGGAGCTGCTGCGCCGCCACGCGCATCGTTTGATCGTCCTCCACCAGCAGGATCGTTTCCGTCCCGCCGGGCAGGTTTTCGTCGGCGGCCTCGAGCTCCGAGATCCCCCGATCGCGCACGGCGGGGAAGTACACCTTGGCTGTGGTCCCCTGCCCGACCTCGCTGTAGATGTGGAGGTATCCGCGGTGCTGCTTCACGAGGCCGTAGGCCATCGACATGCCGAGGCCGGTGCCGACGCCCACGGGCTTGGTGGTGAAGAACGGCTCGAATACCCGGGCCAGCGTCTGCGCATCCATCCCGACGCCGGTGTCGCTCAGCGCGACGCTCACGTAGGATCCCGGCTCGACCCAGGCGTGGAGCGGCCGATCCGCCGCGCCGAGACGCGCGCGCCGCACTTCGACGTGCAGCGTGCCGCCCTTCGGCATCGCGTCCCGGGCGTTGGTCACGAGGTGCAGCAGGATCTGTTTCACCGCGGCGGGATCGGCTTCGACCACGCCGCCTTCCTCGTCCGCCTCGAACTGCACCTCGATATTGGCCGGAAGCTGGCGGCGCAGCGTGTCGAGCGCGTCGCGCACGAACTCGGTGAGGATCAACGGCTGCAGGTCGAGCACGCGGTGGCGGCTGAAGCCCAGGAGCCGCTGCACCAGCTCGGCCCCGCGCTGGGCCGTGAGCTTCAGCTCGTCGACGTCGCGGTTCGGAGGCAGCGATTGGGCCAGCGCGGCGGTGCGCGCCAGGATTGCGGTGAGGAGCTCGTTGAACTGTTGCGCAATGGCGCCCGTCAGCCGGCCGATCGTCTCCATCTTGTCGGCCTGCTTCAATGCGCGCTCGCGCGCAAGCTGCGCGGCGACGTCTTCGGCCGTCATCGGGCTCCTTAATAGTCCGCCGTGTCGGCGGCGTCAAGCCAAGCGAACCGCAAGCGCCGCGCCCGCTCGCGGTAGCTCAGGTGCAGGCTAAGTCGTTGATTTGAAACGTGCCGCGTTACCTCTCCACAGGGGTGTAGCGTCTTCACAGCACACTCTAACGGAGGCGCCTACCTATGCGCGACTCCGCACCTCACAGATTGACTGAGCGACGCCAAGCCATCCTGCGCCAGACGAGCGCTGCCCTACGGGGGCGAGTGGTCACCTTGTGGCGCGTGGCGAGGGATCTCGCGGTGGCAGAGGTTGCAAGCCGCCCGAATCCGCCGTGGGACGCAATCGAATTGGACGTAGCCGCGGTCCTGCGAACGTGGGTCGGGGCGGTGGGCGACAAGAGCCTCTGGGTGGTATGCCGCTTTGACCCAAGCCGCTTACACGTGGCCCGGGTCAGGAGCGACGTGCCCGCGCCGCCACCGGCCGGTATCGAGCGCCGCAGCCCGGAACGGTTGATTCTCGAGCTGGCCGGTCTGTCGCTCGGCGGGCTCGAGCGGATCTGGGCGGTGGCCGACCAGGCGACCGGGTATCTCTGCGGCGCTCTCGCCTTGCTCGACGCGTGTCTCGAGCGCGTGCGCCAGGCGCAGGGTCTGACGGCGACCGGCCGCGCGCGCCTGCTCGCCGATCTCGCGGTCATCGAGGACGCGATCGAAGGCGCGCTCGACGCCGCGTAGCGCAGAATCGACGCAGGGTCTCTGCGGCGGAGGGCGGATACGGGCCGAGCTCGTAGCCGCCCTCCGCAGTCTTTCGAGCCTCCCTGATGTCCGGCTACACGGGCCACTCCCTGCGAAACGTGAATGCGTGGCTCTGGTAGTAGCTCTCCGGCGACGTGTTTGAGATATCGACCGGGCCGGTCACCGGGTCGCGGCCGATGGCCTGATAGCACATCCGCACAAAGGTCGCGCATTGAACTGCATGCTTGTCGTCGAATATGTTCCTCCTGGCCATTCTGTGCGTGATGATGGCCCACAAAGTGCCGAACAACTCCCCCACTGGATACCGAAGATGGTCCTCGTCGTAGGCGTACTCGAGGCCCTTGGTCACGAGACGCTCTGCGAGGTCGGCCGTGAGATCCATCCCCAACACGCAGCCATGCGACACGTCGTCGAGGCACCATTTCGCGATGCGGCTCTCCATCACACCGTTTTGAACCTCCCAGTCTTTGACGCTGACTCGGAGGTCGCTTTCGAAGATGTAGACGTTGCCGTCGCGGCGGCGCTCGCCCATCAGAAACGTGTGCGACCATTTCGACGGCCGGTGGTCCGGGGTGAGGCCGGCCTCTGCCCCTCGGATGAGCGTGCCCTTTAGGTCATCCTGCCCGATCAGGCCGACTCTCCCAGGTGCGTAGTGTTGCTCGAAGAATGTCAGTAGCGCTTGATTCATGGAGCCCTCTCTTCGAGTGTTGCGGCGTTTGCAGATCATGGCGCGTCTGGTCATCGTCGCGGCGAGTTGGCTGCTCCTCGTGCCGGCGGCGGGGAGGGGGCAGGCGTGCGCCGAACCACACTATCGCTGGAGTGAGAAGGTCGACACCACGCTTCAAACGCGCTCGCCCACACCCGTGGATATCCTCGAGATCCTGACTGGTTGGGCGCCCTTGAGCTTCACGAGCAAGGACAGGTGCGCCCTCCGGGTCGGGCGCGAGGACAGCGTATTCGTGCTCGTCGGCTGGGTCCGGCGCCTGAGGCTGCACGAGACCGACGGCGATTGGCACATCGAGCTGACCGATGCCGCTGCCACGCCTGTCAACTCCTGCATCATCGCCGAGATTCCGGCGGAGCGCTACGGCGTGGTCTACAGCCAGGCCCGCGCCGCGCTCGCTGCCCTCGTGGACACCACGCAGCTGAGTCCCCGCGGCGATCTCGTTCCGCCGGTGCGGGTCCAGATCACCGGTGCCGCCTTCTTCGACGGTTTCCATCAGCAGCGTCACCCGAGCCAACACGGCCGCTGCAACTCTTCGTTGCGAGCGCTGTGGGAGCTTCATCCAGTCTATGGAGTGAGACCCGCCCCGGGCTAGCCCTTTCTTGGTGAAGGGGTTACTCTCTCGTCGGCGAGATGTCACCGGCGACCCGCTACATCATCCAGGTGGACCGACCCGGCGAACGGGTCGACATGACAACGATCCGCACGCTGCTCGACGGGGTGGGGGTCACGGTGGACCCCGACTACGGCCCGGTCCCGATCAATCCCCAACTCGGTCGCTACGTGGTGCGCGGCTCAGCCTCGCCCGACGCGCGCGCGCGCGCCGAGCAGATCCCCGGCGTGCGCTTCTTCGCCGACGCGATCCAGGAGCCCGCTTCCTAGGCCTTCTTCGCCCGCTTCCGCGCCCGCGGCTTCAACCCCAACGCCTTGAGCGCCGCCGCCGCATCGATCACGCCGTAGCCCAAGTCGTAGTCCCAGCCGTCGCCCCTCAGGTCCCGCGCGGTCCGCTGTAGCAGGCCCTTGAGCTGCGCCGGCGCCAATCGGCCGGTGTCGAAGCGCTGGCGGAGTGCGGCCGCCACGCCGGCGGCAACCGGACTCGCGGCCGAAGTGCCGCCGTCGGCGGGGAAGATACCAGACCCTTTGAAATGGCTGAACCCTGCGAGGTCGGGTTTACGCGAGTACAGCGCGCCGGGTCCCTGCGACGAGTAGCCCAGGCGCAGGTCCTTGACGGTGACGGCGGCCACGGTCACGACATCGGGATGGGAGTTCGCCCCGTGGATCGAGGCCCCCGGGCCCGTATCGCCGGTTCCGCACCTCCCATCGGGACAGTCGGCGCCACAGTTCCCCGCCGCGAAGAACACGTCCGCGCCCGCCGCGACGAGAGCGCCGGTGATCTGGTTGAACGGATGGTCGGGATTCGCGCTGTAGTTCTCCGGCGAGCCGATCGGTGCGTCGCTCGCGCGGTCGAACAGCCCCCAGCTGTTGTTCACGACCCATCGCCCCGGCGCGGCGTTCACCCGCTCCACCAGGTCCGCGAACGCGGCAATGGCGTCCGAGAGAAACGCCGCCCAGGTCCCCGCCTGGGACTTGAGGAGGGCGTAGTCGAAGATCTGCGCGTCGGGGGCAGCGATCCGGACGTCGTACGCCACCATGGTGCCGTGGTTCGGCGCGCTCGAGCCCGGCACGTAGCCGGGGGTCGGCGCCCAGCCGCCGGCGACCGGAATGCGCGAGCCGTCGATCCCCGTATCGACGACGGCGACGTGGACGCCGCTGCCCGTCAGCCCCGCCCGGGAGAGCGCCGGGACGCCGAGCCCTCGAGCCACGTCCTCGGTGGCACCGATCGCGGCGTCACCGCAGTAGCCGGAGGGGAACGGGGACACGGCAGGGTCGGCGAACACACCGACAATCTCGGGATGGCGGTCGCGCCGCAGCCGTTCGACTGCCGCCTCGTCGTCCACTTCCACGCGCACGGCGTAGGTGGCCGCCGGGCCGACGGCAGCATAGTTGAAGCCGCTCGCCGATGGTGGGTCGTCCCCGCCACCGATGCGGCGCAACACCCGGACCGGGTGGTAGGTCTCGTCGAACCTCAGGCCCGGGACCTTGACCCTGCTATCGAGGAGCGGCCCGGCCGGGCTGAACGAGCGCTTGCGCCATCCTTCGTGCAGGGGCTCGTGGCTGCGGATCAACACGATGCAACGCGGCATAAGCGCCTCTCATCCCTCTGTCCCCACGATGTCCGCGGGGACGTATTTGACCACCTTGTCGAAATAGGTGTCGATCTCGGGGGACGCGCCGGGGGCGCGGGGGGCGCCAGCGCCCGTGGCAGCCTGGGCCCTAGGCCAGACCACCCCAATTCGGCGGCTCATTCAGCCTCCTGACTGGTAGTCCGGGCGCACCGGTATATACCCCCCAGCGGCGTCGCCGGGTGTCCACGGGAGCCAGTAGCGGTGTAATAAGCCGCGATGACACCACGCACCGTGGCAGTCGGGATCGCCCTGCTCGTGAGCGCCCTCATCGCCTGTCGCCGCGACGAGCCGCGGCAGGCTGACCCGAGCGGCGCTGCCCTTTCGGCTGCAGCACCGCAGGACACCGCGTTCGCCGGCACGACCGCGTCGGTTCACCGAGCACGACCGATGCGGCCGGGCGTCCCGCCGGCGCTGCTCCGCGCGGTCGAGACCGCCTCGGGCCCCGGCTATGATCGCGTCGTGTTCGAGTTTGCGGGCGACAGCGTGCCAGGCTACCACGTGGAGTACGTGACCGCGCCGGTCCGCCGCTGCGGATCCGGAGATCCGGTGGCGCTCGCGGGTGCCGGCCGCCTGGTGGTGCGCTTCGAGCCCGCCCGGGCGCACGACGAGCGTGGCAATCCCGCTCCCGTCGAGCGCGACCGCGCGCTCGGGCTTGCGGCCGTCAAGGAGATGACGCTGGTATGCGACTTCGAGGGACAGGTGGAGTGGGTGCTGGGGGTCGCGGCCGCCGCGCCCTACCGGGTGTCGGAGACGACGGGGCCGGCGCGCGTGGTCGTGGACATACGGCACCGCCCATGACGGCGCGGCTCAAGCCGCGGCTCGGCAGTGCCGCTCGAGCGGCGGCGCTCGTCGTTCTCGTCGCCGCCTGCCGCGCCGCGCCCGTCGAGCCCTGTCCCTCAACGCGCGCGGCCGGGATGGCGGCCGAGCAGGCAGCGCCCGTCGCACGACCGTCGCCGTTCGACTCCACGTTCCAGGCTGCCGGCGCCGAGTTTGACGTGCCGCCGGATTTGCTCAAGGCGATCGGCTGGGTGGAGACGCGCTGGCAGATGGTCCAAGGGGCGGAGGAGTTCCCGGGCCGGGCGCCCGTGTTCGGGGTGATGGCGTTGCGCGGTGCCGCACTGGAGCGGGGTGCGGCGCTCGCGGGTGTGACGCCCGACGCGGCGCGCCGCGACCCCGTGGCGAACATCCGCGCCGCGGCAGCGTTGCTCCGCGCATACGCGGCGGAGGCCGGTGGAGATTGGGATGCGGCCGCGGCACGGTTCAGCGGGATCGACCTTCCCGCGGGGCGCGTGGCCTACACGCGTGCCATCACGCGGGCGCAAGGTGGGGCGGGGCCGGCCGCCGCCGCGGCCGGATGCCCGCCGCCCAATCCCGGCGGCGCACCGGACTATGCGGCCGCCGTGTGGCGGGCATCGCCCAATTTCAACCAGCGACCGGCCGACCAGACGGGCACCCTCCACATGGTGATCATTCACACCTGCGAGAGCAACTACGCGAGCTGCTGGAGCTGGCTCGTCAATCCCGTGTCGCAGGCGAGCGCGCATTATGTCGTCGACGAAGAGGGTGGCGAAATCTCGCAGCTGGTGCGCGAGCCCGACCGGGCGTGGCACATCGCGGCGCTGTACGACTGCGCGCTCAACCGCCGGCACGACTGCGGGCTGAATGGCGTGCAGAGCAACGATTTCACCGTGGGGATCGAGCACGCCGGCTTCGCGTCGCAGACGTCCTTCCCGGCCTCCCAGCTCGAGGCCTCGGCGGCGCTGGTCTGCGACGTGACGCGCGACCGCGGGATCCCGCGGGACTGGCAGCACATCGTCGGCCACGGGCAGCTGCAACCCGCGGACCGCACCGACCCGGGACCCAACTGGCCATGGATCGCGTACCTGCACCGCGTGCAGGCCCGGTGCGGTGAGGTCGTGGTGGACGACTCGGCGCAATTCAACGATGCATCCGTGGCCACGGCGTCCGTCCCGGCCACGTGGACCGCCGCGGACACGACGCCCGATTACTACGGCGGCGGCTATCGCTGGGCGCCGACGCAGCCGGCCGCGACGGACGCCGCGGTGTTCTCGTTCCTGGTGACGGCCGTGGGCTCGCGGACGATCGACGCGCGCTGGACCAGCGGCACGAACCGGTCACCGCAGGCGGAGTACGCAGTGATCACGTCCGCAGGGATCACGCTCGCGACCGTGCCCGTGGATCAGCGGACCGGCGGAGGGAGCTGGCACGCACTCGGGACGTGGACGCTCCCGGCCGGGTGGAATCGGGTGGCGCTGCTGCGCCGCGACGCCAGCGGCGCGGTGGTCGTGGCCGACGCGGTGCGAGCGCGGGAGTAGGGCCCGACCTGAGGTCAGCGCCTCGCCGGGGAGCCCGCGACGATGTCGGACCTGATCGGGGCGGCCGGTGCCGAGTGGGTCAGGGCGCCGATGGAGATCAGTCCGGCGCCGGCTTCCGCGTAGGCGCGCGCGCTCTCGGGCGCGATGCACATCCTCGCCTGCATGGTGACGCCCGGGCCCGCCCGCCGCACCCACGCCGCCACGCGCTCGGGTGCCTGGTTGTCGGCGAGGATGTGCCGCACTCCTGCCGCGAGCGCCTGTTCGAGCTGCGCCTCGTCCTCCACCTCAACGACGACCGGCGCGCCGGGCGGCGCGCCGGCGAGCGCCGCGGCAAGACCGCCCGGTCCGAGCAGTGCCCAGTGATTGTCCTTCCAGAGGACCGCTTCGGCGAGCGACCGGCGATTTTCGACGCCGCCCCCGACGGTGACGGCGTAGCTCTCAAGCGCCCGCAGCCCCGGGGTGGTCTTGCGCGTGTGGGTGATCCGGGCTCCGGTCCCCGCCACCGCCTCCACCGCCCGGCGGGTCAGCGTCGCAACGCCGGAGAGGCGCTGCAAAAAGTTGAGGGCGACCCGCTCGCCCGACAGCAGCGTCGCGGCGGTCGCCCGCACACGCGCGAGGACAGCGTCGGGCCCTACCCACTCCCCTTCGCCGCACAGCGCCTCGATGCGCGCCTCGGGGTCGAGCTCCGCATACACCCGCGCGACGATCGGGAGTCCCGCGACGACGAACGTGTCTTCGGCCACGAAATGCGCGCACGCGGCGCGCCGCGTCGCGGCACCGAGCAGCCGGGTGGTCACGTCGTCAGCAGCGCGGTCCTCCTCCAGGGCGCGCCGCACCTCTTCCAAGCCGAGCGGCTCAGCCAATCGCCAGCATCCGGTCGATCGCACGCCGCGCGCGCCCGGCTACGCCCGCGGGAACGGTGACCTCGTGCTTCAGGTCGCGCAACGAATCGCGCAGCTTCTCGAGTGTGATCAGCTTCATGAAGCGGCACTCCGCCGAATCCGCGAGCGCGTGGAACTCCTTGGCAGGATTCTCGCGGCGCAGCCGGTACAGCACCCCGGTCTCCGTCGCCACCACGAAGCGTCGGGCCGGCGAGCTGCGCGCCCGCTGCATCATCTGCTCGGTCGACACGATGCGCGTGCCGCCGCCGGCCACATCACCGTCCGCCGCCGCATAGTACATCGCGCTCGTGACGCAGCCGCACTCGGGATGGACCAGGAACTCGGCGTCCGGATGCTCGCGGCGCTTGGCCTCCACGTCCGCGGGCCCGAGCGCCGCGTGCACGTGACACTCCCCCATCCACACGTCGAGCGCGCGCCCCGTGATGCGCCGCACGTGGCTGCCGAGGAAGAAGTCGGGCACGAACAGTACGGGGACGTCGGGGGGCAGCGCCTGGACGACCGCCACGGCGTTCCCGGAGGTGCAGCAGTAGTCCGCCTCGGCCTTCACCGCCGCGCTGCAGTTCACGTACGCGACGACGAGACCATCGGGATGGGTGGCCCGCCAGGCCCGCACGTCCCCGGGCCGGATCGTGTCGGCGAGCGAGCACCCCGCGCCCAGGTCGGGGATGAGTACTTTCTTGTCGGGGTTCGCGATCGACGCCGTCTCGGCCATGAAGTGCACGCCGCAGATGACGAGCACCGGGGCGTCGAGCTCGGTCGCGCGCCGGGCCATCTTGAGCGAGTCGGCGACCACGTCCGCCACGTCCTGGACCTCGGGCCGCTGATAGTTGTGCGCCAGGATGGCCGCCCCACGCTCGGCCTTGAGCGCACGGATTTCGGCCGTCAGGTCCGCCACGACGGTGCCCGCCGCCCTCACAAGCTCGTCCTGGAGTTGGATGCCTTCCGAGGACATGCCACGCTCCCATTGGTGGAGGAACCGCCGCTGGGGGGCCGTTTGGGCAACGCCTCGGTCCACCGAAGGTGATGGACCGCTCCCAGTGGTGGGCGCGTACGCAGATGCGCCACCGGAATACTAAGCGGAGGGAGGTTCCAGCGGGAGCCTCTTAGTTGAGAGCTCGGCCGTCTTCAACCAGAGGTGCAGCGCTGCGTCCGCGCGCCACGGACGCCATTGCTCCGCGCGTGCGAGCAGCGCACCCGCGCTCGACACACCGGCAGTGGGGCGAGCGGATCTAAGGGCCTAGATTCCCTGCATGGACTTCGAGCCGCTCCCCCAGCAGCGCCTCGCCATTGAAGCGCCGCTCGGCCCCGTCCTCGTGGTCGCGGGACCCGGCGCGGGGAAGACGTTCTGCCTCATCGCCCGTATCAACCATCTCATCAAGAAGCTCGGCATGGCGCCCGAGCGCATCTGCACGGTCACGTTCACGAATCGGGCGGCCGAAGAGATCGCCGTCCGGCTGAAGCACACTCTCGGGGACCGCGCGGACGGCGTTACGCGGGGCACGATCCACGCGGTGTGCCTGGCCCTGCTGCGCGAGCACGCCGAGGCGGCGGGCCTGCGGAAGGGCTTCGGGGTGGCCGACGAGCAGTACCAGAAGGTCATCCTGGGCCGGCTCCACGTGCCGCTCGAGCAGCGGGGATCGCTCCTGAACCGGTTCAGCCGGCACCGCGTCCAGAAGCTGGACTACGAGTTGACTGCGGACGACGCGCGCCTGTATCGCGAGTACGCCGTCTGGCTCGCGCACCGCAACATGCTGGACTTCGACGACCTCGTCACCAAGGCCGAGGAGCTGTTGCGCACGCGGGGGGACATCGCCGATGCGATCGCCGCGCGCTGGGACTATCTCCTGGTGGACGAGTTCCAGGACGTGAACGCGGTCCAGTACGACCTCTTGAAGCGCCTGGCGGTGCCACACGGCAACTTCTTCGCCGTCGGCGACGACGAGCAGTCGATCTTCACCTGGACGGGGGCGGACCCCTACGTCCTGGTGCGGTTCGGCCGCGATTACGAGATCGACCGGCCCATCGTGCTGGACAAGAACTGCCGCTGCTCGCGCCAGATCTTCGAGACCGCGCGGCGCGTGCTCGCGCAGAATCCCCAGCTGTTCGAGAAGCAGCTCAGCGCGGAGCAGGAGTCTCCGTACGAGGTGGGCGCGTTCGCCTTCCGCGACGAGGAAGCAGAAGCCTCCTGGCTGCTCGAGGACATCCTTGGTGACCACGCGGCGTCCGGCTTGGGATGGGGCGACTACGCGGTGCTCTACCGCAGGCACAAGGTCGGCGAGTACCTCGAGGGACGGCTCGTCCGGGCGGGGATTCCCTGCCGGCTGGCGCGCGGCCGCTCGCTGGTCGAGGACGACGTCATCAAGTACGTGATCGCCGCCCTGCGGATCGTGCGCGATCCCGGCGACCCCGTGGCGCTCGAGGCGTTCGCGCGATGCGTGCTCTCGGCGCACTTCCTCCAGGAAGTCGAGGCGGCGATCTCCACGCAGGGCTCCGGTGATTTCCTCGCTTCCGTGCGCACGCTCGCCCGGCGCCGGCCGGCGCAGGACCCCGACACGAGGAAGCTGTGGCGACTCGTGTTTCAGGTGGAGAACCTCCGCGCCCTGCCCCGCGCCCACCAGGCGTTGGCGCCGCTCGTCGATGAGATCCTGTCGCAGAGCGTCGGGCCGTACCGGAACGCGTTGGAGGAGCGGCACGACGAGCTCAGCGATCCGGCCGATAACCCCGAGGCCGTGCGGCTCGCCAAGCGGCTCTCCCGTGCGATCGCGGGCGAGCAGGGCATCGTGATCGAGCCGCAAGGCGGGCTCGAGATCGCGTTGCGGGGAATGTTGGCGGCCGCAGGGGTGCGCCACGTTCCCTCACAGGCTACCGAGCCGTTACAACCCCGGGGCACCGGCCCGGGGTTAACCCACCCTGGCGAGGTTCTGAGACGAGAGGTTCTGAGAAGAGAAGATGGCGGCGAGCACGGGCTCGCCCTTACGCTGTTCAAGGCCCTCCAGCTCGTGCACGCCACGGAGCTCGATACCGCGCTCGAGCGCTACGTCACGTTTGACTTGGAAACAACAGACAAAGACGTGGAGGTGTGCGAGGTCGTCGAAGCTGGGGCGGTGCGCGTGGTGGACGGCGAGATCGTGGACCGGTTTCACACGCTGGTCCGGCCGTACCGCCCGATCACGCCGGGCGCAACCGAGGTGCACGGGTACACCGATGCCGATGTGCGCGGAGCGCCCTCCTTTGGCGAAGTCTGGCCCGAGTTTCGGGCGTTCCTCGGTGACGACGTCCTGATCGCGCACAACGGCCAGCATTTCGACATTCCCGTGCTGCGCCGGCTCGCCGCCGGACGGGACGGCGTGGACAGCCTCGTGTTCTACGACACGCTACCGCTCGTTCGCTCGCTCTCGCGCGACAGCGCCAAGCTCGAGGACCTCGCCCTGCGCTTCGGGATCGACGCCGGCCGGGCGCATCACGCGCTGGACGACGCGGTCACGCTGGCCCGGGTGTATCGCGAGCTCGAGCGCCAGCGGGGCATTCGGGCGCGCAAGGCGGTGCTAGTGAACTTGCTTGACTACTTAGGGCTTGCCTTCGCGCTGGAGCAGGGAGCCCTAAAGGAGTCCCTGACGGTCCCGGGGAGCAGGGAGCAGGCACTGCTCTTCAACATCGCGAAGTTCTACACCCTGGGCCGATACAGCGATGCGCTGGCGTTCTACGAGATGGAGCGCGACCGCACCGGTGGATCAGCACCTCCCGTCGAGGAGGTCATCAAGCGACTCGGCGGGCGCGCGCTCATGACGCGTCTCCGGGCCGAGCCCGATCCTGCGCAGCGCTATCCCGCGGCAGTGGCCCGACTGCGGGCGCTGATGGATGGCGATCCTTCAGCGCCGCTCGCGGACGGTATCGATCGGCTGCTCGAGCGTGTGGCGCTCTCCACGTCGGACGGCGTCGAGGTCGCGCCCGATCGCGTCAACCTGCTCACGCTGCACTCGACCAAGGGCCTGGAGTTCTCGCGCGTGTACATCGTGGGAGTGGAGGATTACCAGATTCCCGGGCTGCGCGAGACGAAGGAGAATCGCCAGGCCGAGATCCAGGAGGCGCGGCGCCTCGTGTATGTGGGGATGACGCGGGCGCGGGAGCGGCTCCTGTTGACGCGGGTCGAGCGGCGGTTCGGGATGGATGCGGGCGGGAGCGGGTTCCTCGAGGAAATGGGGTTGGAGGCGCAGGGGGTGGGGGAGCGGGAACTTCCCACCGATATGGTTCATTGAGGAAGTATGACTTCGTACGGCACCCAATTCCGGCTGGTAGCGCGGGGGCTGGTCGACTACCTCGCCGGTGTCGACCCAAGCGCCGTAGGACTGGCTGGAGCACTCCTCCTGCTGATCCGGAGCCGAGGCGTCCGCGGCCGCTGATCCCAGAGTGGGCGATCGCCAAGAATCACCTTGCACGATGGGCCACGATCAGACCCGAGGTGCCCAGCGGCCATGCTCTTTTCGACGGCGACCCTGACGTTCCTGCGCGGTCTCAAGCGCCATAACGATCGGGCGTGGTTCGAGGCTCACCGCGCCGAGTATGAAGCGGTCGTGAAACGGCCGATGCGTGAGCTGATCGAGGAAATGGACGTCAGGCTGGCGCGGCTCGCGCCCGAGCTCGTGGGCGACGCCAAGCGCTCGATGTTCCGAATCTACCGGGACATCCGCTTCTCACCCGACAAGTCCCCGTACAAGACACACGCGTCGTGCTGGCTGTTTCACCGGGATGGCTCGCGCGCCGTGGGGCGCGAAGCCGAGGGCGAAGGGGCGGGCGCCGGGTTCTACGTCCAAATCGCGCCGGGCGACTCGTTCGTGGGGGGCGGAATGTGGATGCCGCCGCGGGACGCCCTTCGCAAGCTACGCGAGGCCATCGCCGACGACCCGAAACGATTCACCAAGATCGCGACCGACCGGCGGCTGGTGCGCCGGTTCGGCGGCTTATCCGAGGAAGCGGTGCTGCGCCGGGTACCGCGGGGCTTTGCGCCGGACCACGCGGCGGCCCAGTGGCTCAAGTTCCAGTCGTTCGTGCTGGGCCGGGCCCTGACCGACGCGCAGGCGGTGAGCGCGCGGCTGCCGGCGCTGCTCGAGGCCGATTTCCGCCTGATGCTGCCGCTGGTGCGATGGATCAACGGCGTGTTGGGGTTACGGGCGGCCGACCGCCGCCAGTAGGACCCGCACCACTGTCGTCACTCACCGTGACGCGGCCGTCTCCTTCACTCCCAGCCCATCCTGCCCGTGGTAATTCGGATAGGGCGGCCGCTTATACTGCGGCGTCGGGTGCTGCTTCATCAGGTCCAGCACCACTGCCACCGCCTTCTCCAGCTGCGGATCGTGCCCCTGGCGCACCGCCGCCGGATCGAGATCGACCTCGTAATCCGGCGCGATCCCGTGGTTCTCCACCTCCCACTCCCCGTTCAGCCCGTACAACGCGAAGCGCGGCGCCATGACGTTGCCGCCGTCGATCAGCTCCGGATACCCGCCGATCCCGACCAGTCCGCCCCAGGTCTGCTTCCCCACCACCGGTCCGACGCCGGCTTTGCGGAAGTACCAGGGCAAGGCATCGCCGCCGGACCCGGCCATTTCGTTGACGATCATCACCTTGGGTCCGTAGATCGACGCGGACGGACTGCTCCAGTCCGCTCCCTCCCGCGTCATGATCTTGCTCATGAGCGGCCGATGCAGGAAATCCACCACCCAGTCGGCCAGCTGTCCCCCCTCGTTGAACCGCTCGTCGATGATGACCGCTTCCTTCCCGACCTGCGCGAAGTAATAGCGATTGAAATTGCTGTAGCCCGCCCCCGCCGTGTTGGGCAGGTACACATAGCCCACGCGTCCGCCCGTCATGTCCGACACCTTGCGCCGGTTGCCCTCGATCCACGCGAAGCGCCGCAGATTCTCCTCGCTCGCCACCGGAACGACCGTCACGTCGCGCGAGCCCTTGGCGTCGGGCGACGGCCCCACCTTCAGCACCACCTGCTGGCCCGCGGTCTGCTCGAAGAAGCTGTACAGGTTGTCGGAGGCATGCAGCTCGCGCCCGCTCACTGCCAGCAGGTAGTCGCCGGCCTTGACGTTCACGCCGGGCTGCGTCAACGGCGCTTGTAGCCCCGGGTTCCAGTTTTCCCCGTCGTACACTTTGGTAATGCGGTAGCGCCCGTTCTCCTGCGCGAAATCGGCGCCCAGCAAGCCGCCCTTCACCTTTGTCGGCTCCGGCCTCTCGCCCCCCCAGAGGAACATGTGCCCCACCGTCATCTCCCCCAGCGCGTCTTCCAGCAGGTACGTGAGCTCGTCGCGCGACGCGATCCCGTCCAGATACGGCTGGTATTTCGCCGCCACCTTGCCGAGATCGAGCCCGTGATGGTTCGGGTCGTAGAAGAAGTCCCGTTCGATGCGCCACGTCTCGCGATACATCTGCTGCCACATCTCCCGCGGCTGGACGTAGACCAGCATCGAGTCCATCCGGAGCGGACCTTCACCGGGTTTCGGCTTGCCGCCGCTCGAGGGCGGCTCTTCCGTTCCCGCCATCACCCACTGCTCACCCTTGCGGTAGAGCAGCTTCTCGCCGTTGAACGACACCGTGTAGTCGTTGATCTCCTCCACGAACTTGTCGACCTTGCGCTTCTCCAGCTCCCACTTGTAGAGGGTCTGGGACAGGTTCGGGAAGTCGGCTTCCGTGATGACGCGCGGCCCCTCGGAGATGAACAGGATGCCCGGCTTGCCGGCCACGATGTTCACGTAATTCTTGGCCGGGATCGGCAGCGCGACGATGCGCTGCGAGATCCCCTCGAAGTCGATCTTCACGAGGGGAGGCTCTTCCTTCTTGGCCTTGTCCTTCTCGTCCTTGGGCTTGTCTTTCTCGTCCGGCTTCGGCTCGGTGCCCTTCTCCTCATCGCTTTCGAGTGCGAGCGGCGAGCCCTGGTCTTTCGCCAGCACGACGGCGTACACACTCCGCGTCTGTGGCCGGTTGTTGCTGGACATGTCGAACCCCTCGGCGGACGGCCCCACATCGGTGCTGGCGGCGAAGTAGAGGTACTTGCCGCTCCGATCGAAGGTCGCGTACAGCGCGTCGCTCATGCCATCGGTGACCTGGAAGCTCTTTCCCTGCTCCAGCGAATACATCCAAACGGCGTGCAGGAAGCTCGGCAGCTGCTTGG
>Ga0209761_1000099_pt1 | contig 44519 bp, 38 predicted proteins | sample GraSoi013_1_40cm_4_FD_185818 | JGI IMG/M metagenome (GOLD analysis project Ga0209761, IMG submission 185818) | Grasslands soil microbial communities from the Angelo Coastal Reserve, California, USA - Sample 09_25_2013_1_40cm (SPAdes) (version 2) | ecosystem: Environmental > Terrestrial > Soil >... | reverse complement strand
GCTGGGCCGCAACCTCTTGCTGCGGGTCGCGGACGTGATGCTCACGGCCGACGTGCCAACCCTCCTCCCCGACCGGCCGATGCGCGAGTGCGTCGTGCTGCTCGCGGAGAAGCGGGGCACGGTGGCGATCGTGGACGCAGGCGGGGATCTCGTCGGCGTGGTCACCGCCGGAGACCTCACGCGCCTGATGGAGAAGACCAATCACTTCCTCGACCTCCCCGTCGGACAAGTGATGACCAAGACCCCCAAAGCGACGACCCCAGAAGAGCTGGCCGGCGCCGCGGTGCGCGTCATGGAGCAGCACGGCATCATGGCGCTCCCCGTGCTGGACGGCGGCCGCAAGGTCGTGGGGATGGTGCATCTGCACGACTTGATGAAAGCGGGGGCAGCCTAAATGCAAACGACGTCACGCAGAGGCGTCACGCAGAGACGTCACGCAGAGGTGTCACGCAGAGACGTCACGCAAAGACGTCACGCGACGACGTCACGTCTTCGCGCGACGTCTTTGTGCTACGCCTTTTCGTGCTACGCCTTCTTGGGCGGGGTTGCGGTAGGGGCTTGCGACGCAGGCATTAAACCCACCGCGACCATCACCGCGGCCGACACGGCTGATCAGGTGCTGGTCAACATGTCGCACTACGTGACCGCAGGGGGGATCCAGCGGGCCCACGTGCGGGCCGACACCGCGTACTTCTACTCGCCCCTGCAGACCGCCGAGCTGCGCACCGTGCACATCACGTTCTACGACCCCCGCGGCGCCGAGACGTCGACGCTCACGGCGCGCGAGGGAACCCACCATTGGCGGCCCGGCGACATGGAGGCACGCGGCAACGTGGTCGTGGTGCGCACCGACGGCGCCACGCTGCGCACGGAAGTGCTGCGCTACAGCCAGTTGAAGAACCAGGTGAGCTCCGACAAGCCGTTCGTGTTCGACGAGCCGAATCGCCACATCGAGGGCGAGGGCTTCACCTCGGATCCTGACTTCAAGGTCGTGACGGCGGTCCGCCCGAAGGGGACGGGCGGCAAGTTCACGCTGCCGAACCAATGATCGTCCCGCTCCTGCTCCTAGCGTTGGTCCAGCGACCCGCCCCTTCGCCGGGGGACACCACGGCGGGACGTCCTTGCGTCGTGGATATCGACTCGGTTGGAGGACGGGCGCAGCAGGTCGAGGTGCGTAAGGGCGAGACCAACGTGTTCGCGGGCGGTGGCGTCTTGGCGCATTGCCGGGGGACGGGGAGCACCTTGTCCGCCGACAGCGTGGCGTGGTTCGCCGGAATCGGGCGGTTCGACATGATCGGGCAGCGGCACCTCGTGCACATCCGCGACACGACCCTCACCCTGGACGCCGTGAATGCCTCGTATTTCCTGCACCAGGAGCGGCTCGAGGCGCACAAGAACGTGGTCGCGGTGAATCGCATCACCGGATCGGTGCTGCGCGGCCCGAACCTCACCTACTACCGGGCCCTGAAAGGCGTCCGCGATACCCTCGAGATGTACGCCTCCGGACGCCCCACGATCGACTACCGGTCGAACGCCGACTCGGGCGAGCCGTACATCATCGTAGGGGACCGCGTGCGTTTCAAGGGGAACGACCGGATGTGGGGCGGCGGGAAGGTGACGATCGACCGGAGCGACTTCGCCGCCCGCGGCGATTCGATGCAGCTCGATCAGGGCGCGGGGTTCGCCGTCCTGGTGGGTCGACCCCGCGTGGAAGGAAAGGGGGCGCGCGCGTATGCACTGACGGGAACCCGCATCGAGCTCGGTCTCCGCGACCGCGAGATCCGCCTCGTCAAAGCGCTGGGGCAGGGCGTCGCCACCGGCACCGACTGGCGCCTCACGGCCGACACGATTCACCTCGCCCTGGACCGCCGCAAGCTGCAGCACGCGTTCGCCTGGAGCGGGGGCGGCGGGGGAGGGAAGGGGGACAAGGGGGACAAGGGGGACAAGGCGGACAAAGGGGGCGGGGCGGACAGGGGGGGACGCGACTCGACCCGCGCGAAAGCGGTGTCGACTCTCAATACGATCGAGGCCGACTCGCTCGCGCTCGACACGCCGGACGAGGTGCTGACCGAGGCTCGCGCCTTCCGCCACGCCTTGTCGACGTCGAAGAAGGACGCTTCCGCGGCCGCGGCGGTGGACTGGATCGCGGGCGACTCGCTCACCGCCCACTGGACGCAGTTGGCGGACACGGGTGGCAAGACGAAGAGCGAGCTGCACCAGATCGTGGCGCGTGGCGCCGCCCGCTCGCTCAGCCACATCTACAGCAGCGCGAAGGACTCCGCCGCAGCGCTCGGCCCCGCCATCGACTACTCGCGCGGCCAGATGATCGATATCGCCCTCAAGGCGGGCAAGGTCGACCGCATCGTCGTGAGCGGCCGCGCCGACGGGGTACACCTCGAGCCCGCGCCGCCCAAGCCGCCGCCGGCGGACAGCGCCGCCAAGAAGCCATCGAATCGATGACCACGCCCCCCGCAGTGCCCCCCGTGCCCCCCGTGCCGCCCGCGCCCCCAGGGTTCCCGGTGCCCCCCGTGATCTCCCAGCGGATCCCCGACCTGCTGGCGCAGCGGGATTCCTCACTGCCGCTCGCCGCGGCGGCGCTCGCCCGCGTGGCGGATGGGCAGGGACGCACCACGTTCGGCGAGCTGGCGATCGCCTATCGGGAGGAGTTCCTGAAGCTGCGGATTCACGCGCGCAGCGCGAACCTCCCGGAGCTGGGCGGTCTGTCGGTCGAGGAGTTCCGCACCAGTCTCCGCACCTCGGTGCTGCCGCGGCTCGTCGTGGCGAAGGTGGTGCGGTACCCGAACGGCCTGCTCGCGGACGACGCCCTGGTCGCGTTCACGCGGGAGGCGTGGGAGGAGCTCCAGATGGCGCCCGGCGCGGCCGACCAGCTGCTCGAGGCAGCCGAGCGCGCGCTCACCCGGGCGGAGTCGCCCAGTGGCGCCTACCCGCGCGTCGCCGGCGGGAGCCTGCTCGAGGCGACCGGGCTGGCGAAGAGCTATAAGGGCCGCCGTGTGGTGAACGACGTGAGCGTGCGGCTCGAGCAGGGCGAGATCGTCGGCCTGCTCGGCCCCAACGGAGCGGGGAAGACCACCACGTTCTACATGATCACGGGGCTGATCCGGCCCGACCGCGGCCGCATCGCGCTCGACGGGCGCGACGTCACCGCCGAGCCGATGTACCAGCGGGCCCGGGCGGGGATCGGCTACCTCGCCCAGGAGCCGTCGGTGTTCCGCAAGCTCACCGTGGAGGACAACGTCCGGGCGATCCTCGAGACCTTGCCGCTCGACGACGCAGAGCTGGGGCAGCGCCTCGATCACCTGCTCGACGAGCTCGCCATCCGGCACCTGCGGCGCCAAAAGGGCTATCAGCTGTCGGGCGGCGAGCGCCGCCGGCTCGAGATCACGCGTGCGCTCGTCACCCAGCCTAAATTCATGCTGTTGGACGAGCCGTTCGCCGGGGTGGATCCGATCGCTGTACACGATATCCAGACGATCGTGGCCGGGCTCCGCCATCGCGGCATCGGCGTGCTGATCACGGACCACAACGTGGAGCAAACGCTGGATATCGTGGATCGCGCCTACATCATGTTCGAGGGCAAGGTCCAGGTCTCGGGCACCGTGCGCGAGCTCGTGTTCGACGACCGGGTGGCCAACCTCTACCTCGGCCCCACCCTCACCGCGCGCCTGCGGGCGCGGCTCGCGGTCCCGGTATGAAGACCGGCCTGCATCAGCACGCCGCGCTGCGCCAGGACCTGCGCATCAATCCACGCCTGTACCAGGCGATGGATCTGCTGTACATGCCGCTCCTGGACCTGCAGCAGCACCTGAAGCAGGAGCTGCTCGGCAACCCGTTCCTCGAGCTGATCGAGCCTGAAGAAGACACCGAGCTGCCCCTCACGCAGGACGGCGTCGAGGAGAAGAAGGAAACCGAGAACAACGACGAGCCGAACTGGGAGGACATCCTGCTGGACGACGGCAGCGACCAGGGCACGCCGCCGCGCGACCTGAGCGAAGCCCGGGAGTACATCGAGCCCGTGCCGGTCGAGACCAAGGATCTCTCGCACCACCTGCGCGACCAGATGCGGCTGCTCGAGCTGACCCCTCGACAACAGCTGCTCGCCGAAGAGTTCATCGGCAACATCGCCGAGGACGGCTATCTCGGTGCTTCGCTCGAGGAGATCGTCCGCGGCGCCAACCAGCTGCTCGAGGAGTACGCGGTCGAAGCCGAGGGGGACGAGAAGCCGCAGCTCTTCGCCCTCGCCGAGGCCGAGGAGATGCTGCGCATCATCCAGAAGCTCGATCCCCCCGGCGTCGGGGCCCGCGACCTGCGCGAGTGTCTGCTGCTCCAGCTCGAGGCCCGCAACGAAACCGGCACGCTCGCCTACCGCCTCGTCAAGGAGGCGTTCGATGATCTCAAGGCGCACCGCTGGAGTGACCTCGGCAAGCGGTTCGGCCTCGATGCGGCGGAGGTGCAGCGGGTGGCGGACGAGCTGGCGCGGCTCGACCCGAAGCCCGGGCTGCAGTACTCCGCCGCGAGCGACGCGTACATCATCCCCGACCTGGTCGTGGAGAAGATCGACGGCAAGTACCATGTGTTCCTGAACGACGGCGGGCTGCCCCGGCTCCGCATCTCCAAGACCTACCAGGAGATCGCGCGCGACAAGAAGAAATTCCAGGGGGAGAACAAGGACTTCATCAACCAACGGCTCAACAGCGCCCACTGGATGATCCAGGCGATCGAGCAGCGCCGCCAGACGATGCTCAAGGTGATGAACTTCATCGTCGACCGGCAGCGCGAGTTCTTCGAAAAGGGCGTCGAGTACTTGAAGCCGCTCACGCTGCGCGAGGTCGCCGACGTCATCAACATGCACGAGAGCACCGTCAGCCGCGTGACCAACGAGAAGTACGTCCAGACGCCACGCGGCCTGCTACCGCTCAAGTTCTTCTTCTCGAGCGGTCTTTCGACCACCACCGGCGAGGACGCCAGCGCCCGATCGATCAAGGCGCAGATCCAGAAGATGGTGGACGACGAGGACCCCAAGAATCCGCTCACCGACCAGCAGATCGTCGAGATGTTCGCGCAGCGCGGCGTGAAGATCGCGCGCCGCACCGTCGCCAAGTACCGCGATCAGCTGGGTATCCTTCCGGCACGCATGCGCAAGCGGCTGTGAGCCTCGCCACGCCGGCCGTCGCGCCCGAGGTGAGCGTGCTGGTCCCGGCGAAGGATGAAGCCGGAAACCTTGCCGAGTTTGTGCGCCAGGCCCGCGAGGCGCTGCTGCCGCTCCCCTACGCCAGCGAGATCGTCGTGATCGACGACGGCAGCCGCGACGGCACCGCCGACGTGCTGCACGAGCTGTCCGCCAAGCATCCCTTCGTCCGGGTCGTCACGCACCGCAGCGGCCGGGGCATCGCCGACGCGCTCAAGTCCGGCACCGATGCCGCCCGCGGGCGCATCCTCGTGTTCTATCCCGCGGACCTGCAGTATCGACCGGCGGACATTCCGACGCTGGTGCAGCCGATCATCGCGGACGAGGCCGACTTTGTGACCGGCACCAAGCAGGGACATTACGAGAAGCGCTTCGTCTCGTGGGTGTACAACACCCTGTGCCGCTGGCTGTTCGGGATCCGGGTGACGGACCTGAACTCCGTGAAGGCGTATCGGCGCGAAGTCATGGACTACCTGCCGAGCCGCCCCGACTGGCACCGCTACATGGTCGTGCTCGCGGCCGCCGAGGGGTTCCGGCTCGCCGAACGGCCCGTGCCGCTCTATCCCCGGCAGTCCGGGAAGTCGAAGTTCGGGATCGGGCGGATTCCGGTAGGTGTACTCGATCTGATCTCGGTGTGGTTCCAGCTGCGTTTCGGCCGGAAGCCGATGCTGTTCTTCGGGGTCACCGGTGCGGTGCTCATGCTGCTCGGCGTCGCGGTCGGCGTGTACGCGCTGATCGAGCGGTACGCGCTGCACCAGGGCAATCGTGCGTTCCTCTACCTGGTGCTGCTGCTCGTGATCGCCGGTCTCGCCTTGTTCGGGTTCGGCTTCGTGGGAGAGATGGTGGCGGGGATGCGGGAGGAGGTGCGGGGGCTGCAGCGGGAGGTGGAACAGCTGCGCGGGGAGGTCCGGCGCGGATGAGGCTGCGAACAGGCTTCGTCGCGTGGGCGTGCGCGCTCGCCTCAGCTGCGAGCGCCTGCCACACCGCCACAGAGCTCGTCTACGTCACGGGCCTCGTCGTGCAGCCGGCGGATACGACGATGCAGCAGGGCGCCACCGTGCAATTGCGCGCCAGCCTGGTGGACACCGCGGGCCGCCCGGTCCTTGACGTGCCGGCGTCGTTCGTGTCGAGCGACTCGAACACCGCCCGTGTCTCGCCCAGCGGCCTCGTGACATCGCGCGGGCTCGTGGGCGCCGTCGTGGTCACCGCCGCCTACAGCATCTTCCAGGCGGCGGCGCGCGTCCGCATCGTGGACTCGAACGTCGTCGCCAGTCTTCCGCTCCCCGGCCGGCCGTTCGGCATCGCCGTGAGCTCGCAGGGCGTCGTCTACGTCACCGGCCTCGACATCGCGGCTCTGGCGCGAATCGACCTGCCCGCTCTGGTCGTCTCAGGATCCGTCACGGTGGGGTTGGCCCCTACGTCCGTCGCCTTCACTTCCAGCGGGACGACCGCCCTCGTCGCCAATCAGCTCAGCAGCAATGTCGGGGTCATTACCGTCGCGACCAACACGCAGTCGAGCACCATCGCCCTGAGTGGCGATCCGTTTATCGTCCGGGTAAGCCCCGATGACAAGCTCCTCTGGGTCACGACGAACGTGGGCGGCCTGTACGGGATCGACCTGAGCACCAATGGCATCGTGCACACCTTCAGTTTCGCGACGGCGGCGAACGGCCTCGCATTCCACCCGAGTAACGACTCGCTGCTGTACGCCAGTGTCACTGACGGAACCGTGAAGGAGATCAACTTCAAGCGCGACGTCGTGCTACGGACGCTTTCGGTCGGTTCCGAGGCCCAGGGCGTGGCCGTGGCCCCGGATGCCTCCGAGCTGTACGTGGCGGACCAGGCGGGCGGCCGGCTGCAGGTCGTGAGCCTCGCGAGCGGCGCCGTCGCCTCGATAGCGCTCCCCGGACAGCCGTTCGATGTCCAGCTCAGCCCCGATGGAACGAAGCTCTGGGTCGGCGTGCGAACCGCCGGCCAGGTACTGGTGTTCAATCGATCCACGCACGCGCTCCTGCGGACGATCCAAACGGGCGGCGCCCCGCGACGAATCGCCTTCAACCAAGCAGGGACTATCGCAGTGATCGCCAACGAAGCGGGATGGGTCGACTTCGTGAAGTAACGCGCCTTAGATTGCTGACTTATGGAAGTAGCGATTATCCCCTTCGACGCGAAGTACCTCGTCGAAACCCTGGCCATGATGCGCACGTGGAGCCCCGACCATCCGGAGCTCGGCGAGCGATCGCTCTACGACTGGCAGCGCTGCAGCCGCTATCTGGCCCTGGCGGGTGGCAAGGTGGTGGGGCACATCGGGCAGATCGAGCACGAGTTCCGCTACGCCAATGGTCGCTCACCGGTGAAGCTGGGATGGGGGATCACCCTGGTGCTCGACATGTCGGACGACGCCACGCGCAAGACCGCCGGCCGCGGGCTGCTGAAGGCCTGCGAAGATGCCCCCGGCCTCAGGTATGCGGCGGTCGGTGTCGTACCGGCCATCGAACCGGCCTATCTCCGTCGCGGCCATCAAATCAGACGGAGTGCCAACAATTACTACGCGAGGTTCTTTCAGCCCGGCAAGGCCCTGGCGTATTGGAAGAAACCAGCGGCTCTAGGACCCCTCGTCACACTCGCAAACACCGTTCTCAGACCGCGGACGCGGGTCCGGTTCGGCACGCTCGAGCCGATCACCCGCTTCCGGCCGGAATGGGATGCCATCTGGGACGATCTCCTGAAGCAGCAGTACGAATTGTACGGAACGCGCGACGCCGCATTCCTCAATTACAAGCTCGCCCAGCCGAACCGCAAATATTTCACGTTCCTGCATCGCGATCGGTCCGGCGCGATTGACGGCTACATCATTTATCGTCGCGCCAAACACCACGCGAGGGACATGGATCTCGTGAAGATTTGTGATGTCGTCGGGTCGCGCACCGCCAAACGGGACATGTTCGCCGCGGCGATGCGCTACGCCGTGGACGAAGCCGCCGGCACGTATGGCATCGTCGGCCTGAGTTCGACCCGGGACGCACCGGAGTTCCGAGCCACGGGGATGTACGTGGCTCGTCCCTACCCGGTGGTCCTGGCGGCCGGCGTCGAGGGAGCCATCCGCGTGGCCTTCTTCGACTCAGACCTGGATAATCTGTGGTGATCGTGCCGCGCAACACTGTCTACATCGTCGTCAGCTGCGATGTCGATCCCGATCGCGTCGGCTTCCTCGACGGAGTTCCGTCCGAGAGCCTGGCGTGGCGGGGCATGACGGAGGGCATCCCCGCCGTCAAGCAGCTGCTGTGCGGACTGAAGGACAGCGCAGAACGTGAGCCGGTGTTCACATGGTTGCTTCGGGCCGATGAACAAGTGCGTACGCTCCAGGGCGCCTATGGGTGGGTCGTGCAAGCGCACGAAGCGTTCTTGCGATCCCTGCAGCAGACTGGAGACGAGCTGGGATGGCACCCCCACCTCTGGCGACGCGACCTGGGCACCGGTTCCTGGGTTCAAGAGCTCCAAGACGTCGACTGGCAGGTCGACATGCTAGAGCGGGCCCATGCCGATCTTACGGCCTGCCTCCCCAGTGAAGTGAAGAGCGTGCGGATGGGCTGGGCGTACCACAATACCCGGACATGCTGCGCGCTCGGCGATCTCGGAGTCGCAGTCGATCTTTCGCCCCTTCCCGGGTATCGAACCCTCACGGGAAGGCTGCCGGCAAGGAGGGAGAACCTGTTCGATTGGTATGTGTCGCCGCGAGCGCCCTTCCGGCCTTCTCGAGCCGACTACCGCCGCCCAGCTCGGGAAGGTGAAGAGGCCTGCCGCGTGCTGGAGGTACCGGGCTTCGTCTCCACGTCACTCCCCTGGTCGCTGGTGGGCGGCCTCCAGCTAGCCCGTAAGACGCGGGATCTCGCCCAGCTGTGGCAGGCCGTGCGGCGTCCGACCTATTGCATCAACGTCACCGCCCGGGCTGTGTACTTCGCGCCGTTGGTGCGGCAGCTCCGGAAGGCTCTCCGAGCGAAGAACGGCCCGGTAGTATTCTCGACGTCATTTCACGCCGACGAGCTGCTGCCCAACCGCAGCAGGCTGTACGACCTTGGGAGCGTTCGGTCCAATCTCGAAGCCCTGGTGCGCGCGTGCCACGACGCCGACACGCCTGTGGAATTCGTTCAGGCGCGTCGCATTCCCGCACTCTTCACTCCTTGGTCGTCGGCATCCTGACGCACGCCTACCCACGTCACGACGGCGACGTGGCCGGCGCATTCATCGAGCGGCTGGTGCTCGGGCTGGCGGCACGCGGCCACGGCGTGTACGTCGTGGCACCGGCCGACGCCGGGAGGGGAGGGAAGGAGGTGCGCCACCAGGTGCCCGTCACGCGGGTCCGCTACGCCCCCGCGCGCTCGGAGACGCTCGCCTACCGGGGCATGATGGTGGCCGCCGCTCGCTCACCTGCCGGTCTGGCCTGGTTCGGCTCGCTGGTGTGGCGGCAGGCGCGCGCCCTCAGGCATCTCTGGGCGGAGGAGCGGCTCGATGTCGTGCACGCGCACTGGTGGGTTCCGGGCGGCGTCAGCGCATGGCTCGCCCGCCGGCCGTACGTCGTGACGCTACACGGCATGGATGTGGTCCTGCTCGAGCGGTCGGCGGCGGCACGCCTCCTCGCGCGGCGCGTGCTGCGCGGCGCCGCGGCGGTGACCGCGGTGTCCTCGGACCTTGCCGACCGGGCGGCGCGTGCCACCGGGCTCGATCGAGAGCGGATCGTCGTCCAGCCGATGCCGATCGCGGCCGCGCAGTTCACCCGGACCAGCGGGGGTGGCGGCGGTGTCGTCACGGTCGGCCGCCTCATGCCGCGCAAGCGGCTCGACCTGCTGCTCGAGGCCCTTGCCCGGCTCCGTGCGGCGGGGCGGACCCTCCCGCTCAAGATCGTGGGAGACGGTCCCGAGCGGCCGTACCTCGAGCGGCGCGTCGCCGAGCTGGGACTCGGGCGTCAGGTGCGCTTCCTCGGCGAGGTGCCCCCCACGCGCATCCCCGAGGCCATCGGCGACGCCGACGTGTTCGCCTTTCCCGCGCTCGGCGAGGGGTTCGGCCTTGCGGCGGCGGAGGCGCTGCTCTTGGGCGTACCCGTGGTGGCCAGCCGCGACGGGGGCGGTGTGCGCGACATCGTTCCGGAGAGCGGGGCCGGACGCCTGGTTACGCCCGACCCCCCAGAGATCGCTCGCGCCATAGAGCAGCTGCTCTGCGATCCGGACGCGCGCCGGCTCGCCGCGGCGGCGGGCGCGGCGCTGCGCCGGCGGCTCGACCCAGCCGCCGTGGCCGAACGCTTCGAGGCTCTCTACCGGCGCGTCGCTACAGGATCGCGTCCAGGCACCTGAGCCAGAACGCGCTGTAGTGCGGCCAGCAGACGAAGTTGCAGCCCCAGTGAGGCGCGGGATCGGACATATAGGCGAGCGTCTTGCCCTTCCCGAACGTCCCGACGGCGACGAGTGGATCGCCCGTCTCCTTCACCCGCAGCAAGACGTCGCACCCGTCCCGCGACAGGACCTTGTTATAACCGAGGATCGGGGGGAAACTGGCGAGGTCGACGCCGTCGAAGCTCGCCGCGGAGTTGGGCGTCGGCGCAGCTGTGAAGCCTTCCGTGCTTTCGATCAGGTCGTCATGGTCCAGGCAGCGCACCGGGAGAATCTCTTGCAGCCGGGTACGGTTCCATCCACCCTTACCCATCTCCCCTGTGAAGGACAACCAGCCGCCCAGGAACATGACGCGCTTGCCGGCGGCCACGGCTTCGATGGTCAAGCGAATGCGATCCGGGAACGTGAGGACCCGCGTGCCCAACTTGCTGCGATCGAAGAACTGCGGGTGCAGCTGGAAATTCTTCGCCTCGACGTCACTGAAGATCAGGACGTCGTGCGTCCGGAGGATCTCCTCGTAGGCACCGGGGGGCAGGTTATAGAACTCCCAAGTCGGCACGTCGGCCACCTGGTGGTGACCGCCGGACTCCAAAGCCTCCTTCAGCCACTTCCCGTAGTAGTAGAGGTCGAGGCCCTTCCACGCGTAGTTGAAGGGAGTCTCCGCGAACAGCGGGCCGCAGCCCACGGCCCAATCGCCGACGTAGTAGACCTTCGCCATGGCAGCACCTCCCGCGCAGTTCGGGCCCGCTTAGATTTCTCCGAGGCCACTTCGACAATACCCTTGACCGAGCACTCCCGCGACTTCGCCGCTTTCTACGTCGCCCGCACCGAGTGGCACTCGCCTGCGGAGGAACGGATGCGCTTCCGCAAGGCAGCGGCCCTGGCGCGCGTTCCAGCCGGTGCGGCAGTGCTCGACATCGGGGCACGGGACCGCGGGCTCCTACGCGTCCTTCCAGAGAGAGTGCACTACCAGGGGATCGAAATCGACCCCGCGTACGCCGCGCCCGACGTCCGGATAGACGACATATCGCAGGGGATCCCGTTCCCCGCGGACTGCTACGACTTCGTGTTCTGCCTGGAAGTGCTCGAGCACCTGCCCAACCCGTTCGGCACGCTCTCGGAGATCCATCGCGTGCTCCGGCCGGGCGGCGTGCTGGTCCTCTCTGTCCCTAATCCGTACCACTTCAAGGAAATCATCTGGAACGTGTTCGGGATACCTGATCGCCAAGGACACTTTTACGCCTGGACACGCCAGACGATGACGAAGCTGGCGGAGATGAACGGATTCCGGCTGGAGCGCTTCGGCGGCACCTACCTGCATCCGCCGATCCCGATGGTATCTCTGCTGGCCCGTTCGATCGTTTACCGGTTCGTCAAGACTTGAACATCGCGTTCGGGTCGCGCTCCCGGCAGAGCGGGGGGGGGCGGGGGGGGCCCGTGCGTAAATGGCTCTGGTGGGCGCTCCAGCTCGCCATCGCGGGCGTCGTGGCCCGGATGGTCTGGGGTGCGATCGTCAGGAACTGGAGCGAATTCCGCTCGCTGCACGTGTCGCTCGCCCCGCACCCCGGGTGGATCGCCCTCTCGGCGCTCGTCGTGTTCCTCACCTACGCGATCCAGGTCGAGTCGTGGCGCCGGGTGCTCGCGGGGTGGGCCCAGCGTCTCTCCTACGGCCGAGCGGCCCGCATCTGGCTCGTCGTCAACCTGGGTCGCTACGTCCCTGGCAAGATCTGGAGCGTGGCGGGGCTCGTGGTTCTGGCCCAGCGCGCCGGTGTGGAAGCTTGGGCAGCCGGGGCGTCAGCGCTCGCGATGCAGGCCCTGGGGATCGGGACGGCGGCAGCCTTGGTCGCCGCCGCGACACCCGGTGCCGCATCGCCCCTGCGGCTCGCCGCGGCGGCGCTCGTCTCCATCGCAACCATGGCGTTCCTGGCTTGGGATCGGGCCGTCCGCGGCGCGGCCCGCCTCGTGGGAAGCGCCGCCCAGTTCCGGCCACTGCCGCTCGCCGCCGTGGCCGAGAGCGCGGCACTCTCGCTCGCGAGCTGGATCACCTATGGCGTGGCGTTTTGGCTGCTGGCGCGCGGCCTCGGCCTGCCGGGCGCCCTCCCCGTGACGAGGGCCGCAGGGGTGTTCGCCTTGGGATACATTTTGGGCCTGCTCGCGCTCTTCGCTCCGGGCGGGGTAGGGGTGCGCGAAGTGGTTCTCATCGGACTGCTCACCCCGGCGCTCGGCGCGGGCGGGGCCGTGGCGCTGAGCGTGGCCTCCCGCATCCTGTTGACGTTGACCGAGCTCGCCGCGCCGCTTTGCGCGCTGCTCATCACGCGAGGTGCCAAGGAGGACGTGAGTGTACGAACCTAAACGGCCCCGACTCGCCGCCACGGCGCTGTTCACCCTGTGGGTGGCGGTCCTGGCGCTCCCGATGCTCGCGGGGCAATGGCTCGGCGCGCCCGGAGGGGATCAAAACCCGGCTGGCTACGCCTCCCGGACCTGGGGCGCCGAGTGGTGGCATCGCCTCGGCCATGTGCCGCTGTGGGAGCCCGAGCTGTTCGGCGGCATGCCGTACATCGGAGCGGGACACGGTGACATTTTCTACCCAACCTCCTTCCTGCGGCTGGTGCTGCCGGTCGCGACCGTCATCAACCTCGGGTTCGTGTTGCACTACGTCCTCGCCGGGCTTTTCACCTACATGCTGCTCCGGCGGCTCGGCGTGTCGTGGACGGGCTCCGTGGTGAGCGGGCTCGCCTATGAGCTGTCGGGGCTGATCGCGTCGTATCCGTCACCCGGCCACGACGGCAAGCTATTCGCCTCGGCGGCGCTCCCGCTCGCGTGCCTAGCGCTCGTCCTGGCGCTGCGGGACAAACGCTGGGAAGGGTACGCGCTGCTGGCGATCGCGGTGGCGCAGAGCCTGCTCGGCCACTTCCAGATCGCCTACTACCTACTCATCGTCGCGGGGCTGTTCGCCCTGTACCTGACCCTGGAGGAGAGTACGGATGAGCCGGCAAGACGAGTCGCACGGCTCGGGTTGGCGCTCGGGGCGGTGCTGCTCGGCTTCGGGCTCGCGGCGATCCAGCTGCTGCCGTTCATCCAGTACATCCCGTTCTCGCCCCGCGCGCAGGGCTACCACGGATTCGAGGGCTCGACATCGTGGGCCATCCCGTGGAACCACGTCCCCGAGTTGTTCCTCAAGAATTTCGTCGGATCCCGGGAGACGTACTGGGGCTCAAACTTTGGGAAGCTCCACTCCGAGTACCTTGGGTTACCGGTGGTCGCCCTGGCAGCGCTCGGTGCCGGCACGAAGCACCGGCGCCGGCTCGTGCTGTGGGTCGGCGGGATCGGCCTCCTCTTCCTCCTGGTGAGCCTGGGAGCCGCAACGCCGTTCTACCAGCTGTGGTGGGCCCTCATGCCCATGGTCAAGAAGACCCGGGCACCGGGGATGGCGTTTTTCGCGGTCGCGTTCGTGGTGGCGCTGTTGGCCGGTCTCGGGACCGAGCGGCTCGAGCGGAAGGAGGGGCGGCCGGTCCCGACCGCGTGGCTCGTCGTGGCGGGGGTCGTGGCGCTGCCGGCTGTGACGGGTGTGTTCGGCGCGCTGGCCCAATCCTTGGCCGCTGGTGTCGAGGCGGCGACTGGATTCCAGAAGGTGCCCGCCGCCCGCGCCAACGCGGCCGCCATCATGTGGGGTGCGTTCGGAGGCGCCGTCGCGCTCGCGCTCGCCGCCGCGAGCGCCATCGCCGCCTCCCGAGACCGGCTCACGCCACGGCTGTTCGCCTTCACTTTGGCGCTCGTCGTCGGCTGTGATCTCTGGCTGAACGCCCGGGGGTTCTGGATCTACTCTCCCGAGCCCAGGGCAGACTGGTTTCGCCCCGACCCGGTGACCGATCGGATCAAGCAGACCAAGCCGCCATACCGGGTACGTGTGCTCGACCTGGGGGTGTACGGCGCCGACGCCCTCATGGCCTTCGACATCCCGCAGGTTCTGGGCTACCACGGCAACGAGCTGCGCTACTACGATGAGCTACTCGGCAACCCGCCCCAGTTCACCAACCTGCGCTACGTCCACCTCTGGGACCTGCTCGCGGTACGCTTCGCGATCACTCCCGCGGGCGCCCGCAACGCCGACAGCATCCCGGGCTTCAAGCGGGTGCTCGACTCGGTCGTGACGGCGGCAGGGACGCGAGCCAACTTGTTCGAGCGCACCGAGCCGCAGCCGTACGCTCGTGTCGTCCCCGGCGCGTTCAAGGCGACCGACTCGAGCGTCGTCGTCCCGACCCTCGTTGACCCGCGCATCGACTACAGCCGGGTGGTGCTGTTCACCCCGGATCAGCCCGTCGCGCCCGCCCCGATCCGCGAGATGCCACCGCCCAGTCCGTCGCGGGCCGCGGTGACGGCGTGGGAGCCGGGCCGCATGACGATTGCGCTCGACCCCGCGCCGCCGCAGCCGAGCTACGTGCTCGTCTCGGAGAACTGGTATCCTGACTGGCGCGCCACAGTCGACGGGGCTCCGGTGCCGGTGCTGCGGGGCGACTACACCCTCATCACCGTCCCGGTGCCCGCGGGCGCGAAGCAGGTCGCGCTGAGCTTCCGCTCGCCCGAGTACCAGACCGGCAAGGCGATCTCGCTCGCGTCGCTGGCGCTACTCGCCGCGATCGGGCTACTGCCCGTGGCCCTGAGGCGGCGACGGGATGGCTGAGCGGGGGTTGGTCGTCATCCCCACCTACAACGAGGCCGCGAACCTGGCCCACCTCGTGTCGCAGGTCCTCGCCCAGGACCCCCGGCTCGACATCCTCATCGTAGACGACAACTCCCCGGACGGCACCGGGCAGCTCGCCGAGGCGCTCCGCCTGAAGGAGCCCCGGCTGAGCGTGATCCATCGGGCAGGGAAGCTCGGGCTCGGCACCGCGTACATCGCCGGATTCCGGTGGGCGCTCGAGCGGGACTACGCTGTGGTGTTCGAGATGGACGCCGACCTCTCCCACGACCCGGCGTACTTAAAGGAGTTTCTCAAGGCCATCGAGGAAGCGGATCTAGTGCTGGGATCGCGCTACCTGGGAGGCAAAGTGGCTGTCGTAAACTGGCCGATCACCCGTCTCATGTTATCCTACAGTGCCAACATCTATGCGCGGTGGGTGACCGGGCTGCGGATCTGGGACCTGACGGGGGGGTTCAAGTGCTTTCGCAGGCAGGTGCTCGAGGCGATAGACTTGACGCAGGTGAGGTCCAACGGCTACGCGTTTCAGATCGAAATGAGTGTGCGAGCATGGCGCAAGGGGTTCAGGCTGAAGGAAATCCCCATCGTGTTCGTGGACCGGACCGAGGGATCGAGCAAGATGAACGGGGCCATCGTGCGCGAGGCGGTGTGGATGGTGCCGCGGCTCAGGCTGATGGCGTGGTCCGGCCGCATCTAGCGGGTCTGCCGATTTACAAGATGACGGGGTCGGGGAACGACTTCGTCATGGTGGATGGCCGGCACACATCGCCTGCGGACTGGTCCGAGGCCGACATCCGCGCCGTATGTGCCCGCGGCACCGGCGTCGGCGCGGACGGGCTGGTGTTCGTCAGTCCCGGATCGTCCAGGAACGCGGTGCGCATGATCTACTTCAACGCGGACGCGTCCCGCGCTGCGATGTGCGGCAACGCCGCGCTGTGCAGCACTCGGCTGGCCGCGCGGCTCGGCATCGCGCGGGCGCAGGGGATGACGCTCGAGACGGACGCCGGCAGTTACGAAAGCCGCTGCGGCGGTCCCGGGGAACGCGCCGAGCTGCGACTCGCCGCCGTGCGCCCCCCAACCGCTGTGCCGGGCCTCTCCGCAGCCGACGGCGAGCGCCGCGCGGCTCTCGGAATGGTCGGCGTCCCACACCTCATTGTGCTCGTCGATGACGTCAGCTGCCTCGACCTCGCCGATCGCGGCAGGATGCTGCGCTGCGATCCGGCCCTGGGACCCGACGGTGCCAATGTGAACTTCGTCTCTCCGGGGGGTTCGCCCTCCGAATGGCTGATGCGGACCTACGAGCGGGGAGTGGAGGCGGAAACGTTGGCGTGTGGAACCGGCGCCGTAGCGGCGAGCTGCGCGCTCGTGCAATGGGGGCTGGCGCAGCTGCCCGTGACCATCTGGACCCGCAGCGGCAGGCGCCTGGAGATCGAGGCCAAGCGACTGAACGACGGCACGTACGATGAGGTGTGGCTTTCGGGGGAGGCTCGGCTCGTGTTCAGGGGTGTGATTAACTGAGCCGATTCTCCACATTCAAACAGCTGTCAACTTAACATAACATCTATTATACGAAGTACACTGTGGCGAGAACTCAACGCCCGCCTGCACCTCGCGTAAGCTCACCGATGCGCACCTTTGCCTCGATCGCAGCACCACTGGAGTCCGCGCCCTCGGTGATGGCACGGTATGCGGCGAGTGCCCGCGCGGTGTCACCAGCCGCCACCCAGGCTCGCCCCGCATCCGACAACCCCTGCGCGCGTAAGAACGGAAACCGCGCCGCGTCCGCCGCCCGCTGGTACGCCTCCGCTGCCTCCTTGGGGTGCGCTACGTTCTCATATGCCGCCCCCAGCAGCCCGTACGCCTGCGCTTGGTAGGCCTTGCCCGCACCGGGCGCGAAGCGCTTCAGCAGCGCGATCGCCTGCTGGCTCTGCCCTTGGCCGAGGTAGGCTTGCGCGAGGAGGATCGTGGCCTCCTGGGCCGCGCGCGTGCCCGCGTAGTTCTCCACGACTTGCGACAGCTCGCTCGCCGCGAGTTTGTAGTTTCGGGAATCCACAGCGAGGCGGGCTTGCTCGAGTCGGGCGCCCGCGGTACGCTCTGCCGTGCGAGTCGACCAGAGATTCCACACGAACAACACCGCGCCCAGACCGAGGGCGATCCCGAGGTAGCCGGACGCCTGTCTGTGCCCCTTTATCCACTGGACGAATCCCGCCAGCCTGCCTGAGTCCGCTGCGGCGACGGGACGTCCCGCCGTGGTCACCGATGTCGCCATGCCACTATGCTCCCTGAAACGCCGTTCGCGTGACGTCTTTCCGTGACGTGTTTGCGTGACGTCTTTGCGTGACGCCTTTTTGGTACGCCTCTGGTTCTGTACGCCCCTGGGGTGACTCGAACACCCGGCCAACGGTTTAGGAAACCGCTGCTCTATCCACCTGAGCTACAGGGGCTAAGCGCTGCAATGTAGGGGGGTTACGTGTAGTGTAGCAAGGCCTCGATGCGCTCGCCTTGCAGCCGCGCGCGCCCGTTCAGGAAGTCGAGCTCGATCAAGAAGGTGAACCCCACGACCTCCGCGCTGTGCGCTCGCACCAGCTTGGCTGCGGCAGCGGCCGTGCCACCGGTCGCCAGCACATCGTCCACGACCAGGACGCGGTCCCCGGCGCTGACGGCATCCTTGTGCATCTCGAGCGCGTCGGTGCCGTACTCGAGCGCGTATTCTACACGGCCCCGTTCGGCGGGCAGCTTCCCGGGCTTCCGCATCGGCACGAGTCCCGCCTTGAGCGCCAGCGCGATCGGCGCGCCCAGCAGGAAGCCTCGCGACTCGATCGAGACGACGCGCGCGATCTTGGCGCGCCGGAACGGTGCCGTCATCAGCTCGACGGCACGCCGGAACGCCGTCGCGTCGAGCAGCAGCGGCGTGATGTCCTTGAATACAATTCCCGGCTTGGGGAAATCTGGGACATCCCGGATGCGGCGGGCGATGTCCTGCACGGTCACGGGCTGGGACAATGGTAGACCTTGCAACTAGTTGATTTCGAACTTGTTCGACAGTTTCATATCATGTGGAACCTCGGTTTTTTCCACACGGTCGACCCGCGCGCCCGACGGTCCCCGGGCGAGCGCTCGCTCCAGCCGTTCAAGTGCTTCCTCAACCCCTTGAGCAATCACTTCAACCGAGCCGTCGGGGAGGTTGCGCACGCTGCCTCGCAATCCCAGCCGCTCGGCCTCCCGCCACACGAACCAGCGGTACCCCACGCCCTGCACTCGACCGCGAACCAGGAAACGGACCGCAGACACCGAGCCTACTCCCCGCTGCGCTGCGCCACCCGTCGGCGGTGCCACCAGACGTACACGGCCGCGATCGCGGCCAGCACGGGCAGGAGGATGAGCACCGCCCTTCCGGCGTACGTCTGCGCTTCCTGGTTCAAGACGGTGAGGATTACGTCTTCCTTCCTCCCGATGAACCAGCCGATCCACGTGAGAACGGTGCACCACACGAGCGCGCCGAGCCCCGTGAACGTGACGAACTTCACCAGGTTCATCCGGGCGATCCCGGCGGGAATCGAGATCAGGTGCCGGATCACCGGGAGCATGCGTCCCATGAAGGTGCTGATCTCGCCGTGCGCGGCGAAGTACCGCTCCGAGCGCTCGAGGCTCCGTTCCGAGATCCAGAAGTACTTGCCGATCCGCCGCACCACGGCCCGTCCCAGCCAGTGGGCGAGGCCATAGTTGGCGAGCGCCCCCGTGATGCTGCCGGCTACTCCACAGGCGATGGCGAGCGCGAAGCTCATCTCGCCTTTCGCCGCCAGATACCCCGCCGGGGGCATCACCAGCTCGCTTGGGAGCGGCAAAAACGAGGACTCGACGGCCATGAGAATCACGATGCCCGGATAGCCGAGGTCGCGGAAGCGATCCAGTAGCCACTGGACGAAGCCCTCAAGCATCGAAGCCGTGCTCTCCGACGAGAGGAACGAAGCGGGCCTCGCCCAGGGGGATCCGTCGGAGGCCCGCGTCGCCCCGCTCGACGAGGGTGAGAATCTGCGCGCCACGGGCGCCGACCGGGATCAGGAGTCGCCCTCCGGGCGAGAGCTGCTCGACGAGCGGCGGGGGGATCTCGGGACCCCCTGCGGCCACCAGGATGGCATCATAGGGGGCGTACGCGCTCCACCCCAGGGTCCCGTCGCCGTGCAGCACGGACACGTTTGTCACGCCTGCTTCGCGCAGGGCTAGCTGGGCGGTGCGCGCGAGCGTCTGCACCCGCTCCACCGAGAGCACCGTGGCAGCCAACGCGCCCAGCAGCGCGGCTTGGTACCCCGAGCCTGTGCCGATCTCGAGCACCCGCTCCCGGCCGGTCAGCCGCAGCGCCTCGACGTGGCGGGCCTGGGTGGACGGCTGTGAGATCGTCTGGCCGTTGCCGATGGGGAGCGCAACATCTTCGTAGGCCCGGTGCCGCACGGCCTCGGGCACGAACAGATGCCGCGGTGTCTCGGCGAACGCCTTGAGCACGGCGAGGTCACGGATGCCCTTGGCCCGCAGCGTTTCGACCAGTCGGGTGCGATACCCGGCGTAGGTGTCGCCTGCGCCTCCCCCTGCCCCCCGGCCGCTCAATCGCCGGGGAACCATTTGCGCACGACCTCGATCAGGTCGTAGTTGGTCATGTCCATGTGCAGTGGCGTCACCGAAATGTAGCCGTCGCTCGTGGCCCGGAAGTCGGAGTCGGCGTCCCCGGTCCACGTGATGTGGCCTCCGCCGATCCAGTAGATGTCCTTCCCCCACGGGTCCTTCATCAGGGCGATCTCCTCGCTGAACACCCTGCTGCCCAGGTGCGTCACCTTGATCCCTTTCACCTGGTCGCCGGGGATCGCAGGGAGGTTGATGTTGAGCAGGGTCTCCTTGGGGAAGTCCTTCACATCCACGATGTGCTGGAGCAGCGCGCCCAGCCCGTCCCTGTGGGTGGCGAGGAGGTCCAAGTCCGAGCCCGCGTACGACACCGCGATGCTCGGGATGCCCGCCACGAGGCCCTCCATCGCGGCGGCGACCGTGCCCGAGTAGAACACGTCCTCGCCCATGTTCTGGCCGTGGTTGATCCCGGAGATGACGAAGTCGGGTCTGTGGGGCATCAGCATGCCGATGGCGAGCAGCACGCAATCGGTGGGGGTGCCATCCACCTGGAACGCGCCGTCCGGGCGCCGGGTGGCGTGGAGCGGGCGGTGCAACGTGAGCGAGTGCGAGGTGCCGCTCTGCTCGCGGTCGGGCGCGACGACGGTGACCTGGCCGAGCGACGCGCACACCTCGCCCAGGACCGCGAGGCCGCGGGCGAGGATGCCGTCGTCGTTCGAGATCAGGATGTTCATCGTGCTCCGAACATGATGCGGCGGCCGTACCGGGTGAAGACGCGCGCCAGCCGCCAGGTGTCCTCCCAATGCCGGAAGTGGCTGGGGCGGCCGCCGTAGACCGTGGCAATCGGCACCGATCGCACTCGCAAGCCCCGCGCCAGGGCCTCGAGCAGAAACGCAGCTTCGAAGTCGTAGCGCGCCTCGGAGGGGCGGACCAGCTCGGCGGCCTGGCGCGCCAGCGCCCGGAACCCCGTCTGCGCGTCCGGCACCGTGCGCCCCGCGATGCGCGACGCGAGCGTGGCGGAGAGCCAGTTGGTGCAGCGACGGCCGAGCGGCATCGCCCGGGTGCGGGCCCGCGCGCCGAGCACCAGATCCGCCTCCCCCGCGGCGATCGGGGCCACGAGCCGGGGGATCTCCTCCGGTGGATGCTGCCCGTCGGCGTCGAGGGTCACCACGATCGCCGCGCCGTCGGCGAGCGCCCGATCGATCCCCGTACGCAGCGCCGCGCCTTTCCCGAGGTTCCGCGGGTGCACGAGTACGGTGGCCCCGTTCCCCCTTCCCCCTTCCCCGGTGCCATCCCGCGACCCGTCATCCACGACGTACAGCGCCGCGCTGGGGAGCGCACGGGCGCTCGCCGCGAGCACCGCCGCGATCGTCGCGGCGGCCTGGTAGGCCGGGATGACAACGGCGACCGCGCCGTCAGCGTGCCCCGGCATTCGGCGCGACGGTTCCCTCGAGGATGGCGAGAATCGACTTCAGCTCGGTGCGCAGGTCTTTCACCGTTTGCGTGGCGAGCGCGCGCCGCGCTTCGGGTTTCAGCTCCCCCGAGCGGCGATACTGCTCGATTTTCTGGCGCGCGCCTTCGATCGTGTATTTCTCGGTGTACAGGAGGTGCTTCACCAGCATGATCAGCTCGATTTCGCGTCGCTGGTACACGCGATTGCCGGAGCGGTTTTTCGCGGGGTTCAGGAACCGGAACTGGCTCTCCCAGTAGCGGAGCACGTGGGGCTTGAGGTCGGTGAGCTGGCAGACCTCCCCGATGGAGAAGAATTCCTGGATGGGCTGTGGAACGCTCATCGGCTCCCCCCTCCCCTCCCTCCCCCACCTCCCCCACCCCACTGCTCCGCTTTCAGCTCCCGCTCCATCAAGTCGGCGATCGCCTGGCGCGGCGGCTTGCCGTCGAACAGCACCGCCGCCACCTGCTCGGCGATCGGCAGCTCCACGCCATGCCGCGCCCCGAGCGTCACGGCAGCGCGCGCGGTGTTCACACCCTCGGCGACCGAGGCGCGTCCGGCGAGGGCGTGCGACAGCGCTGTCCCGCGAGCCAGCTCCTCGCCCAGCGAGCGGTTCCGCGACAGCGGCCCGGTCGCGGTGAGAATCAGATCGCCCATCCCCGCAAGGCCGGCAAACGTCGCGGGCTCGGCGCCGAGCGCCACACCCAGCCGCGTGATTTCGGCGAGCCCGCGGGTGATCAGCGCGGCCCGGGTGTTGTACCCCAGGCCGAGCCCCTCGAGGATCCCGGCGGCGAGGGCGATCACGTTCTTGAGCGCGCCGCCGAGCTCCACGCCCAGCACGTCGGTGTGTGAGTAGACGCGAAAGTAGTTCGTCGCGAACACCTGCTGCACCCGCTGGGCCACCTCGTGATCGCGCGCGGCCGCGACGACCGCCGTGGGCTGGTGCTGGTACACCTCCCGCGCGAAGGACGGGCCCGACAGCACGGCGAGCGGGATGCCCTGCGGCAGCACCTCGCCGAGCACGCAGGACAGCGTCGTGAGGCGTTCGGGCTCGAGCCCCTTGGACACGCTGACGACCATCGCCCCGGGCGGGAACGCTGGGCTCGCGCGCGCCATCACCTGCCGCGCCACATGCGAAGGCGCGGAGGACACGATGACCTCCGCCCCCCGCACGGTCTCGGCCAGGTCCCCGTTCGCCCGCAGCGTCGGGTCGAGGGGCGCGCCCGGGAGGAACACGTGATTGATGTGCTCGCGGTTGATGCTGTCGACGACCTCCGGCTCTCGCGCCCACAGCGTGACCGACTCGACCCCCCCCTTGCGCGCGAGCAGATCCGCCAGCGCCGTGCCCCACGCGCCGCCGCCCACGACGGCGATCTTCACTTCGCCCGCACCCGTTTCACGCCGCCACGCCCTTTCTCGTCCGGAACCGATTCTCCGTACCATCCATCAGCCGCCGAATGTTCCCCCGATGCGAGTACCCGATCAGCAAGGCGAGCGCCACGCTCGCCCAGAAGGCGTACGGCGCGCTCGGCGCGGTGAGCCGCACCCAGAGCGGGAACAGCGCCGCCGCGGCGAGCGACGCCGCGGAGACGTAGCCGAACAGCCACAGCGTGGCGCCCCAGAGGGGCAGGGAGATCGCGAGCGCGAGCGGGGCGAGGGCGAGGAACATCCCGGCGGCGGTCGCCACGCCCTTCCCTCCCTTGAAGCGCACGTAGGGCGAGTACACGTGCCCCAGCACCGCGGCCACGCCGAGCGCGACGGTGAACCAGGCGGGGCCGTTCGCCCAGGGCCCGAGCACCGACACGGGGAGCGCTCCCTTGCCGAGGTCGACGAGGCCGACGGGAATCGCGTACCTCCAGCCGAGCACGCGGTACACGTTCGTCGCGCCCAGGTTCTTCGAGCCGTGCTCGCGCAGGTCGATCCCCCGGCCGAGCTTGCCGGCGAGGTAGCTGGTCGGCGTCGCGCCGATCAGGTACGCGAGGACGAGCATGACCGCCAGCCCGATCGCGCTCACCGGTGCGCCGCCTGCTCCCGCTTGCGGCGGAATTTGATGCTCACGGGAGATCCCGTGAACCGCCACGCCGCGCGGAAGCCGTTCAGGAGGTAGCGGGTGTACGACTCGGGGATCGCCTCGGGGCGGTTGGACACGATCGCGAACCGCGGCGGCGCGGTGCCGATCTGGGAGGCGTACAGCAGCCGCACCGACTCGCCCACAGGCTGGGGCGGCTGCTGGCGGTCCACCAGGGCTTCCAGCACCTCATTCACCTCGTGCGTCGGGATCCGCTTGTCGCGCTCCGCGGCGACGGCGAGGATCAGCTCGAGGAGCTTGGTCGTGCGCTGTCCAGTCTTGGCCGACACGTACAGGAACGGGATGAACTCGAGAAACGGCGCGCGCGCCTTGATCTCTCGCTCGCCCCGCACCGCGGTGTTCGTGTCCTTCTCCTCGATGAGATCCCACTTGTTCACCGCGATGATCAGCGCGGCGCCCCGCTCCCAGGCGTCGTTGGCGATCTTCAGGTCCTGCACGTGCATGCCGTCCTGCGCGTCCACGACCAGCACGCACACATCGGCGCGCTCGATCGCCCGCGCGGTGCGCAGCGTCGCGTAGAACTCGATGTCGTCGTCCACCTTGCTGCGCTTGCGCAGCCCGGCCGTGTCGATGAACACCAGCGTGCGGCCCTCGTAGCGCAGCGGTGTATCGATCGCGTCGCGGGTGGTGCCCGGCTCGTCTGCCACCACCAGCCGCTCGCTGTCCAGCAGCCGGTTCACGAGGCTCGACTTGCCCACGTTGGGGCGCCCCACCACGGCCACGTCGACCTCACCCCCGTGCACCCCGGGCTCGCGTCCGGGGTCAGTGACTGACCCCGGACGCAAGTCCGGGGTGCTGAGGACCTCCACCACGCGATCCAAGAGGTCGCCCGAGCTCTTTCCCACCGCCGCCGACACGGGAAACGGGTCGCCCAGGCCCAGCTCGTAGAACGCCAAATGCCGGCTGTCCACGGGAAGCTGATCCGCCTTGTTGGCCACGAGGATCACGGGGCGTCGGGACTTCCGCAGGTATTGCCCGATCTCGAGGTCGGCCGGGTGGACCCCGTGCTCCACGTCGACGAGGAAGAGCACCACGTCGCTCTCGGCGACCGCCAGCTCGACCTGGTTGCGGATCGCCCGATTGAGCGCATCCTGCGCCTGAGGGATCAGGCCGCCCGTGTCCACCAGCCAGAACCGCCGCCCGTTCCAGTCCACCGCCCCGAAGTGACGATCCCGCGTCACCCCCGGGCGCTCGTCCACGATCGCTTCCCGGCGGCCGACGAGGCGGTTGAACAACGTCGACTTGCCGACGTTCGGGCGGCCGATGATGGCGACCGTGGGGGCGCCCTTCATCCCTGCCCCTCCCCCGCCCCGTAATGCGGAGTACGGAATGCGGAATGCGGAATGTCAATGCTAGGGTCGATACGCGAACGACCTCCCCCTTCAATTCCGCATTCCGCATTCCGCATTCCGCATTCGCTCAAGGCGTCCGCAAAGTCGTACGACAGCCGCACCGGCATCGGCAGGCGCGCCGCCAGATCGTCGGCGCTCACGTCGTCCATGAAAATCAGGTCGTCGTTCACCGCCTCGGCGGGCAAGAGCGCGAGGTCCAGATCGCGCCGCGCGCGCAGCGCCCCCTCGATCGCCGTGGCGGGCAAGAGCCCGGCCGTCGTGACGGACCGCCCGAACAGCGCATTCTCGACCACCACGAGCTCGAAGCGCCCCCCCGTGACGGCGGCCACGTCCGCGAGCACCTGCGGCATCAGCGGCCCCATCGCCGTCCCCGTCACGACGCCGATACGCTTGCCGACCAGACCGGGAAGCCGGTCCCGCGCCGCCGCGACCCGGGTCTGGAGGTACCGCACGGCGCCGACACCGTTCTCGCGCTGCTCGAACTCGCCGTACCATTCGGCCGGCGGCAGCGGCTCCCCGGCTTGCAAGTACAGATCGTCCGCGCCATAGCACCACGGGGACCCCCGCTCCGCCACGGCACGGGTCGCGAACTGGTGGACGGTCGCGAGCGCCGCGCGGCACTCCCCACGCCCGAGCTCGCGGACCAGGTCCCGCTTCGAGTACTCCGTGAGCGCGACCGGCACGACGGAGACGGAGAGGATCGGCTCGCCCAGCCCGAACAGGTCGGTGAGCGTGCGCACCAGCTCCGCCCCGTCGTTGGCACCGGGGACCAGCACGACCTGCGTGTGAAACCTGATCCCCTGCCCCGCCAGCGAGCGGAGTTGCGGCACGATCTCGGGTGCCTCAGGGTTGCGGAGCAGCCAGCGGCGCACCGTCGGGTCGGTGGCGTGTACGGAGACGTACAGCGGCGACAGCCGGTATTCCACGATCCGCTCCACGTCCCACGGCTTCAAGTTCGTCAACGTCGCGAAGTTGCCGTACCGAAACGACAGGCGATAATCGTCGTCGCGGATGTACAGCGGCGTCCGCATGCCGGCAGGATTGCCGTCCACGAAACAGAAATCGCAGTGGTTGGCACAGCGGCGGATACGCGGCGGCTCGAGCGTGACCCCCATCGCGAGCCCCTCGGGACGCTCCACATCGTATTCCACGGCGTCCCCGTCCGGCTGGGTGACGGACAGGACGAAGCGCTCGTCCGCCGTCAGGAACTCCCAATCCAGGAAGTCCTCGAGCGCGCGGCCGTTGACCGCGTGGAGCTCCATTCCCGGGACGAGCCCGAGTTCCGCGCCGAGTGAGCCCGGCGCCACCGCCTGGATACGAACCACCGCGCCTGCCTGGACTTCAAGGACTTTGTGAAGCCTGGCGTCGCAACCTCAACGCAGGCTGACACTTCCGCCGAGCAATGTAATATCGCTCAGGAAGGGCGATAGCGCCAGCCGACGATGCCCTTACCGCTCACCTTCAGATCGATCTGCTGGCTCTCCAGCGGGGCGATGGCGGGGACTTCGCGAGTCTCGCTCGCGACCGGCTTCCCTTGGCGATCGAGCAACTCCACGGTGAGCCGGAACGGCTTGGAGGGGGCGGGCGTCACGTTCGTGGCGAGGAGGGTGACCGCTGCCCCGGCCGAATCGGGAACGAAGCTCGATACGGTCACCTCCACGGCCACGAGCGAATCGGCCTGAGCGACGTACTTGAGTGTCGAGTCGCGCTTCCCGCGCAGGTCCCACGCGGCGGCCAGCAGTTTGAGCGAGCTCCGGTTAAGCGGCTCGAGCTGCACGAGCTGCTGCGCCACGTCGAGCAGCCTGGTCGAGTCACGCAGCTGGTAGTACCCGACCCCGAGCGAATACAGCGCGTCGCGGCGGTAGGGGTTCTTCGTCAGCGCGACGGCGAGCGCTCTGGTTCCCGCCCGATACAGCCGCTGCCCCATGAGTCGCTGGCCGGCGGTGAACAGCTCTTCCGGATCGAAGCTCTGGGCATGAGCGGCGACAGAGTCGAACACCGCCGCGGCTTCCGCCGCGCGGCCGCTCTGGGCGTACAGGGTCGCGAGGGAGGCGGCCGCATCCAGCTCTCCCGGGTACGCCGCGAGATAGTCCCGGAGCGCTTCGATCGCCGGGGCGAACGCCGCCTGGAGCTTCCCGCTGTCGGCGGCCATCTGCTGGAGCAGCGTCGCGCGGGCGACACGCGCCTGGGCCACGGCCTGGGCGCGGGTGGTCGAGTCCCGCATGAACGTCTGCTGGTCCGCCGGCGTGAGCCTCCGCCCACGCGCCTTGCGCGACTGCGACGAGGCGATCATGCGCGCCAGCGCCGTCGAATCGGTTTCGAAGCCGCGCTCGATCGAATCGACGCTCGCCCGGAGCCGTGCGTAGTTCTGGGCCGCAGGATCGCTCTGGGCGCGGCCCACGAGGATCCGGGCGGCGTTGCCGAGTGCGTCTTTCTTGTCTTTCGCAAACGCGGTATCGGTGCCCGCCGTTTGCGCCGTGCGGCGGTAGTAGGCGAAAGCGGAGTCGTAGTTGTCCTTCCCGGCGTACAGGCCCGCCAGCGCGACGAACGCCTTCGGATTTCCGGGCTGCAAGCGGGCGGCGAGGCGAAACAGCACGGCCGCCGAGTCTTCCTTCCCGCCCTGCCACGCGGCGAGGCCGGCGTTGAGGGTGTTCGCCCACAGCCGGCGCCGGTACCCGTCGATGTCCTGCTTGCACTGGGGCGCGATAGCGAGCGCGCGCGCGAGCGCGCTGTCGGCGCCGGCGGCGTCGGCCGCTTCGACGTAGTAGCGGCCGAGGTAATACCAGGCGGCGGCGTTCTTGTCCTGCGCGTTCTGCGCGATCGCCTCGGTGAGGACCTTCCGCGCCTGCTCGAGCTGCTGGTCGCGCCGCTCCGGTTTCTCGGCGGCGGTCTTCAGGTACAGGATGCCGCCGTTGACCTTGAAGTGGCCGGCGCTGAGCTCGCAGGGGGGCTGGGGCGTGACCCAGCCTCCCTGAGCGAACAAGGGGCCGGCCAAGCCGGCGCAGCACAGAGCCGTGAGAGAGAGGCGGGTGCACCGCATAGCTGGGCGAACAACCTACTGAAAACCCGAAGGCCGGCAAGCAGCATCGCGTGCCGGCCTTCGGGTCCACTTCAGAGCGGGCGACCGGATTCGAACCGGCGACGTCCAGCTTGGGAAGCTGGCATTCTACCCCTGAATTACGCCCGCGAGCGCTGCAACGACAACGCGCTGCCGCCCTACATCCCGTTCAGGCGCAAGCAGATATGAAGACAAGAGGGAATTTAGGTGCTCCACTGGAAATGCGAAAGGTCGCGGGGCGTATCGCGCTGCAAACAAAACGGCCGGCGTCGCGAGACGCCGGCCGTGATGGGACGGTTGTCCCTCAGTTTAGGGCATTCCTGAACTTGAGCCCGCCAGCAGTCTGCCCCGCAAACAGCGGGAATGTATAGCATGCGGGCCCGTAAGTCTGGTGCCATCCAGGCTGGACCACCTCGCACACCTTGAAGCTCCCCTCCGAGAGACCAGTGAAGGTGTAGTTCCCCAAATCGTCGGTCATCGTCGTGGCAAGGTCGGTGTACGCTGCAGTGACCGGGTCCAGGACGCTGAGGGCGACCTCCCAGTGCGTCGGGAGAGGGAGCCGGCCCCACATCGGGCAGCCAGATGTGCCTGTCTGAGTCGTCGCAACCTCATTGCACACTAACCCCATAATCCCTGCCCCCACGGGCGGCGGTGGCGGCGGTTCCGGGGGCGGCGGTGGCGGCGGTTCCGGAGGCGGCGGTGGCGGCTGCGGCGGCGGCTGCGGCGGCGGCGGCAGCTGCGGCACCGGGGGATCGCACTTGTTGATTTCCGTGTTCGGGTGTAGGCCAGCCCGCATCGCGCAATGCGCGGCGTCATGACCCAGCCCCGGATCACCAACGAGCCCGTACGCGCGCCGCACGCCCGGGTCGGACCCGGGTCGAGCTTGAGACGCACCGGCGAGGAATGGCGTGGCGGCCAAGGCGAGAAGGACGACAAGGACTCGCATCGGTGACCCTCCTAGCTTCGTGAAGCTGAGGAGGGGCGCCGCGGCCTCAGCAGGCACAACCAAGTTCGCTACACCGGGCTAGGTAAGCTGTGCGGCATATCACGCAGTCGCGTTAAGTTAAAGTGTAACTGGCACTTAGGTGGTTTTGGGCGCAGTCGATTGCGGCGCAACACTTTACGACTTCCAGGAGAAGGTGACGACGGCTCCTGCCGGGACGGTGTAAACGAACGCCTGCCCCGCCCAGCGCACGGCAAAGCTGCGCGGCTGGGCCGCGGTGTTCACCACGATGAGGGCTTTGGAGCCGTCGTCCGCGTTGCGGAACGCAACGCTCTCCAGTCCCTCGATGCCGGAGGTCGACGCGATGCGGTGCGCCCCCGGGCGTGCGAAGCGGCTGGCGTGCGCCAGCGCGTAATACTCGACGTTCCGGCTCACGGCGCCGGATGCCGAGTTGATCGTGACCACGCCCCGGCAATTCCCGCAGCCGCCGGTGTGGGGCCCGTGCTGCTCGTCGAGCGCGAGGTTCCACAGCAGCACACCCTTCGCCCAGCCGCGCGTGCTGCCGATGACCAGCGTGCGCACGAACCACTTCAGATTGTCCGCGAAGTTGGCGGCCCACTCACCGCCTGAGCACTCGGTGAAGTAGGCGTCTTTCTCCGGGTGGGCGTCGTGCACCAGCGTCTGCGCCGACACGTCGCCGCCGTAGCAGTGCCATGCGATCCCGGCGATGTAGCGGGGCGCCACGCTGTCGGCGAGCACTTGCAGCGGTGACGTGTATTCGTCCCAGTTGTGGTCCCAGTCCAGGATCAACGTCCGGATCCCCCTACTGGCCAACAGCGGACCGAGGTATCCGCCGACGAAGCGGGCGCGGGCCGGCGGCGCGAGCCGCATGCCGGGGTAGTCGGACGGCTCGTAGTGCGGCTCGTTCTGCACCGTGATCGCGTAGATCGGCACCCCTTCCCCGCCGTACGCTTCGATGTAGCGCCCGAAGTACTCGGCGAGCGGCCCGTAGGCCTCTGGGAGCAGCGTCCCCTGGATCAGACTGCCGCTGGTCTTCATCCACCCCGGCGGGCTCCAGGGCGACGCCATGATCTTGAGCTGCGGGTTGATCGCCAGGGCGCGCCGCACCACCGGCAGCACGTCGGCGCGATTGGGGTCGATCGAGAAGTGCGCGAGCGTCGGGTCGGTCTGGCCGGCCGGCAGGTCGTCGTAGCTGTACTGCCGGAGCGAGAAATCGGACGCGCCCATGGTGAGCCGTGTGAAGCTCAGCCCGATGCCGGGGTTGCGGCCGAACAGCTCTTGCAGCAGCGCCTCGCGCTGGGCCGGCGTCATCCGGTTCTGGAGCAGCCACGCCGCCGCGTCGGTGATCGCCGCCCCGAAGCCGACGATGGCTTGATAGGTCGCCCCCTCGTCGACGGCGATCGTCGTGATGGAGGGTGCTGGGCCGGAATCGAAATGGGCGTCGGACTCGCGGGACAGCAGCTTGGATCCGTCGGCCGTCGTCAGCCACACCTCGACGGCGGGCCCGCTCGGTTGTCCGGGCGGCTCCGGACCGACCTCGCCGGGCGCTCGCCCGTTGGGAGCGCAGGCGACGCTGGCCGCGAGCGCCCACAGAAAGCCCCGGAGCATCACCAGCCCGGATTCTGCGTCAGGTTGGGGTTGATGTCGCGCTCCGACTGCGGCACGGGCAGCAAGTTGCTCGGGACGCCGTGCACGTCGGTCTCGCCCGGGGCCAGGCTCTGCAGCTCCGTGGTCTTGGCGAGGATCGCCGCGTCCAGGAGCCCCCAGCGCGACAGGTCGAACCAGCGCTGCCCTTCGAATACGAACTCGCGCCGCCGCTCGAGGCGCAGCGAGTCCCGGAACACGGCTTGGGACAAGCCGGACACCGGCGCGAGACCGGCGCGCACCCGGACCGCGTTCAGGGCCGCCTCGGCGCTGCCCGCCGTCGCCGCGCCGCCTTCGTTCACGGCCTCGGCGTACATCAGCAGCACATCGGCATAGCGCAGGACGATCCAGTTGTTGGATTGCTTGACCCACGCCCGCGTGTTCATGTTCTCCGCGTCGGTCTCGTCCAGGTACTTGTTGAACGCCGGCCCCGGGGGATCGGTCCACGTGACCACGCGGCCGAGCTGGTCGGTGTGCGGCGATGTCATGAACGTCCCGTTGTTCCCGCGCTTGTCGGCGGCGGCGAACAGGTTTTGGAGCGACGGCGGAATGTACATCAGCCCGTAGGCATCGCCGCCGGGATAGCCGGACGGAATGCTGAACAGCGTGTGTACGCTGCCGGCGCCGGGATCGAGCGTGCCGTCGTAGTTGATCTCGAGGATGCTCTCGGAGTTGATGATCTCGGTGGCGATCTTGAAGTTGTCTTTCCAGTTGGCGAGCAGGGTGTAGCGGCCGCTCGTGATCAGCTGCGCGGCCGTCTGGGCCGCATTGGCCCAGTCTTGCTGGGTGAGGTACACCTTGGCGAGCAGCGCCCGCGCCGCGCCGTTGGTCGCGCGCCCGAGATCGGCCCCGGCATACGACGCGGGCAGCGCCGCGGCCGCCGCTTGCAAGTCGCTCACGATGAGCGGGTATACCTGGGCCGCTGGTGTGCGCGATACGGCCAGCCCGCTCAGCGACTTGACCTCGTGCTCGAGCAGCGGCACGTCGCCGAAGTAGCGCACCAGGTTGAAGTAGGCGAGCGCGCGGAGGAACCTGGCTTCGTTCAGGAGCCGGGCGCGCAGCGTCGTGTCCATCGTGATCGCGGGCACGCGATCGAGCACGGCGTTCGCCCGGTTGATCGTCCGGTACGCGTTGCCCCACATGTCGCCCATGGGCCACTCGGTGGCGTCGAAGATGTAGTCGCCCATCCGGTGACCGTCCGAGCCGAACCGAGGCCCGACGAGGATGTCGTCGGTCGCGATGTCCGACATGTACCAGAAGCCGAGCCAATACGACCACTTGACCTGCTCGTAGACGCCGTTCACGGCCGCGACCGCGTCCGACGATGTCTTGTAGAAGTTCTCCGGGGCGAGCACGTCAGACGGGCTCGGGTCCAGAAAGCTGTCGCAGGACGTCGCGAAGGCGAGCCCTGCCAGCCCGCCGAGCACCGAGAGCAGTTTGGTCCGTCGCATAAGATGGGCTCCGTTCCGCTAGAAGCCAGCGCTGAATCCGAAGGTGACTTGCCGCACCTGCGGGTACGTGCCGAAGTCGAATCCCTGAGCGAGGTTCGTGGTGGCGTACTCGCTGATCTCGGGGTCGTAGCCGGTATAATTGGTGACGGTGAAGAGGTTCTGGGCGCTGATGTACAGCTGCAGCCGGCGCATCGCCTGGAGGCGCATCGTCTGCAGCCACGTCGCGGGGAAGCTGTAGCTGAGCCGGATATTCTTCCCGCGCAGATACGAGCCGTCCTCGACGAAGAGATCGGACTCGCGACTCTCGAACGTGTTGCCGATCTTGGGCGCCGGGATGCCGGGACCGCCGACCGCCACGTCCGCCAGCTGGTTCGCGGTGCCTCCGGCGGCCGTGAGGAGCGAACGATTGATGTTGTAGATCTTGTTGCCCACCGACCACTGCAGCAGCACCGAGAGCTCGAAGTTGCGGAACGTGAGCCGATTGGTGAGGCCGCCGGTGTACTTGGGCTGCGCGTTGCCGATGATGGTACGGTCGGAGGAGGTGATCAGGCCGTCCCCATCGAGGTCCTTGTACGCCGGCTGCCCGCCCTGCAGCCCCGCGTATACCCAGCCATAGAACGAATTGATCGGCTCCCCGACCTTGAGGACGGTCGGGCTCTGGTGCGCGCCCCCGCCCACGCCGTACGGATCGATGATGATGGAATCCGCGCCCAGGTTGAGCACCTGGTTCCTATTCCAGGCCAAGTTGAGCGACGTCTCCCAGCCCAGCACGCCGCCGGTGAGGTTGACGCTGTTGATGCTCAGCTCGAACCCACGGTTGCGCACGCTGCCGATGTTCTGCACCGAGCTGCCGAACCCGGAGCTCGACGGCACGCGCGCGTCGAGCAGCAGGTCGTGGGTTTTCTTGCTGTAGTAGTCGGCGGTGAAGGTGACGCGGCTCCGCAGCACGGTGACGTCCGCGCCCACGTCGACCCCGTTGGTCGTTTCCCACTTCAGGTCGGGGTTCGCCAGGCTGTTGGGCACGAAGCCGATGGCGCGCGCGCCGCCCAGCACGTACACGGTGCTGCCCAGCGTCGCCAGCGAGGCGTAGTTCCCGATGTCCTGGTTCCCGGTGCGGCCGTAGCTCACTCGCAGCTTGAGATCGTCGAACAGGCCGAGCCGTTTCACGAAGGCTTCATCCGACGCGCGCCAGGCGAAGGCGCCCGACGGGAAAAGACCGTAGCGGTGGCCCGCGCCGAACTTGGAAGAGCCGTCCACCCGCCCGGTGACCGTGAACAAGTACTTGTCGGCGATCCCCCAATTCGCGCGCGCGAAGGACGAGGCGAGCGATGAGTGCGGCGCCGGAGTCCAGACGCCGACGAATGTTTTCGCCGTGTTCAAGCCGCTCACGCGCAGGGCGTCGGTCAGGAAATCCTGCGACCAGCCGGAGACCCCCTCGGTATTGGTGCGCTGGAGCGTGGTGCCAGCGAGCAAGTCGAGGCTATGCACCTGGCCGAACCGCCCCGTGTAATGGATCGTGTTCTCGAACGACCAGCTGACCGTCTCGGCTTGCCCGCGACTCCCCTCGCCGCCGGTGTTCAGTCCGGGGAGCACGGTGGACGGCGCATAGTAGTCCTGCACCGAGTTCAGGAAGTCCAGTCCGAGAGTGCTGCGGAACGTCAGCCCATCCCGCAGGTCGTACTCGGCGAAGACGTTGCCGATCGCGCGGTTGTCCCGCTCTTCGTTCGTGATCGCCAGCGCCGTCGCGACCGGATTCGGGAACGGCCGGCCGGTGAGCGGGTTGATGCCGGTGAAGTACTCGCCCCCGGCGGTGGCCACGGGAAGCGTAGGCGGGGCCGTCAGCGCGTTCAGCATCACCGACGCCGCGCCGCCATTCGGCAACACGTGCGCCTGCGAGCGGCTGAAGCTGAGCCGGTTCCCGATCCGCAGCTTGCGGCTGACGGTCCGATCGAGGTTGAGCCGGAACGACCCGCGGCTCATGTCGGAGCCGATGACCACGCCGTCGTTCTGCAACAAGCTCCCCGAAACGTAGTACGTCGTGCTCGCGTCCCCGCCCGAGAAGGAGAGGTCGACGCTGCGCATCGGGGCGCTGCGAAGGATCGCATTCTGCCAGTCGGTCCCACTCCCCAGTGCGGCGATGGCGGCGGGCGAGTACGGCGCCGGCTGACCGGCGTTGGTGTACGCAGCGTTCACCATCTGGGCGAACTGGGTCGCGTTGAGCAGCGGCAGCGTGCGCCGAACTTCCTGGATGCCGTAGTAGGATCCGAACGACACCGAGTTCTGGCCGGCGCGCCCCCGCTTGGTGGTGATCAGCACCACGCCGTTCGCGGCGCGGGCGCCGTAGATGGCGCCCGCCGAGGCGTCCTTGAGGATCTCGATCGACTCGATGTCCTTCGGGTCCACCGCGGCGATCGGGTTCAGGCCCCGCATACCTTCCCCGAGCAGCGTGCCCGTCGTCGCGTCGTTGAGGTTGGTCGTCACCGGCACTCCGTCGATCACATAGAGGGGATCGTTGCCCGCCTTGATGGAATTGCCTCCCCGGATGCGCACCATGGCGCCGGCTCCCGGCTGTCCGCTCGATGTGACGACCTCCACCCCCGGGGCGCGGCCCAGGAGCGCCTGGTCGAGGGACGTCACGGGCGCCGCCGCCACCTGATCCGTCGTGACCGAGGAGACGGCCCCCGTCAGCTCGCGGCGCTCGGTCGTGCCGTACCCGATGGCGACCACCTGTTCGAGCTCCGTGGCCTGCGGTGTCAACGCGAAGTCGACCGCGATGTCTTGGTCGGCGAGCACGGTGACCAGCTTCGACACCGCAGCGTACCCGATCCGCGCTGCCTTCACCGTATGCGGTCCGACCGGCACGTTCGCGATCCGGTAGCTCCCGTCGTCCGCGGACGTGGCGCGGAGCCCCACACCCTCGACCGAGACCGTAGCGAGGCCGACCCCATGACCGCTGATCGAATCCGTGACTCTGCCAGCGACCGCGCCGACTTGCGGCTCACCCAGGGCCCCGCGCTGCACCAGCGCCGCCTGCCCATGGGCCGTGAGCAGCACGTCCACCTCGGTGTCGTACAGTACCGCGCTCAACACCGCGCCGACCGTGAGATTCGACGCGCTGAGCGTCACTGGCTCGTCGAGCGGCACGACTGCGGCGCTGTACGTGAGCCGCAGCCCGGCCTGCTGCGCGATGACGGACAGCGCCTCCCCGAGCGGCACGTCTTTCAGGTCGAGCGAGATCCGTTGGCGGAACACCGCGGCGTTGCTCGCGTCCCTCCAGCGCGGTGCGGAGTCGCTCGCGCGACCCGGCTCGGCGGCGAGGAACCGTGGGCCGGCCGCGGCGAGCGCCAGGCCGTCCGCGGGGTCCTGCGCCGCTGCCAGCCGGAGCGCCCCCGCGGCGACCGTGAGCCCGGCGACGATCGCGACGGTGTCGCGCCACGTGGCCCGTGTGTTGACGTCCCTGTGCATATCCGACCTCCCGTTCCGTTGGTGTGCGCCCAGGGGCGCGTTACCGTGGTCCGTTGGCCGTTGAGATGGTCACCGACCGTCCGCGCCACTCGTAGCGAGCGCCCACGGCGGCCGTGATGAGCGTGAGGACTTGACTGACGGGCTCGTCACCATAAGAGCCCGTGACCGGCCGCCGCGCGAGCTCCGTATCCGCGACGCGAACGTCGAGGTCGTACCAGCGGCCCAGGCGCTGCGCGGCCTCGCCGAGCGGCAGGCTCCCGAAGACGAGGCGTCCCCGGGTCCACGCCAGCTCGGCTGTCACGTTGGCGCCGCGCAGTACGCGTACCGCGCCCGCGCTGGACAGCGTCGCCACCTGGCCCGCGCGCAGCGGCGTCTCGGCCGCGGCCGGCGCCGCCGGGACGGCCAAGGCGACGGCGCCCTCCGCCACCGCGACGCGGTCACCCGCCCCATCGGCGTAGGCGTGAACGCCGAACCTGGTGCCGATATCGCGAATGGCACTGCGGGCGGTGTGCACGACGAAACTGCGGGCGGTATCGTGCACCACGCTGAAGTACGCCTCGCCGTCCAGGTACACTTCGCGCTGGCGGCCCCCGAACCGAACCGGCACCCGCAGCCGGCTGTCGGCGTTGAGCGTGATCTCCGTCCCGTCCAGCAGCCGGAAGATCGCCCGCCGGCCCCGGGGAGTCGCGTACTCCCGCAGCAACGGTGCCCGAGCGATCGGATGGTCGCCCAGCCACCACACACCACCCGCGCCGAGCAGGGCGACGAGCCCGGCCGCCAGCGCGGCGTGGCGCCATGCCGAGCGGACGGGCGCCCGGCGTCTCGCCGCCTCCCGGCCTTCGCGCAGCCGCGCTGCCAGGCGCGTCCAGGCGGTGGCTGCATCGTATGGCGCGGCCAGGCGCCGCGCGTCGGCGCCCCAGACCGCCTGGAGCGCCGCGACGGCGGCGCGGCGCTCGGCAGCGGCGCCCATCCACGCCTCGACGACGGCCCGCTCCTCGGGCGAGGCCCGCCCGTCGAGGTAGTGGCCGAGCAGGGAAACGGTAATGAGTGGGGCGGGCGGCATCATCACATATGACGCCGCAGGAGGACGGTTTACTTACCGAGTGAGCGACAGCATCGCTTTCCTCAGGACGGCGAGGGCCCTGCCGATGTGCACGCCGACCGTCTTGGGTGAGATGGCCATCCGCAGCGCCACCTCGTGATAGCTCAAGCCTTCCCGGCGGCTCAGCACGAACGCCGCGCGGGTGCGCGGCGGCAGCGCGGCGAGGGCCCGCTCGAGCCGCCGCTGGAGCGCCTCAGCCTCGAACTCGGCGTCCGCCGACGTCCGACTGGCGGCACCCGCCTCTTCGAGCATCAGCAAGGGCGCCGCGCGCCGCCGCACGGCTGTCCGCCGGATCTGGCTGATGGCGCGGCGGCGCACGGCCGCGTAGAGATAGTGCGGGAGATCGCTCACGGCCCACCGCGCGCGATCCTCCCAGATCCGCACGAACACGCCTTGCACGGCGTCCTCGGCGGCGTCGCGGCTCCCCAGGTAGGGCGCGACGTAGCGGCAGAGGCGGTCGTAATACGTCCGAAACATCGCTTCAAACGCCGCCTCATCCCCCGCCCTGATGCGCGCGACCCAGTCCTGCGTGGAAACGTGTGGAACACCGTGCCGAGTACGGTCTGCAGAGGGGACACGACTACGCAGGTTGAAAGCCATGTAGGGGTAGATCTATAGGTACTGCGGAGGCGGAGCAAGCAGGGGGCCAGCACCCAACTGGGAGATTCAGGGAGAGGGACGGCTGAGCGCGAGCAAGGCCCGCTCGCGCGCGGCGCGCAGGATCGCCGGATCGCGCGAGTACGTGGTGAACGATGGGACCACGTCACGCAGGGCCGCAAGCGCCGCCGCAGGATTGCGCCGTCGCCACAGCGTGAACAGCGCGTGATCCTCGATCCCATCACGAAACGCCTCCCATCGCAGACTCGAGCGCGGCCCATCCCGGCCCGGGTAGACGATGAAGTCATCGCCGGGCGCAAACAGTCCTTTGTTGGGATCGACATCGCTCGGCCATTGATTCAGACCCCAATGCAGCCACCCGCTCAGCTCGTACCGCAGCGCGATCCAAGGCAGTAGGCGGGTCTTCAGCAGGGGGTAGTCGATCAGGCGATTGAGGTAAGCGCCCTGCGGCAGCCACGACGTGTACAGCCACAACTCCATCCCGCCGGCTTGCTGCCTGGCTCGGTACATGTCGTACCAGCGCTCCAGGTAACTCTCCTCCACCACCCAGATTTCCAAATCGCGCCCGAAATCCGGGGCCTGGATCGCTTCGATCCGTTTCAGCCGGGGAGCGGCGGCGTGCACCCGCCGCGACAGCGCACGCCAAGACTCGACGTTCTCCACGATCGGCTCGTCGGCGACGTGAATGACCGCTTTGTCCACCCAGCCGCGCTCGACCAGATGACGCTGGAGGTCCTTGAGGTAGTCCTCTAGCGGGATGTCGACGGTGTCCCCCGACGCTGTGGCCGTGGCACGACGCGGGATGGGCTCGAACGGGTTCGTCCAAGCCCACGGCTCCGTGCGCCGCCCGACGTGCATCAGCTCGATATCGCTCAAGCCCGCGGCAAAGAACAGCTCGACCCAGCGGTCGAACCGGCTGTAGTCGAACGTGTAGGAGCCGTCGGATTCCCGGCTGACTCGAATCAGCTCGAGATCGGTCTGGAACATGGTCTGGCCGTGCGTGTGCATGTCTTCCGCATAGGCCCGGAGCAGTCTCCAGTGCTCGTCGCCCCATTCCTCGATGTGATGCTGCAGGGCGATGGCTCGTGAGCTGAACCAGTGCGTCACCCTGAGCGACGGGAGGTCGGGCAAGGTGACCGGCACAACGTCGACCGTCAGTCCGACGGTCCGTAGCAGCTCGGCCCCGGCTCGAAGCGACACAGTGCCGTGGTAGACGCCGGGCTCCGTTTCGCGCGGAATCGCTACCCGCACGAGTGCGGGTTGGCTCGACCCCGCGCACAATGTGACGCTCTCATCATCCAGCAGGGGGTCGGGGAAGTCGTCCGGTGCGCGGCGCACCAGCTCGCTGTCAGGTGTGTGGTCAGAGTTGCGGCTCAGCCACACATATCCGATCCAATTGGCGCGGACAGCGCCTGCAGCGAGGCGCCGGCCACGAGTGCCGACCATGAGGGACGGCTCCACGCGCACCGAGTCGAGGCAGGTCTCTTTCGCCCGCAGCACGATCTGCGCGGACTCGGTTTCACCGCGAGCGACGGCGAGGCGTATGGCGGTAGATGCGCGTCGCGGCTGCGTCGCGTCGTGAAACACGTTCTCCAGCCCGTGCGTGGTCCACACGTCGACGACGCCCTGCGCTGGCGCCGCCGGGACGGCCGCCAGCAGCACGAGCACCGCCGCCGTGCTCACCCGCCGCTCTTCTGGTATACCCGCACGTAGTCCACGCGCATGGTTTGCGGGAAGACAGTGGTCGCATCCGGACTGCCGGGCCAATACCCTCCCACCGCAACGTTGAGAATGATGAAAAACGGATGGTCGTACACCCAGCGTCCAGGAAGACTTTTGGGGGTGACAGTCAGGTAGAGGGTATCGTCGACGTACCAGCGAATCGCATCCTGCTCCCACTCGACGGCGTACACGTGAAAGGTGTCGGCGAACGCGCCCGCGCGCACGTCATATGCGCGGCCGACGCCTTGCGCACCGGAGTACCCGGCGCCGTGCACCGTGCCGTGCACCCGGCTGGGCTCCTTGCCGATGTTCTCCATGATGTCGATCTCGCCGCACGCGGGCCAGCCGACCGTGGGGATGTTGTCGCCCAGCATCCAGAACGCGGGCCACAGCCCCTGACCGCGCGGTATCTGAATACGGGCCTCGATGCGACCGTACTTCCACGCGCCCAAGCCCTGGGTCTTGAGCCGGGCCGACGTGTATTCGCGGTTCGCGAACGGCTCGTGACGGGCCTCGATGACGAGGTAGCCCGCGTCGATGTGCGCGTTCTCGACGCGGTCGGTGTAGAACTCGAGCTCGGCGTTCCCCCAGCCGTCGCCCCCGGTCTCCCGCACCCACTTCGTGGCGTCGAGGGCCTGGCCGTCGAACTCGTCGTACCACACGAGTGTCCAGCCCGGATTCGGCCCCGCCGGCGCGGCGAGCGCCGAACACGCGGCGACCGCGAGCCCGAGCCAAGCGCGGGTCACGTCTACGACTTCCGATACCGCCAGGCCACGATCCCGGCGCCCGCCGCCTTCAGCTCGAACGCATGGTTGCCGCTCGCCTCGATGGTCGGCACATCCTGTTTCTGGGACGCTATCACGTCGCCCTTCGCGTTCAAGAACTCGAACGTCACCGCTGCCGGAGCGCTGGGCTTGGCCTTGAGATTGGTGAACAGCCCGCCGAGCTTCGCCCCCTGCTCGTCCGAGGTGAAGGTGCCCACCGTCACCTCGACCGTCAGGGAATCGGCGACCGTGAGGTAGTACAGCGTCGAATCCTTGTTCCCTCGCAGCTGCCAGGCGCCGGCGACCTTCGCGAGACTCGTGCGGTTGAGCGGGTCCACCGCGACCAGCCGCTGGACCAGAGGCAGCACCTTCGCGCTGTCCCCGAGCACATAGTAGATGCCACCCAGGTTGTACAGCGCCTCGCGGTAGTAGGGGTCTTTCGCGAGGCCCGCCTCGTACGCGCGCGCCGCCAAACGGTAGCGCGGGGCGGCGATCGACGTCCGGAACGCCTTGATCGTGTCGTCCGTCACGGCAGCGCAGCGCGTCGCGACCTGCTTGACGGTCAGCGCCTTATTCCGCGCCCGCTTGTCGGCGCGGCACTTGCTGCCGACCGGCGCCGTATCGGGCTCGTTGGGGATCGCGTTCAGGACGGCTTGGGCTGCGGCGAACAGGTCCGTCGCCTCAGCCGAATCGGCGTGGTCCAGGATCTGGTTGTATAGGGCCCCCGCGTCGTCGCGCTTTCCCTGCTGCGAGTAGATGGCGGCCAGCCCGGCGATGGCCTGCACGTCGCTCGGGTAAGCGGCGAGATAGTCCTTGTAGCCGGCTACGGCGCCCTCCCAGCGCTGGTCCGCGTGGTACACCCGGGCCACGTTGAACAGGGCGTCCCGCTTCTCCTTGGCGAACTTCGGATCACTGGCCGCCGGCACCGCCAGTCTGAAGTACTTCGCGGACGAGTCGGCACGCGTGGCAAAGACAATCGAATCTGTGCGGAACTTGGTGGTGTCTCTCTGTCGGAGGGAGGCGTCAGGGGCTTCGCGACCGGCGAACAGCGTTCCCAGATAGATGAAGCCCGCCGGCTCGCCGTTGTAGATCGCGTTGGCGCGCCGGAAGCTTGCGATGGCCGAGTCGGTGTTCCCCGCCTGCCACGCCTTGACGCCTTCGTTGAACACCGGGACCCAGAAAATGCGCCGCCAGCGGTCGATGTCGTCCTTGCAGGTAGGCGCCAGCGCCAGTGCCTTGGTGAAGGCCGAGTCGGCGCCCGCGAGGTCGTTCTGCAGAGCGTAATAGCGGGCCAGGTAGTACCACGCGGCCGGATTCTTCTCCTGGCCTCCGGTTGCGACCGCCTCGTGCAACACCTTGTCCGCGTCCTTCAGGTCCTTCGCCCGCTTGTCCACGAACTTGGTCTCGGTGGCGCTCTTCAAGTAGAGGACCCCGCTGTTCACGAGGTAATGCTTGGTGCTGAGGTCGCACCGGGCGCCCTCCCATTGCTGCGCGGTCAGGGGCCGGGCGACGGCTCCGACCACCAGCGCTACGATCACGGCCACGGTTCGATGGACGGTCATGCTCACTCCTTGGATTTGGCGACGAGCGCTTCCGCGTCGCGTTCGGCGGCGCGCGCGATCTCGAGCGGCGGCCGGCCGAGCGCTCGCGCGGCGGCGAGCACATCGTCGTATTCAGGCTTGACCCGGACTCCGCCGGCGTCGGGCTGCTCCAGCACCTTCACGCGAACGGCCACGTCGGGCGAGAGCTGGATGGTCACCTGGCGGCGCGGCAGCGTGGTGCGCTCCGCCACCCAGCGGCGGATGCCGGCCGTCGTGCTGTGCCGGAACAGCGCGGCGGTCACCGCTTCGGCCAGCTCCTCGGGTGCCATCACTTCCACCCGGAAGCCCGAGCGGCCCTTCTTCATTTGCACGGGCCACGTCTGCACGTCGAGCGCACCGGCGCTCACCAGCGCCTGCCGCATCGGCTCCACGTACTCGGGGCTCATGTCGTCGACATCCGTGGCCAGCAGCACTACTCGTCCCGCTTCCGCCGCCTGCTCGGCGAGGAGCAAGCGCAGCGCGTTGGGATAGTGCTGCGGGTCGCGCTGCCCCGCGCCCCAGCCGCTCTGCAGCAGGCGCCAGCGCGCGGGCGGCGCCCCGGCGGACAGCACGCGCACCAGTGCCGCGCCGGTCGGCGTCGTGGCTTCACCTTCGATTGGCCCCCCACTGCCCCCGGCCACCTCCAGTCCCTCGAGCAAGATCGCCGTGGCCGGGGCGGGGACGGGCAACCTGCCGTGCGCCGCCGCCACCCAGCCGTTTCCCACGGCGATCGGCAAGTGGTAGATGGACTCCACACCGAGCCGCTCGAACCCTTCGATCGCGCCGACGATGTCGAGTACGGCATCCACGGCACCGACCTCGTGCAAGTGGACCTGCTCCAGCGGGACGCCGTGCACGCGGCCCTCGGCGGCGCCGATCAGACGGAAGGCGCGCACCGCCCGCTCCTTCACCCAATCCGACACAGGGGCACCCTCGACCAGGCGCACGAGCTCTCCGACGTGCCGCCCCTGCGGCTGCTCGGGGATCACGAACTCGACCTGGCTGCACCTCACCCCGCACCGCCTCACCTCGCGGATGGTGACCTCCACGCCCGCCAAGGCGAGGCGACGCGGCAGCTCCTCGAGCCACGACGCCGGGACGCCCACAGACAGGAGCGCCCCGAGGGTCATGTCACCTGAGATGCCGGCGGCCGGGTCGAGAATGGCGATGCGCATGGGACCGAAGCGGCGAAATATTAACGGCTGAGTCGCGGTAGAGCCACCCGGCGCCGGTGTTGAAGAGCACGATGCGCTGCTCCGCTTTGACCACGCCGCGTGCCTTGAGCTCGAGCGCCGCGGCGAGCGTCGCCCCACCCTCCGGAGAGGCATCGACCCCCTCGAGCGTCTGGAGCTGCTCCGCTGCGGCGACGAGCTGCGCGTCCGTCACGGCGACCGCGTCGCCGCCGCTCTGCCGCAGCGCCGTGAGCATGAGGCGGTCCCCCAGCGGGCTCGGCACGCGCAGCCCGGCCGCAATCGTCCGCGGCTCGGGCCACGGCGTGCAGGCCTCGGCCCCCGCTCGAAACGCCTGCACCACCGGCGCACAGCCGGCGGACTGCACGCTGTACATCCGCGGCAGGGGCCCACGCACCCAACCCGCGGCGGCCAGCTCTCCGAACGCCTTCCACATGCCGATCAGTCCGGTGCCTCCACCGGTGGGATACACGATCACGTCCGGCAGGGTCCAGCCGAGCTGCTCCACCACCTCCAGGCCGAGGCTCTTCTTTCCCTCGATGCGGTACGGCTCGCGCAGCGTCGACACATCCATCGCCCCGGTGTCCGCGGCGTAGGCGCGCGCTGCCTTCCCGCAGTCGCCGATGTGCCCCTCGACCAGCACCAGCTCGGCGCCGAAGCTCCGGATCTGCGTGAGGATGACGGGCGGCGTACTCGCAGGCGCGTACACGCGCGCCGCGACTCCCGCCCGGGCGGCGTACGCCGCGAGCGCGACGCCGGCGTTGCCGGCCGTCGGCACGACGAGCCGTCGCACTCCGGCGTGCGCCGCGCGCGTCACCGCCGCCGCCAACCCCCGTGCCTTGAAGGAGCCGGTAGGATTGCCGCTCTCTTCTTTGACCCAAAGATCCCCGAAGCCGTGCCGCGCGGCGACGCGCTCGACTGCAAGCAGCGGCGTCCCGCCCTCGCCCAACGTCACAGGCGACTCCCCGTCGGCGAGGGGCAGCCACTCGCGGTAGCGCCACATCGTCCAGGGCCGGTCGCCGAGGTGCGATCTGGCGCCGAGCGGCGGCGCAGAGGGGTAGCGTACCAGAAAGGGCTGGCCGCAGTCGCACACGCCCGGCAGCCCTTCGGCGCCGCGGGTCTTGCCGCAGGCGGAGCATTCGAGGGACCACGGCAGCTTCACGGCCGGAGGTTCAAGCGCTCGAGAATCCGCTCGGCGAGCGTCGTCGAGAACCCAGGGAGCGCCGCGATCTCCGCCGGCGTCGCGGTTTTCACCCCGGCCAGCGAGCCGAAGCGCTCGAGCAGCACGCGCCGGCGATTCGGGCCCACGCCCGGGATGGCGAGCAGCTCGGAGGTGATCGTGCGCTGGGCGCGCCGTTTCCGACTATAGCTCACGGCGAAGCGGTGCGCCTCGTCGCGGGCGCGCTGCAGCAGCTTCAACGAAGGGCTGCGCCGCGACAGCCGCAGCGGATCGGAGCGCCCGGGGAGAAACACCTCCTCTTCCTGCTTCGCCAGGCTCACGATCGGCAGCTTCTCCTGCCCGAGCGCCCGCGCCGCGTCGCCGGCGGCACCGAGCTGGCCCTTCCCACCGTCGATCACCACCAGATCGGGGAGCGGCTTCGCTTCGCTGATCCGGCGGCTCAGGTAGCGCGTGACGACTTCGTGCACCGCTGCGAAGTCGTCCTGGGGTGCTCCCCGGATCCGGAAGCGACGGTACTCCGCCTTCTTGGGGCGTCCCGCCTCGAACCACACCAACGATCCGACCGTATCGCGGCCCTGGTTGGTCGAGATGTCGATGCACACGAACGAGCGCGGCACCGCCGCGAGGCCCAGGTCCCGCCCCAGCGCGAACACCGGATCGGCCGCCCGCTCGTCGATGTCGAAGCTCTCGATCTTCAGGCTGTCGAGCAGGTGGCGGGCGTTCTGGTCGGCCAGCTGGGCGAGCTTGGCAAACGTTCCCCGTTGGGGGACGTGCCAATCGCTGTCCGGCGCCACCTGTTGCAGCGCGTCGAGGTCGTCCGGTGCGAACGGCAGCAGCGCGTGCCGCGCGCGTGCTTCGAGTGGCAGGTAGCACCGCATCAGGAACGCCGCCAACACCGCTCCTTCGGCCTCGTGCTCCACGTTCTCCAGGAAGCGGTGGTCGCGGGCGATCAACCGCTTCCTGGAGAACGTGGAGCACGAGGCCGAA
>Ga0209761_1000098_pt1 | contig 45188 bp, 39 predicted proteins | sample GraSoi013_1_40cm_4_FD_185818 | JGI IMG/M metagenome (GOLD analysis project Ga0209761, IMG submission 185818) | Grasslands soil microbial communities from the Angelo Coastal Reserve, California, USA - Sample 09_25_2013_1_40cm (SPAdes) (version 2) | ecosystem: Environmental > Terrestrial > Soil >... | reverse complement strand
GACATGTCGGTCCTTAGTATAATCTCGCGAACGTTCAATGGTAGCCCGGGGGAGATTCGAACTCCCGTCGATGGGTCTCTTCCATGGTTTGAGTCCAAAGCCCATCATTGGCCGGGTCACTGCTTTTCGACCCTTGCTAGTCCACTACACCACCGGGCTACAAGAGACCCGGGTCTTCGGCTAAGTCCCAATAAGCCTTCTGCGGCAATCTAACCAGCACTTTCACATCTAACCTTCACTGTCGAAGTTTTCACTCTAGCCATTTGGCAGTCCGACTTTCGCGCGGAACTCCGAGTATCGGGGATCCTTTCTGAGATCTTTGAACAGAGGGTGTGACTCGATGTTGAACGGCCACGAGTGGATTTCCGCCTGTCTCGTAAGTGCCTTGAAAGCCTCGTCGAGTCTGCCCAAGGCTGTGTTAATGAATAGCTGGCCATAGAGGCGTGCGCCTTCGCTTTTTTGGGTCATCATATATTCGATAGTCTCCTCTGCCTCCTTGCTCCTTCCCGTGAAGGCGTAGATCAGTCCCTGGTCCAAGTTGACGAGCGGCTCGTCTGGACCGAGCTTCATTGCCGTGTCAATCATCTCCTGGGCAGTGCCGAATTCGCGGTTCATCATGTAGGATTCTGCGAGACCCGCGTATATCCTGGGATGGTTCGGAGTGTGCTCTCTCATCTTTCTAAGTACCTCCAAGGACTCTCCGATTCTTCCCGCAACTCTGTATGCCAGGGCAAGATGGTTGCCTGCGTAGAATGAGAGGGGATCAAGCTCAGCTGCCTTCTGGAATGCGGAAATGGCCTCGTCGAGCCTGTTGAATGTCGTGTATTCAATGCCAAGGCTGATGTGAGCTTCGGCTAGGTTAGGGTTAATCTCAATCGCTCTCTCTGCCTCTTCCATAGACAGATTCAGCCTGTCGAGTAAAGAATGGACTCTGGCCATGGTGGCGTGCGCTTCAGCCCACTCGGGTCCTAGCTCCAGGGCCTTTCTCGCTTCCTCCTCGGCTTTGTTCACCGCTGGTAGAAAGTCCTCGTATCCTCCCATGGCCAAGCTGGCCCAAGCTTGCGAAAGCCCAGCATGAGCCCTCACGAACATTGGGTCAGCAGCAATTGCTTGTTCAAGTAACGAAATGGACTCTCTGATTCTTGACTGAGTTGACTCGGGAAGCAGCTGCATGGCTTTCAGATAGAACGTGTATGCTCCGATGTCGTCCGTGTCCTTCCTCGAAGTCTTGGAAAAGACCCCGGCTTTCAGTGAAGCCGCGACCTTGGTCGCCACCTCATCCTGGATTACGAATATGTCGTCGAGTTGTCTGTCGTAGTTCGAGGCCCAGAGGTGTTCCTGGGTCCCAGCGTCAATTAGCTGAACCGTGACTCGAATCTTGCTGCCGGCTTTTCTGACGCTCCCTTCGACGATTGAGCCGACCGCGAGTTCCTTCCCGATCTGGGAGACACTCTTCTCCTTCCCCTTGTAGTTCATGATAGATGTCCTCGCGATCACCTTCAGGTCAGAAGACTCCGAGAGTTTGGTGATCATCTCCTCGGTCATGCCATCGGCCAAGTATTCGTCGTTGGGATCAGGGCTGATGTTTGTGAAAGGCAGTACCGCGATTCTTCGGGCATCCGCTCTTTGCTCGTTGATCACTTTTTTCTCAGCCCATGGCATCACCATCTTGTACACTTCTACTGGATTCGTGACGTTCTTCAGAGGCTTGTATCCCAAATTAGTGAGGGAAAGCTCGAACTTGTTCTGTATGTGATCATAGACTTGTCTCGTGAAACAGACTCCTCCGTCCTCGGCCAGCGCCTCTATCCGAGATGCCACGTTCACGGCGTCGCCGGAAATGTCGCCCGCCGACTCGACCACGTCGCCCAAGTGGATGCCCACCCGCAGGTGAATTCTTCTCTCCTCAGGCAAGGAGAAGTTGTATTCCCGAGTTGCTCGCTGAACATCGTATGCACACCTTATGGCGTCTAGAGCGCTCGAGAATTCGACAAAAAAAGCGTCTCCAATTATCTTCACTTCTCTCCCGCTGTGCCTGGCTAGAATAGGCCTGATCAGCTTTCTCTGTTCGTCTGCGAGGGCGAGGGACAGGGACTCGTTCCTCTGCCCAAGGGCTGTGTAGCCTACCATGTCGGTGAACATGATTGCTGCCAGCCTTCGCTGACCATGTGACAAACTGTACTTCGTGGGCCCTGTCCGTGCGGGAGATAAATCCGTTATGGGGAGCAGTTTCGTTGTCGTGTCTGAGCAATAGCCGATCTGTTGCTCAACCCTACAGATGTCGAGTCAGTGGAGCGACTGGCGCGATCGACTGCACGCCAATCCATCAAGGATGGAACAGGAGCTAGCAATCAAACTTTAGGAGAATGGGATACGATATCAGACACAGGTCGAGATAGCTGTAACCATAGCGGACTTCTATTTGCCGCTGGAGTCTAGACCGTTACTCGTGTTTGTCGACGGCCGGGTCCATCTGGGAACAGCACAGATGTCGAAGGACGAAGAACTACGAACTCTACTTCGGAAGAGAGGATATAGAATCCTGGAACTATTCTACGAGAGCTACTCGGACAAGAAAAGAGACCAACTGTACGAAGAAATCCAGAACAGCCTCGCCAAGTTAGGTACCTAGGGCGTGGAAGTCGACCGGAAGATCTTAAGGGGTCTAAGCGGGGACCTCTGGGGGAGAGAGGTCTAACCCATTCCGCGCAGAGCGAATGGTCTCTCGTGCGGGCTCAATGGGTCAAATCTCTCAGAAAGTAAAAACAGTCTGTTCTGTTCTCTGGACTCGTTGTTCTAAGCGTTGGAATTAATTCGTTGCATCGACGATAACTTGGATGGGTATACTCATGACTAAGGGCTCGTTCATAATGAAATGGGAGGTGTTCCTGTGCAGCTTTCAACGAACCATCATCCTCGACCGAGACTGATCATCCTGCTCCTGCTCGTTGCCGGAGTGGTCTCCGTCCTCTATTTTTTGTACAATTCTTCGTTCAACCCTGCCCCTGTCTTATTGGAAGTCTCGATCCTATGTCTCCCGTTTCTGGTAGCTATGGAAGGATTCTACGTTGTCTCTGGCCGAGTCCGGAAGAGGAGGTTGCCTTTGGTGTTGGCTTTTGGAATCGCAGCTACTGTCATATCAGCCCTGTTCAATACGACACTAACGATGGTAGGGCCATGTGCTCTTGGCGTGGTAGGAAGCGGCTTCCCATTACCATGGTATCTTACCTTCACACATTACACGGGACTTGACGGGCCTCCGTGCGGCCTCAGTCCCGATCTCACCACATACTGGCGCACCTTCGCCTTTTTCTCGTTTCTTTTCGACACGATCTTCTATGCAGGTCTTGCAATGTCAAGAAATGAAATCTACGCGTGGTTCAAAGGGAGTGGATTGCAGAGCCAAGGGAGCCTCCGTGCGAGTCCCAAGGAAAACGCCCAGAAAACGGCTGGGGGTCCATGACGATGTTAATGTCGACCGGAGATGAATAATCCGTCTTGGAGGGATGTTGATGGGTCCGCGTTTAGAATATGGTCAGCTCAAGACCCTATAGAACAAAGGGGTATGCGTGCTAGTCTCGCGACACAGAAACCGTTTTCCAGAAAATCCTAGAGTTTCATAACCTGAACGTGTGGGACTCCGGCTATGGTTATGACCGCGTCCGGATGAACCAGCCCATTATTGATGGCCGCATCCACTACCTTTCTACCAACAAGATTCAGCATATCAGCGCCAACCATCAAAACAACCGCCTCTGTCAAACCTACAACCGCGCTCCCGTAGAACTTCGACTCCGGAGCCAATTTCAACCGTCCCTCCCTGAACGTCCGGCCCATACACTCCTCGTCGCAGCACGCCACCAGCAAGCCCTTCTCCGTCTTGTAGGACGTGGCGTAGACGAGATCCAAGAAGCACCCCTTATGTCGTCAGTATTGACGATCGCGCGCCACACGCTTCACAGACCAAGAAGGACAATCGTCCCTCCCGGACAACACGAGTATCCGGTCTGTGACAGACGGGACAGATGACAAACCTGTTCGAGTAGACACTTATCAGTCGGTTAATCGTCTCACGTGAAAACCTGCCCTGGAAGTAGCCCCGACCACTCTCGTAGGACCCTGCGGTAGCCATCTCCTTCGCCAAATATTTCAAGACGTGATGCGGATCACGGTTCAGCCGATCAACAACATCGGAGAAGTTCACAACAATCGTCCTTTGCCCGATTATCTGGACCATAGCGATTGGAAGCTCGAAGCGCTCGCCAGTGCCAGTGGATTGTGTAATCTTCGATAATGCCCGATCCAACAAGGCGTCATAGTCGTTCATTGATAGTGACATTACTAGTAATAGTCCGGAACGCCTATTTCAACAGTAGCCCGGGACCCGCAAGCCCCTTTAACGGAGACAAGGCAATACTAGAAATTGAAATTGCGCTGCAAATTTGCCGTCGCGCTAGTCGCCGCTATGGTATTCATCGCAGCACCAATAATTCCAGCTCCGGTAACGACATCGTACTGCGGAAGACTATGGATTCGAGGGGCGGATTGGCGATCTCCGGAGTACGAGATTTTCGGAGTCGGATTCCATATCTCAGATGTGGGTCCTGCCGGCGCACTCCCCCTGTGCAGATAGCATCCAATTATCCCTAGCCGAGTCCCACTACAAGTCCAGTCGACTTAATCGAGAATCTTCACGATCAGATTCTTCCACAAACGCTTATCACAATCCGAGCCGAGAACAAAACGACAAGCGCGATCGCTCAAAGAATAGTGGAGGATGACAGTCGACTGGGAAGATGGGTAGTCTGCAGCGCCTGGCCATACGTCAACGACAGACCCCATCTAGGAACCTTCACACACCTACTCTCAGCCGACGTCTACTCGCGCTACTTGAGATTGAAAGGCGAAGACGTGGTTATGGTGTCTGGCAGCGACGAGCACGGCGCGCCAATAGAAGTTGAAGCAATAAAACGCAAAATCACACCACGCCAGCTAACCAACCAATATCATCGCGTCTTCACTCACAGCATCAAACGCTTCGACATCCAATTTGACAATTACACCCGCACCGAGAGCCCGGTCCACAAGAAGTTCGTCCAAGAATTCTATCGCACTCTCGACAAGAATGGATATGTCTTCAAACAGAACATTATCCTGCCATACTGCGAAAACGACAAGCGCTTCCTGCCCGACAGGTTCGTAGAAGGAGAATGTCCATACTGCCACTACATCCCCGCCCGAGGAGACCAGTGCGACAACTGCGGCCGAGTACTCGACCCGAAGGATCTGATCAATCCATACTGCGTCCTCGACCACAGCACACCCGTAATGAAAGAGTCGGCCAGCTGGTTCTTCGACCTCCCCAAACTTTCAGACCAATTGAAAAAGTACGTTGAGGAGAATCCGAACCTCCCAGAGAATGCTAGAAACTTCAGCCTGAGCTGGATAAGAGACGGACTGAAACCCCGCTCGCTAACCCGCGACCTAGCCTGGGGCATCCCCGCACCTTTCAAAGGCGCCGAGGACAAGACCATCTACGTCTGGATGGAAGCAGTCCTCGGCTACATGAGCGCCGTCAAAGAATGGGCAGAGAAGAACAAGAAACCCGGCCAGTGGAAGAAATACTGGCTAGACCCCGCCAGCCGCAACATCCACTTCATAGGCAAAGACAACATCCCCTTCCACGTCATCGTATTCCCAGGCCTACTACTCGCCAGCCACGAAGGATACAACCTACCATGGGAAGTAGCCAGCACAGAATACATACAATTCGAAGGCCAAAGATTCTCCAAGAGCCGCAAGATCGGCGTCTGGATAGATGAGGCACTAGAGCTAGAGGACGCAGAATACTGGCGCTACGCTCTCATCAGCCTACGACCCGAACAGAGAGACACAAACTTCACCTGGGAAGAATTCGAACGGAAGATCAACACAGAACTCAACGATGTCCTAGGCAACTTCATCCATCGAACCATCACTTTCATCAGTACAAGATTCAAGAACAAGATCCCGAAATTCACCGCCAACAAAGGGCGAGATCAAGCCATCTTCAATATTCTTCAGGAGTCGCCGAAACGTCTCGACGAGAAGCTTGAACGCTTTCGATTGAAAGAAGGCCTCGAACAAGTCGTTCAGTTAGCAAGAGAAGGCAACCGCTATCTGAACGAGAGCGCACCATGGCACTCGTTCAAGACAGACCCCCCAGAGGCCGGTCAGACCCTGGGCGTAGCCGCCCAGATTGTTGGCACGATTGGAATACAACTCCAACCATTCCTCCCGATAACCGCGACACAAATCCATCGAAGCATCTTCCAAGGAAAGAAGCCGAACTGGAAACTGGCAGGCACGATCACCGTGAAGCCCGGTGCTAAAATCAGGCCTATGAAACCACTCTTCCACAAAGTGTCAGCTCAGAATCTCCGAACCAAGCTCGAAGAAATACGGAGCGGGACAACTATTGAAGCTGAAGCTTGACCTTCACGTCCACACGACCGCATCCTCGGATGCTCATACTCGACCAGACGAACTGGTCCCAAGGGGTAAGGATAGAGGCCTCGACGGTCTTGCGATAACAGACCATAACGTATTAGCAAGAGACGTTCCATCAGAACTACTCATCATTCCTGGAATAGAAGTCTCCAGCCGCGATGGACACATTATCGGCCTCGGCGTATCAGACACCGTCCCGAGGGGATTGTCTGCCGATGAAACAATCCTACAAATCAAGCGGCTAGGGGGCGTCTCGATAGTAGCACATCCGTACGACTTTCTTCGCTCAGCGTTAAACCCAGAAATCCTAACGACTATGCCTAACGCGATCGAAGTGATCAACTCCGCCAGCATGCTCCACTCCATCACTTGGAAACGAGCGAGAACCTTCGCTGAGAAAAGGAAACTGCCACAAACCGCCGGCAGCGACTCGCATATTCTGGAGACAATAGGAAAGGCATACACGATTGTTGACGTCGAATCGAGAAACATTGCTTCAGTTCTAAATGCGATAAGAAACGGACGGGTTGCTCCTGAAGGACGACCTTATCATTTCAGTGATAGAGTGCGAAAAATCATCAGATGAAAAGTTGCTAAGCCAGCTCCATCTCGTAGAGTGGCATTCGCACGCCGACTCTAGTCGCCTTTGATTCGAGTCCATATTCCATATCGTACAAGTCTTCGATCAGATCGTCAACAGTTCCGAGTGCCATGTCGTAGGTGTATCCTGACAAGAATATCGACAGGCTCGACCGTGCTTGACATCTAGTACTCACATGGACGAAATCCACCTCATGACCCACCAGAGACGAGATCGCTTCGTAGGCTTGTGCTGCTTGACCATTATTGAGTGGCTCGATTCCTCTGAAGAGGAGGACAGCTCCTTTGGCTTTCGTCAACGGGAGACTCGCAGATGGAGTCGTTAGGGCATTTGATACTGCTGACTGGACTCTTTCTCTCGATTCTACTGGACCAATGCATACAGTCGCAACCGATCCCAATGAGAGGATGTTCAGGATCTGATGACTAATCATCTGGTCGCTCGAAGCGACCACTTCCGAAAGACCACGCACGGCGAGTGCTGCTGTTTCATCTGCGACCCTTTTCGAATCTAGGAGAGCCAGCTTTTCGACAGAATTGTCGACGATGACCGTGCAATCGCATGCTTCGACCATCTTCTTCAAACCTCGAAGAGCCACGAAGCGTCTCTCTCGCTCATGGATGAAAGGCAAGGCTACTACTGACACTATAGGTCTGACTCGGTCTCGGTGCCACTGCGCGATCAGAGGAGCCGCCTTCGTCCCGGTCGCTCCTCCAAGACCCGTCAGTAGAATTGTGAAATCAGATTCCCGGGTAAACGGGGATACTCTGTAAGCTAACAGTTGACCTTCTCCACCTCGCTGCCTCGTCAATGGAGAGTTAGTCTCTGTTGAGTCGGCCAGAAGGACCTTGTTCCGTGCTCTGGATTCTGATAACTGGCCGCGATCAGTGTTCACTGCTACGCAGTTTCTCGGACTGATTCCTCCATCGATTGCCTGGCTCAGAAGATTGTTACCGGCTCCACCTACTCCAACAATTGCTACTTGTGAGCTGTGAGATGATAGCGGCTGATGACAGACTATTTCTTCAGTCGACAAGATAGGCCAGTGAAACTACTGACTTTGATATATACGAATCCTAAGCAGAGGTATTACGATACGAATACGAAATAGCTCAAAGTGCGTATCCATTTATAAAATAGTAGGGTCATGCGAAGCACGCATTTGTCCAAACGGGAGACTCGCGCGTTAACTATCTGCTAGGCGGAGATGTCAATCGCGACTTCGACTCTTGGGAAGATATCTCTTCGTTCGAGACTTTGCGATTCTCCAATAACGTCGGATTGTTCCAATGCAGTGTCAGAGTCTTCGGATGCGAGGCTTTCACATCATCGATCCGCCTGACGGATGCATAGTGCGGCGCATCCTTCACGAGTTCTGGATTAGTCTGAGCTTCACGATACACTCCGAGAAGAGCCTCAACTAGTTGATCTAGATCTGCAAGACTCTCAGTCTCTGGAACTTCCACCATCAGAGCTTCGTCCACGATCTGCGGAAAATATGTGGTCGGAGCGTGGACGCCTTTGTCTAGCATTCGTTTCGCAAGATCCATCGCCCTAACCCCTGTTGAATCGTAGAGCTTCTTTGCACTGAGAACAAACTCGTGCTTCCTAGCTCGAGCGAAGGGAAGGTCGTATGTGCCGCTTGCTAGAATCCGAGACAAAATGTAGTTCGTGTTGAGGACCGCCGTCTCTGCGACTGTCTTGAGTCCCTCCGCACCCAGGCTCGTGATGTATGCATAGGCGCGGACGAGAATTCCAATGTTGCCGTGGAACGCTCTGATCTTTCCGACCGTATCTGGAACATTGTAATCGTAGAAATACTTCTTCCCATCAAATCCTATCAAGGGAATCGGCAAGTAGCGTTCCAGCTCTTTGGTCACGCCCACTGGGCCCGCGCCCGGGCCTCCACCCCCGTGTGGAGTCGCGAAAGTCTTGTGAAGATTCAGGTGGACAATGTCGAAGCCCATGTCGCCGGGTCGGACCTTTCCAAGCAATGGATTGAAATTCGCTCCATCATAGTAGAGCAAGCCCCCTGCCTGGTGGACGATCTTTGCGATTTCGAGAATATTCTTCTCGAAAATTCCTAACGTGTTGGGATTCGTAATCATCAGTCCCGCCGTGTTCGGACCCGCTAGTTTCTTCAGTTCTTCGAGGTCAACCATCCCTTCGGAGTTCGATGGAACGACCATGACCTTGAACCCGGCCATGGCCGCGCTGGCAGGGTTCGTGCCATGTGACGAGTCTGGCACAATCATTTCCGTTCTCTTCTCCAGCTCCCCCCTCGAACGATGATAGGATCGAATGATGAGGCACCCCAAGTACTCCCCGTGGGCACCAGCCGCAGGCTGGAGGGACATACGGCTCATCCCCGTAATCTCTGCCAAGATCTTGTCCAAACGGAACAGCATCGCAAGCATCCCTTGGACCGTCGATTCGTCCTGTTCAGGATGAAGCTTCTCCAGCTTGTGAGTCGAGACCGCTAACTCGGCCGATTTCGGATTGTACTTCATAGTACAACTACCCAAGGGATAGATTCCCAGATCGGGCGAGTAGTTCTCTTGGGAGAGTCGGACGAAGTGACGAATAACTTCGGGCTCCGAGACCTCAGGGAGAGGGGGAAGACCGTTTCTTCTCAGAGCCATCGGCACAGCACTCCCGAGATCACCAGCAATCTTTCTTTCAATGTCGCTAGGCCCCGTCGGGATATGGCCTCTCTTACCGGCTTGGGACTTTTCGATAATGAGCGGTTCGTCCCAAGTGGCTTGATGATACATTATCTCGAACCTCTCAGAAGCTTCGTCATCAGACCCGAGAATCGATCGATGGCTTCGCCCGTGTTGATTTCTGTCACGCAGAGAAGCGAGCTTTCACCAAGCTCAGGAAAGTCCTCGACCAGGCTCTTGCCACCATGCATGCCCGCGAGGAGAAGTCTGCGGTTAATCTTTGATGTGATGCCTCTAGCCCGTTTGAAGGTGACAACGAACTCTTGGTAATGTTGGGTTTCAAACCTTGGGACAGAGGCCTTCGGTAATTCTTGGAGCCTCTTGATGGCGTACCTCGTCTTTACGAGAATGGATTCGAACAAGTCGTGTAATCCCTTGGGTCCTAGAAGTGAAAGATAGGCAGCTGCCCCAATGCCAAGGAGAGCCTCGTTCGTGCAGATGTTGGACGTGGCTCTTTCTCGGCGGATGTGTTGTTCTCTCGTTTGAAGAACCATGCTGAACGCCTTGTCCGTACCATTGATTGTGGTCGTCATACCAATGAGTCGACCCGGAATCTGGCGTAGAAGATTCTCTCCCCTGCAACCGATGATTCCAAGTCCCGGACCTCCAAAATTCATCTCAGATGAAATAGATTGACCTTCCGCAACAACAATGTCTGCGCCGTATTCGCCTGGTGGCTTGAGGCCGCCGAGCGAAATCGGGTCGAACCCAACGATCGAGAGAGCTCCTTTCTCATGGCATAGCGAAGGGATTCTAACAACATCGGCGTCCAACGTTCCGAAAAACGAAGGCACTTCACAATAGACTGCCGCCGTCTCACGATCGAGTCTTGACTGAAGATCGTTGAGGTCCGGACCTCCTGTCTCCTCGTCGTACCCGAAGGCTTCGAGTCTTATCCCAACGGGCTCAGTATAGTTTCGAAGTACGGACAGCTTGTCGGGGTGAAGATTTCTTGGAACGATCACCTTGTATTTTCCTGTCGCCCGAACTGCCATTCGGGCCGCCTCTCCGAGAGCCGTCGATCCATCGTAGAGGGACGAATTTACTGCGTCTACAGCGGTCAAGTCGCGGATCATGGATTCGAATTCAAAGAGCGATTGCAGAAGACCTTGAGAGATTTCCGCCTGGTAGGGTGTGTATGAGGTCTGAAATTCTGTTCTCGATACTATCGCTTTTACTGCTGCTGGAATGTAATGGTTGTATATTCCCGCGCCAAGAAACGAATTGTAGTCTGACCCTGACTTGTTCTCTTTGAAAAGTTGCTCGATGCTTGAGCGGACTTCCTGTTCAGAAGCGAAACCGTCCACTTTCAACGGTCGGTTCAATCGGACTTCTAGTGGAATGTCGGAATAGAGCTCGTCGAGCGAGCCGATTCCAATCACCCTCAACATACTGTTTCGAAGCTGATCGCTCGAGTTAGGGATGAACGGGTGGCTGGTTTGAGCCAAGACTACCTCCGGTGCGCCGGTTCAAAACCACTGATAACCCTTCCTTCAGCACACTGTTGCTTTATACTCTACAGGACCGCTGAATCCCGGCATGGCATCGCTCGGGGCGAACACGATCGCGATCCTCATCGCCCTCGGCTCGTTCCCCGTATCTCTCGCCCTAACCAGATTCTTCATGTACTGGAACGCGAAGCATGGAATAATCGGAATCGACGTCCACAAACCCAACCGACCGAAGGTCCCAGAGATGGTTGGCTCGGCAGTTCCGATAACTCTCATCCTCTTCGCGGCGATTTACGCCACTCTTGGCGGAGCGAGTTCGATACCGCTTCTTGCCTACTCTCTTGTAGTCGGGCTTGCGGCGCTTGTCGGCGCTTTCGATGATCGCCTCAGGATGCGAGGAATCTTCAAGCCACTCCTCACACTTCTCTGCGGCTTGCCCCTATTGATCCTTGGAATAGCATTTCCGGGTCAAATCTACAGCTCAATGCTTCACGTACCCTTGTTCGGACAGTACCACCTCCCAGTAATCTATCCTTTGACGATACTTGTCGCAACTTCCGTGACATCGAACACGGTCAACATGCTAGACCCCCTCAACGGTTCGATGGCCGGCGGGATGTCGATAGTAGCCGGAGGCCTTCTCATCGGATTATTGCTCGTCGGAGCTGGTTCGATGCCTATCTTTCTCTATGCTAGCTTGATGTTCTCGCTGTTGGGATTCCTGTACTACAACCGTTTTCCGGCACGGGCGTTCGCCGGGAATGTCGGTCAGTTATCAATTGGCGCATCCATAGGCGCACTTGCCATTCTCGGAAAAACTGAGATCGCAAGCGTAGTTGCAATCTTCCCCAACATCCAGAACTCATTCTTCTTCCTCTCCAGGATTCGACGCTTTACAGAACACAGGGAATTGACCGCTAAACCAACAAAACTTCTTCCAGACGGAAGGCTTGCTGACTCTGAGGATCCCCGCGCACCTTTAACCTTGGTCAGAACACTACTCATAGGTCGTCCGGCCACCGAGAATGAAATCGTATCCAGCATATGGATTCTTTTCCTGACATCGACGAGCTTGGCCGTGATCACGCTCTTGCTCACAGGGGTTTAGTATGAATAGACGCGCGGTTGGCTACGAACTGGTCGTCTTCGTAACGCAGTGGGGTCTGATGCTCATTGGGTTTGGTATTCTTACCAAATTCGTTGCTCCGCTGAACCTTTTGAACCCGAGCTTGTCTCTTGGGCTATATTTTGACTCAGCAACAAAGGCACTCATTGCTCTCATTCTATCGGTGACGTGGCTGTTCATTTGGGATCGTCAGGTAAGGCTCTATTTCCATAGACGAGGAAAATAGATTCAGCACTCAGAAGACTTCTGCGGCCTTCCAATGATTTCCTCGAACCATTGTAAAGCCCATGTCTGTGTTCTTGGTAAACCACAAATCATCTGGTAGAGCATTGGTCTTGGCGCAGTCGGGTATCTCCTCGTCCAGCGCTAATCTCGCTGCAAGCCACGGAAAATTCCACTCGGGATGTCCAAGTTTTATTGAAGCAAGCGAGAGGTAGTGAACATTGGTTGTGAACCGACAGTTGACCTCAGTAGGACAGGGAACAGCTTTCGCGTCCTCCTTTAGATCGACACAGAAAATCCCGTGAGGTTTCTTTGAAACGGCGCTTATCGCTTCCACTGCTTTCTTGTTGACCGTGTCCAAATGAACAACCCGGTTGAGCTTCGACGTGCCTCCAGAGCCTACGATCCGGTGGCCCACCCAGCTCAGCCTCTCGCGAATCATAGAAGTGACCAGGCCACCTTTATTCCAGAGAGACATGAAGCAAAAGTCTCTTCCTGGAAGATATTCCTCCGCGACGAAGTTCGCTTTGATTCCTTGATCCCAATGGAACTTGACCCAATATTCCGCGATGATCGGGCTAGTTGCTTTACAACTCATGAGGCCGCCCGCTCCTTCTCGAGCGCGAATCCAACACGGATAATCGAGCAGGCGGAGCTTCCGCATATTGGAAGAATCATCGTGAGAGATGGGGATTGGTTTCTGTCGCAGCCCTGACTCGTGCCATCGAGATAATGCTGCGAATTTGTCGAGACACGTAGAAACCGTTTCGGAGTCGGGAAGAAATATCCGCGCCCGGATTCGTGAACGATCATTCGAGACTCGCTCGACCTCCGGGTCTGGTTGTGGCATGACCAGCTCAACCTTCTCATTTTCAATGACTTTGTTCAACGCGGCAATATATCCACGGTCATGAGCACCGGGAAGATGGAACGAATAATCCAACCACATGTTTAGTTCGATACCCGTCTTATCTACATCGCCGCCCGTCAGTACTAGAGAGCGTCCATCCTTGCTAACTCTGAGACTCCAACACACGTTGTGGCCCGCACTACCCCCCGCTCCAGTGACCAGTATGCTTTTCATTTGCAGACCTTGAGAAGGCGTTCAACAATCGGAGCAACTAATAAGTAGGGAAGTCATGCCTCGCACTCCAAATTCGAGTTCGGCTAATGGTCTCAACTGATGAGAGCACTCTTCGCTGTACTTTTGCTACTCGCCTTAACCGTCGTTTTCCTCCCTCACCCTGCTACTGCGGCAACAGACTGCCAACCCACAACTTGCTCCGCATCATTCGAACGAACCATCTCAACTAACGCCTGGGGCGTCACCACCCTTAACGACTACGTCAATCTGACAAGTACCGTTCCCGTTACCCATATGACGATCGGCATCCCAGCAAGTGTGAGCGAGGATCTGCGGTTCACCTCAGCGACAGCTCAAGGTGCCAACCTCCAAGTCTCCAAGCAAAGCCCGACACCGAGCCAAAACTACACCACTCTCAACGTTCAATTTCCAGCAAGTGAGACAAAGTTCGTTTTCAACGTTACCACGGTTTTTGCTGAGCTTCTATCGTACAGCCTTGGTTCGAACAGCTTCACATTCGAAGCTAACCCATTCCCGCTCGTCGACGGCAGTTACAACATTACTAGAGCAAAAGTAACCCTCCAGACTGGCGACTGGCAGTCTCCCAAGATTCCACTCCCTCTAAACCAGACAATTACTGGTGGAACCTTCACCTGCACGCTGCCTAGTACTGGCTCTGATAATTGTCCTGGATCGAGTCCGCTCAACTTTGGCAACTCGACCGTATGGAAGGTTACCTTCGCCTCGTCAGCGACTCAGAATGTTCTCACGGTGTCAGCGGGAAGACTAATCCAGATCTTTCCGACAGGTGCCTTGCAAGTCACTGACAGTTATAATGTTACGAATTTGGGTCCAACTCTCTCCTCGCTTGCGTTCAAAGTGCCGAAGGGCGTATCGAGCATCACTGAGAACTATGTTCTCGGACTCGAAATTGACCAACCTGAAACGACTCCCACGCCTACGGTGAATTCGGACGGCACAAGCACGGTTACGTTTACGCCTAGCTTCGGCTCTGTGCCCTTTAACCAGTCGTTCAGGGCTAAGATATTCTATACGCTGTCCCCCAGCGCCTACATTTCGACTAGTTCTCTGGGAACCTTCACAGTGAACTTTGCTCTGTTTAACAATGTACAGTTCTACGCCCCCTCGCTTCAGACAAAGATTGTCACCCCGTCAGGTTTCAGACTGAACTCGCTTACGGGGCAGGTGCCTCAGATTTCTGGCAACCAGATCTCTCTCCTAGCTTCACCCGTCACTCCGGTCAGTAGTCTAGGCTTCTCTATGACGTACCAACTTGATCCCTTCTGGTCGAGTCTAAGCCCACTCACCTGGGTCGGCCTCGTGGAAGGTGCCTTGGCTGCAGGTGCCTTGGCTGTTTTGAGTAGACCCGGTGCTGAGGGCGCGATAACGGGCGCGCCATCACAACTGATCACAAAGTTCGTGGACCTGTATGACGAGAAATCGTCTATGCGGCTCGAATCTGACAAGATGGAGGAAGACCTCGCTAGGGGCGCGTTGAACAGGTATGATTACAAACAGCGGAGGCGGATGTTGGATCGTCGGATGACTGAGATCGACCGGTCATTGGCACCAGTCGAAGAACAATTGGCCACGGCCCAAGGACGCTATTCAGACATGATAAAGCGGATTGAACGGGCTGAAGTGGAACTTAACGTCATCAAGACGACCTCTGCAGATCTAAGAAACCAGAATCGCAGCGGCAAGATCTCTAGGGATCTCTATGAATCATTGAATGCAGATCTTATACGTCGCAAACAAAAGGCGGAGCAGACTATAGACACGGTAATCATTAACCTACGAGAGGAGATCAGGTAGACTCCTCCGGTTAACTCAAATTGAGACTGACGATTGAAGAATACGGGCCCTGGATTTCTAACCAATTAGACGGCCAACTACGATCTACCAGATCCAAAGCCGCCAAACTCGTCGACGAAGCGAAGCGAGCCGTTAGCGAAGCACAGAGTTTCTATGAGGATTTGGCCAAGAAAGGCGACAGGGACATGGCGACGAAAAAGGACGCCGCGTCCTACAGGGCAGCACGAGTAATCGCACATGGAGCCCACGAAGCAGCAGCGCGGGTCGGGGATATCGTAATTCCATCGGAGACTAGCTGGGAGTCCTTAAGAATCGTCAAGGACGGTGTTTCAGTAGCGAGCAGGTCGATTCGGGACCTGCGAGACTCTACCGCGCGAGAACTTTCCGGTTTTTACATTCTTGACATGCGATCATTCGGCGGAACCCTAGATCGGATAGCAAAGAGCGGCGAAAGGCTCGCCTCATTTCTGGAAGGCGAGGGCTCAAAACTCCAAAGGGCAAGATCGATGACAGGAATTGTTGAGAGCATCAAGATAGCTAGAAATGAACTCGAGGAGAAGGCCCGGGAACTAGGCGGAGTGAAGAGAGACATAGAGGGACTGGGTCGTTCCGAATCAGATCTGACCTCTAAGGTTGACCAGTTAGAGGCAAACGCTAACCTTCGAGAAGTCTTAGACATCGAGAGAGAGCTACGTAAAGAGAGTCGCGCCTTTCGTGCCGAGACCCTGGCCCATCTACAGAGACCCCTTCGAAGGCTCGCAGATCTATCTCAGCGTGGCGAGTATCCGCTGGGCTCAGATGAGCGAGAAGCCCTGTCCGCATTCGTCAAATCTCCTTACAAGAGCTTCCTTTCCAAATCGACAGGAGAATACTTGGCAAGGATACTGGAAAGCATGAAGAAGGCGATTGATTCCGGCAAGATGGAGTTCAAGCCGAAAAAAACTGGTAGAGTCTCGGTTCAGTTGAACCAATTGATCGGGACGACCCATTTGGCGGAGAAACAAGAGAAGGGGAGACGATTACTGGCGCGGAGACGAGAGCTTCTGCGGATTGCGGAATGCAAGGATATGTACGATCGACGGAAGGTGTTGCTGTCGAAGATTGAAGAGACTAGGAGAGAAGAACTAGAGCTTCAGGAGAAGATGAAGTCTGCTGCCTCGATGACAGATGCGGTGAATAAGCGGCTGGTAGAGCTCTTGAAACAGGCCGAGATGAAAACTCGAGAATATGTTGGAAAGGAAGTAGAACTAGAGGGAATCTCAATCTAGTCGTTTGAAGAGGCTCTGCATGAATCTTATCGGAACGGGCTTACCGCTCATACTCGCCTCATAGTAAGTCTTGCAAACATCGCACTGCCAAACTTCCATGTCACGGATCTGCGCAGGAGCTCCGGCTTCAAAGTCTTCTCGTACAATGTATCGGCCCACGAAGTCAAGTTGCAAGTCGCATTTCGTGCACTTCAAGTGGTCACAACGACTCTAAGCCTTGTAGTGTTCGGTAAGGAACCGGTCTGCATCGATAGCGGCCATGCATCCATCCGCTGCAGCTGTGACTGCTTGCCTGTACTTGTGGTCTCGAACATCACCCGCTGCGAAGACTCCCGGAACATTAGTCTCGGTATCCTTTCTGGTCACAACGTATCCTTGAGAGTCGAGGTCAACCTTGCCCTTCAGGAACCCCGTGTTCGGTTCATAGCCTATCGCTATGAAAACCCCATCAGCATTGACATGGCTATCTTTTCCGCTCTTCAGATTGTGCAATCGAACCCCCGTCACCTTGTCGTCACCAGTAATTTCCTTGACAGCTGAATCCCAGACGAAATGGATCTTTGGATTAGCAGTGGCTCTCTCCTGCATTATCTTGCTAGCTCGCAGCGTGTCCCTCCGGTGGACGACCGTTACGCTGTTGGTGATGTTTGCCAAGAAGTTCGCTTCCTCCATCGCAGTGTCACCGCCGCCTACTGTCACAACGTCTTTTCCTTTGAAGAAGAATCCATCACAGGTCGCGCAACTGGAGACTCCCCTTCCCCTAAACTTGGTCTCCGAGGGCAACCCAAGCCACTTGGCGTTCGCACCGGTGGCGATGATTACGCTCTTCCCCTCGTACGACTTCCCACCAGCCACTACCTTGAAAGGCCTAGATGAAAAGTCCACGAATGATACGTCATCGTAGATTATTTCAGGTCCGAATTTCTCCGCTTGCCGCCGCAGCTTCTCCATCAGTTCGGGGCCCAGCACTCCCTCCGGAAAGCCGGGGAAATTCTCAACGTCTGATGTAATCATCAGTTGACCACCTGGAATCGACCCTGCTAGGACCAGCGTCTTTCGTCCAGCTCGGCAAGCGTAGATGGCTGCAGTATATCCCGCGGACCCCGAACCGATAATTATTACGTCATGCATGAACGATTACTAGATTAGCGGACTCGGAGCGATTTATGCGTATTCTTGAACAGAAGATGAATGCGAGAACGTATCTTGCAAGACTTAATTATCGAGAACCGTGGATCCATGAGATCGTACTATCTTGTACGAATATCAGGGCCTAAAGATAAGCTGGCTCGGACACGACTCTTTCCGGATCAAGAACGGGAAGACCGTAGTCATCGACCCCTTCAAAATCCGCCCGACGTCTGAAAAGGCCGATATTCTACTAATTACTCATGAACACTTTGACCATTTCTCAATGGATGACATCAAGAAGGTCGTCAACGAGAACACGACCATCGTAACCATTCCAGCAGTCAAGAAAGAACTGTCCACTCTCAAAGTCAAAGAAGTGAAGGCGGTGAAGCCTGGGGACAAGCTCAAACTCGGAGACATCTCAATTGAAGTCGTACCCGCCTACAATCTGAACAAGTTCCGAGAGCCCGGAAAGGTCTTCCATCCAAAGGAGGATGGGAAAGCAGGCTACGTCATTGGAATCAAAGGTGTCAGAGTCTACCATGCGGGCGATACTGATGCAATTCCGGAGATGAAAGGTCTTAAGGCGGATGTGGCGCTTCTCCCAGTGAGCGGGACCTACGTCATGACTGCGGACGAAGCAGCCCAAGCCGCGAAAATGGTAGAGCCTAAAATGGCAATACCAATGCACTATGGAGTAATAGTTGGATCAGAACAGGACGCACAGAAGTTCAAACAGCTCGCAACAGTCGAAGTCCAAATCCTAAAGCCTGAATAGTCGAGGACCAGCGAAGACACTGAAAGTCAGCGTCACCACAAACTGGCTAAATATTCACCTACACTCGAAAAACCTATCAATCCTAGACTCTAGATCACGACAATCCTACGTCAAATCGCACATTCCCGGAGCCATACACGCCGACCTATTCCACTACTTTGTTCCGGGAACTGACCGGAAGGGTCTTCGGAAATTCCATGAAGATCTCGGTCAGCGATTGGGAAAGCTGGGACTAACAGGCAAGGAGACGATTGTTGTCTATGAATCTGGTTTCGGAATGCGAGCCGCGAGGGTCGGGTGGATGCTAGAATACACCGGAGCACACAAAGTCTTCCTTCTTGAAGGCGGATTCCAAGCTTGGCGCAAGTCTCATTTTCCTACTGAAAACAGGCCTCTAGAACCAGATGCTAAGATCTTCCGAATCAGACCCATGTCAAGAGTGCTCGCCACGGCCGACGAGATTCGCTCAGATAGGTCGGCCCAAATCCTGGACGTGCGCAGCGAAGGAGAGTTCACAGGCAAGGAGGGACGAGAATGCGACAAACGCCGAGGACGAATCCCTCGTGCTCGATGGCTTGAGTGGACAAACTTCATCGATGATGGAAAGAGGTTCAAGACAAGATCCGAAATGGCTAGCGTTCTGAAGAAGAGAGGATTGAACAAAAATCGATCGGCGGTGGTGGTTACTTACTGTCATCGGGGAGCTCGAGCCGCGGCCGCATACTATGCTCTTCGATCACTGGGATATGGAAAGGTCAGGAACTATGTTGGATCATGGCACGAATGGTCTGCTCGAAAGAATCTTCCCGTGGAGAAATGAGACTCTTGACTCTCGGCAGATGAATCCTAGTGGCTTCGAAGTTCCGCCATCAGATCGTTTAAGCTGTTGAATTCTCCCTCGGGTAGCTTCTCTAGGACAGTTGAGATCTTCCTTACTTCGTAAGTATCTTGGAAGACTTTCCATCCCTGATCCTTCAAGAGACGTGATTTTGTGGTTGGAAATCGGGCATCTTCGTTCAACACCTCTCGGATCGACTCTGTCCCGACGCCACTTGTTATCTTGGGGAAGTATCCTTTCTCGATAAATGATTTGACTCGTCCCGCGTCCCGGTACATCCGTACCCCGTGAAAGGCAAGGATACTCTTCTCGAATTTCGGGGCTGAAGCCTTCTTCGCAATCTCCTTCAGCTCCCTGTCGTCAAATTCGTATATGTTCTCCTCTCCGTTTCCAAACAGCCGACTGTACAACACTCTCCCCTCATAACGAGGCTCACTATTCGAGAGATCTACAGAGTGAATCCCCCCCGACTCTTTCATAAAGTCGAAAACCTCGCCGGAGGGTCTCATACCTCTAAATTCGAGCGCCACAGCGGTCCCGCCAGAACTGAATGTTCCAAGAAAGTCTCTAACTCTAGCGGCCAGTTCGCTTTCTTTGATCGGCGAACCGGCACCAATCAGAATCGTCATGACCTCTGCTTCGAGCTTCTCGCAAACTTCTTCCAGTCTCTCTATGAGCAAACGAGCACCCGGGAGAAGGTTTAGGCCATAGTGATCAACAAGGATCCGGGGGCATCTTACCGAGAAACGGAATTCGTCTCGGACTCTCTTTCGCCATTCAGAGGCTGAGGAGATAGACGGCAGATGATAGTAACTGCTGTTCAGCTCGACGAGGTCGAACGCTTGAGAATACGCTTCGAGGCTGTCTGTTCCTGGGACCTGGAAGTAGGCCCAGCCTCCTGCTCCAACTAGTAGCTGAGACATATCTTCAAGAATCCATTCCGATTCCAGTTACTAAGGATAGAGGTTGGCGAACACGGGCCGATTCCTCCTCGGGACCTCCGGCTGGTCATACGCTGAATGGGTCGCAGTATTCTACCCCACCTCAACCGAGAGTAAGCTCGGATTCTACAGCAAAATATTCCCGACAGTCGAGATAGATTCCACCTTCTACGCGTTTCCAAAAGAGGGCATGGTGATAGGATGGGACAGATATTCCCCACGCAACTTCGTATTTAACGCCAAGATTCCGCAGACCATAACCCATGAGAGACTGGAAGCACTCGGAAAGCCGATCGAAGAAGAACTAGACAGATTCGCCAACCTTATGCTTCCACTTAACAACAGTGGAAAGCTCGGCTGCCTACTCATCCAGCTACCTCCGAGATACAAGTTTGATTCTAACCATCTCGAAGAATTCCTCTCACTCTTACCTCACGGTTTCAAGTATGCCATAGAATTCCGGCACAAATCCTGGCTACGAGACGAGACTTGGAGAATTCTTTCCAAATACAACGTCGCCTACACAGTTGTTGACGAGCCACTTCTACCCCCTGAGGTGCATGTGACAGCTGACTTTGCTTACATTCGTTGGCATGGTCGTGGCCAGAGACCCTGGTATGACTATCATTACACCGAGAAAGAATTGGCCGATTGGCTACCCAAGGTGAAAGAGGTCGAGGGCTCGGTCAAAACCACCTACGGTTACTTCAACAACCACTTTCACGGATACGCAGTAGAGAACGGGTTGAGCATCCTGAAGATGCTGGACAAACTCGCCCCGGCGCAGGAGGAAGCGCTCAAGCGCGCGAGAACAAACCTAAGGCAGGCCAAGGAAAAACCAGTAGGGCTAAGAGAATTTACTAGGGGAGGCGAAGACCGAGCAAAGCTTGTAGACCTTCTAGGAACCATAATGGGCGAGACACGACTTGCTAGATCCTTCACGATTCCAGATGAAGACGTGAAGATCAAAGAGGCCAACCTGAAAACCATCGACGCTAAGATCAGAGACTACACACTCAAAATGGACATGGCTTCGAAGACGATCGTTCACGATTGTGGCGATTGGGAACGCGCCATTGAGACTCGTCAGTTGTGCAAGCATATTGGAAAGGTTCTACTGACCATTCCGGAACAGGTAGCGCTGACATGGGTCTCGGCTATTCACGAGAATCTTGATGCTTGGAAATTCCAGCAGCCCCGGAAGTAGCGGGTCCCATCCTGTCCTCTGCGAGTCCATTACTCAAAGTTCGGGCTCAAGTGGTCAGCTGTCGACGCTGCCCTCGCTTGGTTGAGTATCGCGAAGAGGTCGCTCGGAACAAGAGAAAGGAATTCTTAGACTGGCAGTATTGGGGAAGGCCTGTGCCTGGGTTCGGAGACCCGGACGCTTCGTTGTTGATTGTCGGTCTTGCTCCTGCGGCGCATGGTGGGAACCGGACGGGCCGGGTCTTCACTGGAGATCGAAGCGGCGACTTTCTCTACAAAGCTCTCTACAAGATGGGTCTCGCAAATCAGCCCACGTCACAAAACTCAGAGGATGGATTGAAACTAAAGGGCGCGTACGTGACGGCCGCGGTCAAGTGCGCTCCGCCCGACAACAAACCATCTGTGGACGAGACGTCCAACTGCTCTGAGTATCTAGCCAGTGAAATAGAATCGCTAAGAGATCTGAAGGCAATTCTCTGCCTGGGACAGTTCGCCTTCAACGCTGTAATCAGAACAATTCGGAACAAGTACAATCTCCCGCAATCCTCCGCAAAATTCGGCCATGGAAAAATGTTGGGCCTTGGCAACGGGATTCCTCCAATCATTTGCTCCTATCATCCTAGTCCACGGAATACTCAGACAGGTAAGCTGACCGAGAAAATGTTCCTCTCTGTTTTGCGAAAGACACTTCGCGACGGAAAAATCGCCCTTCCTACCTCAGTTCGGGGGGAGTAACCCACTTACTAAGGATTGGAACAAGCGAGGATTAGCCTAATGAGTTGTACCGAACCCGCCTTCTTTGGGCGTTTCTGCTCGGACGCCAACTCAGCTGATACTTCGCCTATCGATTCAATGCTAATATTTCAGTCACGAACTAAATTGTTCGGCGACAAACATGCCGCTTCGAAATCAAACAGCTACAGTTCTATTCGTCATTCTAGTTTCAGTCTTAGGATTGCTCCCCCTTCATTTTATTCATCAGGCATCGGCGGCACAGTCCCACGCGCCTATCACAATCAATGGCAACGCAGGCTTCACAGCCGCAAACGGCGTCATATCAGGATCAGGAACCGCGTCCGATCCATACGTCATCGGGGGTTGGGAGATCTTTCCCGCTCCTTTTTTCAATACCGCGATTAGTGTTTCCGATACATCCGCTTATTTCGTGGTACGCAACATCATAGCCCACGAGTTTGGCAGCCAGTTTCAAAACGTGACGCACTTTGTCATAGACGGTTTCGACTCTCCAGGGGGGCTCTCCTTCGGGAACGTGAGAAACGGGGTGATAGAGAGAATCACTGGACCCCTCTCGGTCACAGGGTCGTACTGTCGCGGATACTGCCCCTACCCGGGAGGAACAAACATTACAATTGCAAACAGCGTAATCAATAGGTTACACGTTGATCATTCACAGAACGTCACAATTTCTGGGAACACGATCTCCGGCTCGACCGTAAAGGGAATCGATATGGACCTCTCGTCAAACGTAACGATCACAAACAACACCGTTTCCTCAAACATGGAAGACGGTATAGCCTTCTTTGGATACCACGTCACGGTCTCTTACAACAACATAACCGCGAATGTCGGAAATGGACTTTCCTTCAGCGGAGAAGACATTAGCGTTTTTCACAATCATTTCTCTGGCAACGGACTGGGAATCCCAGGAGCGAGCAGAACTCCGGCGGCTGGACTAGCCCTTAGCGGAGTTAATCTGACCATCCAGGACAATACGTTCGACTCTGATGGGATACTCGGCGCTCCCGTAGCAGTGGCTCCGAACTATTTCATTGCATCTGGCAATCTAGCAAACGGAAACCCAATACTGTTCTATCACGATTGTCAAGGAGTCAACGTTGACAATATTCCTGTAGGCCAAATACTCATCGCTAACTGCAACCATGTCCGTATCGCGAATGTCCGTATCCTCAACACCGCCGAAGGAGTTCAGCTGAACCGAGTCAACAATACGATCATTTCCGGCAGCGAATTCTCCATGAACAAAAACGACGGCATCTCAATCCAATCCTCGAAAAACGTGACTATGAGCAACGACAAAATCGTTGGAAACAGAGGCAACGGAATCAGTGTAGGCCCTGGCGGGGCCTACGTCGTCCGTTCAGGGCTCATTACCTTGAGAGACAGTGAGGTGGGGAATAATGGCGATGGGATACACTTCGAAAGCGGTGCCGGAATCTGGCTTAATGCAGACAACTGCACCCTTACGAGGAACACTGTCTACACGAATCAGCTGAGCGGCATACTCTCTGGCGGAACGAACAATACAATATCATACAACACCGTGACTAGTAATGGCGCGAGATCCGCGCCCGTATCAACCGTCTTTGAATGGATGGGGGGAATATCGACTTCGCTTGGAAGCCCCGCAACCTCAGTAAGTGACTTTTTCTGGATCACAGGCAATAACATTTCCAATAACTATCCCTACGGTCTAGGAATAATCGAGACTCGCCACGCCAATGCCACAGACAACCTGATCTCTTCCAACCAAGGCTACGGAATATTGGTGTCGGGCTCTGACTATGGAACGATCTACCACAACAACATGATTAACGATATAGTCGAGGGCGTCGAAGCCGCCTTCGGTATGCAATACTCGAGCTCCTGGTCTATACCATACCCTGGTGGTGGAAATTACTGGTCAGACTATGCTGGGAACGACCTTTGTTCAGGGCCAAACCAAGACCAGTGCAATGCTCCTGACCGTATCGGAGACACTCCCAAAACGCTCTTCGCCTGCGTCACAGAAGTGAACTACATCTGCGGCAACTTCAACAATACGGATCGATATCCGCTAATGAGACCATACGGTTTTGTCCCTGACAGCGATCCTCCAAATTGGTCAAATGCATCGCTGCGAGTAATCCAGGCAACAACAAGCACAATCACTCTGCAATGGACACCTGCGATAGACCAGATAGGAGCTACACGGTACTCGATATACGAAGGGAGCAGCCGAATCGCGACCGTTAGAGGAGCCTTCCTCACCTACACGGTCACCGGATTAACGGCCGGTACACCGTACAGTTTCCACGTTGAAGCGATGGACCCTTGGGGAAACTGGAGCACCAACGGCCCCTCCGTGAACGTAAGCACAACGGGTTGGTGGCAATACTGGTATCTCGTCGTCGTGGTGGTAGCCGGAGTTGGAACAGCAGCGTTTCTTCATTGGAAGGGATGGCTTAGACTTTGGAGACGGCCAAGAATCACTCTTTCCAAACGCCCAGCCCAGATATCGAAAGGCTGTTGGCTCTCCTGGTTTCTTCGGGCCTGGTTTCTTTTCCCCAGATTAGGGATAGTAATCGCCCGGAACAAGCCCTGATCCCGAATCGCGGCAGGCGATTTGAGATCGCAGGATCTTCACGCTGATCTCCACGCTTAATCTGCAATCAGAAAAACAGTCGACGGTTCCATCCTGCGCCTAGAACCGATAGACTCGCCCGGTTCAGTTTCAACTGGCGAGACCCCTCCCCGAAAAATGTCAAAATTAGTTGCTCCTCACGACACAAAACCCGGACTCTGGGAGGGAATTAACAGAGAGTAATCTCCTGACTGAAATTTGCAGAAAGAAATCGGCGAACTGTTCTTTTTCAAAGCCGACAGGCGCAGAATATGCTTGGATCTGGAATCTGGGCAGGCGATTTTTGACCTGCGGGATCTTCACGCTTGATGACCCGGAAAAATCCGCCGTTGGGAAATGCTTGACTTGCCCGTTCTAGGCCGCGAAAGGGAAAACTCGCCCAGATCAGCTTCAACCGGCAAGAGCACTCTGAAAAAAAAGGGCCGGAAATATTTTCTCACGACGTGGAAGCGGTATTATGAAGACGCCCGTGCCTAGGTCTTGCGGCTTCTCAAGCGTTCCAATCCTCGAATCTTGTCACTCATCATCCGCCGCTTATCCAGACGCTCATCTATCCGGAGACTAGACGAGATCCGTTTCGCACCCATCGAACGCAGTGCGCGATGTGAGACCTCAACCGCCTCCAGTATGGTCCCGATACTCTCAGCCTCCAAAACACTCGACATGGGAGTAACATCAACAGTTAATCCGGGAATCCTCGACATCGCCCGTACCGCGGCTTTAACGTACCGGCCGACACTCGTCTCCATTCCTATAGGATGAATGCTGAACTCAGCGACCAGAACAATCCGTCTTTTTGCCTTCGGCCGCACAGAAAACCCATAAGCAATGGAGGAGAGTTTAGTCTTTACGTACTAGCTGACCAGCCGGTTCTCACGAACGCCCGGCTTCTGCCGCAGGCCATGAGACTCTTCATACTTCGAGGTCTTGTCTATGTCAAGCTCCATCAGCTGCACCGTTGCCTTTTTGATTATGCCGAAGATCTCCTCTAGCTCCCGCTGCTCAAAATCCTTCAACGACAAGTTCCCGATCCACTGCATCCATCCTTGCATACTCTTCGCTAGAGTAGAGCAGCAGAGACCTATGCCATACACGATGTCTAACCTGTCTCTAGGATCTAGATCGGAAATACGTTTCACTCTATTCCGGGCCTCTTCAACCCACGACTTTGGTTCATCCGACAATTCCATTTTTTGTTTCACACTCACATTTTCCGAGTCGCGACCCACTGCCCACCGGCCCTAAGAACGCCTAGAACCGACCTACAATTGATCGCGATAAGAATCCACTCAAGAGTCAATATTAACGTTTGGTGAAACCTTCGGCTCAAAGAGCCCAGAACAAGAACTCGGCAATTGCTGTGACAATCACAGCGACAAATCGACACCGCCGACTAATTCGGAAGTTCTCGCAAAATACCATTAACAGAACGGATAGAAAGCGAGTAGCTGATCCGTGCAAAGATCAGTCCTAGCATTCCACCGAGGAAAAATGACAATTGGAGAGAGAAAGGCAGCAAGAGAAAAATTCTCCCAAGAAGCAAGAAGACGAGCGGTAGAGACATCAACAGCATTACTATGACTCCCAGAAACGCTCCTATAATCGAGCCGATTATCGTCACGAACCGTGGCCGGGGTCCGTCTGAAAAATCTGGATAGCGGCTGCCGATCGCTACGCCTAGACTCGCTTCCGCTAACACTAGCGTAATGCCAACGGCGATGAAGGTCAGCGCGTCTATAACCGAGACCTGGAAGAAGAACACTGTAAGCCCGAGCCCGAGAACCAGCCCTATTGTAGAGATCAGCGATGTGAAGAGTATCTTGCTAGCCACGACCGTCCCCGCCTCGATAGGTAGAGAACTCAAATTCCACAGCCTCTTACCCTCTTGACCTATCGAAGTCATTCCGAGGAACAGTGTCCCGAGACCCACTCCGAAGAGAAGCGGGACTGCAAGGAATAATGGACTGATCAGACCCGATGCGGCGCTAGTGGTTGGCGCGGGGGAAAAGATTGCTGGGAAAGAGATCATCACCGGGAGAATTATTGGAATAGCCATCAACCGCACCACCTCCTTTCTCCGGGTCGCAGAACGGATCTCGCGCCTCACAAGCGCGAGCGAAATTGCGCTGACCCCGATCCTCCTCAGCCTACTGACACGGGATATCGTTCCGGTGTTTGAAAAGTGAAAGGATGGTAGAGTGGCAACCCAGAACTTTGAGCGAAGGGCGAGCGCGGCGGAGGCGAGGACTGCAAGAAATCCCAAGCTTAGCAGTAGGAAGTAAGCTGAACTCAACAGATTGGACCTTAAAATGCTCGTGATGCTCAGGGTTGGCCAAAGCAGCGGCACGAGAACAGTTGTGGCATTTGCACTTGAGACAGAATTGATGATTCGAATGATAAGGAAGCCACTGAACAGAGTCTGAGCAAAAAGCAAGATCAGTATGACCCCGAGGATTCGTAGGATGATCATCGAGCGTCCGCCGACCTTGTTGAAAGATGTGCTCGCACGGGCGAGGAGAGATCTTAGAATTTCGACCGTGACTGAACCGATGAAAGCTGCAACCACGCTTGCGACGACTAGCACCAAGAATGCTGACGTGTTGCCGGTCAGAATCCCGATAGGCAGACTGTAGCCAACCGTGACTAGTACAAGAGGAGAGTAGGTGTAGCTCGTTGAGAGTGTCGAAGCGAAGACGTATTCTGAGGGCGAGATCGGCAGCCAGTTTATCGAATCAGCCGACTCGGACTCCGAGGAGGCGTTAAGCTCCCAGAGGAGACCCATCGTGAAGAAGAATCCGATAAGAAAGATCGGGATTCCGCCGAATATCGTCTCGACAATCTGTCCAATGTCGGCGTGGCTTGCACCTGCACCTCTCAGGATGGAGACCGTGGCGGTTCCGAAGCCAACTCCGGCGGCGAACATTATCGAGCCGATTAGCGCGATAAGAATCGGCCGGTTTGTTATGCTGTTCGAGAGAAAACTCTGTCGGGTATTACGCAGCCGCGAGAGCATTAGAATCTTGGCAAACTCGAAGAGTACACGGATTCTCATCTGCGCAAGGCCTCAACAATATCTTCGACTCCCTTGGTTCCGGTCAGTTTGAGAAAGACATCCTCAAGCCCGGAATTGGAAAGACCCGCCTTTTCTCGCAGTTCTTGTGCGGTGCCTTCGGCGAGGACGCGGCCGTTCTGTAGGATTGTGAGACGATCACAGATCGCCTCAGCAATCTCAAGCACATGAGTGCTGAAGACTGTTGTGACCCCGTCTCGCGCAAGACTGTGAATGAGCTCCTTGACCACTCGGGCAGATTTCGGATCAAGCCCGTTCAGCGGCTCATCCATCAACAGGATCTTCGGATGGTGAAGAATCGCGCCCATGATCGCGACCTTCTGTTTCATGCCTTGCGAGTAGCCGGTGATCGTCTCGCCTTGATTACCTTCAAGGTCGAGCGATTCGATGAGTCTAGTAATCCGTTCTTTCTTCTCTTTATAGCCTAGACCTCTGACGTCCGCGATGAAGTCTAGATATTCTGTCGCGGTCAGGAACTCGTAGAGCCTCGGTGATTCCGGGACGTATCCGACGAGACGTCGGACCTCCATCGGAGCCTTCTGCACGTCAACGCCGAGCACTCTCACCCATCCCGACGATGGATGAATCAGGCCGAGTAGAGTCTTCAGCAGAGTCGACTTACCGGACCCATTCTGCCCCAGAAGCCCCCGAACCTCCCCCCTCTCGACGGCTAGCGACAGATCACTGAGACCTAGGACCTGTCCATAGAACTTGCTAAGATGCTCTGCCTCTATTGCTGGATTGGGAGAATCCATGTTCCCATGCTTCCGAGATGGCAGCGGGAAGTTTAGCCTGTTGTCTCTAGACTCACTGAAAAGTGGGAAAAGAAAAGGGATTGTAGTTGGACTATTCTAGTGGGCCAGGTGGACCTGTAACTGGTCCGGGCGGCTGGTTTGGTGCTGGGCCGCTCGTTCCACTCATGGTGATGCTTGCGGTCCGTCTGCGTCTGAAGAGGAATGCGAAGACTCCTCCGATTCCAGCGGCGACTGCGACTGCGAGAAATATAGCTGTCAGAATCCCGGATGGACTCGTGGGCTGATAGTACGCTGTGTAGGCGGGGTCATTGACTATCCGGTAGCCGCCCCATGTTGGATAGCTTATGATGTACAGATAGTCTGTGACGGTGAACCTAACCATACCGGTTCTCGCTTGCTGGATCAATCCCGGGTCGACGTGTGCGACGAAGAGTGGTAGGAAGCCCATGAAGGCGTTCTGGAACCAGAAGACAGGGTTTCCTCCCCATCCGGCTCGGTTCACAGTTCTAGTGTTGACGTTGTAAGTTGCGTAGGTTGCTTCACTGGAATCTTTGGTATAATTGTAGAGATTGTATTGCGGCTTGACGCCGAAGTCTGCCCGGAAAGCTCGTTCCCCATCGCTCGCTGCAGTGTTTACTGCGGTGTGTGTCACGTCAGTTGAATTGTCACTATCGACACTGGCACCGGAGTCGTCCTTGTTGGTTGTAGTAGCCCCTGCTATGATCGCTTTCTGGGAGAGAACGATGGAGAGTTTGAGCTGTTTGGCCGCGATGTACTGGTAGACCGTTGTTGAGTTGTGTAGAGTACCGTCAAGGTTGTAGGTTCCAGTAGAATTCATGTGTACACCCGGCGAGGGAGCGATTATCCACAGGTCGGTAATCCGGCTAATCGTGTAGCTTGCCGCGAGTACAGCCGTCTTCGATCCAGGGTCTATGGCTAGAGCATAGTTGAAAGTTAGCTCTGTGTATTGTGCTAATCCTCTGGGCGTAGTTGGTATGCAGCACGGAAAGAGCGGGTCCGGGTTGACCTTCCACCACATCGCGTTGAGATTCGTGTATTTGAGACCCCACGAGTAGTGGTTGCTGTCAGCCGAGTAAAGAGGAATTGTCTGGGCGGTCGATACTGGCGAGGGAATCTTGTGGCCGGTTACGGCCGTGAGGTTGACGCCCAGGTTGAAAGACGCATAGATCTCGTCTCCCCTATCCGGAGAGTTTGGATAGATGTCGGTCGTGCTATTCTCCTTGAAAGCGACAAGTGAGATGAACGATGAGGCAGTGATGACATCCTTGCCGCCAGGGGTCTTGTAGTGTTCGAAAAATGTCTGGAGGGGGATGGTGACGAAGTTGACGTTGTTGTGGGTTACATTTACGAGACCGGCAGAGAAGAGCTGAAAGCCGCCCACGTTGATGTAGTTCGCGTAGATGTAAGCGTGCTCTGTCGAGTTGGGCGGAGTGAAGCCGTTAGCCGCTGCGTATAGTCGCACGTAGTCATACCAGTCGACGACCTTGCTGAAACCTTGTGATTGAAAATCGGTACTTGTTACCGTAGCAGCGCTAGTTGTTCTTGGAACGAAGAAAAGAGCCATCATTAGTCCGAGTGCTAGTATGGAGATTGCTCTGATTTTTCGAAGTTGAATTTTCATTTTTAATCCTGCTAGTAGCTTCCAACTTGGACGGGACGGACATAGAATTCGTGTTACCTAGCAAGACATCTAGTAGAAACAGGACCGATCGAAAAAGTGACGAAATTTCTCAGATCTAATTGGCTGGTTGACCGTCACGAGGCTCTAGTTGTCTTCGCCGCCGCCGTCGTCCCCGCCACCCCAATCGTCATCCTCGCCCCATTCGTCTTCTCCACCCCAGTCCTCGTCTTCACCCCATTCCTCGCTCGCAGTAATGGGCCAGTGAATATTGGTCATGTGAAAACTGGGTTCGCGCGAAACCTTGGCTGCTTAAAAGCCTTCCCAGAGGCTAGCTCCTCAGTTTAGTCCCGAACATTTTCGCCGTCGATCCATCAACCGTTCTGGCTGCCCAACACAAGTTACGAGTGTTATGCACCACAGCATAGCGACCGTTCCGATCCAGAGCAATCAGACCAGTTCCCAGGCCAAACGTCCTGGTTGAATAATGGATGACTTTTGTAGCTGCGGAGACAGCACTTGTACGTCTCATCAGATCGCACGCCGCTTTCGAGATGACGAGCCTCATGGCTTGCTCTCCGATACCGGTCGCTGTTGCCGCTCCGGACTCGTTATCTGCATAGAGCCCCGCACCAAGTATCGAGCTGTCGCCGATTCTTCCGGGAAGCTTGAGTGAGACTCCGCCAGTGGAACAGGCTGCGGCCAAGTTTCCATCGTTATCAAGAGCGATGGCGCCGACAGTATCAGAAGACTTGAGGAGAAAACGCTGAAGGATCTCCGGACTCGTTCCCGACAAGTATAGAACTCTGTTCTTCTTTAGCTTGCGCAGTCCTTCCTTCCAAGCCTCTACCCTCTTGGAAACTCGCAGATTCGACTTCGCTAGTCCATTCGCCAGTGCTAGTTTTCTAGCCGCTTCGCCAGCGATGAGAACGTGATCGGTCTTGTCCATGACAATTCTCGCAGCCTTGATAGGATTCCTGATATCTCTCAGAAGAGCGACGCCTCCTCCTTTGAGCGTCTTGCCATCCATGATCGCAGCATCAGTCTCGATCTCACCCACCAGATTGAGTGTCGAGCCTCTCCCAGCATTGAACACCGGGTTGTCTTCCATCACAACAATCGCAGCCTCCACCGCATCGAGGGCAGAGCCTCCTTTAGACAAGATGCGGAAGCCGCGATCAGCCGCGACCCCTACTCCACTCAATCCTTGCTTGTGAAGCTTCGAAGGCCAGTCACCAGCTCCTCCATGAACTATGACTACTAGCTTGGAAGGTCGCACGTTCGCGCCGGAGCACTGATGCATTGGATATAAGCGTCCCCTCCGCAAAGGGGATAGGCGCTTATGACAAGGCTGATCGGAACGAGCCTAAACGATATCAGAGAAGCCGCGAGACTCGTTCATGAAGGAGGGCTCATAGCCTACCCAACCGACACTGTTTACGGGTTGGGCTGCAACCCATTCGACGCAGACGCGGTCGATCGACTTGTCAAGGCCAAAGAACGCTTGAAAGGCTCGCTCCCAATTCTCGTAAGCTCTCTCGCCGAAGCGGAGAGGATTGGGGAGATTAACGAAGTTGCAGCGGCGCTTGCGAGTAAGTTCTGGCCGGGTCCCTTGACGCTGGTCGTGCGGATGAGACGCAACCTCCCAGCAAAGGTCACGGGCGGTTCTCAACTTGTTGGACTTAGAATCCCAAACCATGAAACGGCTAGCACGTTGATTCAGGAGTCTGGTGGAGCGATCGTTGGGACGAGTGCAAACATCTCGGGACGCCAGTCACTGACTACGGCGCGGGATGTACTCAGAGAATTGGAAGGGCGCATAGATCTGGTCCTTGATGGGGGTCCTACTCCGCTCGCCAGAGAATCTACCGTTCTTAGAGTTCTCGGAGGTGAACTTACGGTGCTTAGGGAGGTCGCGATTTCTCGGGATGATATTCTTAAGGCGCTACCCGTAACGCGAGCGTCCTAGGCTCTCGGGACTCTTGATTCACGACTTCAATCTCCTCCTATCTAGCGCCCGAGGAAATGAGAGAGAGGCGAACCATGAGATTCGTTATTTGTTGGGGGAGCTTGGCGACGGTTCTCCTAAGACTGACTTTGCGCTCGTGAGTGGACTTACAGTCGCCAAGACGTCGCTCGATCCGGTGAAGGTAGTCTCGAGGCTCCGGCCGGTTCTCAAGTATCGGCCTTGGCAGTTCAGATACATTCTCAAGGTGAAACCTGTGGAAGAGGTGGTTCCTTGTGACATTCCTAGTATTGGCGCAGCGGTTGTCAGCCGCGCGGGACAGGTGGGTGTTGATGAGACATTCAGGGTTTCGCTGGAGAAGCGTCGGAGCCGGGTTTCTTCGAAAGAGATCATTGACGCGGTCGCGTCTAAGGTTCCGCGAAAGGTTGAGCTGCGGAATCCGGACAAGATAGTCTTGATTGAAGTGATTGGAGATGTTGCTGGAGTATCCGTCATTTCGCCGCGCGGAATTCTGGGTATTGAGAAGGAGAAGAGGCGTCTCTAGTCTTGGACGTCCAGCAAGGCTGAACGTTCGACTATCAACCGTTTCAGAACCGACGAATCGATCTCTCCCTCAAACCTAGCCGCTTCCATCGCCCTACTAGTGATACCGTAGGAGCGCTGCAGCTTCGCTATCCTCTGTTCTGATTGGATCTCGATTAAATCGTCGTCTGGTGTGCCCCCGACGATCGATTGTGCTTCGCGAGCTAGCTCTTCCAGAGCTGCTCTTGACTCGGACAATGCGACAATAGCGATTCGGGAATCCTTTGAATCGACCCCCGAGAATCTGATGGCTTTCGCGATCTGGCGTTGGCAGCTGATGTAGAGCAAGAGTTCCATTGCAAGGCTCTTCGACCTCCTACGTTTTCCTTTGAACGAATAGAGTGCGTTCCGAGCAGCGAACTGAAGGTGTTCTGGTCCGCCGATTAAGTCTGCTTTTACTAGTTGAACTTCTGTTTGATTGTTGATGGAGCGTAGTTGTTTGAGTGTCTGTTCGGGGTCTGAGATTCTGGCGTTAGAGAAGCCTAGGCTGAGAAGGTAGTGGTTGTCAATCTCTTCTATCAAGAGCATCGATCTTCAAGAGTTGTCTGACGAGTCCCGCCCTTATCCCGCTATCTTTGAGTGCCCCGACTGTTGATGAGACTCTTGTCCGGTTGTCTTTGAAACGTTTCGAGATAAGATGAACCGCTTCCAACCGTTCCCATGGGAAGATGATCCATTTGCGAGTAGTTCGCGAGTAATAGTCGGGTCGGTAGATGCTCTGGGGTTTCATGTATATGGTGCAGACTCGGAGTTCTTTGACCGGTTTTCGTTGTAAGTGGTCTGCTACTACTCTGAGGCTGTGGCCGGTGTCTGAGACGTCGTCGACGACGAGGACTCGTTTTCCTACGACCTCCATTGTAACCGGCTGGGTTATCCGTGGCTTTTTGTTTCGAACTCCGATGTCCTTGTAGAATTCAACTTTCATGTTCGCGAGGTTCGGGTTCTGTAGGAGGTCGCTCATGACTCTGGCTGGGGGCCAGCCTCCTCGCGAGACCCCCACGATAATTTCTGGCTTGTACCGGTCCTTCTTGATCTGTCGTGCTAGATCAAGAAGCATCCGATAGATCTCATCCCAAGTAGGAGCTTCGTATTTGGGATTCGACGTCTCAAGGACCTAGCTTCGCGGCGGTTGTTTGTATCCCATTAAGGCTTTTTGAGAACTGACATGTCTTGAGAGCCGTTCGAATCGCCGGTTTGAAGGGTCAAGCCAATATAATGGAATCCCAAATGTTTTGGATGGCGTTCCAAAAGCCTCCCGGCTGGTTGAACGCCTATGATGTGGACTGACCTGCACAGAGGGCGACCTCGCCCAGATGAAGAAATGCATCTCCACTGACAATTCGACCAGCTGAGCCGCTGATCCCACAAGACGGGATGATTCCAGGTCTCGTAACCAACAGAATGTCCTGTGGTATCCACAGAAACGGTGTGAGTAATGAGAGGTAATAGAGTAATGCTGGTTGACTATTCTTTTATCCGGTCGGATGTCCGGTTTGTCTGGATATGTTATGGAAGGGCGTAGGAGACGTGTCTCCCGACCTCGTCCACTGCCGTTACGGACCGCACGGGACTCGATGTTCGAAGCAATCCTGAGAAACAGGATTCTGCTACTCTGGCTCCGCTAAGTTAACGAACCTATCTCCGGGACGAACGAGCCGGAGTGTCGCGCTGCTTTTCCTGAGAGTGACCGTGAGTATCGGAGATTCAATGGTGGACAGATGATGCGTTAGACTGAGCGGGAACTGGAGCCGGATAGCGGCTCTGCGAATCCGATTCTCTGCTAGACAGTATTCTAGTGGGACCAGTGGGACATTGAGATTACTGGAATAATCGTCGAAGTATCCTCTATTCCCGCAATACCCTCGATACGAGACAAGAGGAACCAGTAGATGTTGTGCGAGTCGGGCTCTAGGAGCTTCCGCTCCACCTCGGCCACGGCTAGGATGTCATACTTGCCTGGGATAATGTGAACCTCTTTTATCTCTGGGATTCCCCACAGGTCCTCTGCGACCGATTTTTCTTTGCCGAGCTTGGTCGCTAAATAGATGAAGGCTCGGACGTATCTCTTCATCTCATCTTTCGGATGATAGTGTTCCATCGTGATCAGCTTCGAATTACGCTCCGGTTGATCCTCTTTGTTATAAGCTCATTTGACTTGTGGTAGTCGATTGCGAGTAACGACGCTTGCACGATTATGGTATCGCTCATGTCATTAGCTCTAGTGTGAGGCTGAACTCTGCGCCGATCGAAGTGGTTAAGTGAAAGAGTTGGCAATTTCTCCGACCGAGAGACATTCTAGATTTCACTTGCCGAGCTCTCTTCAACTGCTTCTAGCTCCCGGGATCCGCGGGCATACGCTTCTCTTTATGGGTGTTCTGAGTTTCCTGTTTGCAGCTTCCTACGTCGGCCGGCTCCTTGGGCTTGCTAGCACGTGGATTGTTGTGTTTGTTATCGGTGCAAGTGCCTCAGCAACCTATCTTGTCCTAGCGCCGCTAGCGCTGTCTGAAAGGTTCAGAACCTCGATTCTCTTCACGAATATGAAGCGACGAGTCATCATTCTTGCATTAGTGTTCGGTCCAGTTGCTGGGGGAATCTCGTACTGGATTTACCAGGCGGGATCGGTTGAGTCTCTGCCGGTGTTTCCGTATTTCATTGCTATATTCTACGCGTGGATATTGTCTCAAGCATACTTCATCGCGAATCCGGTTACTCATGCGATGCTCAAGTTCGAAGAGGGTGTTGTCGGAAACGGCTTCGTCAGAAGGATGATGCGGACCCTCGGGATGACGGTTCTCTTCCTACCAATAGCGCCGCTGGCAATAGGTGTCTGGGAGATTTCGTCGTGGGCCAACCAGAACTACGCGAATGTTAGTGGAGCGGGGACTGACATTCTCCTGTGGACGATGGTCGTGACGCTCGCGCTAGTCGCCACGTATTTCTTGACGGTCATGTGGGGATGGAAGAACATCAAGCACGGCAAGCCCCAAGCGGCCATCTTTGCAGGCGGAACGTTTGTTGTGGTGTGGGGGTATCTTCTCTACCGGGCTACGACGTTACTGATGGGTCTTGTCTCGCAGAATGAACCGTCCAACGCGATCATCGATGCTGGGTTGATGGTTGTCTCAATTCTCGGTGCTATGCAGACGTTTGCTCGGAAAACGGTCAATCGTGCCAACCGTCGGTGGAGCCAGGTGCTTCCCTTCCTCGTTTTCTCGTTCGGGTCTGTATATGCTGTCTCCCAGTTCTACTTCATTCTTCAAGGATCCCTCACAAGAGCCGGACTCTCAGTAATCGTCAATGGTATCGTGTTTGCGGTCGGGACCTTGACGCTCATGCTGTTGCTCAGAAGTCATCTCAAGATTCCGAGCAGCGCAATGCTAGGAGCGACAAGTATGTCCCCTACTGAGGAGGCGAACGTGTCTCCTCCAACCACCGAAGAGCCCAACGTTTCTCAAACCGCGGAGACCGGACAAGAGAGTCAACCGGTTGAGGGGTCCCCAGAATCTCAAGATGATCAATCTGCGTCGGGTGTCGAGAACATGGAACAGTTAGACCAAGATGCGGGCGCAGACTCCGAGTCTGCGAACTAGTACTTTCGGTTCTGTCGTAGAACATTCTTCTACCAGCCTTACCTCTTCCAGAACGTTATGTCGACTGTCCAGCTTGCGCAGATCAAGACCGATGAGAAGACCAGCGCGAGCCAGTCAGAGCTGAGGATTGGCCGGCACAGAATACCGCTTCCAAACAGGTTCCCGATTAGTCCGGAGCGTAACGCGCTAAAGCCGGCTGGTGTGAAGGAGCCTCTGCCGGGCGAGATTGCTGTTCTTGCTCGTCTGGCGCCTCCGGAGATGGTGAAGAAGATTCTGACTCAAGAGGACGCGCTGAAATCGATGGCTCGGTTTCTGTCGAAGGAGACCGCGCCTGATGCTATTCGGATGCTGTACCTTGCTTTCAAGGGCGGTGCGGCTGTTACGAAGACTGAGGATCTGAAAACCTTGCTTGATCTTCAGTATCTCGCGGGATTAGACATCATCACAGTCCAGCACTCGCTCGACTTCTCTCTCGAAGACTACGAGGGTCAACTTCGTTTTGCTGAGAGATGGATGGAAGAACGCGGCGTTGAGAAACCAATGATGCCAGTCATTCAAGCGACCGAGAACAAGGAGACGTCTGCCAAACTCTTGGCTCTTGTCGAGAAGCATCAGCCGTCAATGATCGGCTTCGATCTTCGTGGAGGCTTCTACTATCATGCGCTTCGGGGTGTTGAGGAGTTCAAGAAGCGTAAGCCGGAGGTCTGGGTCCACGCGTTGCAGACTCCGCCGAAGGTCAGGTTCGGACGTGGGCTCTTGACATGTAGCGAGGGGATGATTCTTCCCATGTTTGGGATTGATTCCTTCTCCCGGTGGATTGTTCCTCCGCCTCCGACGCCGTTGACGAAGGAGGTCATCAACGTGTTTGATCGTAAGGGGTGGGGTAGTATGAAGAAGAAGGACTACGAGGCGATCCGGAATAACAATACTAACTGCGACTGTGCCGTCTGTCAAGGGAAGGATCTAGAACCGTTCTACGAGGGTAAGGTGTTAGATGTTCTTGCTAAGGCGAAGGTGCACGATCATCTGGCCCAGAGGAAGGAGCTGGAGGGTGCTAGAGAGTCGATTAGGAAGGGAAGATTCCTCTCACTGCTCAACACGAAAGAGTATCCGAGAGAATTTCTGAAACAACTACCCGCAAGAGACAGCGAGAATAGAGCGCCGAAGGACTAGGGCTTACAGAATCCCCAAACAGCACTCCCGCGTCACGAGAAAAAAATTCCTACCCCCCCTTTTTTTGAGGGGTCTCGCTAGTTGAATCTGATCTAGGCGAGTCTTCCGTTTCAAGGCTTGGTATAGGCTGGTCGACGGTTTTTCCAGAGTGGAAATCGGGCGTACGCCCCTTCGTGAAAGTCTCGTGATCTGAAAACACCTGCCCAGATTCACGATCCAAGCATATTCTGCGCTTGTCGGGTTTGAAACGGTACAGTCTGCGGATTTCTTTCCCTCAAGAGCCCCGGATGAGGAAGAGATTACTGTTTGTTAATTCCCTCCCAGAGCGGGTTTTGTGTCGCGGGGAGCAACTACTTTTGAGATTTTCTGTCGAGGGGTCTCGCCAGTTGAAGCTGAAACGGGCGAGCGTCGCGTTTCAGGGCGCAGAATAGAACCGTCGATTGTTTTTCTGATCGCAGATTAAGCGTGGAGGTCAGCGTGAAGATCCTGCGACCTCAAAACGGCTGCCGCGATTCGGGATCAGGGCTTGTTCCAGCCGATTTTCAAGGCTAGAATTTCGATAAGTGTGATGGACTTTTTTTGTTTTGACATACCCCCGGGGGGGTCGAGAAATAGTTAGTAGAAAAAGAAAGTTAACAAAAAAAGAAAAGATAACTCGGGGTCTTGTGTTACGAGAAGTCTCACGTTCAACAGAGATTGGGACGGGTCCTTTACCGCGTAGACCGTTCCGGGGACCCGTACCGATTGGCTCAATTATCAGCCCTCTACTCCCTATTCCCGATGCAAGTGTCGAAAAAGGCCGCAGACCCCGCCGAGGTGGTCTTGCGCGAGATCGAAGAGATGGGCAAACGCTCCTTCATCCCGTCAATCGGCCCCGTCAAGGGACGGATAATCGCTGAGGTTGTTGCGAAGCTCAAGCCGCGGAAGATCCTCGAAGTAGGCTCCCTCTATGGGTATTCGGCTATCCTCATTGCTAAGAACAGCCCGGCTAAAGCAGAAATCACGACTGTCGAGAAGAACCCGGAACACGCGCGGATAACCGAGCAGAACGTCGAACGTGCCAAGCTAGAGGACCAGATCAAGGTCATCAAGGGAGACGCGAAGGAGATTCTCTCGAAGCTTCCGGGACCCTTCGACCTGGTCTTCCTGGACGCCGAGAAGACCCAGTATCTGGATTATCTGAAAGCTGTCGAGGAGAAACTCCATCAGGGGAGCGTCGTAGTCGCCGATAATGTAGGCGTGTTTCAGGACCAGATGCAGAACTATCTGCACTATGTCCGGAATACTGGCCGTTACCGGAGCCGGACGGTTGATACTCTGTTAGAGTTCTCGGAGACGACGAAGGACGCGATGGAGATCAGCGAGAAGCGCTATTAACACTCTACCCATAACAGAGCATTATCGTGACACATACTGATGTCTAAACTAGGATACTTCCCATTCTTCGAATTCTCTTTAGGGGTATGAAGCTTCTAGCGAACCTTGCCCTTCTTCGGACCTTCCCTACCAGACATCTTCTTCTTTTTCTTCTGCCATTCCTTGCGGGTCATTTCGGATCCATAACGACTCTTTTCACTAGGGTATTTAATCGATAGAGTTGAAGGGGCGACTCAGCCGTGAGAGAGTACTTCATGACACCAACAAGCCATCGGTCTCACGACCTACTCTGGGAGACAACCCTTCTAGTCGTCTTCTCCCTCAGCCCGGTAATATTCCCGCAGGCCCACGCAGCCGCCCCGGTGAACGCTCTTCTCACAGGCCTCAACCTTCCTGTCTCGTTAAAATTTGCACCGGATGGGCGGATCTTCTACACCGAAAAAGACACAGGAAACATCCGGATCATTCAACCGAACGGAACACTCCTTCCCACTCCATTTGCAACGATCAGTCCAATCTTCACCGACGGCGAGGCGGGACTCCTCGGAATAGCTCTCGACCCGGCCTTCTCATCAAACAATTACGTCTACGTATACTACACGTACCGCGACACCGCCTCCTATACACATGGCCACATCGTCCGTTACACCGCCAACAGCAATACTGGTACCAGTCCCAGAGACATCTTCGACGTGACGAGCAGCGCAACGAATACCGTCTACCACAACGGGGGCTACATCAAATTTGGACCAGATGGTAAGCTGTACGCGATGGTCGGCGAATTCCACCAGGACCAGCAAGCTCAGAACCAGGGTTCAATGACTGGGAAGATGCTCCGCATGAACCCGGACGGCTCAGTCCCGAACGACAATCCGACAGCTGGAAGCTTAGACTACGCATCGGGAATACGGAACAGTTTCGGCTTCGACTTCGACCCTTCGAATAATCGTCTAATTGCTACTATGCCTGGACTGAACAGTGATGACAAGATCCTAATCATCGTAAGAAACGGCAACTACGGCTGGCCCACGTGTGTAGGCATCTGCAACGATCCCCGTTTCATCGACCCGATCGTCGACTTCAACCCGGTCGTCACACCGACCGGCATCGCGGCTGTCGTTCCGAACAGTTACATCTTCGGCGAATACACCACCGGCAACCTGGTTCAGCTTCAGCTCAACTCGACTGGCTCAGTTCTATCGATGACCCAGCTCTACAATGCATCGGGCGGAATAATCGCCGTCGAACTGGGACCCAACAACAAACTCTACTTCACTACACCCGACACGATCTACACCTACGACCTTCCGGCTAGACCTGTTGCAAATGCTGCGGATCCCTCTTTGGTGATACTGGCAATCATTGTCGTAATTGCTGCAGCGCTACTCGTGGTTTACACTACGCTACATTATCGGCGCAGACGCTTACAGACTCTTGAACACGCCAGTACAGAAATGCCTAGGTGATGAGTGATTCCAGGTGGCCTACGGGTGCGCCTCCTAGACTTAGCAACTTGTCGTGGAACGTTCTGATTGGTTCGTCTGGATGGGCGTGGAAGAACCGCTCTCGGGCTTTCTTGATGAACAGTTTTCCTAGAGTGTAGCCGTAGTAGGAATGGTCGAAGGTTCCTCGCAATGCTTCCCGCTCAGCAGGCCCTGCTTCCATCCACGCATTCTTCATGATGAACTGTCGCGCTTCATCAAGTGTCATTCCTTGAGTGTGCATCTTGAAGGAGACGATGAACCTGCAGTCCCTCAACAACGCCTCCTTCAACTGGATAAACCGTAACCGCTCGACCCCGTACCCTTCGTCCAGCATCATCTCCTCGCAGTAGTGCGCCCAGCCCTCGCCGAACGCATAGTTCCAGTAGGCCTTGCGCGTCATCGAGGTTCCATACTCTTTCTGGAAGACGCGGTGGGTGTAGTGTCCCGGCCAGACTTCGTGAATCGCAATCTCCTTCAACGTCACACGGTTCAGATGACGGAGCCATTCCTCTGTTCTCTTCGCGTCCCATCCATCCTCTGGAGGAGTCACGTAGTACAGTCCTTCTACGCCCTCCTTCTCGAACGGCCCTGGCGATGACATGGCTGCGGTGGTCGTGGCTCGCATGTGGGATGGAGTCGGAACCACTCTGACCCGGGTCCCAGGGGGAATACGAACAAGCTCTCTCTCCCTCAGCCAACCTTCTAGATCGTGCAATCCCTCAGCCGCATCATCAATCAATAGCTTGGCTGTCGGATGGTCTTCCTGAATCTCCTCAAGAATCGTCGACACCTTCGCGCCAGGCCCAATTCTCTCAGTAACCTCACTCAACGCTCTCGTGTTCGCTTCTAGGTCGCGAATGGCCAACTCTAACACTTCTTCGATTGGTTGGCTGACTCTATCGTTGACCCAGAGTAGTTTCTGGAAACGTTCTCTTCCGAGCGCAAAATCCATCGAGGTCTTATGCTCCTCATGGAGTGCCTCAATGAACTCAACCATCGAGATTACAGCCTCAGCCTTCGACCGTTCGAACTCTTCTCGGATTGCCACGTTCGCTTTTGCAGCTTCTCGGGCCGCGTCTCCGTCGAGGTCCCGTATGACGCCTTGAGTCTGTTTTATCGCGACCTCGACAATCGGGTCTGCTAAGGTTCCGTCAAGATCTCTCGACGCTTGATCTAGAAACCCGGGAATGGTGCGGAGATGCTTGTTCACCGCGCTTATCCTAGCATCGACAGGCGCATACTCACGGGAGACGTAGGGAGTAGCACTCAGCTGCAGCGCATAAATCGTCGGCCGAGTAGAATACGCACGGAGATCTTGAATCTCGAAAAGGGTTCTCTCGAGCATAGTTTCCATAGATTGCGCGTCTTGCCGTCCTTCCTTGTCGAGCTCATGAAATTCATCTTTGATCCGCTCAAGCAGTCCGGCCGCCTTCTCCGCCCATTCCTTAAGCCGATCGGCTGAAAGATCCGGCAAAAATCCATCATAATCATGTAAGCCCAGCATTACCGCTTGTCTAGGATTCAGCTCGAAGACGTGGTGAAAGACCTGCTCTTCGAGCTTGTCTAATCTAGAAACCAGAACCGGGATTCCCAAGAAACCTCAGCAGGGAAATTGCAAGTCGCCGATAAAAGATAGACTGTTCATGTGTACACGCTCTAAACGGTCCCATCTACTCATGGAGTTTGGGAATAGTAACAAAATCTAATACTCAATGCTTCTCGGGCGTGCGGCTTGAAGAAGACATGGCAGCTCCCGCACCCAGAGCGAAGTCTAGGAAGAAGCTCATACTCGCCATAATCGCAATAGCTGTAATAGCGATTGTGGCCACACCCGTCGCGTTGGCCGGAAGCTACAGGGTTCCCCTAGAAATCATGAGTTTCAACGATACTACTGGGACAACGACGACGAGTAATATCACATTAACAAGCCAAGTAGTCACTGCATGGGAATATTATTTCAGTATCCGGACCCAGGGAATGGTCAGAACCTCGGACTCTAGCGTTTCGAGTAATGGAGGCACAACAAACATCACCCTTACAATGACATTGACAAATCCATCGAATCAGACAATAGATCTCGGACATACGAACATTAGCGGAGGAATCGGATCCAGGACCCATACTATCTACCTCTCAGTCGATCAAGGAGTCCGTGCCAACGGCTCGTACAGGCTCGACCTCGTGTTTACAGCCAACGTTGTTTTGCTGGGCGGAGTGGTTGAGGCGACTTTCTCGACAACGTTACATAGTAACTTCACCTTATCCGGCTTCTAAATCCCAGATCCTAGTGGTCCGATTGATTTCTACACCCGCCACGAAACTGGCAAGTGGGACAGTTACTAGCCCGTCCAATCCGAGTCATCGGCCACTGGACATTGACACGCTGTACCACACACGTGCGATACTCAGCGTGCAATGGTCTGTAGACGGCGAACATCTCTACTTCGACACGAACATAACAGGCCGCTACAACATCTGGGCAGTCCCTAGCAACCGCGGCTGGCCCGTACAATTAACAGTAAGCGACGAGAGAACCCTTCTTCAGGAGCCATCTCCAGACGGTCGGTTTCTCCTTTACGCGCAGGATATTCAGGGGGACGAGAAGCCGAACTTCTACCTCTTGGATCTTACGGAATTCACGATCCGCAACATTACAAACACTGACAAGGTAGGATACCGGGACGCGAAGTGGTCGCCTGATGGAAGATCGCTCGTTTTCGCCGGAGAGCGTGATGGTCCGGGCACATATCCCGTTTTTCACTTTGACCCGGACAAGGGAACGATCAAGAAGATAATTGGACACGAGGCTGGCGACTGCGAGTCTCTCGAGTACAGCCCGGACGGTCGCAAGCTCGCACTGACAAGAACCCGGAACTATCAGTATACAGGTGCAAGCGTCTACGATCTTGAGACGGGGAACGAGACAATGCTTGCCCCGATTGACGACAAGTCAACCACGATAACCGGAGGCTGGACCCGAGATGGTAAACGGGTCTACGTTACTAGCAACGCAAACGATCGGGGAATAGACGCTGTCGCTCTGCTAGAGCTGAAGCAGGGACCCGAGTTTCAATGGCTGACCTTGCAAGACTGGGACAGCCAGCTAGTGGACGTGTCCCCGACGGAAGACAAGTTCGCCTACGTCGTGAATGAGGCGGGTAACCTGAGACTCCTACTACGAGATCTGAACGGAGAAGAGGAAGAAATTCCGCCAACTCAGGGAGTGGTGCGCGCTGCAAGATTCTCGCCTGACGGAAAGCGCCTCGCCATCATACACGCCTCTGGGGACAGCCCGCACGACATCTGGATCTACGACCTCAAGGCGCGAACCCTGAAACAGATCACCGACTCGCTCGTCGGCGGTCTACATCGCGAGAATTTCGTTAACCCCCAGCTCGTCGTCTATCCCTCCTTCGACCAGACGCCGATCGCTGGCTTCCTCTACGTCCCGGCCAACATCAAAGCCGATCATTCTCATCCGGCCATCGTCCTCTCCCATGGTGGCCCCCAGTGGGAACACTTCAACAGCTGGTTCCCCAGCCTTCAATACTACACGAGCCACGGCTACCTAGTCATCGCGCCTAACTTCCGAGGATCAACTGGCTTCGGCCGCGAATTCACAGAGTCGCTTAGAAAGGATGCCGGTGGAGGAGACCTCAAAGACCTGGTCGCAGCTGTCGACTACCTCAAGACTACCGGCTACGTTGATCCCAACCGGATCGCGATTACCGGCGGCTCGTGGGGAGGATACCTGACACTAATGGCGTTGACAAAATACCCAGACATATGGGCAGCGGGTGTGAGTATCGTGCCGCTCGCGAACTGGTTTACGGCTCACGAGAACGAGGATCCGGTTCTCCAGAAAAACGACGAGTGGCTGATGGGTGATCCTGTCGCGGACCGCGACCTCTGGCAGGACCGTTCACCTTTATTTTTCGCTAATAGGATCCGCGCTCCGCTTCTACTCTTAGCAGGACAGAATGATATTCGCTGTCCGGTTAAGGAGACGGAGCAGATGGCTGAAGCGGCAAGAAAGAATGGGGTGACCGTTGAGGTCAAGATTTACGAGAATGAGGGCCACGGGTTCGTGCGGCGGGAAAACGAGATCGATGCGATCAAGCGAGCGTCGAAGTTCCTAGAGACTCACGTGGGCCAGCGGTCAGCGAAAGGATAAGCACGCGATCCAGTCTTCCCATGGTCTAGCGATGCATATAGCGCGTGAAATGATTATATACTCTATATAGCTCTCTATGAGTCAAGTGGGTTCTAAGCGATGAACAAGATTATGCTTTCGTTGGCCGATGAGACTTTCCTCACAGTATCCTCTCAGGCAAAGAAGAGGGGCATTTCAGTGCAAGAACTGTTGAGAGCAGTGATTGTACCAGAATGGGTAAAGGAAAACCTGGGCCCACGCACCATCTCAACGCGCCCCGTAGAAATTGCACTTGCACCAACCGCGCCCCAGATGAATCCGTATCA
>Ga0209761_1000097_pt1 | contig 45245 bp, 52 predicted proteins | sample GraSoi013_1_40cm_4_FD_185818 | JGI IMG/M metagenome (GOLD analysis project Ga0209761, IMG submission 185818) | Grasslands soil microbial communities from the Angelo Coastal Reserve, California, USA - Sample 09_25_2013_1_40cm (SPAdes) (version 2) | ecosystem: Environmental > Terrestrial > Soil >... | reverse complement strand
TGAGATATTCTAGAACCAGGCTTGGCGGCGGCGAGAACCATTCCACTGGAGGAGTCTTGGTCCATCTCGGGTCGCTATCAGCCTTGATGAGTCGTCTTTGTCTCGCGTTTCGTGGTTTAGAGGATAGAAACGAGTGAATGGTGGTTCCTCCCGGTTTGAGCACTCGATATGACTCGACAAAGAAGCAGCGCATACTTTTGGAGTCTATTTCGGGGAGGAATTCGCTCGAGATTATCGCGTCGTATTTCGAATTCTGCTGATAGCTCAGCCAGGCCCGGAAGTCGCTTACGATAACCTTGATCGCCAAGTTCTTTCCCAGGCTAGCAAGGTCCGATAGTAGTTCGGTCTGGGCTTGAGAATAGGATCCCCTGAATCTATCCACGCCAATGATCTGGGAGCGAGGGAGCCTCTCGGCCAGAGGAATCGTAAGTTGTCCCTTGCCGCATCCAATCTCAACGAGGACGCCTCTCTTCTTCGGCAGCATTCGAGAGAAAAGCTCTGCAAGTCGCGCGTACTGTCCGTTCCACGCGGCTCCAAGCTCTCTCGGGTCCGAAGTAGGCCTAATCCTCACCTACGTAGACTATGAAGCTAGCAGAATACATTTCACTTCTTTCCGACAGCTAGCAAATGATCGCTTATCCCTAGCATTGATGGTTCCAACTCTGTCCGATCCATGATACCCATCAATCGCGCTTTCAGCGTTGGATCCCTCCATATTTGGTCGAATCTCGGCAACAGCCAGGCGAAACCGGTGACGCCGTGGACTTTGACCGATTTGAGCTTGGCCTGCTTCATCTCAGCTTCAAGCTCGTTGGGGTGATGAAAGAAGGAGGTTGTGAAGTACTCGGGCTTGTTCGAGGGGTTCCTGTGTTGGCCGTTCTTGAGATCCCGTATGATTATCTTCAGGAATTCTGGGTCTCGGATGAATCCTCTGAGAGAACCGTCGAGGGCTGATGTGAATCTCGAGATAGCTGCTGCGAACAGCAAGCCGCCCGGTTTCAATACGCGTCGGGCTTCTGCGAGCGCCTTGAGACGCTCCTTCTTTCGCACGAGATGGTACAATGGTCCGAACAGCAGAACAATGTCGGCAGAGGCGTCATCGAAATCGAGCCTGCGCGCATCTCCCAGATTGATGCTAGCGAGTCGGTTCCTTGATTTCCTCTGGAATTCCCATGCCTGTCGAATGTGCAACGGCAAAATGTCGACAAGATGTACTGAATGACCCATCTCTGACAACCAGAATGAGTATCTGCCCGGCCCTCCTCCCACATCGAGTATGGTCGCGGGCCTACTTGGAAGATAGTGCGACAGGATTCGTTTCGTCCTCTCGAACTCAAGGTTCGAAGTGCCTCTGAGGAGTCTATCTCTTTCCACACCAGCGTTATAGTGCGCCCGAAAGCCCGAGTCAAGACTCTGACCATCCCTCTGAACTATAGACTTCGAAGCTTTCAAACTGTCAAGTGATCAGCTGGGCATGGTTCTATTTCTAATATCCTCGACACGTCAGGTTGACCTATCGTGAACGTCGCTGTCTAGGGATTCTGCTAAACCTATAGGTCTCGCAGATCATGGATGAGTTCAATGATTCACGCGGACAGGACTACGTCAAGCCCATCCACGGAGGAGGGGTTCCTCACCCCTAAACCGCCTTTCGACTTTGCGAAGTCTCTAGACTTCCTCGGCGCCTTTACACCGATGAGGGACGATCACAAGATCGAAGAGCAATCACTGACCAGAGCAGTCGCTGTTGGCGGGCAAACCGTCGTCTTTAAGATCAGATCGACGGGTCTCATCAAGAACCCGCGGCTCAAGTATACTCTCTATTCGGAGAGACCCTTATCGTCGGGCATTCGCGACGCGGTCATAGATCGTATCGGTTTCTTCCTGAGTCTCTCTGATGATCTGGAATCTTTCTACAGAATCGGCTATGGTGATGTGGATTTTGCGCCAGTCCTGCAGAAGTACTACGGCCTCCACCATGTGAAGTTCATCACCCCGTTCGAATCTGCCACCTGGGCCGTTCTGTCCCAGCGTTATCCGATGGGCGCGGCCCAGAAAGTCAAGCAGGCGATCATGGAGAAGTTTGGGACCGACTTGGAGATTGAGCGCCGATTGTATCGCGCCTTTCCTGAGCCATCCCGACTGACTCACGCCAGCGAAGATGAGTTGATGCCTCTGGTCCGGAACAAGAGGCGGGTCGAGTTTTTGATGGGAGTTGTGAAGGCTTTCAGCGAGATTGATGAGCGGTTCCTCCGTACCGCTAAGTACGATGAGGTGGAGCGTTGGTTGAGCAGGATCAACGGTATCGGCGGCTGGTCGTCAAAGCTGATAATGCTTCGCGGCTTGGGACGGATGGAGAAACTGGCTGTCGAGAAACGGCTATTGAAGGCCGCGTCTACGGTCTACGGGCAGGGTAAGCCTCTCTCCCAAGCAAGGTTTGACCAGATCGCCGAGAAGTATGGTCCTTGGAAGGGATACTGGGCCTACTACCTACGAGCATCCAGCAGCATGTCCAGCGTGAAATGAGAACAGGAATGAAACTCGTATTCATCTATGGACCGCCAGCTTGCGGAAAGCTGACAGTTGCTACGGAACTCGCGAAGCTGATTGACTTCAGACTCTTCCACAACCATGTCTCCATCCAGTTCGTCCAATCCCTGTTCGAGTTTGGAACCAGGCCTTTCTGGCGCCTTACAGACAAGTGCCGAACAGAAATGATAGAAGAAGCCGCTAAGGAAGGAGTCAACACCATATTCACTTTTGTCTACGGGAAGACGACTGATGACCCATTCGTCAGAAGAATCATCCGAAAGGTAAATTCACACGGCGGGAAGGTATGCTTTGTCCGCCTACAGTGCGACAGGGACGAACTAGAAAGACGCGTCAGCAGCAAAGCTCGCAAATCACTTGGGAAGATAGCCACCAAGAGACTGCTGAACAATGTGTTCAAGAGATTCGACCTTGATTCGGAGGTGCCGTTTCAGCCGAGCCTGACGGTCGATACGGGAACCCAGTCGCCTAGAAAGGCGGCGAAGACGATAGCCCAGTATTACGGTCTTCGAGCCGTGAAGAGACGATAGAATCACACACTCCCCACTAAGTTGAAAAGCTCACGGCGCTCTAATCATGTCTGGCTACTCTGTGCCATACTTGCCGCGTACCATAACAATTCTCGTCATACTCTACGCTCTCACATGGACGGGTTTTGCGAGGATTGGGCCAGCAGCACGGACTCCAACCCAGGCAGTGACGACCCCAAGCGTTCCCATTCAGACGGACGATGGTCTAGACCCGGTAAATCTGATCTTTACCGGCTACGCCCCATCTTGGTGGATTGCAGCAAACATCGCGGGCTGGAGCGATTCAGCCTACTGTTCGGGACCGAAAACACTCAACGACCGCGAATACAATTACACGCTCGAGCATCCTGATCTAAACGGGATCCCATGCTACGGCCCTCGAGACCATGTCCGGGTCTGGGACATGGGATACAGCCCCGTCTTGGGAGAGTGGAGCATAGGCTCAGCCCACCACGAACGCACGGTCTGCAATCCTAGCTGCCACCATGTGGTCGACAGTTGGGAGCGAGCTGAGGCTGACGTCCGCTCCTCCTTTCTAGGAGGAGCAGCAACCTTGTCAGTCTCGAACTACTCGCTCGCGAATTACAGGTACTACCAAGGCGTGTTCAACGATGGAAACGCGACAATGGTCCAGCTCAAACCGCCCCCAACACAATACCCGGTAGTCTTCGACGAAAACGGACTGGGTAATCAAACATCCTGGTCTGTGACGCTCAATGGAACGACGCAGACGTCTCAGAGGCCTGACATTGTATTTGAGGAGCCAAACGGCACCTATCTCTTCATCGTAGGCACTTCTCCAGGTTTCAATGTATCGCCTTCCCAAGGGACGCTCAAGATCGACGGAAGAGGGGCAAGTCAGAGTATTCGCTTCAGAACACCGTGGACAACGTCCACTGCAACTGTCGATTCTATAGGCCGAGCCGTTTCAATAAAATTCGCCGGGAACGCTACCGTCGCAACATCATCTGTTCACCTATCCAACAGCGGAACCACTGTTGTCAGCTTCACGGCCACCGAGATCGGGCCCATAGGGGTCCTCAACGTTACGATACCCAAATCGGCCGTCCCCTCAGAACCGTCCGCCATTGTCTACGTTGACGACGTACGCGATAACGACATGACATTACGAGCTGACGCGGACAACTACTATCTCTATTTCCTTCTATTCTATGGAACGCATTCTGTGACCCTTCAATTTGTCCAACCGGCGACCCCCTACTGGGAATACGTTGCTGGTGGAGCGTTGGCCATTGGTATTCTAGGGGTTCTCTTCTTCACGTTTAGATCAAGACTGCGAAGGAGACCTAGCTCGATGCCCGGCTTCAGCTCGACAAGTGCCACCAAGTTCCATAACCCTTAACAGTCGACCCCTCCTGAGCTGCGTTCTGTTCAATACTTGGCCTCTCTAGGACACGTTAGAGTTCGGTATCTCACCGGAGGCCTTCTACTCCTATCCCTGTTCTCCATGCTCAGCTTTCCGGGGCATGGCGCGATCGTACCATCTGTCACATCCCCGAGTGATTCGCTCCTCTTCACCGTCAACCCTGACAGGAGCGTAGGAATTGGCTGGAATACCACCACAACTTTTCCCATCCCCCAAAACGTCAGCACACTCTTCCCGACAGGCTATACTATCCACTCCTCGTCCAGCTTCTCACAACAAGCCAGCGCCGTGGTCGAAACCACGAAAGTACAGTATCAGCTGCCTCCTCAGATATATACGCAGATTCCCTACAGCCTCATAAACTCGATTACTCTCACCGCTACCCAGTCCGGCCTGTCCGGTCAGGGGACTCTGACGATCAGTACAGGTCTACCTGTCCAGACACTAAGCCTCGTCTATTCTACAAGCCCGACCAAGATTGAGGCTAACGCAACGGCACAAATCTACTTCAACCCAAGCTTCAACGATACTCCCTTCGCAAACCAGACCATCTTCCAAACGACCTGGTCCCAGACCTTCGATAACGCGACGTGGAGAGACACCATCGTTGCTCAGACACAGAACTCAACCAGTCAAGCTCTCACAGTAACTGCTTTCAATGGCACTATAACCCAGATTAATTCTACTTCGGCGAGCGTTTCGATAGGATTCGTGGCCGTGCCCTCTGGGAGCGCTACCGATTTCGTCGCAGCAATCGAAAACACGCTAGGCGCATCTATTCCTTCCGGAATAGACACGATCATCAGATCCGCTCTGAACCTCGTCACAAGCGAATCTGTAGACCTGACTTACACAGGGTCGACTGGCAAGCTAACTATCCAGTACACTACAAACTATGTCAGCGACTTGGACGCACAGCTGAACAGTGTCAAGAACCAGTTCTTCCAGTTTGTAATGAGCCTTCAACCAGTGGGTACCATTACGCCTTCAGAGCTATTCCTCAACTCGACCACAATAACAGTTAGCAAAATCTCCATGACAAGCGACTTCGATCTGAATGCTGGGACCTCGAGCACAACACTAAGCGGATTCTTCATTGCGCCACCAACGGTGGGAACAAGTACTAACTTCACAATACCGGGCCTCTTCCAGACCCTAGGCTCAGTGCCATTCCCAACACCCGGAATCAACATCACACTGGCGGGAGGATCGGACTCGAGTAACCAAGTAAAGGTGGTCATCCCAACAGGAACGACCGCGCCGAGCAGCACAACATCCAACTCGGCCACCTGGACCAACATAAGCAATGCGACGGTACTCTCGAATGTCCGTTTCGTCGTTCAACCCATCTCAAGCTCATTCTTCGCTCTGCTACTATCGCCAACAGGGATCGCGATCGAAGCGATTATCGCGGCAGCTGTCATAGCTGGCATACTTCTCTATGCCCGAAAACGGCGCGCAAAAATGCCCGTTCCCCTCACCCCATCGGGACCAGCGCCTGCACCAGGGTTGGGTCCCAGCCCGGCACCCCCTCCGCAATAAACAAAAGTCGCTCCGGGATTCTTGCTACAAGCATAGTCGCTTATCCTTCTTGTCTAACAATATAGTATCGCAAACGACCGGCGAAGCGAAACCGAGAGTCAGAATACTCGGAATCTCCGGAAGCAGCAGAAAGGGCTCATACAACACAGCGCTACTTGAAGCAGCAAAAGAACTAGCCCCAGAAAGTGTCCTTATCGAAACTTACGACATCTCCAACCTCCCACTCTACAACCAGGATCTAGAGGCAAAAATGCCCCCTCAAGTAACAGAGTTCAAGAGTAAGGTCAAACAGGCTGACGCTATCCTCTTCGCCGCACCCGAACACAACTATACTATTACAGCGGTCATGAAGAACGCGATCGAATGGGGCAACCGGCCACCAAACGACAACTCCTGGGACAGCAAGCCAGCAGCCATCATGAGCGCCTCCTCAGGTCCACGAGGAGGAGCGAGAGCGCAGCTTCACCTTCGCCAGATAATGGTAGACCTCGACATGCACCCGATCAACCGGCCTCAACTTCTCGTTGCAAATGAAGATGGGCAAGTTCGACGCGAACATGAAACTCACAGACTTGCAGATACGCGAGACGCTACGGAAATTGCGCATCCAACTAGCAGAATGGACCAGGAGAGTACAGCCGGGCCTCCATAAGATACCCGCTTAAGCCGTCTTCGATGTTTTGCGACGGGACCTGTTTATGCGTTGAGACTTTGATTAGAGGATCGAGTGCCTATCGGCTTCCAAGCGAGCCCTATCACTCCCCCAATGAGGGCCAGTAAAGGACCCACAGATGCCACCAGCGTTGGGAGGAGTGCCTGAGCAACTGGAGAATATAGGAAGTATAGCCCCCCCAGAAGATCCGCGACCGCAACGACGATTACTAGGCTGCTCCAAAGCGAGTGACTGGTTGGCTTCTCGTAGAGCATGACCCCGCCAATGAGGACGATTATCCCAGATATCATCGACGGAAGAAAGAGGAACCTGTTGAAGGGAATCATTAAGGCCAGTAACACGACCACTCCTCCACCAACAAGACAGAACACTGAAGCCCCTGCTGGTCCTTTCACCGTAACCTCTCCCAAAAATTCTCGTTGAGAATACCTTTACTGGCTAGCAGATAATTGTGTTGAACACATGAGAACACAAGTAACGTCACTGCCCATCGTCAAAATGATCCCAATGCTTTTCGTCCCTATCAGCCCGTAGGACCCGAAGGATTCTAATCAGGGTCGAACGTGTCATGTGGAGCCCAGCGAGTAGTGAGAGTACCTCGATCATTCCTGTGTGACGCCCCTGGCATCGTTCGAGTTCGTTATCACTGCTTTTCTCGCAATCTCCCTCGCGGCCGCCATAATCTCCAGTAGGACTAGAGCTCCCTATACTATCATTCTGGTTTTTTTTGGTGTTGCAATAGCAGGCTCATCCCTCTCTTCGATACTCAACGTCAACCTGTTGTATGGTAGCCTGATCGGGGGAGGGCTCTTCGTCGGGCTTGTCTTGCCACCCCTCCTCTTCGAGACGATGATGAATATTCGCTACGAAGAATTCCGGGCAGTCTTCACGCCAGCTCTACGACTCGCCACTGTCGGCGTTGGGATTGCAACCGTTGTGGGAGGGCTTCTACTCTGGCAGATAGCCGAGCTGCCACTAGTCTCGGCCTTCGTCTTCTCTTCCCTGATTGCTCCCACGGATACCGCAACGGTTCTCGAAATATTCCGTAGAGCGCGTCTTCCGCGAAAGCTCTCGACTCTGATGGAGGTCGAGGCATCGTTTAACGATGCCACTGGGATCATAATCTTCACAATAGTCGTTACATCAATCGGAGTCTCTTCACAGTCCCTCATCGGAGCACTCGTTAACTTCGGAACAATCTTCGGCGGAGGCGTCCTTGTAGGAATTGTGGTCGCCATAGGGGCCCATCTGGCGTCCAGACTGGTTGACGATCCGATGTCCGAGACGATGGTGACGGTCACTACCGTCTATGGCTCCTATACGGTCGCGGATATACTGGGAGTCTCGGGTCTAGTAGCGGTATCGATAGCAGGGCTGTACTATGGAAATTCGACGATCAAGACCTGGGTCCGACCCCAGACGACGAGGACTGTTAGGAACTTCTGGCGGATCATAGCGTTCATCGCAAACTCTCTTGCGTTCCTCTACATCGGGCTGAGCACCAACCTGGCTACGATAACTGCTGATCTTGTGCCCATCGGAATAGCATTCGGGGCTGTAATCATCGCTCGTCTGTCGTCGGTCTATCCTCTTCTCGGGATATCGCGTGTCAACGGAGAACGGATTCCTAGATCCTGGAAGAACGTTGCTATGCTGGGAGGAATGAGGGGGGCACTTTCCATAGCGCTGGTCGCATCCTTGAAGAGTTGTACTCCCACTCCAGTACCAGGATGCGTTCCGTCCCTAGACATTATTACATCGATGGTTTTGGGGGTGGCATTTCTCTCAATTGTCCTTCAAGGATTCCTCTTGTCCCGCTACATCCGAAGGAAGTTTCCGAAGAGACCACCTGCAAGAGGCGTGCAGGCCCTTCTAACACCAGAAGAGGGAGATGTGCCCTACGTGTCTGAACGTGGTCGCGGCTAGTTAGATTGGCCGGTCCTGCATTTTGGCGGAACCCTTCTACGCGGTAGCGGCTGGCTGGGCTTTGGCAAGTGCATGTTTGAGCAGTACGCTCTTTCCCCAGCCGTGATGCGCAAATTCTTCGGCGGACGGTAGCTTGTCGATCTCAAACCATTTCGCGTCGGAGACCGTCGGGCCTGTTGATACTTTCATGGTTCTGGGAAACGCGAGATAGTCGAAGATGAGATGCCAGGTCTCATTGTTTCCGACGAAGGATTCGACCTCGACCAGTTTCAGCGTAGCGTCTTCAATGTCCACATGCTCCTTCAGGATGCGCTTGGCCGCCTGGTCAGGATGTTCCAGGTGGTGTAGATCGTCGTTTGGTAGGAACCATCCCGGCTGGCCATCATGACCGGTGCTGTATTTCACTAGCAGCGCGGAGCTATGATGGAGGACGGCGATGTGCGTTACGAGGGTATGTTTGCCACATTCCAAGATGGCTTTTCTCGATGCGGAGGTTGTTAATAGATTGGTTGTCGAGTAAAAGTCTAGCTCATCATCTTGCCAGGATCAAAAACGAAGGTTGGTTTGGGCGTTGCTGTTCGTAGAGCAACTCGAGCAGACGTCAAAACAATTGTCGACCTGGTCATCGCCCTCGCAAGGTTCGAGCGCCTAGAACCGCCGGACCTAGACGCCAAGAGTAGACTCGTCGGGGACATATTCGCCAGGAAACTGGCCAATGTCTTTGTGGCTAGAGTCGGAAAGAAACTGGTTGGCTATGCGTTGTACTTCTACACATACTCCTCGTTCCTCGCACGGCCGACCTTGTATCTGGAGGACATATTCGTCCGTGGAGAGAGTCGAAGAGGAGGAGTTGGAAAGGCGCTCTTCATGAGATGCGTCAAAGAGGCCAATCGACAGGGCTGTGGAAGAATGGAATGGGCAGTGCTGACGTGGAACAGGAAAGCCATGAGTTTCTATGAAGGGCTCGGCGCGAAGAGGCTTGAGGGCCAATACGTATACAGACTAGACGGAGAGTCTCTTCGACATTCCGATCGGATCCCATGATCAGCGGCTTAATCGTGTAATGGTCTAATCGATCACGTTATGTGATACGATCGTCTCTTCGACGCTTTCCATATCGCCAAACAGAGTGGTGGAACTATCGCCTGTGGCAGCTCGCCTCTGATGGATCTTGGCAACCTGCTTGAATACGTCCGAGAGCTTCTCCGACTTTGCTCGGATGTCTTTGCCGAGTCTCCGGCTTAGTATCTCGGCGCAGTGGTTTACGACCATCTTCCTTCCGGTTCCCAGAATCTCCTTCAGGGCATTGTCAAGCTCGTCGATGCCCAGAGGCAACTCTTTCACGTCGACGTTGTGTCTCCTCCTCGCATAGTGAAGAATCAGCTCGGCTGTAGCGCCGCCGAGGCTCTGAAACGCCTCATCCACGGAGTCTCTGAGCTGCTTCGCTAAGTCCGGCGGGAGGTGTACGAGGCGAAACAGGTTCCGCTCAGACATCGACAAGCTCCCCACTTCTCCATGTATGTCTTACAAGTAACGTAACCCTGCTGGTCCACTCGAAGTTGCACGTGAAAAGACGAGAGGATGATTGAGGCTTTGATTGTCTTGTCTTTCCAAACCTTTTTGCCCTGACGTGCAACTGAGGTTCCGTTCTGTCTTGCCGTCTGATACCGGTCAACAGGGGAATCGTATTCAGAAGTTGTTAGACGAGTTCAATGAGTCTTGGCTGACGTACTGGAATAGCTACGTTGAGCTGCAGAACCAGCTCTACGATAGTGCAAGAGCCGCCCGGGAAGTATCCTGGCTCGCCGCGACCGATGATGCTAAGCTAAGCCAGATCAACCGGATGCAACGGGAACTGTACGCGACCATGCCCCGGAGAGTAGACTACATGCCCCTTGGATCGATAAGCCGGGACCTCGACAGCGCTCCAAGCAGGTTCAGAGAGCTCGAAGCCGCTCTCACAGCTGAAAAGGCAAAATGCGCGAGTCTGGTAGCGGCTGTTGATCTGCTTCTGGAACATATCGGGAGGATGAAGCTGGAATTTCAGGCCGGCAAGAACTGAATGAGGCTAATCCTTCAATTAGACCCTTTAACCTAGAGAATCTCTATTCTTTGAGTTCTCGGATCAGCTGCTTGGCTATGGTCAGCCGTTGGATGTCGTTCGTCCCTTCGTATGTCTTTATGATCTGGGAGTCTCTGAGAAACCGTTCCACAGGATATTCGGTGGCAACACCGTAGCCCCCATGTATCATCATCGCAAGCAACGCTAGCTTCTCAGCCGTCTCCGTTGAGGTCACCTTCGCAATTGATGCCGCCTTGACGAACTCTTTTCCCTGATCCTTTAGCGACGCGGCCCAGTAGGTCAACAGGCGAGCAGTGTGGAGTCCTATGGCCATGTCCGCCAGCTTGTACTGGACCTGCTGGAAATCGATCAGAGGCTTGTCAAAACTCATCCTAGTCTGCGCATAGCTAATGGCCGCCTCATACGCCGCCTGGGCGATACCTACGCCCTGTGCTGACACGTCCACCCGTCCCCTATCATACGTCTTGACGCCGATGTAGAACCCGTCGCCCTCCTTCCCGACAAGATTGTCCTGCGGGACCTTGACATGGTCCAGAATGAGCTCTGAGGGCTGCGAACCTCGAAGGCCTGTCGTCTCTATGTGGCTGCCGACCTGGAAGCCCTCTGTACCCCTCTCGACAATGAAAGCACTCAACCCCTTGTGACGCTCCTTGCTACTAAGCGGTGGACTGGTTCTAGCGAAGACCAAGTAGAGATCTGCGATCTCACCGTTCGTAATGAACGTCTTCCGGCCGTTAATCTCCCAGTGGGTCCCGTGAAGCTTTGCGGTGGACTTGATTCCTGCTACGTCGGACCCCGCACCCGGCTCTGTCATAGCGTGGGCCCCGATCTTCTCCCCTGACACCATCGGGACGAGGAACCGTTTCTTCTGCTCCTCTGACCCCCATTCGTTCAACGGCTCAGAAACTAGATGGCTAGCGACGAAGACTGTGGAACAGGCCGCGGAGACGCGTGCTATCTCCTCGATGCCAATAACCATTGAGAGAAGGTCGCCACCTAGACCACCGTACTCTTCCTTGTAGGTGATGGCGGTTAGGCCAACTCCTGCGATCCTTCGCAGAAGGTCTCTGGGTATCTTGTTATTCCGGTCAATCTCAAAGGCTACGGGACGAATCTCCTTCTCAGCAAAATCCCTGATGGTATGCCGGAGACTCTCGTGATCGGGGGTCAGCTTCACTTCATAGTCAGCAGAGCGAGGCATCATAGTGCTCGTCAAGTCTATACCAACGCCTGATCTTCGAAGCCGGTCATTCCTTTAAACTTTGGAGCACAGCCACACATGCAGGATCGGGTCTACGAGGTGGTGAGGCCAATGACTGAGTTCGTCCAAGTATCCACTGCGGTCGACAGCAAGGAGAGGGCCAACAAGATTGCGCGTAGGCTGTTAGACGAAAGGGTCGCGAGTTGTGTTCAAGTCTTGGGTCCCATCCAGAGCAAATATTGGTGGAAGGGAAGGATCGAACGTGCAAGAGAGTGGATCTGCTTCATCAAAGCTAGAGCAGACGACTATTGGAGGATAGAGGCTTCTATCAAGAAAGTTCACCCTTACGATGTCCCAGAGATTCTGGCATTCCCAGTCCTACGCGGTAATGCTGACTATCTAAAATGGATTAGACGCGAAACTGCCCGCAAGCCGAAGCAATCAGCTAAGGCCTTTCTAGATAGATAACCACGACCGTCAGGAATATTCAGCTTGGCTGGTGCACCCATCCTGTCATCCCTGGCGATGACGCAGTTTTCCTTTTTCTCAACCTTGAAATCACATCTGGAGGCAGAACTTGCAGCCCGGCTTCCGTCATCTTCCTCTTCCTTACCAATTCCAAGGCTCTGTCGATGTTGTAACGAGACCAGTTCTTACTCTTCCTAGGTGTGAAGCGAACAAGACTTCTTGTCGCATCCAAGGGCTTGATTCGACTGTCAATCCAGCCGAAGCAAAGAGCTTCTTCCAGCGCTTGGTTGTAATAGACTCTGTACGAGTCGCCGCCTGCGCTTTTCTTGGGTAGAACGACCCAGATCTCATTCTTCCTGCTATGGTTGACCCTCAGCCATCTTCGCCATCTCTTCGCGTTTTTGAAGACGACGCTCTTGATCTTCCCTTTCATCTATATCGGATGAGGGAGCGGGTGGTGGGATTTGAACCCAGGTGGATTCAGAACCTCATGATAGCTGGTGGTTCCGAGCCCGGCGGCTCCGGAAAGGGTGATAAGACACTGGAATCTGCGCCTAAACGGCTGACACTCGTCCTCTGGATGAGATGAGCTACGGACGATGGTGAACCTAATGCGTAAGATCTACGTGCTGACGTTTGTGACGATGGACGGAGTTATGCAGGGACCCGGTGGCCCCGAAGAGGACACGAGCGGCGGGTTCCATCATGGCGGATGGACCGTCGGATATTTCGACGATTTCGTTGCCCAAGAGATGGGTAAGGAGATGGGACACAAGTTCGACCTCCTGCTGGGCCGGCGAACCTACGACATCTTCGCGTCGTATTGGCCCCACGTGAACGAGCCAGGTGCCGACCTCATCAACAACGCCACCAAATACGTGGCAACGCACCGACCCCTCACCACGGACTGGAAAAAGACTGTCCGCTTGGAGGGAGACGTCGTGGAGGCCATCCGCAAGTTAAAGAAGGAATCGGGTCCCGAGATCCAGGTTCATGGCAGCGGCACGCTGATCCAGACGCTGTTGAAGCATGACCTCGTTGACGAGTTCTGGCTGAAGATCTTCCCCGTCACTATCGGTAGCGGCCGCAAGCTGTTTGCGGACGAGACGCGCTACGCGGGCTTCTCGCTGGTGGAAACCAGCGCCTCGCCGAGCGGCGTGATCATCGCGAAGTACAAGCCCGCCGGTGAAGTCAAGTCGGGCTCATTCGCGCGCCCGACGTGACAACGAATGGTCGGCTGTCAACCTCATGCTCCGTGTCGATCAGCCAAATGAACGCACTTCGAGGTAGTACGATTGCGCGGGCAGCAGCGAAGGTCCCCGCGCCCACCGACCTTCAGGGAAAGAGATCGCAAACTCCCCTAGGTTTAGATGCATGGTGGGGCGGGTGGGATTTGAACCCACGATCACCTGGGCCCGAGCCAGGTACGCTAACTCCGGCTGAAGTCCAGAGATCTTAGACCAAGCAGTCCCCACTCGCGTGGTCTGGACCACCGCCCCCCGGGGCGGCGATGAGATCGGTGCACAAATAAACCATTCAACGAGGCTCCGAACCTTCGAAGTTTAGAGATGTGCTAGTTCGCTAACTAGCCTTTCGGCTGGAACTTGGGAGATGTTGGAATCGGGTTTGTTCTATCTCGGCTTCTTCTCTCGGGTCTCTTTCACGGGTCCGTTGAAGTATTGGCGGATCAGCTTCTCGAAGAAGATGCTGAAGCCTCCGGTCCTGCCAAAGTATTGTTTGTCTACCTCGGTCCTTACAAGTTCCTCTGCCTCATCAGTCAGCGAGATCATTACTTTTCCCATGGTAGCTCTAGACTTCTAGAGATAGCCCTCGTAGCGGTTTTATAGTTATCCCCTGTCTGACGCCGGTTTTATGGGCAAAGATTAAGAGTCGAAACTGGGAGAAATGTGTTCTCGCCCTTCTAGGGCCAGTTGAAGACTGAGAGCAGACGACAAATGGGAATTGGTCGTCTAGTTCAGTCTACTTCTTGGGCCGATCAAATCGGCCCGACCACATCGAAAATACCCTCAGCATAACGATGTGACGGTCCCTTTCCCTAACTCTGTTAACTTCCCAATCGTCGGGGACACATATTGTTGTCCACGCGATGTGTTGTTGCGTAACGTCCCAATGCCCTTCTGCGTGTTTTTCGGGCAATTGACTGGACGGATTAGACTCCAAAAAGCTTGAAAAGCACGGTGGTAAGCCGGGTTGTTCCGTTCCTCCTTGAGCACAATCAGCCCAGACGAGTACTTCGACAGTGTGCATCGTATTGTCTCTCTTCTCGACGGAGAAAATGTAACGATTCTAAGAACTATGAAGCAGCATGGCCCTAGAAATCTGCTCGAGATCGCTCGTAAGGCCAAGCTTCCGTACACCACGGTCTACAACCGGGTGACCAAGCTGGAGAATCAGGGAGTTCTAAAGACGTGGATCTATCCGAATTATTCCAAGATTGGTCTGAGTAGAGCTGTTGTCTTGGCGACGCCCCATCCTGGAAAGGAGGCGCTTGCGAGAGAAGCGTTGAAGGTCCCGGGGTTCTGGCTGAAGGTCGCTCGCTGTCTAGGGGATACTAATGGATATTACTCGCAGCATGCGGTGCCCACATCTAATCGTCAGGATTTCGAGCTGTATCTAGAGCAGCTGTTGGAGCGTGGGGTAGTCAAGTCTTACCGGGTCTTCTGGCTGGGTGATGCAGGTTTCCCGTTGACGAACTTTGACTATTTCAAACCCAAGGATCGAACCTGGAAGTTCGACTGGAAAGGATGGCTCGACAAGCTGACATCTGTCCGGGCCAAGGCCGAGACGACTAGACACGCGACTCCTCAGCCTGAGCCATTTGACGAGAGAGACCTGATCATTCTCAAGGAGCTAACGAAAGATGCGAGAACGACTCTAGCTGATCTGTCGAAACTTCTTTCGCTTACGTTGCCTGCGACGAAGTATCGGTTCGACAAGCTGGTTGCCCGTGGATTGGTCCAGGAGTATGTGATAGATCTGCTACCCTTTGCTCCCCAGATATCTAAGCTGTTTGATGTGCGCCTGGATTTCAAGAACGAGAGTTCTATGCGTGCGGTCGAGAACGCAATATCGGAGGTTCCGATCGTACAGAGCTACTCTCTGATAACCGGTCTGAACTCGATGACGGTCAGAATATATCTCCCACAAGTGGAAGTCAGCAATCTCTTCGCCTTCCTATCACTGCTAGTGTCGAAGGGAGTCTTAACCAACTACTCCTACTTGATCATCGATCCTATGACTATTCAGTCGCAGACGTTCTCCTACAAACAGTTCAAGAATGAGACTGGATGGGACTATGACAGCCGAGAATACCTGAAGACTGTGGACAGCCTAACGCCCAAGTGGACCAAGACAGAGATCGAGCCGAACTATCAGACCCTCCCCCCGCTTTCAATACACATTTAGTAGTCGCAACAACGCCATCGTTCGTGCCAGGAACCGTCTCAGTTTAAAAGCTCCAAGACCAGTGATCAAATGGTTCATTTTGCAGCAAGTCGATTCTGGAAAGATGGCACTGGTCGTTGCCGGCTACGAGACGAAGTATCCTGATCCATTGGTAATGGACGCGGGCGACAAGCTGAAGATTGTGACGAGGAGGGATGATGAATGGCCGGGATGGGTGTTCTGTGAAAGCCAGAATGGGAAACGGGGCTGGGTCCCTAAGAATGGTGTCATGATAGACGGTGATGCCGCGGTTGCCCAGCAGAGGTACGTTGCACGAGAAGTGTCCGTGATGGAAGGCGAGATAGTGAGGATAGAGCGAGTGGAGAGCGGCTGGGCCTGGGTTACCAACATGACCAACGAAACAGGCTGGGTCCCACTGAAGAACCTGAAAATCGTCGAGTAACCATATACGATTTTTCCGGCCACCGAAATTCCTCGAAGAGGACCGTGCTGACTAGTCATTTCACACTACTTTTTTAAACAGGGAATCATGACTCGGCACAGGATCCTTTCTTGCAGCGTTCCTATGAGCGTTTCAGCTCTGAGGTTCTTGACGCTGCTTCTGCTCCTGTCCGGCTGCACGTTCTCAAGCTCCTCGTGTCGAAGGGTCCCCTCCCGTATACTGAGATAATGTACGAGGTGAAGCTCGATCCTGTACGGGACGCCGGCAAGTTCGTCTACCACCTCAAGACGTTAAGGAAGGCCGGTCTGGTTTCGATCGAAAAAGGCACGAAAAAGTACAGCATAACCGAGCTTGGAAAGATTCTGGTCGAGTTCTCCCGGGACCTAGAAGAGTACATCGCCGTAAAACGTGGTAGACTGTTCGTCCGCACTTCCCGAATGACCATAGATGAGTTCGACCGTACAAGAATCGCCCGATCACTCGTCAGCGAAGCTGGAATGCCTCAAACCCTCGCAGACGAAGTCGCCGCAGAGGCAGAGGATAGACTTCTCAAGTTCGGGATCGTCTATCTCAGCGCTCCCCTGATTAGAGAGCTAGTCAACACAATCCTCATCGAGAGGAAGCTAGAGGAGTATCGCCACAAACTTACACGGCTGGGACTACCCGTCAACGATGTAACAGTGCTACTGCGGGAGGCAGGCCAGAAACACCTGGATGCGAACTGGGTCCAAAAATCCGCAGGAGAAAAAGTCACCGAAGAGTACGTCCTGCTCAACAGCCTTCCGCGCGCCACAGTTGATGCACATCTCTCAGGTCAGATGCACCTCGAGGATGCAGCGTCGTGGATTCTGAAACCCAGCGTTTTCTTTCACGAGACCAGCCTCTTCTTCCATAGAGGGACACCGGCGACCAGCCCTCCCTCATCCCTCGAAGATGCTCTAGAGTCCGTCCTGAAGATTGTACGAACCGCAGAACGAGAAGTCTCCAGCGAACAGGTCTTCGATCACTTCAACATCAGCCTCGCACCCTTCATCAGAGGACTCCCACGCCAACGCGTCCAAGACGCGATCAGACGGCTCATCTACCACCTCAACTGGGACGGCTTCTCCAACACAATCCCGGCCCAAGTAACAATAGGGCTAGACCATCTAATCCCGAGTCACCTGCAGAATCGAGAAGCAGTAGGTCCAAACGGAAAAGGCGAAGGAATCTACTCCGACTTTTCACGAGAAGCCGAAGAACTATTCACAACAATAATCGATGCAAGTCTAGAAATCGGCCGTCAGCAGCCCATCCTCAATCCATCTGTCATTGTACGGACCCCCAACGGAAAGACGGAGACCACGGACGAGCTTCTCGACCTGGCCTTCGAGAGTTCCGCCAAATACTCGATTCCCAACTTCTTGATACAACCCTCAGAACAGACCTTTTCGATGTCTTCTGAGGGACCAATTCTTCTCGAAGACAGAGACGCGGCGAGAGGGGCAGGCGCTGTTATCGGAACCGTGCAGCTTAACGTGCCCCGAGCCGCCTACGAGGCATCGGGAAAGGATGAGCGGTTCCTCCAGGCGGTCCAGTCCGGAACTCTCGAAGCAGTAAAGGCTCTGCAACTGAGACAACAAGCCATCAACGAGAGAGTGTCCGAAGGAGTCTTGCCACTATTGGCATGGCAGGCAGACGGAGGAGCCTATTACGATTCGAGAAGAACTCAGGGAGAGATTGGCCTGCTGGGGCTCGCAGAGGCAGTCAAGTATCATACTCAGAACGAGATCTGGGAGAAATCGAACATCGCTTTTTCCCGGAAGACCGTAGAGGCGGCGAGGCGAGCGGTAGCAGAGGCCGACGTCCGCGATATCAGAGTAAGAGTAGGCATTCACTCTTCACCCCAAGCATCAGCCCGGCTTGCCTCCATAGATGCCGAGAAGTATGGATTCTCAACCGTTGTCTATCAAGGATCGAAAAAGTATCCATACTACAATGACGTGCCCGCGATCCCGCTTACCCAGAAAGTTCCCATGACAACCCGGGCATCAGTCGAGGGGGAATTACAGAGAGTCTTCGACGGAGGCTCGTTACTCCCACTGATGGGAGGAGCAAGAGTAGACAAGTCAGCGTTGCTCAAGGCTTCAAGACAGCTGGAAGAGGCCGGCGTCCGCTACTTCACGTTCACGTCATTCTACTCCCGCTGCAGACGATGCTACAATACGAGCAAAGGGGTCCAGGCGAGATGCGATAAATGCGGATTCGAACATTTGACAATTCTATCGAAGCTCGGGGGAAGGATGCTGCCCTTGGACATGCTGTCGGAGGCGCGGAAGAGAGACCTCGATCACATCATTCCGTATGATTTCTCATAGCTCTCCGACCCAAATCAATGTATAATATCTGAACTCGGGTCCAGATCTCTTCAACTCGAAGGGTCAATACGTGACTCTCGCCCAAACCATAACTCTGAACAATCTTGAGCTGACGCGGTTCTTCATCGCGCTCGTTCTCCTTCTATTCTCAGCCTACATCTGCTCCCTTCTTTTCGACAAGATCAAGCTCCCACGCGTCATCGGGGAGATCTTCGGAGGACTCCTGTTGGGTCCAACCGTCTTCGGCTATCTCTTTCCTGACAGTGAAAACTGGATCTTCTCCGCTTACCCCTCTGAAGGCCAACTCCTCTCCCTAGTATCATGGTTCGGACTCATCCTGTTGATGTTCGTCTCCGGAGTAGAGATCCGCGGAACATTCAGCCGAGAAGACAAGCGTACCGCAGTCGCGTTTCTACTCGGAGCGACGATTCTTCCCTTCCTAATCGGACTCGCCGTCTCAAGAGTATACGATTTCAGCTCCTACGCCGGACCAAACAGCAACCCCTTCTCACTGTCAATAATCATTGGCATCGCCGTGGCAGTCACATCGATACCGGTCATCTCGAAAATCTTCCTCGACCTCAAGATAATGGGCAGCCGCTACGCCAGGATCGTGCTTGCAATCGCAACAGTGGAAGACAGCATCCTCTACGCAGGACTCGCAATAGCTACAGGAGTTGCGGGCGCCTCGGCACCCTCCGTATCATCGATATCCTTGACGATCGCTGTAACGGTCGTTTTCCTAGTCTCGGGGCTACTTGTTCTACCCCGCATTCTCCGCTGGCTCAGCAAGTCGAAGGCCCGGTTCTTGATGGAAGCGTCTCATTCCAGATTCGCCCTCTTCCTCTGCTTCCTGTTCGTTGCAGCGGCCGCACTGCTCAACGTCAACATAGTCTTCGGTGCCTTCCTCGCGGGCATCGCGATCGGCACGGTCCCACAAGACACGTTCGCCAAGGCTACCGGGAGCATCAAGAAGATCTCACTCGCACTCTTCACTCCAGCATACTTTGCAATCGTGGGCCTTCAACTCGACCTCATTCACCAGTTCGACATTGTCATCTTTCTCGGATTCCTGCTCCTCTCCTCCGGCCTAAAGATTGCTGGAGCTCTGGGAGTTGGCAAGCTCATCAGAAAAAGCTGGCTATCCAGCGCCAATCTTGCCATCGGATTGAACGCAAGAGGAGGACCGGGAATAGTCCTTGCCACAGTCGCGTTCGGCGCGGGACTAATCTCCGAGCCCTTCTTCGTGGCTCTCGTTCTAATAGCAATAGTGACTTCGCTGATTACAGGATACTGGCTGAGATACACGCAGAGCAAGGGCTGGCCTCTTCTTCAAGAGGACGGAGTTCCCAGCAAAGGCTGATCTGAAACGATAAGTTTGTTCTTGTAGATTAGCTTCAGAGGGCCCCTAGAACAAGTCCCAAGAGTCCCATTCTGAGAATGACCCCGTTCCCGACCTGCTGAAAGTATTTCGCGTGCGTCGAGGAGTCGACGCTTGGGTCCACCTCGTCAACCCTAGGCAATGGGTGCATCACAATCGAATTCTTCTTGGTCTTGTTCAGATCCTCAGCCACGAGTCGATATGAGCCCTTGACCTTCTCGTACTCTTGCAGATCCGCGAAACGCTCTTTCTGGACCCGCGTCATATAGATCACATCCAGCTCTCGCAAGTGCTCTTTGAGAGAGGGCGTCTCGGTAACCTCGATCTTCTTCGAGACTTCTTCGGCTACTTCCTTGCGCATCTGGAGAATATCCGGCGATATTAGTACGAGTTTGACTTTGTACAGTGACAATGCGTAAGCCAGGGAGTGCACTGTTCTACCATATCTCAGGTCCCCAACCAGACCGACAGTCAGCCCATCTATAGTCCCCAACTCCTTCCTCATCGTGTAGAGGTCCAACAGAGCCTGTGTCGGATGCTCCTCTGCTCCAGAGCCTGCGTTAATGACCGGGACAGAAGCGAACTCTGCCGCCATGCGGGCCGCTCCTTCTAAGGGGTGTCGGATCACCAACACATCAGCGTACTTCTCCGTCACTCGGACAGTGTCCGCGAGGTTCTCGCCTTTCTCCACGGACGTTCCTTTGGTCTCTGCGAATCCGAGCGCTGTCCCGCCAAGCCGTGTTATGGCAGACTCGAAGCTCAGCCGGGTCCGAGTGCTGGCCTCGAAGAATAGTGTAGCCATTATTCTCCCATGAAGCATATCAGACCCCTTCTTCGCAAGCGGTTCCATCACTTCTGCCATGTCCAAGACGTGATCGATCTCATGTCGAGAAAAGTCGCGGATTGAGACTATGTCGCGCCCAGCGAACGAGGGGCTTCCAGACATGGCTTCTAGCGACCCGTTTCTAAGAAGAAGCGTTCTATAACTCTCTTTGTGAATCAGTAGCAACAGACTTGCGACTCGTCGCCGCCACTTCTGACCTGTTCCTCCGTTCTCGGATAGCAGAGCTCGCGAAACAGACGGGGGCGGACCCTTTCTTTGGAACGGGACCTGACGAACTGAAACGATTGATTTCAGAGAACCGGCCTGAACTGGTCATTCTAGACCTGTCCTCGACGGATTACGATCCATTCTCCGTCGCGCGCGAGCTGAAGACCAAATTCAATATTCGACTCTTCGGGCTGTTTCCCCATGTGAAGGCTGACCTGAAGAAGCGTGCTGATGAGATGGGATTCGAGTATGTGGTGCCGAACTCGAACTTCCTTTCAAGCCTAAGACGGGTCCTGCTCGAAAGGACTGAAGATGATTGAGCTGGATCGTCCATGACCTCTGGTCAAGCCTCGAAGCCAGGCGGGACGAATACGCGGCTCTGTTCGACAATGACAAGATCCGAGCTTTCGGGATCATCAGCCGAATCGCGGCAGATGTTGGACAACACTACGGAGTTGTCTTACAGCTCAACTTTCCACCAGGACGTGACAGCCCGCGCGTCTTGGGGCTGGGACACAGGGATTTGTCGGTGCTGGTCTATCGGAACAGAGAGAAGTTCAGTCCCGTCTCTGAATCTGAGGTCAAGGGAATCTTCGAACAGCTAAACCCGTTAAGCTTCGAGCCCTTGAAGCGAGACCAACAAGGGTTCAAAGTGAGACTCTCGAACGGTAGAATTGATTGTCTCCCTGGAGGTGTGCATCTCTGGTGCGAACTCACCCCCGACATTCTTCGGGTCCTAGACTGGTTATTCGCAAACGCTTATGGTCTTCGGCCCGCTTAAGCAAGTTCTCTTGCCCTCCATGGCTCATACATCTCAAGCAATTAATCCCTCATTCTTAGTATCAAGCGCTTCGGGAGTGGCTGTTTAGGGTGGTGGCACGACTGTCTAGTTCAAGAGTGAATGGAGAACCGGATCCAAGTCTATCCTTCGGAATTGAAAATCTGGAGTGCCCCATCAAGCCAAGATTGGAGGCCGACTTGTACATCGAAGCCTTCGGCTCTCGAATCACAAGACCGCGCAATGCAAAATACGGTTTAATGATAGAGGATCTTCAATTGCTCGTTAGTTGGCTGTCACAATACTTGGGAAGGGTCACTGAGGTCCACAAGCCATTCTACACTATGGAGCCCGCCTTCGCCTTGAAATTCTCTCCCGTATCTGGAGATGCGACCGAAGTCTCAGCGCGACTTCAAGCATATGGGACAGTGGACATGTACTTCGTGGAAGAGACGGGACCAGCAATCATTTTCGAGACCACCAACCAAACGATAGCGACGTTCAGACAACAATTGATCGAGGAAACAATACTCCTAGTCAAATGAGGCTGTTGCTGCCTGCCAGCGGGTGCTTTAGCATCACCTGAGCCCCAATAATCAACGCCGATTAGCCTGGAACCAATCCTGAGAACGCGTTCAAGCAATGCTCTAAGATAGTGGGACGAGCTTCTTTCCTAGACGTCTTTCGATGTCCATCTTGGCCCGCTTCAACTGTCTGGCCCTCCTCAACAGCTCAACCAGATAGTCAAGGTCAACTACCGGCCTAAGCGACGGATAGTCCCATGGGGTCTTGTTGACCTCATCCGGATAGATCATGTACCCCTCCGGGTAGTGGGTCATCAGAATCCCGGTAGGGTCCGTCTCCAAGGACTTGGAAAACTCGCGCAGGGTATAGCCTGCCTTCTTCAAGAGTTCAAGGGTCTTGTCAAGCTCGTCGCACGCCCTCTCAAGCTCGGCGTACATCTCGCCCCTATCGCCATCATTCGGCAACGCCCTAGGACCCCCGTCTACAAATGGGTCCTGAGCCGGCCGCGGGCATAAGCATTCTTTAACCGAGAACCTAGTGCTCCCGAAACACATCGCGTTCTAGGTCATGATCCTTCCACATGACCCTCGTGTGGATGCCCCACTGGATCCCTATTCGGGCAACCCGTTTAGTCGAGGCAAGTACCTGATTGTCCCCTGCAAACCGCCCTGGAACCGCCTTAGAATCAGAAACCTGTCCATCTTCGTGTTAATCCTCTGGGATGACCGGTGACCAGCCAGCCGTCTACTCTAACGTCTTCCTGATGAAAGTTGAAGATCCGAGAAATCTAGAATATTTTTGAAATCGCACCAACCTTGCGCGACATACGCGGCGAATCCCAGAATTTCGGTAAGGCTTTCTCTTCCCAACTCTGCTCTTCCACTATCTTTTCTCTTTCTGCTAACTATTATCTTTCTGTTATCTTTTTCTCGACCCCCCGGGGGCATCCCAGAACTCCAGAGACCCTTCACAACTTTCTATTCCGACCGGAAGTCAATCATCCGCACCTGCAACGACTGAAGATTGATCACGGGCAGCAACCCCGGCTGCGGCACCAATCCCATACGTTTCTGATAATCAGTCTGTCCCTGCCACGCCCCACAGTTCACAATCGTCGTCCCACGATACACCCCAGACCCAGGCACGTGAACATGTCCCGAGACGAAGACGTCCGGAACACGCTCCACCACCAGCCAATCCTCCACCTCCGGCCCGATAGGCGTATTCTTCCCATACTCCGGCGCCAGATGCCTGGCCCGCAACTGATACTCCATAACCTCCACCGGACGACGATAATCAAAACCCGGCACCGAACTGATAACATCCATCAAGCTCGTCCCATGAAACAACAAGAAATCCACCCCCTCCAAGCGCACCTCCGAAGGATCACCCAGCGAAACCACCCTACGAGCATCATACACGGGACCCGCAAAATCGCGCGGAATCATAGGCTGAGGCAACGCCTGGCGGACAGCATCATGATTCCCAGGAATCAAAACCACCTCCATATACTCCGGAACCTCGCCCACAAACTTTGCCGCGAGCCGATACTGCTCGTAGATATCCGGCACCTTCAGATCAAGCTCCTGCCGCGGATACACCCCGATACCATCCACAAGATCACCCCCGACCAGAACGTACTTGACACGATCCGCAATCTCCCGCTGGCCCAGATCACCCACCTCGCCCCGAAGCCAGCCCACGACCCGCTGGAACGAGTCCTCCAAGAACACCTTGCTGCCAACATGGACATCCGAGATGAGAACCGCGTAGACCTCCTCATCGGCCCGGCCGGGCCTATGATCGGGAATCTCCGGCAGCACAATATTCTCGGCCACCAACAACTTCCCAGAACTCTTCCGCGTCTCCAAAAACAAGACCTGGTCCCGGGCAACCCGACGCGCCGTCTGCCATAACGCTGGATTCGAGTCATTCACAAGCACCGTCGCCTCCTCATCATAATCGTCCACTGTCAGAAAGATCCGGTTCCCCTTCTCCCGCTTCTCTACGACCATACAGACAAACCGTCCGCGACCATTCGCCCCAGAAGCCAACGCGTCCGCGATCGTCCCAGAACTCCTAGTATCGATCCTCTGCCGAAACAGCCCGCTCATCTTCTCAAACCTGCTACGGAAATACCGGAGAAAATCGTCAAACACCCCGGTCGTTCCCAGTTTTCCAGATGGATCAAAGACCACTTCAAGCCGCGACTCATGCTCCTCCGCAAAACGACGCCCAGCACCAAGGCTCGTCTCAACCTCCGCCGCCTTGCCCGTCGTCAGCTCTAGCTTCTCAGCCGCCCTGAGAACCAGATCCGCACTGATGAACAATGGCCTAGGCTCGACGGACCCAGCCACCTTCAACAGCTCATCGACGAGCGGCCTCAACGATTCTTCCCGGCCTAGCTCGACGAGAGTCTTGAACGCGTCAGACTCGATCTGGAAGCCCGCTTCGAGTATGACCCCTATCGCGTCACGGAGGTTCTCAGACAAGCAGACTCCCCGGCAGAGCCACCATTGTAGTATGATGACCGGTTTATTCTGTTATCCTCGCCAGTCCCTATCGAGTAATCGTCAGATCCGAGATGTCCACCGAGATCTCGCACATCCTGTTCAACGCAATAATAACCGCCACCAGATGGTTGACTAGGGGCCTCGATGAGCTAGCCACTTTTGCCTGGGCATCGGAAAGCTGCCGCTTGGCCTCCTTGAAACGCGGCCCAACAGACGAGGCTAGTTTCAGATCCCTCGAAAGCACCGAGCCCACCGCGTCCTTGTACATCGCATTCACCGCCAGGCCAATCTTCTCCAGCAACGCTTGCTCCTCCCTGGGGATCGGAACATCAGCCTGAGTATTCTCCGCAATCGTGACAGCGTAATCAGCAAAATTCTCGATATAGCTCGCGAGCAGACGAAAATCGAGGCAGTCAACAGAGGAGACCTTGATCTTCTCCAAGAGATACGTGTCAGCAATAGCCGCTCTGACTAGTCGTACGAGGAGAAAGTACCACCGGTCGACCTCCTCATCCCTCTCAACAACACCCTTCGACAGCCCCCCATTCGACGAGACGAAAGACTGGACAGCGTCAAGCTGCATAGGCATCGAGAGCATCTCCAACCGGCGCAGAATACGCTCAGGATTCAACAAGGAAGGCTCAACAAGACACTGAAGAACAATCCTCCTAGAATCCTCCTCCAGCACCTCAAGCCCGACCAACCGCTTGGTAGTCTTCCTAACCTCCTCCCGAACATCCGGTGGCAAACTGTCCTTCGACTGGACCCTGATGATATCATAGCCTAGCAAGTATCTCTCGATAATCTCCCGTCTAACGAAGGGAGAAGCGTCCAAGACCACCTCGAGAGGAGCCCTATCCTCATCAATCTTGGGCGAGAGCAGGAGCCGCCCATCCTGGCGCTCCTCATAGGAGACCACGGACCCGGCTCCGAGCCCGACCCTCTTCGCCCATGCTTTGGGAATAGTTACGAGATAGGTCCCGTCCGGGGTCCGCTGTAGTTTACGCAGTTCCAACTGAGACGATCACTCCTCATCATACAGCAATGGAGAATTTTAGGGTTTGGCAGAATCTACTATGGAGAGCTCCGCAACTCTAGAGTCTTCTGCCCATCTTGACCGTTCAGCTGTTGATATCCGAGCCTCACAACCTCTTGAGTATTCTGACCCTTCAGGGCGCTTAGGGCGATCCGAGGCGTCTTCGGGAAGATTCTCGACACAAGCATCTCGCCCTCATGCAGTTGATCTTGACTACATCGATCGATCTTGTTGACACACACTATCAGAGGAACGTTTGGGGCGATTCGTTTCAAGGTCTCATTCGAAGCGGTGATCTTCCTGAAGACTGTCTCCTCGTCCTCGCTAATGTCGATGAAGAGAAGAATCAGGTCAGAGTCCGATATCTCTCCGAGGGTCGTGTTGAAGGCTTTGATAATAATAGGATGCATGTCCTCGATGAAACCAATACTGTCAATGAGAATGAAGCTGAAAGCATCAGCACCATTCTGATAGTCAACCCTCCGGGCAAAAGTTGACAAGGTCGTGAAAGGACCCAGCCCCGTAGCCTTATGCTCAGCCACGATCCGGTTGAAGAACGTCGTTTTCCCGCTCTGCGTGTAGCCTGCCAGCGCAACGATAGGAAAACCTAGCTCTCTCCGCCTCTCCCTCAACGCCTTCTTCTTCTCATACACATTCTCCAACTCGTCTTCTAGTCTCGAGATTTGCCGGCGAGCCCCTCGTTCGTAGTCGCTGTAGGGATATTCGCCGGGACCGCTCCAGCCGACCTGTTCGCCGAGGATACCTTTCAACCGGAGAAATTCCTTGCCCCACGAGAATGTGTATCTGAGCTTCGCCAGCTGGATCTGAAGCTTCGCCTCTTTAGTCATGGCTCGTTGGTCGAACACCTCGAGAATCAGCATGTTACGATCGATGACTTTGATCTCCGTCCCGCCGAGGACCTTCTGTATCTTGAAGACCTGTGATCCCGGCAGTCTGTTCGCGAACAAGACTGCCTCTATCTTCTTCTCTGAGGTCAGCTGCTTGATCTCGTCCAGCTTTCCCGGGCCGATGCAGTAGGTGTGGTGCAGACTCTTCCGGTGCTGAATTACCCTGTCAACCACTTCGTACCCAATGCTCTTTGCCATCGTCTCAACCTCATCGGCTCTAGACGGCACGAGAGGCACTACACACTCGACGACGATGGACCTCATTTCAGAAATTCAACTTGTCCCTAGAAGCCTGTTCGGATTATATCAAGACCCTGTGTCCAAAGCAGCACTACTGGACCCTAATCTCGACTCCAACAGTCCTCTTGATCAGATCCGCCAACAGGTCGACCAGGGGTTTGCCACCCTTTCGTGTCGGAATCGAGACCACCAGGGGAAGTTCGATTTCCTTCTTGCTCTTTCCAAGTCTGTCCTTTATCCAGTCGAAGACTGGCTCTGTGACGATCACTAAAGACACGATCTGTTTTGCCTTGATCTCGTCGAAGGTTTTCACGGCATCTTCCTGAGATTCGACAACCCATGTGTTTCTGACGCCGCCGAGTCTGAAGTAAATACTCGTCTCCTTGTCAGCCATGACTCCTATCTTGCCCATTTCTGTTTCCTACTTGAAGATCCAGCCTGTCTCCTTGGACCAGAACAGCAGGTCAAGCTCTGCCATAGGTATGCTTATGTCGGCCGCGAACCGTCGTAGCTTCTCTTCAATCTCCAAGTACCGTTTCTTGGTGATGGACGCGGGTACTTCAGGTATGACTTTGAGCCGAGCCAGGTTCCGCAGGATGTGTCGGTCGAGAATTGCGAACTCTTCACCCAGCCCGATGTTCCGGAGGAAATGGCTGGCTTCTTTGTAGCCGAGTCCCATGACATTCTCGACTAGCCATTGGCGAAGCTCGAAGGGATTGTAGAAGCTCTCGATGCGGGATTTCAGCTGAAGTCTACCATCCGCTGCGAAGAGGTCCCTGGCCTCTACGATGTAGCGGGCTTTGCTGTCTCCGAACCTGACATTGCTTAGATGCGGCTCGAGGTCCGTAGGCTTTCCCTTCAACAGGAGAGTTAGCTGTTTCAGTTTCGAGACCGCGTCCCAGCAGACCCTTGCAGAGGATTGTGGGGTCAGCAGGCAGAACGCAAGCTCGGCGAAGACCTCCTCGTCATTCCAGCGCATGACCTGTTTGAATTCCAAGAGACGTTTCTGGATGGCATCCTTCCTTTCTTGATAGAGCGACTGTAGTTCTAGGACATTGCTGTCCGGTCTTGCAACACTCAACTGTGAGCTAGAACTGTTTGAGAACATCTGGCTTCTCCATGATGCGTGAACAGTAGAAGCATCTCAGTCTCAGCGGGTCCTGTCGTTCAACCATAAACTTCGGCTCGACAGGCTCACCCGCGTTCGACACGCATGCGGGATTTGCACATTTTACGATTCCTCGTATAGAGTCCGGAAGCTTGACCCGTGTCTTCTCAGCCACCTCATAGTCCCGGATGATATTGATCGTTGCACCGGGCGCGATCAGAGCTATCTTGTCCACTTCACCAGGCTTCAACTCCCGGTTTTCAACCTTGACAATGTCCTTCTTGCTAGCAGTCTTGGACGGAACGTTCATCGCCACACTCACGATATCTCCTTCGCCGCGGCCGATTCCGAGGATCTTGACAACGTCGAGAGCGTGGCCCGCTGAGATATGGTCAATCACGGTGCCGTTGCGGATCTTCTTAACATAGAGTTCCTTCACAGCAACGGTCTTGGACAAGGCAGTTCATCTTGAGACCATCTTACACTCTTAATTGCTTCTCTGGCTAAGCGAACTGAGACATGACGGTCGAGTCGGACTCTCTCAATCTTCACACACGATACGAGGGCGAAATCCTTGACATTACAGAAAAGATTCAGGCCATTGTGGCGAAAGGAAATATCAGGAACGGGGTTGCCTTCCTATTCGTCCCCGGGTCCACAGCGGCGCTGACTACGCTTGAGTACGAACCTGGCCTTCTCGTTGACCTTCCCAGTATGCTCGAAACAATTGCGCCGAAAGCCGGAACCTACGAGCATGAAAGACAGTGGCATGATGGAAACGGCCACTCTCACGTCAGGGCTGCGCTCCTCGGGCCTGACCTGTTTGTCCCGATCAGAGAGAAGAGTCTGGTGCTGGGCACTTGGCAACAGATCGTTTTCATCGAACTAGACGTTCGGTCGCGAGATAGAACGCTTGTCGTCCAACTCATAGGAGAATAATGCTCACCCAGACCCCTCCCTTTCCTCTGGAAAACTCAACTCTCCCATTGAGGAATGTTCTGACTATGCTACTGTAGTAATTCATCATCGGCAGTGTATAGGATGCCATAAATCAAGAGATCTCGCTACTAACCTCAAACAGTATCCTCTTAGAAACCAAAGAACCAACACAAAAGAGCAGAATCAGCTTTCCAACGGAAACATAGGGGTGGGGGGACAGTTTTAGTCGGTCCAGTCGAAACGTCTGTACGAGAACCCTTAATTCCATTGGAACTGAGACGCGGGAGTATCAAGTAGAAGCTCGTTTTCCATTGTCGCAACAGGGATTGGATCTAATCTTCGAACAAGTACTCTCCGGAGGGCTCGTCTTCAGGGACAGGAATCTGCTTAGGCACGACTACATGCCGGCGACCCTGCCTCACCGCGAAGAACAGATTCGACGGCTCGGCTCTGTCCTAGCGCCGGCTTTGTCTAGAGAGCGAGTGTCGAACCTCTTCGCTTATGGCAAGACCGGGACGGGAAAGACCATTGTTACAAGGTTTGTCTTGGACAGGCTGCAGAGGAAGGCGAGGGATCATGGTCGGGCTGTAGATACGAGCTATGTTAACTGTCGGCTCGCTGGTACGAATTATCGTGTTATCGCTGATCTTTGTCGTGCGCTGGGAGAGGATGTGCCGTTTACTGGACTGGCCGTCGGAGAGCTTTTTGACAGGCTGAGGAACGCGTTACAGTCACGAGAGTCGGCGTTTCTCGTTGTCTTGGACGAGATTGACGCGCTTGTCAAGCGGAGCGACGATGACAGCCTTCTCTACGAGCTTACAAGGATTAACGAGCGACTCGACGGTGGATGGATCGGAGTCATAGGCATCTCTAACGATCTCCACTTCAAAGACTTCTTGGACCCTCGCGTTCTGAGTTCTCTCGGGGAGGAGGAGCTTGTGTTCAAACCCTACTCGTCCGAAGAGCTGTACGACATCCTGAAAGACCGTGCCGAGCAAGCTTTCCAGGAGGGAGTCTTGGACGATGGTGCTTTGCGTCTCTGCTCGGCCTTGGCCGCGGGAGAGCATGGCGATGCCAGGAGGGCCCTGGACCTTCTCCGAGTGGCCGGCGAGATCGGCGAGCGAGCTAAAGAGGAAAGAATACTAGAATCTCACGTCCGTATGGCCCAACAGAAAGTAGAGCATGACAGGGTCACCGAGGTATTGTCCTCGTTGCCTCTTCACTCAAGAATCCTACTAATCTCCGTTCTCCACTTGGAGAGTGCTCGCAAGGAGAGCTCTGTCACTGGCGATGTGTATGAGGTCTACCGCGGTTTGTGTTCGGCTGCGGCCGTCGAGCCCCTGACGCAGAGGAGGATCAGTGGCCTGCTGAACGAGCTGGATATCATGGGTATCATCAATGCTCGAGTTGTGAGTTTCGGCCGGTACGGCAGGACAAAGAAAATCCGGCTGGGAGTAGAGCCACAGGCTGTCAAGTCTGCCTTTGGAAACGATGAGCTTGTCAGAGGGCTCTTAGAATATGCGCCGCGCGGTCTCCCGGGACACCAGGGTCGCTAGCTGCATCGGGATCGAGGACGGCCCCTTTATTCCCAGGAGACTCGGGGGTTCAAACGCACCTCTCGTGGCCGTCAAGCTAGAAGGCCCGCACATAACGGCCGTCAGGGCTGGATGGATTGGTGTGGACGGGATGGATGGGACTGAACGGGCGCTGAAACTATTGAAGTCTCTCTCCATGTTGCAGTCCCCAATTCTGCTGGCGGGGGTCACGTTTGGGGGCTTCAATCTGGTCGATCCTCGGAGACTGCAGAAGATGTTCAAAGTCCCGACGATTGTCGTTGTAGGGTCTCGGCCGAATAACATGGCTGTGAAACGTGCCTTGGTCAGACATTTCCTCGATTGGAGAGAGAGGTGGCGGATCATCCGATCGCTAGGCCCATTGCGAACTGTCCGTACTGTTGCGAGCGAGAATCCGTTATTCTATGAAGCGTTCGGTTGTTCCAGCAGAGTTGCGCGAAGGATCCTTGCCGGCTGGGCCTTGGTCTCGAGGATCCCAGAGCCGCTGAGGGTCGCGGGACTGGTTGCTAGAGGATTGTTTCCAGCGCAACCCCTCGACTAGGCCCGGGGTTACAGGAGCCTTTAGTCGTCCGACGGACGATGCAGTGGACGGTCCTGGAGAGTCTTCCGTGGACTGTCGGGAGATTAAGAGATGCTCGAAAGAGAGAGTTCGAAAGACAACAAGCTGAACGATTATTTTCGGAGGAGATGCTGCAATTATGAGCGGTTTCTCTGTGATCGCGTCTGGGAGTGTGCGTTGTGCGCGAAGCAGGCGGGAAAGGTTGAGCCTGTGGAGCTGTCTCTGCCTACGAAGGTTGAGGCGTTGAGGCGGAGGTGAATGGTTTGGAGACTTTGAGGGAGGAGGAGGTTTTGCAGCTCGAGGAGGAGTTGTTGAGGAGGCTGGAGGAGCGGTTTACGCCATTGATCCAGCAAGCGGCGGCGGATGCTGCGAAGGTTGTGATGCATCAGCTGCGGCTTGACTTGATGAGTCATATCAGCCGGCACGAGGATACTATTCGACGGTTGAAGAGGTCCGAGTCGGCGCTGAACCATATTCCCCACACGCGCTAGCCGCGCTGGTATAGTTCTGGTGGGGAGGGTGTTCGTGGGCAGTGGAGCCGTTGTCGGGTGAGACGTGGGTGGGCGGTTGTAGGGTTTCTTGCGTCTGTATAGCGTCCGGGCAGGATGTCAGCTTCACGATAGGGGTTGGAACCGGCAAAGTGTGGAGCGTCTCTGGAGTTCTGGTATGCCCCCCGGGGGGTCGAGAAAAGATAACAGAAAAAGAATAGTTAGCAGAAAATGAAAAGATAACGGAAAGAGAAAGATCTTGAAGCTTCAAGGATTCCCCGGATCTGTCGCGCGAGAATCGATCGATTTCAAGAATCTTCTATATCTTCAGGTCCTTGCAGGCTTTACAGGGAAGCGTTCTGGTGGGTCGTTCGCCAATCGTTGATCATCTGAGAGGATAAACACGCCGGTGCACAGGTTTTCGGTTCCAAGGCGTTTCCCTAGGGATAACAGGCCCACCCCCTTAAATGGTCGGACCCATATTGGCATGAACCCGAATATCGCTGGGCCTTCCGGACTGGGACCGTGTTATCCGTGGCAGCTGCGGCATAGCGGGGTCTTGTTGATGACTCCCTTGACCGTGACGCATCCTGTGCAGAGGTGTTTCCGGCAGGAGCTGCACAGGCGGGTGTGATCATGGCAGACTACCGCTCCACAGTCTTCACAGACCGCGCTTGTCGCGCTATCACACAAGGAGCATTTCCGGGTCTCATCCCAGATCATTTTTCCTGTTGCTGCCTGTAGGATTTTTCGGTAGGACCTGTTTCCAGTCTGAAGCTCGACGGTGACTATCGGTATGTGGAGTAGGCTGACTTCTGGGACGGAGACGTCGTCGGGATGAGCATTCGAGGCTTGCAAAAGAACCTCGGCAACCCGTGCCTTCACAGTTTCTTCGGTAGCGGTTGCTGGTGCAACGGTGACGCTGTTCTTCATCTCAAGTTCGGGAGGAAGCTGGGGCATGGAGCCGGTCGAGGGCTCGATCTCCAAACATTCAAGGAACAGCCCGGACCCCGGCAGGTTCTTCAACTGGCCCTCGAACAGGCCGGCGTCACACTCGCGACCATCGACCCCGTCAAAGACTATCACGCCCCTGGCAACCTTCTTCTTGCTCTGTGCTAGAACAAAATCTGCGAAGTAGTAGGGGCGAAACTCCAGCTTGGGCATGGAGCCAAGCCGAAGGATGCTGCCGTTTTCTAGGCCGTGAGCAAGAATCTGCGATGCTACCGCCCGCGAGACGGGAAGTGTCCCTGGAACCTTGTCGCGCTCGGGAGGCTTGATCTTCTCGACTCTCTCCTTGAGCTTTGCAAGGTCCCATAGCTCGACTCCGAATTTTCTGGCCATGAACTCAGCGTCGCCAGTGAAGCCTTTGGGTGATACGTAGATCCCGTCGGGTAGACCAGCGCTCTTCAATCGGTGAGCGAAGCCTTCGACTTCGCGACCATTTACCTGACGGTCGCCCTCCCAGCATTCAAAGGCCACCTTCTGGGTCTTGTTGCCCTTCTTCCGGGAGGCTATTATGCCGACAAAGTGCGATTCGGACTCTCCGGCTTGGACGTTCTTTTCGACTTCGAATCCTTCAACCCGACAAACATCACAGACCATATCGACTACAAGATTACTAGAGTCTGGACTGGGCTGGGCGGCCATAGCGATCTGCACGGCCTCAAAAATCGACAAAGCCAACGACCGCGAATAAGGCTGGTGTAACCGGCTGGCTCACACATTGATAGGGCTACGAAGGGGGACCAGATAGGGACCCAAGCAGAAATCGCATCCTTATTGACTGGAGAAAGCAATTAGGAGCGGATACAAAACAGTATCCATCGGGACCCTTGACTCAAACCGAGACTTGGCAAGAAGGAACGCGAAAGTCCATCAGAGAAATTATGAAAGATCCGATAGTATCGAGACTGCTAACTCGCAGCACCCTCACTCGCGCCCAGTTCGAAACACTCCTAATCGACCAGTTGGGACACGATCTGGCGAACAAAAGACTGACACGGAACGAAATGGCACGGATTATGCGAAACCAGAGGGGAATCAGCCGAGGAGCACTCAACAGGACTCTAAGACAAGCGAGAGGAAACATCTCGGAGGCTATTCACACTATTCTTCTCCTCGGATACGGAGGATTATTTGAGAGTCCCAGCTTGGCCCCGTTCGTCGAGGCCTCTGAACAGCTGAAGAGCCAGACAGCTCAGTTGCGAGAGTCCGTAGGACAGGAGGGTTTCTACCGCGCGAGTGTCGAGGGACTACTGAGCAACCTTGAAGAAGCGTTCGAGGCACTATATGGCAAGACTCGTGATACGTGACGTCACACATGCTGACTCGGATATCACATCGCGTCGCGTCACAAGGGGTGACATAAGGTAGGACGTGTCTTGGTAGGGGTGCGATTAACCATGGAACCTGACATCACCGGCTTGACATCAAGCCGCAACAGAGCTGTCACGAACGAATCACGAGTGATGCTCAGCGTCACGCTCTGGACCCTTCATGTCAGTTAGTCTTAAATGCGGAACTCCCTACACGTGATATCACGACACCAGCAGCGTGATATCACACATTGTTTGGATTTCTAACGATGGGCAAGAAGCGGAGGGAGGAAGGTGATGCAGAAAATCGCGATGTTGCGCAGCTGTTCTTTGATTCGTTCTCGAAACGAGTCGGAGCAGTCGAGGATGGCTTGCGGAACGTGGCATCAGGGTTTGAGAGGTTGAAACTGTCGGTTGAAAGAGGGCAGATCTCGGACCTCGTACTTCTGGAGCGACTTCAGAAGGCTGAACAGCTCATCAAAGCGTCTCTCGAGTCGATAAAAGTGGCTGTCGAAAGGAATTACGCGGTTGGAGGAGTCGCAGCTACAGGAGATGCGGAAAGGCGCAGTTTCTCGACGGAAAACCCGGTCGAGACGACTGCCCAGAGTGACGCGGTTATCGCTTCGCGAATTTTGTCTCCTACTGGAGAGATCGGGTCCCTACCATCCATTACGACACCTACCGAACTGCAGGTTCTGACCCTCCTCGCAAATGAGGGGCCAAAGTCAGCTCCAGAGATCGGTCGCGCGGTGGCCCGGTCCAGGGAACACACTGCTCGCCTGATGAAGAAGCTGTACGAGGAAGGCTACATCCGGAGGGACCAAACTAGGATTCCCTTCAGATACTCTCTAGTCGACAAGGTCAAAGGCAGTTTCAAGAAGCCCGAGGTCAGGGACGAAGGGAAAGAACAGATTTCGATTCCTCAGACTTGACCCTGTAACTGACTGTACGACCGAGTTCCATCCTGTCAAGTATTCCCCTATCGGCGAGCCTTCCAAGGTAGGTGGAGACGGTGCTGAGCGGGATCTTCTCAGAGAATGATGTCTCGAATGTTTTCTTGGCATCTGAGGCTCTGAAGCTTCGGTCTCTGAGTCGGGAGATTATTGTGCTCGCGAGTCTGTCGAACTTGTGAGGGGATACGCTCAGCGCGGAAGCTGTCGCTCGGGGAGTACCTGCCATGACCTCTACGAGGTCTAGAAGCTTCCCGACTTTCTCCCGGGTGATCTGGCCATCGATGGTGATAGCATGCCTCACCCCCTCGTCGTCGTAGAATTCGAGTTTGAATCGACGGGGCTTCGCGGTGCGATCCTCCAGAGCAGGGGGTTCACAATTCACATTTCACGTGTAGAAAAGAGCTTCCCTTCTGGATGGAATGGCTTGTGGTGAACAGAGTAGGGACGCTACGGATGGGTTTCCAGTTGTTCCAGTGGAAACAGAGGGGTTCCCGGGCTTGTTCACCAGTAGTGAAACCGGATTTTGGAGATTTCTAAGAGGACGGAGGACTGGCCGCTCCGGCTCCCGAATCAGGAGGCTTGGAAAGGGTTGCTGCAGAGGAAGGGGGAGGCGACGATCGGGCGAGCAGCTCTTTTTCCCTTTGTCTCTGACCCCGTCGACGGATCAGTCTGTATGTCTCGACGATCGGCGTCAGGAGCAGCGGGACTAGGAGGAGGTACGAGTAGGGCTGGAAGTCGCCGAAGGTCCGGGTGAACTGTATCCATGGGCCGCTGAGGGAGTCGATCTGCGCTGGGTCCGTGTTGATCGTGTAGGATATCGTGGTGCCATTGGGAGCTGCCCAGTCGAAGCTGACTGTTGAGGGCGACATAGCGTAGATTCCGCTACTTTCCGTGGTTACGGTATAGCTCATCGGGGGCAGACGAGTTCCGGGGGGGACTATAGGGGACTGGACGGTCTGGGTGCCAGAGGGCGAGATCTGTAGAGTTTGCAAATACGGCGGTGATGCCTCAATGTCTGATCCGGTCAGGTTGCTGACCGTCACGTTGTCCAGGTTTTGGATTGTAACAACAACGACGTGGACTGTCCCGACTGGTCCCGTCGTGGGAGTAATCGTCTTCTGGATTACTATGTCAGGAGCAAACGGATAGTCGAAAGCGGCAGTGAAATCGGATTGCGGACTCGTGACGTTGAGGTAGTAGGTCGAATTGTAGAAGTATGTCTGAGGAGGGTTTTGTGGGCTGTAGAGGATTGTCCCGGGCTGGAAACTGATGCCGATGAGCGAAACGTTGGCCACCGGGTCCGCGACAATATTGTTCTGAAAGCCGAGGAGAGACTTCAAGCTGAGTTGGTGAGTGCCTCCCTTGTAGTATTCACGCGGATATTGGATGTGCATGTAGAAGCTTAGAGAATTGATCGTTGCTCCCTTAATCTGAAGCGGCACCAATCCTATGGCAGCGAAATATTTCATGTTCTGGATGCTTGCAGGGTTGATGAGTGATGAGAAACTCTGGCTAGGGAGCAGACTTAGAAGTCTTATGAGCGCATCATTGTTGGAGAGTTCCGGGTTTGGCGCGTAGATGTTGGCGCTGCCCCCTTGCCCCATGGGCAGTGAGAATACTGTCGTGAATGGGACGCCAAGTGCTTGGGAGAACTGGGCCTCGACGGCTCTCGACTGTGAGGCCGTGACTTTTGCGCTTTGATTGTAGTATGTTATGAGTGCCGGCTGGGATATGATCTGCAGGAACTGGCCCTGTCCGTTTCCGAAAGCCTGTGAATCGTTATTGTTGACAATGAACGCCGCTACCATTGCACCTGCATAGTTGCTGTCGATGGTCAGTCCTTGGCTTGATAGGTCGAGGTTTGTCATCTCGAGAGTCGCGTTAGGTGCGCCCAGCATGTCTAGGCCGATACCCAGGCGTTGGTCGTAGGGCCCTGGTGTCGGAGCTTGAATCATGGGATGTGAGGTGGTCAGGTTTGGGATCGCGAAGAACGGTAGAAGTGTGAGTAGGAGTAATGCGGTCTTCAATGTAGGTCTGTCAGATATTTTCTGGTTGGCCGTCAGGGTTGGTTTTCTTCGAATCCCGACAAAGACGTACTTTACTAGGTCAATGCCCGCTTGCCAACTCAGACAGGCTGCTCGTCCGGAGATTGTGACTATTGCAAAGATGAGACCCGCGTTCCTGGTGAGTGTCAGAGCCATGCTCTGGATGAACTCTGGGTCGGTAGGCGAGGCGGCTTGGAGGAAGAGAGGGAGAAGGTCGCTGGCGACTGGGCCAGTCGCGGCACTGACGAGTGAGAAGCCTGCGGGTGGCGGGGGGATTCCGGAGAGACTGCCTGATGTGAGACCTTGGAAGATGCTGAGGGCTGCGAGCCCCATCGCGCCTAGGGTGGAGAGGAAGACTGCGAGACCGACCATGAATCCGCGTCCGACCTTTCCGCCCGCGATGATTCCTCCTAGAAGGCCGGCTGTGACCCAGAGCTGGAAGACTGGTGGATAGGTGAGTGGGTTGGTGAAGATGAGGTAGACGGCGACCATGAGAGTGTTGAAATGGACTCCGAGGACTGGTGAGAGCCAGTCACTGACGCTTCTAAGCCCGGCTGGTAGTTGGGTGTAGCCGATGTATAGGACGAGTAGGTATGCCGCCGCCCAACCGATGTAGCGCCCGAGGAATAGTCCTTCGCTCGGGTGCGGTAGAAGATAGACCGTTCTAGGATCATCGGGCCTACGTTTTACCATAACGCTGCCGATACGCATGTACAGAAGGATGTAGAGGATCCCGGGGATTACGCCTGCTACGACGAAGCCAAGAATCGCAGCAGACAGGCTGGACCCTCTGGCTTTCTCGAACTCTCTCGACGCGATTCTCTCTCTAATTCGAGACCCCTTTCCAGCTGCTATGACGCAGCCGATTGCTAGTACTAGGAGGGCGATTGGAAATGGTTGATACGCGAGGAGGCCTGGGACCCACGTCGGAAGCGTGGCGATGATCACGGTGCTGACTAGGATTCCAAGGGCACGCGTAAATGAACTACAGACGAGAGCGATTGTGGCTGCTCGCCTGATCTCCTTCGGCGCATCTTTCAACGCCTGAAACGGTGGAGCCTCGGCCACGCGTCTGTCCTCTCAGAGAGTGCGGTCTCGGGACGGGCGAAGAAAGGGATTCTGATACCCGAGTTGCCAGGTCAGCCGTTCGCGATAGGCAAGTCAAAATACGGGTCGTGTAACGGGCTACGTTTGCGATAGGGCTAGTGTCGTCCCAGTTCAGTCCCGGAGAATTCGGCTCGATAATCATCGCCTGGATCGTACTCTCGTTTGGGATTACCTACTCTAGTTTCGTTGGTCTTTTCAGCGGGACTGGGGGTAGTCTAGACTTTGTTCTCGCAGGCTTTGTTGCGACTGCGACAGGATTCATCATTCACGAGATGGGCCACAAGTTTGTTGCGATCAGGCGAGGATATGTCGCGCACTTTCGCCTCTGGACATGGGGGCTATTGCTTACTCTGTTCACAGCTGTCGGAACAGGTGGGAGTTTCTTGTTCGGGGCTCCAGGAGCGGTGTACATTGCTCCTGCCGCTGCGGTTGGCTATGGCTACAGTTGGTCCTATAGGAGTACTGACGAGGAGCACGAGAACATGGTCATCTCCGCGGCCGGACCCGGTATCAACCTCGCCTTCGCACTCGGGTTTCTCGGATTGCTCCTCGTGGTTGGGTTAGGCGCGGGCTTCTTGTCTATCGTGGGGTTCTTTGGGTTTGAGCTGAACGTTGGCTTGGGCTCGTTTAACATGCTGCCCGTGCCGCCGCTTGACGGTTCGAAGATTTTCCGGAAGAGCATTCCAGTTGCGCTTGGACTAGCACTTCCTCTGTGGGGGCTGTTTCTAACCCTCTTCTTGGGAATATTCTAGAACCCTCAAGTGAACCTGGACTATTCAAGGAATTTTTGGGGAGAGTGCTTCCCTAAGACTTGTTGATTGAAGAAGTAGGCCTCGGCGTTCTGTTCGTCTTGGCCTTTGCGAATGGGGCGAATGATGTTGGGAAGAGCGTTGCGTCCCTCATGCACTTTGACCCTGACGGCAAGACAAGCAGGCGGCCTCTTCTGTGGGGAGGCGTCTTCAGCAGTCTGGGAAGTGTTTCCGCCGTTCTGATTTCGAGTCGACTGTTCTCGGTGTTTACTCCACAGAGTATTCTCCACTCCCCGTTCGATTCTTCCTTTGTCGTGGCCGTTCTAGTGGCAGCTACTCTGTGGGTTTTGGCCGCGACTCTCGTTCGACTGCCTGTCTCTACTACTCACGCAATTCTCGGCGCGATCATGTTGCAGGGAATCTTTCTGTTCGGGCTGTCCAGTCTTGCATGGGACTTTTTGGTGATACGGATCCTGCTGCCGCTGGCTGGCGGTCCATTGGCTGCGCTGATTGGGATCTACCTGTTTGAACGTCTGACAAAACGTCCACAGGTACCTGGGAAGGAGAAACCGAAGTGGGTAGAACTCGCTCACTGGGGGTCCGCTGCGGCAACCGCGTACGCGAGGGGTGCGAATGATGCGCCGAAGATGGCGGTCTTGGGGGGCTTCTTTCTAGTCGCGAACTCTGTCGAGAGTGTTTGGGTTCCATACTCGATAGTGGCGGTAGCTGTTCTTGTTGGTTCGCTGGTGCTAGGGCGTCGCGTTGCTCAAACTCTCATAGGGCGAGCTTTTCCCCTCGACCATGGTCAGAGGCTGAGAGCGGGGATCGCCACTGCAGCCTTTGTGTCCGCCGGAGCCTATTTCGGTGCGCCGTTGTCCACGACCCACGTCCACGCTGGCGCGACGGCGGGGGCCAGTGGCCTCAAGGAATCGATCCGCTGGGCCTTGCGTGGTATGGTTCTTCCTTGGCTTGTGACTTTACCGGCAGCCGGGCTTCTAGCGATCGGAGTCGCTGTTATTGGACCGAGGCTCCTCGCCTTATTGTGAGATAGAGAAGTGTCGAGCCTACTGCTACAAAGGAGTAGAGCACGAGCCAAACAGCAGTCACCATCCAGCTGGGGCTTTCGGCCACAATAATGTTCCAGCTGATGCCGACCGCGATTAGAGCAAGTGAGGGGAAGATCGCGTCGAGGGGAAGTAAGACGATGATTCTTGCAGGGTCTTTCTGGAGAAACGCCCACCCTGTCGCCAGGCACGTCGCGAGGAATAAGGCGCCGAATGTCTGTAGTGTAGGAGTAGCGACTTTCCATGGCCAGAACTGTTCCTGTGCCAAGCCGGGCAATAGGAGCATCATGATTCCAAAGATTCCTACGACGCTCGTCTGGACCCCGAAGAAGACTCTAGCAGGGCGCGCAGCAATTGTTCTACCAATAACCTCTGTCTGTTTTCGATGCCACCTGTAGTTCACGAGAAGAATCAGGCAACCAGCACTAGCCGCCAGGAAATAGCCCGTCCATGCCCAGATTGCGGCGTTGCTGCTCACCATGGCTCCTCTGACTATCGAGACTATTCCGGTCAGGCCGAAGAATGAGCCGCCGACAAGGACGAGGATCTTGGCTCTCTGCCACAGTTTCGCTTGTATGGCAGACCAGCATCCGAGCGATATTGCAAGGAATATTGCTCCTAGAAATCTCGTTGCCAGCTCCTTCACCGGCCAGGGCCAGTATGGGATTACAGCGCCTGGAGAGATGTAGAAGACAATGCCAAGTGCCAAGTTGATCAGCGAGAGGGCGAGCAGAAATATTCGACCATATCCTCCCAGACGGAAGACGTCCGGTGCAGATGTGTTAATGGGTGGCGTGTCCGTTCTGGTTTTCATGCTTTGCCCATCAGGCTTGTAGGCTTCTTCTTTGCGGGAGGGTTGTTAAAGGTTAGAAGTGTTGGAGCGGCTTGCCAAGATAGCTCTGACACGAATAGAAGCTTATATCCGACAGTCACTGCATTCTGATCGTCATGGAGCTCGGCGATCTGGAGGCAGCGGTCCTCGGTAGCGTCCTCCGACTGAACAGAGCATCTGCGAGACAAGTGGTCAAGGATCTGGAGCCGTCACGTGGACTCGCCTACTCGACGATCAGCACGACCCTCGACCGGCTCTACAAGAAGGGCGTGCTTGGTCGAGACGAGGAGGTTGGAAGGGGTGGTTCTCGGTACATCTACATGATCCGTTCTGAAGAGAAGGTCAAGGGCAGGGTCGTTAAGGGAGTCGTCGACCGTTTACTAGCTGCGTTCGGCCCAAGCGTCCTCTCAACCTTGAATGATTACGTGGATGATATTCCCAAGGAGGAGCTGAAGCGTCTGGAGGAGAAGATCCAGAGGGGGACAAAACGGTAGACCTGGAGCTTTTCCGCGCCTATTTTCTCTCTACGGCGACACTCGGTGTTCTTGCTGCCTTAGCTGCTGTCTATCTTGTCTTCTATGCTCTGTATTCCGTGAAGAGTCATGATCCTGCTCGACGGTCGAAGCTACTGCAGCCTATGCTCGTCTCCTCGCTCTTCTCTTGGTCATTTCTAGGATCAAGTCTCGTGCTGTGCGTCGCTCTGCTCAACCAGTATGCAGACTTCTGGGATTTGACGATCCGGGAAGTCTTTGGCGGGGCTCTTCTGGCATCTGTCACGTTTGCCACGATCATGACTTTCATCGCTCGCAAACACACGTTCACGAAAACGCTGGAACGAATGACGGGCCTTGTCGAACTCCCGAGCATCGGAACAAGTTTCACTCTTCTCGCATCGAGGATGGGAATCCAGGGAGTTTCTCTTCGAGATGCCAGGCTAGGCAGTGCATTCTCGATCAGCTTGAACGGGCACAGAGTTGTTGCTGTGTCCCCGGAGTTGGTAGCGTCGCTCTCTCCAGATGAGGCCGAGGCGGTCGTTGCCCATGAGTTGTCTCACATCAAGAACGGTGATTCTACCGCAAAGGGCATGGCTAGGCTTGCCAGAGCTGCTTTTCCGTTCGACCCTGTGTTGCGCCTCGTTGAGGCCGCTGTTCACAGGGAGCGCGAACTCTGGGCCGATAGAGTCGGGGTCGAATTTACTAGGAAGCCATTGGCGCTGGCCTCTGCTCTCGTCAAAGCCAATTCACGGCCGAGAGCTGGGACGACAGCCCACGCTGCGGGACTGTTTGTGGGCAGTAGCGGGCGAGGATTATTCAGCCCCTATCCCGATCTTGAGAGGCGAGTGGACGCTCTGCTTGACCTCGCTCGGAAAATGGAGATCGCTACCAGTCCAGCTATAGTCGCTTGAACAGAGTTCGTGGCTCCGATTCGCTGAAACATAACAAAAAAGTGCATCAAGAGGTTGAGGCCCAGACCGTTTTGGCGGCGTGCGATTTACTGTGAAGGCTCAGACCTGTTTTCTTACGATCGCGAACCTTTCGAGCTGTCGATGAATCTTGAAACCGTTCGTCAAGTAGACTTTCAGGGGTCCCTTGTAGTTCTCTTCTGCCCATGGAATCTCCCAAGCACGTTTCGAAGGGTTCGTGACAGGGTAGCCCTCGGCCACTTGTAGACCGTCGCGGTGGAACTTGTCGCATGCAGCCTTGAGGAGGGCTGTGCAGACCCCTTTTCCTCTATGCTCGGGCGCGACCAGGAAACACATTATTGATCCAACGGGCTCGTCAGGATCTGTTACGGCGACCCGATAGGAGCGCATGTTTGCGAAGCTGGCTCGGGGCTGAGCGTTGCACCATCCTACAGGCTCATCGTCGATATAGGCGAGGAGGCCTTGCGCTCTGCTTTTGTTTATCCGCTCGGACCGTGCGGCTCGATGCTCGGGCCCAGCCTCGGCCGTCGCATCCCAATCGTTTCCCGGAGTATCGTAGAAGCCGCAGTAGCAGCCTGCCCAGTGGGGAAAATCTGAGAAGGCCTTGTCGAAGAACTTCAGATAGTCTGAGAGCAGCTCCGGTTTGAGTTCTCGGACTTCAATCTGAGCAGTTCGTTCCATGGACAATGGAATGGTCTCCATCGTATAAACGGGTGTTGGGCGAGCAGAAATTTGTTTCGCAGGTCAGGCAAAATGATAAGTCCAATAATAACGACAACAACGACGTGAAACTGGATAGCGCGCCTCTCAGGATGGAGTTTCTCCGCAGGAAGCTCAAGTTCGTCCAGGACACCATGGACGAGCAAGGTGTGGACATGTGGATCACGTTTACCCGGGAGGGAAATGAAGACCCGCTGGCCCAGGATCTTCGGTTCAGCGATCTGACATGGAGGTCTGCTGCTGTCATCGAGCGGAATGGTCGACGGACCGCTATTGTTGGGAGCTTGGAGTCTGAGACGGTAAGACAGCAGAAATTCTACGATGAGATAATCGGGTATGGGAGCGAGGGAGCGGCGCCCAAGCTGAGGGATCTTGTCAAGAAGCATAGGCCGGAGAAGATTGCCGTGAACAAGAGCCACGATGAGGGCGCGGCTGATGGCTTGACATCCGGCATGGAGACGTATCTCAGAGCCGCCTTGAAAGATTTCGCGAAACGCCTAGTCTCCGCTGAGGACCTAGCAATTGCCCTGCGAGCTAGACTGGTGCCGGGAGAGGTTGAGCTGGTCAAGAAATCTATTCGAGAATGTGAGAAGATCTATGACTCCCTCGAAGACGTGATCAAGCCTGGGAAGAAGGACCGGGAGGTCCACGAGTTTGCGCACAAGCTTCTCAAGGAGAGAAAGCTCAGCCCTGCCTGGGCAATTGACCGTTGTCCCTCCGTGCTGGTCGGCAACAACCCGATGGGCCATGTCGGCTACTATGGTGCGAGGATCAGGAGGGGCGATTTTGTCAAGCTGGACTTTGGGGTCAAGTATGATGGATATTGTAGCGATATTCAGCGGAACTATTTCGTCGGACCTGGAATCGTGCCGAAAGGAGTGGAGCGAATGTTCAAGACAGCAAGAGAGGCAAACGACGCGGCTCTCTCGATTCTGAAGCCAGGCGTTCCAGGCTACAAGGTTGACGACGCTGGACGAAGATTGATCGTGCGGAGAGGCTTCTCCGAATACAAGCACGCGCTAGGACATGTGCTGGGACGGAGCACTCACGAGATTGGACCACTTCTAGGTCCAAGGTGGCCTAACAGGTACGGTAAGCAGGGAGAGAAGCCTGTGCAGAAGGATATGGTCTTCACCATCGAACCGTCGGTGACCAGCAAGCTCGGCACATGCAACCTAGAGCAAGATGTCCTTGTAACATCGAACGGGTACCAGGAACTGTCAAAGCCGCAAGATGAGATAATCCAACTAGGATGATGTCAGGAGGCGAAAAATTTGAACCCCGGTTTACTGGTACATAAGAGCGGACTACGAAATCTTGGTGGGCAGGGGATGCCCTAGTCACGAATGGATAGTCGCTATTGAACTCTGGAGATAGCAGAACCCTACTATTGACTACAGGTTGCAGCCTGGCAAGTTCCCTGTTGTCGGTCGCGACGAACGCAGCCGGTTGGGTTAGCGCCTTGTCTGTGTTGGTTTTCGCCACTCCGACAATGTTGATACTGCTTGCAGAATTGGCGAGACCAGTCGAGTGGAAAGAATCTAGACTCCGAGCCTTCCGCAACCTGGCCTTTGGCGCTAGGAACGGATTCGTCGTGGGTGTCCTTATCTTCATCTTCATGTTCTTCGTGAAACTAACTCAATCCTCTGATGGAGGACCCTCAATATCTTCGTTCACATTATTCATGACCGGATTGCTTGCCTTTGCATTTTCTTTCTTTTGCGACTGGATAGTGTCTGCATTCGACTTTAGGCTGTGGATGGGCGACCGTAGTCTTGATCAGGTGGAGATTGAGGATCTGTTTCAATCTTGGGAGTGGGAAAAGACATCGCAAAGCTGGCGACGTCGCGGGTATTTCGCGAGCAGTTTCTGGACTCTAGTCCCTTTCTTCGTACGGAACAAGAACGACATCCACTCTATCCCTCCCTTGGATTGGCGAACAATTACATTCCTCATCGTAGTCGTGATCTATGGGCTGTCTCAGGGCGTGCAGGATTGGACTCTACCGCTCTTAGCTGCGAGCATAGTTTTTGTCGGTTATATTGGAACATCTTTCGAATCCCTCAAACGGGCGCTAGGTCCTTACGATGGGACGAAGTTAAGGGAGCTATATGAGAAGAGACATACGCCGATGGAACTGTCAAAGCCGCAAGATGAGATAATTTGACTGGGATGATCTCGCTCTAGCCTGGCGACACTCGCGGGACGACGAGGCTTATTAGCTTCGGCCTTCTTAGTGATAATGCAAGAGCCATGGGACATGTTTACGCGAGCGTGAAGTTCGCGAATCCTAGAGATATCGAAGAAGGCAGACGCGAGAAAATGGTGGAAGAGAGAGCTTTGGTTGACACA